>ULOC01057199.1_pt1 | contig 95059 bp, 95 predicted proteins | sample 1952181 | NCBI WGS metagenome assembly ULOC01 (sample SAMEA4835592, study PRJEB28245) | human gut metagenome | biome: gut microbiome; material: fecal sample | place: Denmark | collected 2008
TTTTTATAATGTCTCCTAAATAGGGTTCACATCATTTGCTAGTAATATTCTTTTTTTTAAGCTTTAAAATTAGTAAAAGATAAAGTTTAGTAAGTATAAATAGATAATTTAGAAGAAATGGGATAACTAAATAAGAAAAATAGTAACTTGCTAAAAAAGTAATATATATTAAAATGATGATGTGATGTTTATGCAACAGATTATAATTAATAATACGAGTGGTTATTTATGTAAAGATATTAAAATAAATAAGGAAGATTTTACTTACTTATATAATAAAAAAATGATAATAGAATTAAATAGTTTACAAGAAAAGAAGTATAAATGTAAATACTTTATAAGTGAAGTAGGATATTTATTTTTAAAACTTATGGATTATGAAGAAAGATATAATATAGTTAATAAATATATTAATTTAAGAAGCAATATGAATTTTATGAATAAAGAGTATTTAGATGATCTAGATAGTATCTATCCTGGGTATGATAAGAATTTTAAATATAAAATATGCTTTTATAAAGGACAAATATATAGTTTAGATAGTATATTTAAGAAGTTTAAAGATAAGAATTACTATGTAATATTAGGGAGTAAGGATTATATTATAAAAGATGGGGATAGAATAGTTGCAAGAGTTGTTTATAAAAGTAATGGAGTATATAGTTTAAAGGAGTAATATTGACTTAGATAGTGTAGGAATATATGAAAAAATGATATCTACAAATTTATAAGGAGTTTTTGAAAAGTTGTTTTTGAAGTGTTATACTATTGGTGAAAATTAATAGATATGGGAGGTATGAGCTATGCAATTGTTAAATAAAGATGAATTATATGAAATTTTAACGAATCCTACTAGAGAAAATTTTAGAGTTTTATTACAAAATCATTTGGGAGAAGAAGATTATTTGGATTTTAAAAAAGAGTGGCCAGATAAAGAAAAGGAAGCAAGGCATATATTGGCAATGGCAAATTCTGGTGGCGGTTGTATTGTGTTTGGAGTTACGCAAAATGAAGATGGAACTTTTGATATAAGTGGTTTAGATAAATTTAAGGATGCTGCTAATTTAAGAAATGAAGTAAAGGGATATTTACCTGCGTCTTTGAGTTATTATATAAAAGATTTTTCTTATGATAATTCTGAATATGATAAAATGATAGGTAAAAAATTTCAAATTCTAATTGTTGAAGATAAACCACTTGATTTACCATATGTTTGTTGTAAAGATGGTGAAAAGATAAAAGATGGTGATATTTTTATAAGAAAAGGAACTGAAAGTGAAAAAGCTAATAATTATGATATCGATAAGTTAGTAGTAAGAAAAATAAGAGAAACTAAAATTCCTAGAAATATCAACTTATCTTTAGAAAAACATTTAGAACAATTAAAAACATTATATTCCGAATTAACTTATACTACTAGTGAAAATTCATTGGTGGATGGTGTTTTTAAGGGCTTATCTAAATATTTTGGAACATCAACAACTCACAAAAAAAATTGTTATCCAAAGGAAGACTATGATGCGTTTGTTCTAAGAATGCTAGATAAGAAAAAGAAACGAATAGAAGAAGAATTAGATATATAGCTAATTAATGAAATTGTCTTATATAATGTGCTATAAATGTGAAAATAGAACTTACAAGATAGAAAGAAATATAGTATAATAATTACTTGTTGGAAAGTGAGTTTTATGGTGAGTAATATTTATATTAAAAAAGATGAAGATAAGGGAAATAATTCTATTTCTTTAGGTGGATTAAGTAAGTTTTGGCATTTAAAAGAAGATAATGGGTATGTACTTACTTGTGATGACTTTGTTAAAAGATATAAAAGTATCGATGATGTTAATAAAGAGTTTATTAGTTTAGAAGAGTTTTTAAAGAGTGCTACATATGTTGGCTATCAGTTTCAAAGAACAGAACCCATTAAAGATTTAGATGATGAGTTTGATTCTAATTATACCCGTTTTAATGGATATTCTGTATATATTGCTTTATATGAAAATGAGGGCATAATTTTAGCTTATCATATGAATTCAAGATTTGAACAATATGATTATGTGGTTATTCCTAAGTTTTATACTAAAGATGGTAAGTATGCATTTATTGGTAAAGATGCTTTTATAAGTTATAAGGATATTATTTATAAACAAATTATAGAACAAGAAAATAAGTCTGAAGATAAGGGACTAGTCTTAAAGAAAGATTAGTTCTTATTTTTTTCGAAAGTTATTTTTACTCTTTATATATAGATTAAATAATTAATCAATTTAACTTTTTTCAATGATTTCCTTGAATTTTTAATTTTTCTTCTAAATCATGTTATTTTCATTTTCTAGCATGCTTAATTACAGCCTTTTCGCAAAATTTGCAGCACACTTGTAACTAAACACCGAAACTGTATTAGGCCTCTTCATTAGGATTCCACTCGATTGTCCACTCATCACGATTCCAATAATACACTTCACTTTTTGTTTCATTATAATCACAACAACCACCAGATGGCAAACATAATTTACCATACAATTTCCCTGTTTTCTTTAAATTATTTATATCATAAGCAGATACTTGAACTTTATAATCAGTTCTAATATTTCTAAATCTAGCAAATTTAAAACTATTTATTTTACTGCAAAGATAAGGTATGGAATTTCCTTTTGTAATATTTGTACTTGGATAATCAAAAATATTAATCAAGTTGCTTAAATCTACATATTGATTTAGAAAATCAATATCAAAGAAATTATTATCTTTACAAGTAAAGTATTTTATTCCTTGTGGGCTTATCCAATCAACTTTTAATAATTGACCATTAAGTTTTAATTCTTCTTCAGTTTTGCTACTTCTATAATTGTAATTATTATGCCAAGTATTAGGATATATTTGCAAATAAATATCAATTCCATTTTGCTTTTCAAATAAATGATCAAACATTTTGTTTGGACGATGCCAAATATATTTTATATTAGAATCTTTATGATATTGGATATTCGCATCTCTTGAAAGTTCATCCCATTCATTCGAAGCATCAACTATCCAAATAACTTTATAACCTAATGAAGTATAAAAATTATTTCTTTCTTCAAATTCATCAGCTGATAATCTGCTATGTTGAAACTCAATAACTGTATTATTTATAAATATATCAGCTCTATGCTTTTTACTATTTTTTTCAAAGACCACTTCTTGATTTTCAACAGGAAATTGGTTTTGCCAATCATAGTGCCATTCGGACATATCATAATGCCAGCCATCTTTTGCCGTGCAATTAGAATTGCCATAATGGGCAAAATGGTGTGTCATTATTTTACCTTTTTTAACAATCAATTTTTCTAAGCACATTGGACAATAGTAGTCCTCAAATTTATTCGTATCTTCGATTCTAATACGCTTTTTATCTTTAGTTAAAGCAACAAACATATGAAACCTCCATCAGTTGATGGCTATTATACAATATGTTTATTTATTAATCTATATCATAATAAAAATTTTTCTTTAATTTCTAACATAAAATTGTTTGATTTTCATGATTATTCCACATATATATATTAATATAGTAACTTTTTCAATTGGTAATCTAATTATAAACAAATAAATTTTATGATTTTCTAATTTTTTAGAAATTTAAAAAAGCCTGAAATCACCAGGCATGAAAGGTAAATTTTTGCGGTCTATGAAGTATAAATGGGGCTTGCTAAGTGTGTTAGCAATAATATTTTGATGGCTGATAAAATTGTTGAATTTACAAAAGTGTGATGAAAAGCCTAAAAAAGTCTGCAAAAGTGTGATAAAAATGGTTAAAATGCTTGCAAAAGTGCGATTTTGTCAAAAATATTACTTTTTTAAAATAAATATATAGTACAAATGAGTCATTATATGATAGAGTATAACTAATGAGTTTTAATTGATATAAGTTTGTGAGAGTAATCTTTACAATGATCCCTGATTTTAGATTAGTTGTATTAGTAAAATTAATTAATTTAGTAACGGATGCATTGTTTTTATGCTTAAATGCTAAAATAATAAAATTAGAATATATTATATTTAGTTTAAATATAATATCTGAGAAACTATTGGCAATATTTCCAATGAATACAGGATTTTTAGATGATTTTAGTAATGAAGTTATTGGGTATTATATTGGTTTAATTGGTGTATACTTTGCTGTTTTAATTGTTGTGATTCAAATGTATAAAGGTAGAAGATATTTGGGAGAAGAAATTTCTAGAAGTATACTATTTGGTTCAAAAAATGCTGTGTTCTCTATAATTGCTTTAACTTGGATTTTGAATATTGTGTTTATTTTGTTTACATTTGTTTTTCAAGCAATTAATCTTATACCATTAGTGTTTTTAGCATTCATTGCTTATTTTGTGTACATGGCTTATTTGATTGCAAAATATATTAACTTAATGATTTTAGATGATTATAAGGTTAATATCCAAAATAATTTAATTAATAAAACTTCAAAAGAAGATTTTTTGACTTTGACTAAAAGTATAAAATTTAATAATCAGGATGAGTTAGAAGAAATATTAGATTTTTTTATCGAGAAAGCAACTGATGATAAATTTATTGAAAATAATAAAACATTTGTTGAAGTATTTTATCATTTATCTGAAAATATTTTTGTTGATAAGACAAATATTATGATTTTTCTAAGAAAAATAAATGAAGTTGATTACACTTATATTTCTAGAACAGAGTATGTTAACTTGAAAATAAATCATAATAAATTAGCAGCGTTTATTAAGTATAATTTTAATGATGAAAATTTTGATGATTATTATGAAGCTGTTTTAAAAATAATTGGAAATCAAATTCACTTAACATGTCTTGGCTTTGATTATAGTCCAAAATTATTTCATAAGTATTTTGATGCATTTATTAATAATAATAATTTGTCTGACGATAATAAATACATCGTGATTAGAGGATTAAACTTTTTGAGGAATGAGATAGCTAAGTCAGATGATAGTGAGATAAGAAAGATTAAATACCATATTGATTATATGAGAGCAATTATACTTTTAAATTTAGATGATTGCATTAAAGAAATGTCAAAAGTTTTTTGCAAAGAAAATAATGGTTTTATGTCGTATGTCATAATAATGACTTGTATAATTTTATATATAGATAATAAGAAAGATTATGTTAAAAAATATAATGAATTTTTATTAGAAGCTATTAAAAATATAAGTGTTGAAAAGCTTGGTTCTTATTTACAAGAAATTAAAGAGTATATAATTCATTTTGAAAATGGTATAAGTATATTTATTAAAAAAGTTGATAAAGAAAGTGATAATAGACTGCAACTGGCAACTCAGTACATCTTTATAGAAATATATTTAAATACGGGAAAGATATCGAGTGCTGATGTTAGATTGTTTAAAGAATTAAATAATTCAAATTTGATAAATGATTTAAATGAAGTAGCAATTTTTTTAGATATGGATGAGGTAAAAGATGAGGAATTAACTGAATATGAAAGAGTAATAGAAAAATTTGAAAAAAATATCAATAAACTAGTAAAATAATGAAAAATATATTATACTGGTAAATTTATATGGCAAAAAATGTTGCTATAAGTAGTGCTTTATAAAAAGGATATATGACAATGTAATACTGATAAAGGTTATGAGGATTATGAATAATAATTATTTAAATGAAATTGTTATAGAAATTATGCATGCGATTGCATATATAGGTCAGCAATTAAACTCTAGTACAACTGATTATGATAAATTGTGTTCCATATTACTATTAAGGCTAAGAATAACTTCTTACGAATTAGCAAAATTCATACATTCTGAAACTGTATTTATATCAGTAAATTAAATGAGATTGTTAATAATTACTAGATAGACTGATCTTTTATAGATGTATATATGTAACTCAATTAGCTAAAGATTATTGCATTGATATAAGAAAATAATTTTGTAAGGCAAGTTTATTAATTTTTTTAGTTTTCAATAAGTAGATACTTAACACAAATAATCAATTATGTGTTAAAATTTTATGTATGTATTATTTTGAAAAATAAATATGTGAAAAAGTGAGGTGAGACCAGATTTGATTAAATCTGGCAAGTTATGATAATTAAAAGAATAAAAGCAGAAAATTACAAGAGTTATAAACATATTGATATAGAGCTTAATAAATTAAATTTTATAGTTGGTGGTAATGCATCTGGTAAATCTAATTTTGTTAATATGTTAAAATTTTTTAATGATATAATATATTACGGTATAGATGATGCTTTGCTTTTACAGGGTGGAATAAAATATCTTTTTAATTCAAATTGCAAGAAAACTGAGTGTGTTTCATTATATTATGATGTTGATTTGTCTACCGAAGAAAACAATATGACACACTATTTTAAAGATGAAGATGGTAGCCCATATTTACCAAATTTTTTGAAGTACCAAATTAAAATTAAACCACATGAGTATGGCGATGGTTATAAAATTGTGAATGAAAAAATAAATATAAAATTTAAAAAGAACACAAAAGAAAAAGCAACTAAAAAAGAATATGTGTTGCAAATTGAAAAGGATTCTAAAGGCAAGATAATCGATGATTTTAGCTCCTTAGAAAAAAAAGAAGATGATTTTTTTTGCATAAATTATACTGAAAAAATAATGCGTAGAGAAGAAAATTTGTTAAAAAGTTTTTTCAATGCGTTTGGAATTTTTTTTAGATATGATAGTAAAATAAAAATCTATAATTTTGATGTTAACTTACTTAAGTCACCATCGAGTATAGTTGCACGTAGCGAGCTTGAAGAAAATGGAGCTAATTTAGTTAATATAATTCAACAGCTATTAAAAAATAAAACCAAAAAAGATAAATTAAAAAAAATAATTAAAACTCTTTTGCCATTTGTTGATGATATAAATGTAGAAAACAATGTTAATAAATCAGTATTTTTTAAAGTTAAAGAGAGTTATAACAAGGGTGAGTTTCCTTCATATATGTTGTCTGATGGAACGGTTAATATATTGGCTGTTATAGTTGCTTTATACTTTCAAGATGATAATGATATCATTGTTTTGGAAGAACCAGAAAGAAATATACATCCAAAGTTATTAAGTTCACTTGTTAAAATATTATCCGATGTTTCAAATAAAACTCAAATTTTTGTTACTACACATAATCCTTTCATAATTAAAGAGGCAAACTTAAATGATGTAATTTTGGTTTCTAGAAATGATAAAGGAATTTCTAAGGTTTCAAAACCTATAAACGATGGTAGAATCAAGATGTTTTTAGAGAATGATTTAGGAATAGAAGATTTATTCGTAGACGGTATTTTAAAATGAAAGATGAGTTATATATATTTGTTGAAGGTCCAACTGATAGATTATTTATTGAAAATGTTTTTGGAAAAATTTTACGAAAAGATTATAAAAATTATTATATTGTAGAATATGCTGTTAAAGATAAAAAGAAGGTAAATAATTATATAAATACGATAAATCAAATGAAAAATGCCGATTATGTTTTTATAGCTGATCAGGATGGTAATTGCAATAAAAAAGAGAGGACGCTAGCAAAGTATAATAAGCTAGAAAAAGAAAAAGTTTTTTTATCAGTTTATGAAATTGAATCTTGGATAATTGCAGGGATTAGTAGAAACTTTGTCGAAAAATATAATTTGAAATTTAATACCCAAAACACTTCTAATATTACTAAAGAAATATTTAAAAATTTAGTCCCTTCAAAGATGGATGAAATGGAGTTCATATCAACTATACTTGAAAATTATGATATTAAAAGAGCTGTTTATGCAAATGAATCATTAAGAAAATTCAGAGATTATTTGACAAAAAAAAGCAAGCGTGAGGACTGTTTTTAAATATTTTAGGTTAACAGTCAAACTAAAATATTATGTTGCTTGCATTTTAATTATATTACTATTTTTATAAAATATTTGTCATTTTATGTCTATTATTTAATAGTAATCAAATTAGAGCAAAATAAAAAATGTGATTTGTTTCACATTTTTATTTTACACCAGTTTTGAATACTACAGCTTTAATAGTTTTAAATACACACTTAATATCTAGAAGAATATTACAATGTTTTACATAGTAATATCCAAGTTCTAGTCTTTTTTTATAGGTAGTAGCAGATCTACCATTAGCAGCCCACCAGCCAGTAATACCGGGTTTAACAGTCTCATAAATCTCATGGTTACCATTATGAACTTTACTTAATTAAATTTTTTTTATTCTGCTCCCTTATGGAATAGCACTACATATACAGTTTTAAATAATATTTTAATATCCATCTTAAGACTAGCATGATTAGAATAATATTCTTCTAATTTTAATCTTTCTTCAAAAGTAGTATTACTTCTACCATTTACTTGCCAGTAACCAGTAAGACCAGGTTTAGTTTTAACTATTGTATCAAAATATTGTCCAATATCTTCTTTTTCTCTTGGTAAATATGGTCTATTACCAATTAAAGACATATCCCCTTTTAAGACATTTATTAACTGAGGTAATTCATCTAAAGAAGTTATTCTAAGAATTTTACCCATTTTAGTAATTCTTGGATCATTTTTAAATTTCTTATTTAATTTATATTCTTTTCTAGCCTCTTTATCATTTTTTAATATTTCTTTTAATACTTCATCAGCATCAACTACCATACTTCTAAATTTATAAAATTTAAAAGTTTTACCATTCTTACCAATTCTATCTTGGCTAAAGAAGATAGGTGCATAATCTTTATTTAAAACATAAGATATTTTAACGATAAGGGCTATAGGTAATAAGAATATGCATCCTATTAAAGAACAAATTATATCAAATAATCTTTTAATTATAAAATATAATGTCTTTCTAATAGAAAAAGAATTAGTACTTTCTAATGTTGCTTCGCTATTCATAATAACACTCCCCAAACTACACTAATTAACTTAAAGCAAAGTTATTGTATCATATAAATTAATATTGTGGTATAGGTTTTTTATGGAAAGTAGAATTTTTTTGACTTAAAGTTTAAGAAATAATATAATATGGCATAAGAAAGGTTTTTATAATGTGTGAAGTAGTAATAGAAGAAGTTGGATTATCTAAAGAAATAGTAGAAAAACTAAATAAGAAGTTTATTGCTTTTGATACGGAAACAACAGGATTTAATCACTATAAAGAAGATTATTTACAGGCACGACTAAAAGATGAACTAACATATGGGGATTACTTTCTACTAGTTTTTTTGGACTTCCATATTTATTTCCACCATTTTTTTATAGGTTTTAATATAATTTTTTTGTTGGCATAGTTTGTGGCTTTATCTATGGCGTAAATAATAAAACTGTTTTTAACCATAATAAAAGTCCTCAAGCAGGTGGTGTATTATAGAATATCTACAACACAACACCATTGTTTTTAAAATAGATATGATTTGTAAGAGTAAACCATCCCTATTTAATTGGACTTGAAAATTACTATTAATAGTGTTAAATAATGGTGTTAGTTTAGCCATAGAAATAGTAATATAAACACTAAATAAATGTGTAAAATAACACAATTCTATAGTCAACAATATTTCTTGCAATTAGTAACAAAAAAAGGTGCTGGAAAAGTTTCAACTACATTTAGCCTAGAAGTAGCACTTGCTAATAAAAGTCAAAAAGTTTTATTAGTTAATGCTGATTTACAAGGCGATTTAACAGCATACATGATATAATAACTTAATAAATGAACGGAGTAGTAGTATATGAAAAATGATTATAAAATGATGATGGATAAGTTAGAAAATTTTTTAATTAATAAGTGGTGTTTTAGTATTCCAAGATATCAAAGAAAATATATCTGGTCTAAGGAAAATATAAAACAACTAATTGAAGATATTAATTTATATAATGAGGCAAATAGTAGATTTTTTATTGGAAATATTGTAATTCTTGAAAATGGAGATAATGAATATGAGATAATTGATGGACAACAAAGAATTACAACATTGCAGTTGATAGTACTATCTATGATTTATTTATATAAAAAAGCAAATTCTCAAGAGTTAAATGATAAAATAGATTATTTAAAAGATTTTGTTTATGTTCTGTTATCAAATGGAAAGAAAATAAATAAAGTTATGATAGATGATAAATCATATGGTGTTCTTTTAAACTATTGTATTAGTAAAGATAAAAATTATCTTAAGATTGATGAATACTTGGAGAAAGAAGAATCTATTTTTCTTGAAAAATTTAAGAATATAGTCGAGATTTTTGAAGAACTTAAAATTTCTAGTGAAGAAGAAATAGATGTTTTTAGAGATAAATTAATTAATATTAATATTAATGTTATTACAACTTACAAAGAACAAGATGCATTTACTATTTTTGAAACATTAAATGCTAGAGGAGTTCAATTAACACAAACAGAATTATTAAAAAATTTTATTTTTAAATATGTTTCTGAGGGGGATACAATTGATATAACTAATCTTGAATGGAATGATATGTATGATGAATTAGAAGAGGAGGCAGATAATTTTACATTTCATTTCTTTAGAATGTTTTATGGTTATAAAGGAAAACTAGAAGATTTATACAACTATGTAAAATCGGAATGTTATAGTAAAAGTAACACAAAATTAGAAGTTAAAAATATTTTTGATAAAATGAAAAAATTTTCAATATATTATAAAAGATTGTTACATATTAATCAAAATGATAACTATGAGTGTAAGACATATAGTTATATGAAGGCAAAAAATAATAAACAATTAAGATCTTTATTGATGGTACTTTATTATAAAAAACAAGAAGGACTTCTTGATGAATATAATTATAATGACATAATGAAAATGATTTTTAAATTTTTTGTTGGATTTAATATATTAAAAAATACTAGTAATAGTATTAATTCATTAGTAATAGTGGCTTCAAATAAAATATATAATGCAAATAATTCTTTTAGTGTGATAAAGTGTTTTTATGAATTTTATCAAGAATTAGAAAAATATTATCCAACAAAAGAAGATTTTATAAGTTCTATAAGTTTATTAAAATTTTCTAATAAGAATAAAAAAGGAAATGTTAATTCTAAAACTTTAGTTTTTTTACTAAATGAAATAATGGATGCTGATTATTATAATTATTCAGAATATAATATTGAACATATAAATTCAGATGACATATGTACTGAAAGCAGATGGAAATTGGGTAATTTAATCGCAATTCCTGTTGAATTTCATAAGAAAATAAAAACCGATGTTGTTAGTGAAAAAATGAAATTATATGCAATGTCTGGAATTAAACATATTATTAATTTTACATTAGAATACCCAAAATATGATGAAAATAGTATTGATATAAGAACGGATAATTTAAATAAAAAAATAATTGATGAATTTTTCGTGGATTCAGATAAAATAGAGAATGAATTATCGGCAATAAAAATGTTAGAATCATATTTTAAAATAAATAATGATAATATAAAATTGTATAACATTAAAGAAATTAAATATATGTTAGAATTAGTAAAAAAAGATGATACTTTTATTGAGCTAAACGAATTTGTTAATTTATTGAATAAAAGCGAGAAGAAGGAAAATAATAAATAGTTAGTATCTGATGAAAAGTAAAAGATGGATTTTCATTATTTAAGTAAAGATACTGTTGATACTTATGAAGATGCTTTAAATGATTCTGAATTACAAAGTGCTTATATTCGTACATCAGAAAAGAAGAACATAGTTATTGGGATGACAATAGATAAATAATTAATATAAGTATGTCATAATTATCTATAAAAAGAGATAATGTTTAGATTAAAGGATGGTAATATGAATTTTGATTTATTTATAAATGAGTTAGTTGATTCTAAAGAATATAGAGAAATCGTTAAATAATATATATAATATTAATTAATGATAAAAAGTTATATAACAACTATAAGAAAAATGATTTTAACTTATATGAAACATTTTTTTATAGTTAATTAGTCTGAATGGGAGTAAATAACCATTAAATAGTTAAACATTTTTATAGAAACAATTTACTATATGTGGTAATATATTAGTAGCTATAAAAAAGTTTATTTTTTTTTGACTAATTATTTATTTTACTTTGACTTTAAATAAATAATTAGTATAATATTAAAAGATTTAATTTATTAAGTTTATTAATTTATATGTTATGTAGTAAAGGAAGTAGATGTGATGAAAACTAAAGAGCCCATAAGAGTTGCCTCGGTTATTGGCCGCTATATTGGAGGTGGCGTTGAGGCTGTTACCATAAATTATTATAGAAATATTGATAAAAATAAAGTTCAACTTGATTTTATATGTGATGAAGATTCAACTAATATTCCTTATGAAGAAATTGAAAGAATGGGTGGAAAAGTTATTATAATACCTTCTTATAGTAAACCTTTTAAATATCATAAAGCATTAAAAAGAGTATTAAAAGAAGGCAATTATAAAATAATTCATTCAAACATTAATACTTTATCGGTATTTAGTTTATTTGCTGCTAAATGTGCTGGGGTTCCCGTAAGAATAGCGCATAGTCATAGTACTACTAATAAAAAAGAAAAAAAGAAAAATTTAATGAAACAAATATTAAGACCTTTTAGCAAAGTGTTTGCAACTGATTATATGTGTTGTTCAGAACTTGCGGGAAGATGGTTATTTGGTAATAAAGAATATGATAAAGGTAATGTTTATTTACTAAATAATGCTATTGATTTAGATAAGTTTAAATATAATGAATCTTTAAGAAAAAAGAAAAGAAAAGAACTTGGTATTAAAGATGATACCTTAGTAATTGGACATATTGGGAGATTTGTTGCTCAAAAGAATCATGATTTTTTAATAGATATATTTAATGAAATTCATAAGAAGAACAATAATTCTATTTTATTACTTGCGGGACAAGGTCCTTTAATGGAAGATATTAAAAATAAAGTTAAAGAATTAAACTTAGAAGATAGTGTTAAATTCTTAGGACAAAGAAATGATGCTAATGAATTATATCAAGCCTTTGATGTATTCCTACTTCCTTCTTTATATGAAGGGTTACCAGTAGTAGGAGTAGAGGCTCAAGCTGCGGGGTTACTATGTTATTTATCTGATGATATGACTAAAGAAACTAAGGTATTAGATATAACTAAATTTATGTCATTAAATAATACGCCAGAAGAATGGGCAAATAATATTTTAGATGATGTAAAAAAATATAAAAGAATAGATACTTCTAAAGAAATGACAGCTAAAAATTTTAATATTAAAGAAGAAGCAAAGAAATTAGAAGAATATTACTTAAATCTATATAATAATGGTGGTGAGTGAAATGAAAAAAGTTGGAATAGTATCTTGTTATTTTAAAAATAACTATGGTAGTATGTTACAAGCTTATGCTACTAAAAAAATACTAGATAATAATAATATTCCTAATGAAACTATTAATATAGATAATAATATTGATTTTAAAAAAGGAAAAAGAAAATATTATGCTTCTCAATTATTTAATTTTAAATTTATAAAATCTAAATTTGGAATGATTAAATTAAAACTAGATAAAAAAATAGTGAAAGATTTAGGAAAGAATATTAGTATTAGAGATTCTAAGTATAAAGAATTTAGAAAAGCATTTAATTTATCTATTTCTTGTCCTGATTATAAATCTTTAAGTGAGATGGCTGATGCTAAATATTCTGATGTTATAGTAGGTTCTGATCAATTATGGTTACCGGTTAATGTTGTTTCTGATTATTATACATTAAACTGGGTTTCGGATAATATTAATAAAATAAGTTATGCTACATCTTTTGGTATTTCTAAAATTCCCGATAAGTATACCGATGAATATAAAAAGTTCTTATCTAGAATAAATTACTTGTCAGTAAGAGAAGAATCGGGTAAAAAGATATGTGATGAATATGGAATTTCATCAAAAGTGGTATGTGATCCAACTATTCTTTTAACTAAAGAAGAATGGGAACAAGAGGCTGTTCAAGAAAGAATTATTCCAGATAAGTATATTTTATGTTACTTTTTAGGAAGTAATATTGAACATCGTAAATTTGCTGAAAAACTAAAAGAGAAAACTGGCTATAAAATAGTTTCGTTAAATCATGCTGATGAATATGTTAAGTATTCAGATACATTTGCTGATATAACTCCTTATGATATAGGACCAAGAGAATGGATTAATTTAATAAAAAATGCTGAATATGTTTGTACAGATTCATTTCATGGAACGGTATTTAGTTTATTATTTAATAAGACTTTCTTTGATTTTAGACGGTATAGTGAAAGTAATAAAATGTCTACTAATTCTAGAATAGATTCTTTATTAGATTTAGCAGGTGTTGATAAAAATAGAATATTAACTGGTAATGAAGATGTAGATACAGTTATTAAATATAAAATTAATTATAATAAGGTTAATAAAAATATTGATAAAATAAGACAAGAGTCAAAAAAGTGGCTATTAAGTTCAATTACTTATAAAGCAGAAGAAACAAAAGATAAATTTGTTAAAATAGAAGAAAAAGATTTATGCTGTGGTTGTACTGCTTGTTATTCTATATGTCCTAAAAATGCTATTAAGATGGTAAGAGATAATGAAGGCTTTCTATATCCAGAAGTAGATAGAGAAAAATGTGTTAATTGTGGAATGTGTAAGAAAGTATGTCCAATATTAAATAAAGCTAAATTAAATGAATTTAAACCAAAGGCTTATTTATTTCAAAATAGTAATGAAGAAATAAGAAAAGACTCGACTTCTGGTGGTATTTTCACTGCTATTGGTGAGTTTGTAATTAAAAATAATGGAATTGTTTATGGTGCAACCTTTGATGATAATTTTGCTGTAAATCATATTGGGGTTGAGAGTGTTGACAAACTAAGTAAGTTTAGAAAATCTAAGTATGTTCAAAGTAATCAAAATAATTGTTTTAAAGAAATAAAACAATATTTAGATAATGGAAAATTAGTTTGTTACAGTGGTACTCCGTGTCAAGTTGGAGGGTTAAGAGCATATTTAAGAAAAGATTATGAAAATTTGATACTTGTTGATATAATGTGCCATTCCGTTCCATCTCCTTTAGTGTTTGAAAAATATAAAAGATATATTTTAAAAAAAATGAATGCAAACAAGATATTGAATATTAATTTTAGAGATAAAAGTAAATATGGTTATAAGTATTCAATGATGATGGTTGAAACTGATAATGGAACATACAGTCAAGGAATAGATACAGATCCGTATTTGAGAGCATTTTTTAGTGATGTCTCAGTAAGAACGTCTTGCTATAATTGTCATTTTAAAACCATGAAGAGAGTAAGCGATTTAACCATTTGGGATTGCTTTAATATAAACGAAATAGATAAGTCTTTTGATGATGATAAAGGTACAACAAGGGTATTAGTTCAATCAGAAAAAGGCGAAAAATTATTAGAAAATTTAGATAATGTTAGATTAAAAGAACTTGATATAAATATTGCAACTAAAAAAGTTAAAGAAATGACTAATAGTGTTAATTACAATAGCAAAAGAAAAGAATTTTTTGAAAATATAAATGATGATAATGTGTTTGAAAAATATTATCCTACTAATTTTAAAACAAAAATAAATTCTTTTGTTAGAAAAACACTGGCTGTTACAGGAGTATATAGTAGTGTTAAAAGTTTTGCTAAAAAAATTTTAAGAAAGTAGAGTGAATTGATTTATGGCTAAAATATCAGTTATAATGGGAATGTATAATACACCAAGTAAAGAGATGCTTTCCACCTCATTAAAATCCATATTAAATCAAACATTTAAAGATTTTGAATTAATAATATGTGATGATGGTTCGTCTAATGATTGCATTAAATGGGCTAAAGAAATATGTGATGGAGATAAAAGAGTTAAATTTATTAAAAACGATTGTAATAAGGGACTAGCCTATACCCTTAATCACTGCTTAGAAGTTGCTACCGGCGAATATATTGCTAGAATGGACGATGATGATGAGTCACACTTAGATCGCTTTGAAAAACAGGTTGAATTTTTAGATAAACATAGTGAATATGGATTAGTTGGATCAAATATGAATCTTTTTGATAAAGAAAGAGGAATTTGGGGATTGAGAAAATATCCTGAAATTGTAAAAAAAGAAGACTTTTTATATAGGGTAGCTGTTCCTCATCCAACAATTATGGCACGCAGAAGTGCATATGATATAGTTAATGGGTATAGAGATTTACCAAAAACGCTAAGAGTAGAAGATTATGATTGCTTTATGAGAATGTTTGCAAGAGGTGTGAAAATGTATAATTTTCAGGAACCATTATTTAATTATAGGGAAGATTCTAGGTGTGCTAAAAAGAAAAAGTATAAATATAGATTTAATGAAATGTGGGTAAGAAAGAATGGATTTAAAGAACTAGGTATAAATAGATTAAAATCTGTTCCTTATATAGTAAAGCCATTGATTGCAGGTTTAATTCCTCAGAAAATCATAAAAAATAGTCAAAAGAAAAAATAGGTGATTAAATGTATATTTATTTTTTAATAATGATGGTGGTTTTTTTCCTTTCAGGAGTTTTAAACAAAGTTTATTGTAAAGATACTAAATTCACTAATTTTGGCAAATTTATAATTAATATTTTTATATTTTTAATTTTACTTTTGCCTATGGGATTAAGATATGGTATAGGTACAGATTATTTTTATACATATTATCCATATTTTAATTTTATAGGTCATGGAACGCGATATTTTGATGAAGTTGGCTTTAACCTTTTAAATATCATTGTTTATAAATTATTTGGAAGATTCGAAATGCTAATTTTTATTACATCATTTATTTTTATATATTTCATGTATAAAGGCATTTTAAATAATCTTAATGAAAAAGAAAGACCATGGGGGACTTTAATGCTATTTTTGAGTCAAGCATATTTTTATTCTATGAATATGGTTAGGCAATCTTTAGCTATTTCAATTATATTTTTTGCCTTTAAATTTTTAAAAAGCAAAGAATATAAAAAATACTATATGTGGAATTTAATAGCGTGTACACTGCACTACTCTGCAATTATTTGTTTATTATTTCCTTTGTTTTTAAAAATCAAGCCTAAGAAAAAAACAAAATTGGTAATTATATCAATCTTAATTTTATGTCAGCCTTTTTTGTCAAAGGTATTGCTAAAAATTATAATGTCAACTAAATATTCTTGGTATATAGGTTCACGATATACTCATGGAATATCGAACACAGTTATTTTAGTAAATATCGTTTTGTTCATTTTATCTATTTTATGTGAAGATAAAAATTCTACTAGTGAAGAATATATGATTTTAAATACAATTAATTATATATGTATCTGCTTGATGCTTTTGCTTGGATGGATTCCATTATTTAATAGAATTATTAGGTATTTCACAGTATTTCAAGTATTATTAGTTCCAAAAATTATTTATAGTGAAACTAGTTCTAAAAAAAGATTAGTTTTAAAGTGTCTATTATTTTTGATTTTTTTTGTACCAATGTATTATCAAATATTTTTACTTGGTGGAGAAGGAGTTGTTCCATATTCATCAATTTTTAATAAAAATTAGAAGGGAGAATAATTGTTTAACAATTAAATAAATATTATGATTAAGATAAGTATTATTGTACCAATTTATAATGTTGAAAAATATTTAAAAAAATGTTTAGATTCAATATTATCACAAACTTATAAAAACATTGAATTAATATTGGTTGATGATGGATCACCAGATAATTGTGGTAAAATTTGTGATGAATATGCATCTAAAAATAAATTTATAAAAGTTATTCATCAAAAAAATGCTGGGTTATCCGCTGCTAGAAATGCTGGTTTAAAGATTGCAACCGGCGATTATGTCATGTTTATTGATAGTGATGATACTATTATAGAAACTGCTTGCGAGGAGTTAGTGGGTATAATAGAAAAAAGATCACCTGATTTAATTTGCTATAATCTTCGAAAAGTTGATTCAAATGAGGATACTTTAGATAGCGGTTTTTATTGCATTGATGATACAAAAAATATTAGTGAATTTGATGTTTCAGGTGCTATTAAGGATAATATTTTTAGAAAACATATAAGGTATGAAGCAACAAGTAAAATATATAAAATAAGTATAGCAAAACAAATTGGATTTCCTATTGGAATGTATGCTGAAGATTTTGCAACATTTTATAAATTTTTATCAATTTCTTCAAAAATTTTATATTATGATAGAAATATATATAATTATTTTGTTAGAAGTAATAGCATAATGGGCAGCAAAAGTGTTAAACTTTATAAAGATGTTTATAAAATAGAAAATGAGTTTTACAAATTTTGTAAAAATTGTAATCTTGATGAAAAAACTTCAAAAAAATTAGAGAGTAATTATTTTAAGAGTATAATTAAAATTTATTCAAAATTATGCACAGCATATAATGTTGAAAAAGATGATAATCTGATATCAGATGTATATGATAGCATACATCAAGTTAAAAGTTATATGCTCCCATTAAATTTGAAATTTTTGAAAATGTTTTTTACCTTGCTAGGAAAAAATGCTGCTATAATTTTTTCAAAAATATATAAGAATCTTTAACAAAAAATATGATACTATTAATAACAATTTAAATAATTGGTTAGTATTTTTTTATGATTACTATTGAAAAATATTTAGATGAACGTTTAGATTTAATAATTAATTAAGATTATGAATATTATTGATGTAGTTCCAGTAATAGTAGTAAATTACTTATAATAAATATGTTAAGAATGATGAAATATTTAAAATTATAGTTCAAGAAAATTTTTTGCATTTCTGCTACAGAAAATTCTGAGATAAGCGTTGCTATTTGTGGTTTAATATTGTTCTCAGATAATTTAAGTATTTTAATAAAAAATAATAATTAAAAAATAGAAGGAAGGTTTAATAATGAAGAAAGTTGGAATAATGACAATGCATAGGGTTGTTAATTACGGGTCTTTTTTACAAGCTTATGGTCTAAAAAAAATAATCGAAGAGCTTGGAAATAGTGTTGAATTCGTTGATTTTAATATAGAAAAAAGTTTGGTTGAAAAAGAAAAAAAATTGTTATTAAAAAAAATAAAAAATAATTTAAACTTTGTGACTTTTTATAATAAAAAAAGATGCTTAGAAAAATTCAAAAAAGAGTATAATGATAATTATTTGCCTATGCTTGGTGTAGGTGCTAAGAATTATAATCCTGTTTTAGATACTTTGGTAATTGGAAGTGATGAAGTTTTTAATTGCATGCAACCATTGCCTGTTGGCTATAGTAGAGAATTATTTGGAAAAAATTATGAGAAAATCAATGTTATTTCATATGCGGGAAGTTTTGGACACACAACAATCAAACAATTAAGAGAAAAGAAAGTAGATAAAGAAATTGGTGACATGTTCAATAAATTTAAAACAATATCAGTTCGAGATGAAAACAGTAAAAAGATTGTAGAATCTTTATCAAATAAAGAAGCAATTATTCATTTTGATCCAGTATTAATAACTAATTTTGACAATGTTATTACTAATAAAGTGCAAATGAACAATTATATTATTGTGTATGCATATACTGGAAGACTTTCTAAATTTGAAGAAAAATATATAAAAAAGTTTGCTAAAAAATATAATAAAAAAATTGTTAGTTTAGGTTTTTACCAGAAAATTGCTGACTATAATTTAGTTGTAGAGCCATTTGAAATGCTAGAATATTTTAAAAAGTCTGATTATGTAATTACAGATACATTTCATGGTACTATATTTTCAATAAAGATGCATGCAAAATTTTGCACAATAATTCGTGATTCAAATAAAAATAAGTTGTATTATTTATTAAATGAGACAAAACAGTTGTGCAGACAAGTAAATAATCTTGATGATATTGAAAGATTATATAAAAAAGATATGAATTTTAGTGAAACTGATAAAAAAATAAATGAAGAAAGGAAATGCTCTATAGAATATTTGAAAAAAAATATTTAATTTGGTGAGTGTTATGAAAAAAGAAAATCGCAAAAAGTATTTGATAAAAAACACAGCAATATTAGCAATTGGCAATATAGCCACAAAACTAATATCTTTCTTTTTAGTACCGTTATATACTAATGTTTTAACAACGGAGCAATATGGTATAATTGATTTACTATATACTGTTTGCACTGTTGCTTATCCAATTATTACACTTAATATATCTGAGGCTGTATTGAGGTTTTCTATGGATAAAGATGCTAATAATAGTAAAATTATGAGTATTGCCAATATTATAATTGCTTTTTCAATAATAATTGGATTATTAAGCTTTCCTGTTATGAACTTATTTGATAATTATCGTCAATATTCATTGCTATTTTATCTTTATTTAATAACTTTAGGTATTAGTCAAATTTTATTATGTAATCTAAAAGGAAAAGAACAGTTAATTGAATATTCAATTGGTAATTTTATACATATGTTACTTATAGGATTATTAAATATTTTGTTTCTTTTGGTATTTAAAATGGGAATAAACGGATATTTTTGGGCTTATATAATTTCGAATATTGTAGTATCTCTTTATGCTGCAATAAAAGGAAATGTCAAAGATTCAATATTTGCCTTTTCGTTTGATGAAAAGCTTTTTATAGAGATGACAAAATATTCGGTAGTTTTAATTCCTAATTCATTTATGTGGTGGATTATGAATGCTTCTGATCGCGTAATGGTAACCAATATTCTTGGTGCCCAAGCGAATGGAATTTATGCAGTATCTTATAAACTACCATCGATGTTAACTGTTATTACATCAATATTTACAAGTGCATGGATTTATTCTGCTGTTAACGAAAAAGATAGTAGTGATAAAAATGAATATACTTCAAGTGTGTTTTCGTTATTAGTATCTGTTGTTCTTTTAATATCTTCTGGCATGATTATGATGATAAAGCCATTTTTAAAAATATATGTTTCAAATAATTATTATTCATCATGGCAATTTACACCATATTTAATTATTGGCTTTTCTATATTGACACTTGCTTCGTTTCTTTCATCATCATATAATGTTCATAAAGATAGCAAAGGTTTTTTGTTTTCTGGAACAGCAGGAGCAATAATTAATGTTATTCTAAATTTCTTATTAATTCCTTCAATTGGAATTAACGGTGCTGCCATTGCAACGGCACTAAGTTATACATCAGTATTTATCTATAGAATATTTGATACAAAAAAATATGTAAAAGTAAAAATATTTACAAAAGAATTTATAATTGGCTTTTTATTATTATTTATTGAATCAGTAACTGTATATTTAGATTCAATTATTGGCCAAATTTTACTGCTTATAGAATTCATTATCATGTGTTTTATCTTTAGAAAAAAATTAAAATTAATGTTAAAAAATATACTAAAAATTTTAAAGTTAAAAAAGGGTGGTAACTTAAATGAAAAGTAATAATCTCGTAAAAAATAAAAAATATTGCTGCGGTTGTGGTTTATGTATGAGCAAATGTCCCAAAAAAGCCATTTCAATGGTTGAAGATGAAACTGGCTTTCTATTTCCAAGAATTGACGAAAGCAAATGTGTTGATTGTCATGCTTGCGTTATTAATTGCCCATATCAAAATAATAATAACAATGTATCGGAAGAACCGTATAATCAACAATGCTTTTTAGCCTATAATAAAAATTTTTCTTCCTTAATGAATTCATCATCTGGAGGGGTATTTGGGGCTCTTGCTGAAAATTTCATAAACAGTGGTGGAATTGTTTATGGATGCTCAATGGAATATAAAGAAAAATTAATTCCAAAACACATTAGAGTAAATAATTTAAATGATTTGGAGAAGTTAAAAGGTTCAAAGTATGTACAGAGCAGTATATTTGAAACATTTTCATTGATTAAAGATGATTTAATAAATAATAAAAATGTACTTTTTAGTGGTACTCCCTGTCAAGTTGCTGCTATTAAAAAAGTAACACAGAATATTAAAAGTGGAAACCTATATACAATAGATATTATTTGCCATGGTACCCCAAGTGTGAAACTTTTTCAAGATTATATAAGCGTTTTAGAAAAAAAATTAAATGGTAAAATTTATAATTTTGTTTTTAGAGATAAAAGTGTTCTTGGAACTGGTTATAATGCAAAAATTTTTTATAAAGATAAAAATGGTAAAAAACACATTAAATTTTTACCAAGTGTCTTATCTTCATATTATGATTATTTTCTAAAGTCAAACATTTGCCGTGAAAACTGTTATTCATGTAAATACGCTTCTAAAAATAGAGTTGGCGATATTACTATTGGTGACTATTGGGGTGCAGAATTGGAACATCCAGAATTTATGAAGAATAATGGTGGCCAAATTGATATTAGAAATGGTGTATCTTGCTTATTAGTTAATAGCAATAAAGGTGAAGAGTTATTTAAAAAGTATAAAAATGATTTGATATTTTTTGAAAGTTCATTTGATAAAATTGCTGCTCATAATGGTCAGTTAAATGCCCCATCAGTTCCAAATGAAAATCGATTAGAGATATTAAATGATTATGAAAAATATGGATATTCGTATGTTAATGATAAATTTGAAAAAAATTTATCTTTAAAAAATAAATTAAAAATGTATGTTCCTACTTTTGTATATAAAATAAAAAGAAAGTTTAAATAATTTTAAATTGATCAGTATGGACAAATACATTGTTTTGAATGATTAAGTTCACATTTTTAATCATTCGATAATAATAAACTAGGCTTAAGCATAATATCTTTTGATGAGAAAATGGTTCTCGATAATCTAGTGCGAAGTTTGTAACTCCCTTTTTTGCAACCTACTTGGGAGTTTTTCTGGATAAGCTCGATAATTTAGTGGGGAGATGACTTGAAGAATGTTGTCTCTTTTTGTTAATCTCATTTTAGAAATGAGGTTGTGGAAAATGAAAAGTTTGGAACAAGTTTTGAATCTTAAAAATTATAAGATTACATCTGTAAATATGGGGTCAAGGAAGGTAATATAAAAGTTATATCGGTTATAAGTAAAAACAATAAGCAAAGGTGTCCGATTTGTAACGAGTATACTTCAAGTGTTCACGATACTTTAAAACCAATTGTGCTTAAATATTTAAATTTATTTGAGCAAGATACAAGGATATTAATTACCAAAAAGAGATTTATATGTCATAAATGTAAAAAGAAATTTACCAAAGAAGTAGACTTGAATAATCAAGATAAAACTATCTCAAATAAGTTAGAACAAAAATTTTAAAGGACTTACTTAATTATAATTTAAGCATTGTTTATATTGCTAAGGATAATGGATTAAGCCCAGGAACTGTTAGAAAAATCTTTGAACAAGCGATGAGTAATTATCCGAAGCATATTATTAATTTACCAAGAGTATTATCATTTGATGAATTTAAAGCAGATACTGATTGTGGAAAATATTCTTTTTTTTAAATGATTTAATACATAGAAAATACTTAGATGTATTACCTGAACGGAAAAAAGAATCTCTATTAAGCCTAAGCAAATTCGAATTAATTTGTCTGTAAATAGTTTTAATATTAAAATTAAACCATCTAGAATTTATTACTATTAATGAATGATATATTGATTTTGTTTGGATTACTAAATTATAAAAATCATTATTTAAAATTTTAATCTCAAATAATGAATAATGCATTTTAGATTCGAAAGCAGATAATTTATTGAGATATTGCACATCTGTTTCTTTAACTCTATAATAGTATGTGCATTGTTTGTTATGACATCCATTACACACATGATGAGAGGAACACAATTTAATACAAGGATTATGTTCTTCAAAGTCAATACATGTTTTAAAACAATCTATGCAATGTTTTGAACATGTATTTTTAAAAAGACAGGGATTATTTCGATTAAAAGAAGAAGGATATTTAACGATTCTGTGTTTTTAGATTTCTCTTCCAATATTACTTCTATTGCGAAATAATTTTTTTGATATGTTGGTAATTGAACAACCTTTATCGAGCATTTCTTCTATAAACATCCTATTTTCAATAGTAAAATGTGTATGTTTTATTTTTCTTTTTATGTCCATAAGTACCTTTCTAATAGCAAATTTTTAATTATAAAAATAGCTTCATCAATAAAAGATAAAAAATAATTCAATTTTAAGACCTATATTCACAGAAAATTCACTTCCTTTAGAGAGATTAATCTAACATAATTTTGAAACTAAAAGCACATATTATTTATAAAATTTAAAGTTATAAAATTTATTATTGTCTCAAACTAAAAACACGCATTTAGAAAAACGTGCATTTACTTTGAAAATTAAATAATATATAAGATAAATTTAAGGCATATTGTTTCATTTAATAAAATGTGTTAAAATTATAGCATTAAAGGAGAGATTCTGCTATGAAATTAAGTGATGATTGCAAAAAAAAATGTCAGATTTTTACTCCAGAAAAAAACGTTAATGAGATGCTTAACTGGGTTGGATATAACCAAAATTTATATGGTAAAAAGGTAATTGAGCCAAGTTGCGGACAGGGAAATATACTTATTCGGATAGTGGAAAGATACATAAATGATTGTTTGAGGTTAAATTATTCAAAAGAAGAAATTTGCAATGGACTATCAAATGATATTTATGGAATAGAGTATGATAAATTGCATTATGTAAAGTGTTTGGATAATGTTAACAGTATATTAAAAAAATATGATTTGAGTAAGGTTAATTGGCATATATATTGTAATGATTCCTTAAAAATTAAATTAAATATAAAGTTTGATTATGTTATAGGAAATCCACCTTACATTAGTTATAAAATGCTAGATGAAAAAACTAGAGGCTTTGTTAGAGATAATTTTAAAACGTGCTCTAAAGGAAAATTCGATTATTGTTATCCATTTATAGAAAGAGGAGTTGAACTTTTAAAAGATGGTGGGCAGATTGCTTTTCTGGTTCCTGGTAGTGTTTTTAAAAATGTTTTTTCAGGTAATTTAAGAGAATATCTAAAAAATGATATTACTGAAATTTATGATTATGCAACAAGAAAGTTATTTAATGAGTATGCTACAGGTGAAAAAAAGAAAATTCTTACCTCTTCAATAGTTTTTATTTTGAAAAAAAATGGTAATAGCAGTACATTAAATTATTATAATTTAGATGAAAAAACTAAAAATACAATCAATAAGTGTGATTTGGGAGCAAAATGGATATTCACGGAAGTTAAACGTGGTAAAAATAGATTTGGAGATTACTACAAAGTTTCAAATTCGATTGCTACATTGTATAATAAAGCTTATGTAATAAAAGAAAATGATGAACTATTTAATGATAAATTTGAAAAGAAAATAATAAAAAAAGCTGTTAGCCCAAAGAGTATAGAACTAAATAAAAAAGAAAAAATAATTTTTCCATATTTTTATGATAAAGAGGATAATTTAGTGAGAATAAATGAAGAAACATTTTCAAAAAGGTTTCCAAATACAGCAAAACATTTGAATAAATATAGCAAAGAATTAAGTCGCAGGAAGTCTGATAAAAATATTAGTTGGTTTGAATATGGAAGAAGTCAAGCTTTAAATAGCATGAATAAGCCAAAATTACTTTTATCAATTATTGTTACTGGAAATATAAAACCTTATTTTTTATCTGCTGATACAATTCCTTATTCTGGAATATTTATTATACCAAAAAAAGATTGGAATTTGGATAAAGCAAAAAAAATTCTTGAATCTAAAGCATTTTTGACTTATATTAAAAGCGTTGGTATTAATGCCAGTGGTGATTCTTATAGAATTACAAGTAAAGATATAAGTAATTATTATTTTTAAGTGGGGAGTAAAATGGAAAAAGTAAAGTTTAATGTTTCAACTAAGACGGCTAGGCTTATTGGTAGAGAAAATATTTCTGATTCAAATGGTGCTATAATTGAGTTAGTAAAAAATGCATATGATGCTGATGCTGATAGTGTTTATATAAAATTTGATATAATTTATGAAAATGTTCCTGATAAAATTGTTATATCTGAAAATCAAAAATACTTTAATTCTGGTGAGTATGAAAAATTAACATCGTTTTATACCCAAAATGGAGATGTTTTAAGTAAAAAAAGCAATCTTACTGACGAACAAGAACAACAGTTAAAAAATTTGCTTTTTAGCAAAAATAGTATTGTAATTTTGGATAATGGTACTGGTATGAGTGAACAAATAGTTAAAACTGTTTGGATGAATATTGGAACAAATGATAAAGAGATAAATGCTTATAGTAAAAAAGGCAGGATAAAAACAGGAGCTAAAGGCATAGGAAGATTTGCTTTAGAAAAGTTATCACAAAAGACAACAGTGTATTCAAAAAAAATGAATGATAAATTAGTATATTGGGATTTAGATTGGATGCAATTTGAGCGGAAAAGTTTATTAAATGAAATAAATGCAGACGTGGAAATTTTAGATTCGAATTTTAATGATATTATTTCCAAATATATTGATTTTTCAATGTTTGACATGAATGATAAGATTATTGATTCAGGTACTTTAATAATCCTTTCTGGTACAAGAGAAAATTGGAATGATAGAATCTATAATAGAATAAATAATAATTTAAGTAGTATAAATCCTTTTGGAAATGTAGATACTTTTAATGTTTTTATTAATAATGTTAGAACGCCAAAATTTAATTATCATCCACAGAATACTCTTTTATCTAGTGAAGATTATGATTATATAATAAAAGCTAGTTATGATGGTGAAAATAATGTTGGTATAGATTTGGTTAGAAATGAAGTTGATTTATCAGCAACTATGGAAGAAAGTATTATCGGTAAAAAAATTTATAATTTTGATATAAATGAATTTTGGAATAGGGAGGCTTTTAAGCAATCTAATTATAAGAAAGAAAAATATGCATCCACATTTCATAGTGATTATAAAGCGACTGAATTATTATCGAAAACGCCTATTGAAGAAATAAAGAAAATTGGTAAATTCGATTTACAATTTTATTTTTTAAAGTCAGGAAAAAGCGAATATAAAGTTATTAAAGATATAAAGACTAATAGAAGAAAAAAACTACTATCTACTTTTTCTGGTATTAAAATATATAGGGATAATTTTAAAGTTAGACCATATGGTGAAGATGGGCCAATGTATGATTGGCTACAATTGGGAGCAAGAGTTCAAAGTAGTCCAGCTGCGGTTTCTCATCCAAGTGGTTATTGGAGAGTTAACACATATCAATTGATTGGAAATGTTAATATTGGCAGGATAAATAATCCAAATTTGACGGATATGGCTAATAGAGAAGGCCTTACACTTAATGATACGTATTATTTGTTTGTTGAATTAATTAAAAGTATAATATCAAAATTTGAATATGATAGGCAATATTTTTATAGGGAATATGTCGCCTGGCTTAAAGGCAAGGTAATGAAGATAAATCCTACCGAGGCGATTCAGAATAGCATAATACAAGAAAAAGAAAAAAAACAAGAAAGTTCTCAAGTATTTTCGACGGAAGAATATAGGGATGCTATATATCAAACAATAGAAGAAAAAAAATCTTCTGAATATGCAATGAAGATTTTAATGACTTTTAGTTCTGTTGGAATAACAGCTAATACTTTTGCTCATGAGATGAAAAGTTTATCAACAAATTTAGCTACAAGAAATCAGCAATTAAAAATATGTGTTAATAATATTCTTGGACATAAAGAATATACTGGATTAGATTTTTTAAATCCATATGACGTAATAGAAGATGCAGAACGATATGACGTTTTATTAAGTAAGTGGTTGAAATTAATTATGGATAGTGCTAATAAAGCTAATTCTAAAGTCGAAAAAATGTTATTGTCAGATTTCTTTTATGAACTAAAAGATGATTGGTATGGACTATTACACAAAAAAAATATAGATATTAGTGTAATTGGCGATAATAATTGTTATGTTAATTGTGAGAAGAATGACTTATATTTAATTTTTAATAATCTTCTTTTAAATTCAGCATATTTTTTGGAGCAAGAAATAAACGGTGAAGAGCGTTTAATTATTATAAGCTATAAGAAAAATAAAGATTATATTTTAATTAATTTCCAAAATAATGGTCCAAAATTAGCTGAAAAGTTTTTGAATAATCCAGATATAATCTTTGAAGCAGGTGAAACAGCTAAAAAAGACGGTACTGGACTTGGATTATGGATATGTAAGGAAGCCGTTCATAGAAATAATGGCGAAATTCATGTTGTAAATAATGAAGTAGGATTTGAAATTGAAATAAAATGGCCGGGGGTCGATTAATATGAAAGAATATAAAATAGGAATTATAGAAGATAGTCCTGATGAATTGAAAGCTATAATTAGAACTATATATGAAAATTTACATACAATTTGTAATGTTAGCTATGTTGATTATAGTTGTAATTTAAATTGTAATAATATTGTTGAAAAAATAAAAAATGATATTACTGATAGTAAAATAATGTTATTGATTATTGATAATAAATTGTTGGTGAAAGATAAGTGTGTTATAGGTACTTCAATTTATGAAGAAATAAAAAAAATTACTAGTGATTTTCCTGTGATTATAATGACTAATTATAGGGATGAAGCTTATAAAAGTGATTATGTTGATCCTGATAAGGTATATGACAAAGAAAAGTTTTTTATGAACGGAGAGTATACTAAAGAGAAAATAAATTCGATTCGATTAACTATGGAGAATTATAACAAGATAAAAAATGAAATAATTAGTAGACAAAAGAAAATTATTGACGAATATACTTCTCAAAAAAATGCAGCTGATGCTCAAGAAAAATTGAATGAAATTTTAGAATTAGATTTAGAAATAAAAAAATATACTCCAGTGGAAACTTCTTATCTAGAGCAACTAATATCGCCTAATCGTGTCAAGCATGTGTTTGATTTGCTTAAAGAAATGAACGATATGCTTGATTAGTAAAAAAGGTGTAGTATTATGAAGTATAAAGATTTTAGAAATTTTAGAATTACTAGAAGTTGCAATAAGCAGTACAAAGATTACAAGTCATATATAGAATATTTAGCTATAGATTTTAAGCATAGATGTGCATACTGTAATATGCTAGATAGAATTATAAATGAAAACTTTCGAATAGATCATTTTATTCCACAAACGGTTGCTAAGAATAATAACATGGAATCATTGATTTATGATTATAATAATTTAGTATACTGTTGTCCAAAATGCAATAGTACTAAGAGTTCACAATATGCTGGTAATATACATGATGGAACTTATAGCAATCAGTTATTTTATAACCCTGTTGATACTGATTACAATGATATATTTTATCGAAATGAATATGGTGGTATTTCTTCTGAAGATAAAAAGGGAAAGGAAATGATAATTAATTTAAAATTATTTTTACCTACATATTATTTTTCTTTTTTGATTGAAGAGATAGAATGCACTTTGAAAAGAATAAAACGTAAGCTTGATAGTGCTTGTGATAGTATTCGAAAAGAAAAATATCAACAAGCTTATTTTGAATTAAATGATTTTTTAATGGAAATTAGGAATTTATTTAATTGTGATTATTATAATAATTCAGTTAAGAATACAAAGTGATTTTTAAACGAATGTGATATGTATAAAATTTTCTTATTTGGTATAATAAATTTACAGGATATAAACTTCTGGCTAATAATAGTAAAAAATATGTAAAAAATGTGGATAAAACTTGCAAAATAAAAAACTTAATAGTAAAATGAAAAAAGAAGAGAGGAAGATAGATATGAAAAATATGAAGAAGTTCGTATTCTTATTTGTAGCTGTTTTACTTACTACTGTAAGTGTAAATGCTATGTCTAAGAATGAATTAAAAGACAAACTAACAAAATCTTACACAATTAACGGAGTTACTTATTCATTAAATAACGGAGATGCTAATATGGTAAAAAGTTATTTAGAACAAAACGAAGTTAGTGAATCTGATTGTGATTACATTGCTGCTCAATTAGACAAAGCTGTTGCAATCCTTAAAGATGCTAAAGTTACTGATTTATCTAAATTAAGTACTAGCACTAAAAAAGAATTAAAAGCATTAGTAAATAATGTTGGTGCTAACACTAAAGTTCCAGTAAGCATTAATAATGGAAAATTATTCGTTGGTTATGTAGATGAACCTACTAAAGCATTCTATAATGATAAAGTAAATGTTAAAACTGATGTTAAGTATACTGACGGAAATTTAGTAATTACAATTGCTTCAGTAGTTGCTATTATCGGAATCGCAACAATTGCTGTTAAAGCAAAAAAACAAAATGCTTAATTTACTAAAAAAGAGTGGGAAAGTGATTGTTAGAGAGTTAGCAATCGCTTTTTTCTTTGCTTCCCTTTTAGTCTTGCTTGTTAATTTTACTTTAAAAGATAAAATAACTACCTATATTAATTTATTTAATAAAGTAGCCATTAAAACCACTACTAAAGTTTCTAGTGATTTATCTAATATTAAAATTGATTCCGAAACAAAAAGACTAAGTCCAATTCCTGCTTATGGTGAAGCTTTTGGTACCATTAATATTCCAGAGATAGATAGAACAATAAATCTATATAATGGAGATTCTTTGAGTATTATTAGAAATGGTGCAGGACGTTATATTGGTTCTTTCTTTCCGGGAGAGGGATTACCAATTATTATAGCTGCCCATAATAACATGCGTCACTTTGGACTTATTACTAAATTAACAAATGGTTCTTTAATCTACATTGATACTTATTATGGCAAATATACTTATGAAGTATATGATTATGAAATATTAAAAGATAGTGATTTAAATAAGAGGTTTCAAACATTCTTAGAAGAAGATGGGGAAAGAGTCTTATTTTATACATGTTATCCAATTAACGGTGTAGGGTATAGATACCAAAGATATGTAGTATATGCTAAAAGAATAGAAGGGAAAGATTTATGAGAGTAGTATTAAGTTATATAATGAAATTTATTCAAAGTATTAGTTTTTTTCTATTATCTTTAAGTCTTATTCTAATATTTACTGTCTTTAATGAAGACTATGTATTGGATCTTTTAAATAATCATAATTACTATCAAGAACTATATGATAATACTTTAGAAGAAGTATCATATTATTTAGAACAATCAGGATTAAATGAAGAGGTACTAAATAATGTAATATCGGTTAAGTCTTTAAAAAATGAAATAATAACTACTATTGATAATCTTTATACTAATCAAAAAATAACAGTTAATACCGAAGAATTTCAAAATAATCTAACAACTAATATAAATAACTATATAAAAGATAATAATATTAGAGTAGATAATAAAGATACTGTTAATATCTTAACTAAAAAACTTGTTAATATTTATGAAGAAGAGATATCATACAATAATACTTTTGAAAAAGTAAGACCAATGTTTAATAAGGCTTATAAGTTAACAAAAATAGTATTATATTTAAGTATTATTGTATCTATTATTACTTATTTAATTAATAGATATATTTTTAAAGATAGAAATATAATAGCATCTTTATTTACTAATTTTGTTATTTTAGTGGGACTTGTTTTATATATTAAGTATACTATTGATATAAATAATATCTTTTTCTATAATACTTCAATTAGTAATATTTTAATGGAGTTTATAAATAGTGTGTTAAAGTGTATGCTAGTAACTGGTATAGTATCTTTTCTCTTAGGACTTTTTATAGTTTTTACAACGACGGGTACTTTTAAGGCTTTAAGAAAAAATAAAAAGTTATTTCATAGTATCTTAGTAATAATCTGGATGTTAGTAATATTTAATTTTTCTAGTCAAAATGGACCTAAATCTACTAAGACTAGTGATGTGGTTACTAGTATGGTTGTTAATGTAACTACTAGTGTTACTAATAAAGATATACCTAGAGAAGAAGTAAAGAAAAAGGTAGAAGATAGTACATTTTTAGTAAGAAAGACAGCACATTTTACAGAGTATTTAATTTTAGGTATTTTAGTATTACAACTATTAAGTGATTATACAAAGATTAATAAAAGAATGTTAATTGTTAGTTTAATTATATGCTATTTATATGCTGTAAGTGATGAAGTGCATCAAATCTTTATTCCTGGTAGAACTGCTAAAGTATTAGATACCTTTATAGATGGTGCTGGTTCTTTAGTAGGAATAACTATTTATAGTATCTATCAAAGTAAATGTCGAAAAATGTCGTTTTTTGACGAACAATAATTGGTTAAAAATTTATGTGGGTAAGTTATAATAACTATAAGGAGATAATATGTTATTAATAATTTTAGTGGGACTTATTTTATTCATGTTATGGTGCATGTTAAAGGTTAGTTCCGAGACCCAAAAATTAGAAGAAAAAATGTTAAAAAACACAATGAAATCCAAGAAAAATTAGGAATTGAAAAACCAGAAATTCTTATCATTTAATCTTGCAATTTGTTGTGTTTTTTGCTTGCCATAAACTATAACTTATTATATAATAATGGGAGTTAAGAGGGAATATATGGAAGAGATTAATTTAAAAGAATTGTTTGACTATTTTGTGAGCAAATGGTTTATAATTGCAATTGCTGGTTTAGTTTTTGTAGTAGCAGGTGCATCTTATACAGTATTTTTAAAAACCCCAATGTATAATTCTTATACAACAATGGTTTTAACTACTAATAATGAAAAATCTAATACTAGCCAATCAATTACACAAAATGATATTACTTTAAATAAAAACTTAATATCTAACTATCGTGTAATTATGAAATCACATAGTATTTTAAATCAAGTAATTAATAATTTAAACTTAAACACATCAGTTGAACAATTAAAGAAAAAAGTAAATGTAACAACTGAGGACGATACAGAAATAATTCGTATTTCTGTTAATAGTGAAAATGCGGAAAATGCAAGAGATGTTGCAAATGAAATAGCTAGAGTATTTTCAAATGATGTAGCAAGATACTATAGTATTAAAAATGTTGCCATTGTAGATTATGCTGAGGCTTCAAGTAATCCTTATAACATTAGTTTATTAAAAACAACTGTTTTAGCATTACTTGTTGGAGTAGTTTTAGCTTGTGCAGCAATATTTATTATGTTCTATTTTGATACAACTATTAAGAGTGTTGAAGAAATAGAAACTAAGATTGGATTACCAACACTTGGCGTTGTACCAATTAAATATGTACCAAAAGAGAAGAAAGGAAGAAGAAAATGAATAATGAACTTATAGTTGCTAATAATCCAAAAAGTGGTGTAGCTGAAGCAATTAAGACTATTCGTACTAATCTTTTATTCTCTTCAATTGATGAACCAGTTAAATCAATATTAATGACTAGTTCAATGAGTGGAGAAGGTAAGTCATTTGTAAGTGCTAACCTTGCTGTTGCTTTTGCTCAAGCAGGAGTTAAAGTGTTAATTGTTGATTGCGATTTACGTCGTGGAAGACAACATAAAATTTTCAATATTGATAATGAACAAGGATTATCGAATTTATTGCTAGATGATGTTGATAAAAATTATAAAAAATATATTAAGAAAACAAGATATGAAAATATTTATGTTTTACCAATGGGCATTGTACCACCAAACCCAAGTGAACTTTTAGCATCGGCTAAAAATAAACAATTAGTTAAACTTTTAAAGCAAAAATTTGATTTAGTAATTTATGATGGTGTACCAGTTGGTGGCTTAACTGATTCAATTATTATGGCTGACTTAGTAGATAAGATTGTTATTGTATCAGCCTATAAAATAACACCAGTAGAATTCTTAGCTAATACTAATAAAGCTTTAGAAAAATTTAAGGATAAAATTGCGGGAGTTATTTTAAATAAATTCCCATCTTCAAAAGATCATTATTATAGTAAATATTATAGTTAAGTTGATTGGAGTAGTTTATGATTGATTTACATAGTCATATTCTACCTAATATTGATGATGGTTCCAGATCCTTAGAAGAATCAATCGAGATAATTAAACAAGCTGTTTCTAATGGAGTAACTGATATTATTGTTACTCCTCATTTTATATTAGGTAGTAGTTATAATAAAGAAAAAAAAGAAAATAAAAAATTGCTAGCAGAATTACAAAAGAAAGTAAAAAATGAAAACATAGATATCAATCTTTATTTAGGAAATGAAATATTTGTTGATATTGAAATGGTAAGTCTTTTAACAAAAAAGAAGATATCTTCACTTAATGATACTCGTTATGTTTTATTTGAATTACCAATGAATAGCAAATATAAAAACATTAGAAAAACTTTGTTTGATTTACAAAGTGCTGGTTATATTCCAGTAATTGCTCATCCTGAACGTTACCGAGTAATTAAAGAAAATCCTAAACTTGTAGAAGAATGGAAAGAAGCTGGGGCTGTTTTTCAAAGTAATATAGGTTCTTTATTAGGACGATATGGTAAAGAAGCTAAAAAAACTTTAGAAATATTATTAAAACATGAAGCTATAACTTTTTTAGCAAGTGATATTCATCATAGTCGTGATACCTTTTATGAAGATATACCAAAATTAAAGAAAAACCTAAAAAAAATAATAAGTGATGATTATGTGGAAGAATTATTTGAAACTAATGGTAGAAAAGTTTTAAATAACGAAAAAATAGAATTTAGAGAGATGATACCTCTTAAGAAAAATGTCTTTGGACAATACAAATAAGCCTCAAATGGGGCTTATTTACACCTTTAGAAAGTAGTGAATGTTATGAATTCAAAAATTAATGCTAGTACCGTTGGCTTTGCCATTGGAGAGGCTTTTGGGTTACCGCTTAATTATGAAAGAAAAGAAAAATTAATAAATAAACCTGTAACTAAAATGATAAAGTGTGAAAATTTAAATATTCCTATAGGAACCTGGAGTAGTGGAACTTCTACTATTTTAGCAACCATTGATGCAATCATTACTAAAGGAAAAGTTGATTATAATAAAATAGCTGATAATCTGCTTCTTTGGTATAAAACGGCGAAATATACTGCTACTAATAACTTAATTGATATTGATTTTACAAGTAAACATGCCTTAGATAAATACTTCGAAGACAAGACTGATGCTACTAAATTAGGAGGTACTGGCTATAGTGATTGTGGTAATGAATTTTTACCGAGATTAATACCAATTGCTTTTTATCTTTATTATACTAAAGCTCGTGATTATACAATTCATTCTGTTGTAAAAAATGTAACCTTTATAACTCATCATAGTGATATTCCAGTGATGGCAGCTTATATATTTACTAAATATATTATTTTTTTACTTAGAGGAACAGATAAAAAAGCAAGCTTTAGTATGTTAAAGAACTTGGATTATACAATGTATTTTAAAACAGAAACAATAAAAGAGTTCGAACATTTATTAAAAGATAATATTTATAATTCGTCACTAGAAATGATTAATTCTAATAATTATGTAGTAGATACATTAGAGGCTTTCTTTTATTGCTTTATAAATTCAGATAACTTTAGTCAAACCCTAATTGGAGCAGTAAACTTAGGTGGACAAGCATCAACTTTAGGTGGACTATGTGCGGGAGTAGCAGCTATCTATTATGGTTACGATAGTATACCAGAGAAATATTTAGATAATTTACAGAAAAAAGATTATTTGTTAAAAATGGGAAATACCTATGAAACAACCTTAAATATGTTATAAAAAATTTAGGTAAAAAAATTTTTTGAAAAAATTTTAAAAAAGTACTTTACAAATAGTAAAAAGAATGGTATGATTAAATCACTTAATAGTAGAGAAAGTACTGCTGTTAGAAGTAAGAATGATTCTTACTTAATTAATAATAAATGTTATATTTATTTAATGATTTTTTAAAACCCTTTGATGGTTTGTTTACAGTACTTATACTCGTTTATCAATCTATTAAGTATATGCTGCATATGTGGAATATTGATAAAAATATATGACTTTTATCTGTCAATATGAGTTATATATTAGGAAATCCACAACCAAGATAATATGTTTGACAGACTATTATCTTCGTAAAAAGACCTACTTAGATTAAATTCTAAGAGGTTTTTTCTTTTCTTTAGAAGTATATTATGCTACAATACTTAAAGACAGTTGGCTAGAGGGTAGTAGTATGCAGAATAATAACTTTTTAAATTATCTAACCACAATAAGTGATGAAGATATTAGAAAATACATAAATAGTAAAATTAAATATTATCGAAATACATATAAAATAAATAAAAGCTTAGGAGTAATAAGTCCTCTTAAATATTCACTACCATATTATGGCTTTATAACTAGTAATATTGAAATAAGATATAATTTAGAAAATGACTACTATTTAGTTAGAAAAAATAATTATCTTTATGAATTTATTAAATATTTACAAACTAATAAAATATATAATAATAATGAAGCTATTTTAATATTACCAGTTTTTTTAGAAAATTATTTTGGAAGAAAGACTAGTAGGTTAAAAAAAAGAGAAGATGTTTTAAATAAAGAAAGTGATAGAGAAATAATATTAAATGATATAGAAGATTTAAAAGAAGAAAATGTATCTACTTCACTAGAATATAGTTTAATGGCTCAGAATATATTAACTTTCTTAGGATATGATGCTATATTTTTAATAGGATCATTTAAGAAAACAAGTATTAATGATTTTTATAGTTTTAATATTATTATGATAGATAATAATTATTACTTATTTGATTTTTATAATCCAATTAATGTTTATGATAAAACAGGAGAGGTTGTAAGTAAACAGCCTTATCAAGTAAAGATAAATAGTAATGATATTGATTTATTTTTACAGGGATTAAGACCGTTAGTATTAAAAGAGTATAAAAGAATATTAACTAATCATTTATATCAACAAGTTAATACAGATGATTATAGAATTTACATTTTAAATGAAATATATAATTAAGAACTAATTCTAATAATAAAAGAGTTATTTTAAAACTTTTTTAGATAAATTAAAGGGAATTAGTTGTTTTTTTATAGGGTTTTTCCTATAATGAAAAAGGTGATTGAAATGAAAGATTTACGTGTTGTATTTATGGGAACACCAGATTTTGCTGTTCCTGTTTTAGAAAAATTAATTTTAAATACTAATGTTTGTTTGGTAGTAAGCCAACCTGATAAAGAGACTGGACGTCATAAGATACTGATGCCAACACCAGTTAAAAAGAAAGCTTTAGAACATAATATTGAAGTTTTTCAACCTAATAAAATAAGAACTGATTATGAGGCTATTTGTGATGCTAAACCGGATATTATAATAACTTGTGCTTATGGACAGATTATTCCCAAAGTATTACTTGATTTACCTAGACTTGGATGTATTAATGTTCATGCTTCTTTACTTCCTTACCTTAGAGGGGGAGCACCTTTACATCATGCAATAATTGATGGTTATGATAAAACTGGTGTAACTATTATGTATATGGATGAAGCCATGGATACAGGTGATATTATTAGTAATGTTACTTATAAAATAAAAGATACGGATAACGTTGGTAGTATTCATGATATCTTAATGGAAATGGGGGCTAAGTTATTAATAGAGACTTTACCTAGTATTATTAATGGCACTAATAAAAGAGTTAAGCAAGATAATCTAAAAGCTACTTATGCATATAATATATCAAGAAGTGATGAACATTTGGATTTTACTAAAGAAGGAATAACTATTGATAGAAAGGTTAGAGGATTAAATCCTTGGCCACTTGCTAATACTTGCTTTGATGGTGAAGAAGTTAAAATAATAAGTGGTTATTTTGTTAAAGGGAAAAGTGTTCCTAATAAGATTAATATAGTAACTAAAGATAATTTAGGAATTGGTTGTAGTGATGGAATTTATTATGTAACAGCAATTAAACCTAGTGGTAAAAAAACAATGGATATTAAGTCTTATTTGAATGGCGTTAATAAAGATAAATTGTTAGCTAAAAAGATTAGTTAGTTTAAAGTTAAAAGATGCTTATATTAATTAGGGTGAATTTGGATTATGTTTAAAAATGATAAAAATAATGATGATACATTAAATGATAATAAGTTAAAAGATGATAAGCTAAAAAAGAAAATAATGGTTAATATGATTACGACTTTAAGAGGAATAGGGGGTATTTTACTTGTACCTATATTCACGATATATGGTAGTATTCCTGCTGCTATTTGGTTTATTTCTTTTATGGCAACAGATTGGATAGATGGTTATCTTGCTCGTAAATATGAGGTTTCAACTTTCTTTGGAGCTTTACTTGATGGCATGTTTGATAAATTATTTGGCTTTATTTCTTTTTTTCTTTTAGCTAGTATTAGTCCTAGTTATGTTATTCCTCTTATATTTGAAGCTGGTATCTTAGGATATGGCCTTTATAGTGCTTCTAAGGGTAATAATATTAAGTCTACGATTGTTGGTAAAACTAAAATGTGGTTTTTAGCCTCTTCGGTACTAATGGGAATTTTAAATACTGATTATGTAGCTTTAGAAGATTTTTTACAAACTCTTAGTTTAACTAGTGTTCCTTTAGATAATTTAGTTAGATTAGAACAAGTAACTAGGAAGTCTTTAATAGGAATGGAAGCTTTAAGTTTAGCTAGTTATGTTGTAAAAGATAAATTAGAGGATAAGAGTAAGAAAGATAAAGTACCTTTAAAAGTAAAAGATATTAAAGATGTTTTCTTAACTAGAGATAAAAATATTAAAGAAGAAGTAAGTTTACGTTTATTTGATACTAAGTATTATGAAGAAAATAAAGATAAACCATTAAGTTTATTACTTACTTTAAAAAAACATGAAAATAGTTAGGATACTTAATAACTTGCAAAATACTTTTAAATATGATAAAAACTTATTAGATAGAAAATAGTAAGGAATAAAAATTATGATAGGAATGGTAATAGTAAATTATAATGATTATGAAACAACCAAGAGATTACTTGATAATGTTAAAGATTATAAAGTCTTAAAAGAAATAGTGGTAGTTGATAATAAGAGTACTGATAATTCCCTAGAAGAGTTAAGAAAATTAAAGAATAAAAAGATTACTATTATAGATAGTGGGGAAAACAAAGGATATAGTTATGCCTTGAATGTAGGGTGTAAGTATTTAATAGATAAGTATAAGTCTTTAAATATAGTTATTTCTAATAGTGATATTATTATTGAGAGTGAATTAGATATTAAAGACTTAAATAGTTATATAAGTACTAAGAATGTCATAGTAGGACCTACTATTATTCAAGGTAATGACTTAAATAGAGGATTTAAAATACCAACACCTTGGCAGGATATTAAACAAAATATTGTCTTCTTTGGTAAGAGGGTATTAGCTAAGGAGTTAAGTTATCCTGATAACTATTATCATAAAGATATAAGTAAAGTTGATACAGTATCAGGGTGTTTCTTTATGATATCTAGTAAACATTTAGAAGATATGGGTTATTTTGATGAAAATGTTTTCTTATATTATGAAGAAAATATTATGGGAATTAAGACTAAAAAGTTAGGCAAGAATATTATTGTTTGTAATAATGTTGATGTTATTCATGACCATTCGGTTTCTATAGATAAGAGTTTAAAAAGAATTAAGAAGTATGATATCTTAAAGACTAGTCAAGAATATTTTGAAAAAACTTATAACGGTGCTAATAAGATAGAATTATTTTTCTTAAAAGTATTTAGGTATTTAACAAGAATTTTATTATTAATAAAGTATTTAGTAGATTAGGATTTCTTTAATAAGAAGTTCTAGTCTTTTTATTTATAGTATTTTTACCTGTAGTAAAAAAATTTTAAGAAAGTAGAGTTTAAAGAAGATATTTTCTTAGCTAACTAGGAATATTTTCTTAATTAGGTGTTTTTAAATAAGAAAAATTATGATAACATAGTAGATGGATACCAAGACTAGTTAGTTAATAAGAATAGTGATAATTGGTATAATAATTATAAGGATGATGATAATGAAAAATAAAAAAAGTGATTTAGCTATTGATGTTAATCATGTTACTAAGACTTTTAAGTTATATTCTGATAAGCCTCAGACTTTAAAAGAAAGGCTAGTTCGAGGGTGGAAGAATAAGACCGAAGAAAGAGTAGTTTTAAAAGATATTAATATTGAGATTGCTAAGGGAGAAACGGTAGCGTTAATCGGGGTTAATGGTAGTGGAAAATCAACATTACTTAAGTTAATGACAAAGATAATTTATCCTAATAAAGGGACTTTAAAAACCTATGGTAAGTTAACTTCTCTTTTAGAGTTAGGAGCAGGGTTTCATCCGGATTTTACGGGAAGAGAAAATATTTATTTTAATGCTGCTATATTTGGGTTAACTAAAAAAGAGATAGATGATAGATTACAAAGTATTATTGAATTTAGTGAGTTAGGGGATTTTATTGATAGTCCGGTACGTACTTATTCATCAGGTATGTATATGCGTCTTGCTTTTAGTGTTGCTATTAATGTTGATGCCGAGATTTTACTTATTGATGAGATTTTAGCTGTAGGGGATCAACATTTCCAAGATAAATGCTTTGCTAAGTTAGAAGAACTTGCTCAAAGCAATATGACAATAGTAATTGTAAGCCATAGTCTGGATTATGTTAAAAAGTTATGCAACAGGGCTATTTGGATTAATGAAGGAGTCGTTGCTAGGGACGGTAAATGTAGTGATGTCATTGATGAATATTTGAAAGTTTGTGGGTAGGTGAAAAATATGAATGTATTTAAAGAATTATATCAATATCGAGAATTATTAAAAACTAATGTTAAAAAAGATATAAGAGGTAAATATAAAGCATCATTTTTAGGAGTTTTATGGTCATTTATAAATCCCTTGTTACAAGTAGTGGTATATGCCATAGTGTTTCCTTATATTATGAAAGTACAGACTGAAAATTATTTAGTTTTCTTAATATGTGGTATTATTCCTTGGACTTGGTTTACAACAGTAATTAGTCAAGGAACTACTTGCATTACTAATAATGCTAATTTGATTAAAAAAGTATATTTTCCAAGAGAAATACTGCCTATATCGATAGTAACTAGTGGGTTAATTAACTTCTTAATATCATGTGTGATTATTCTTATTTTTGTATTACTAGGGGGCTGCGGTATTAGTTGGCATTTGATTTTCTTACCATTTATTGCTTTAATTCAGTACATAATATCACTTGCTATTATTTTCTTACTTAGTGCTTTTAATGTATATGTTAAAGACGTTGAATATATGGTAACCTTTATAATTAATTTATTTTTCTATGCAACGCCAGTATTATATTCAACAGAGATGTTTCAAGGCTCATGGATGATCTGGCTATTTAGATTAAATCCTATGGCTCATTTAATTAATGCATATCGTGATATATTCTATGTTCATAGAGTGCCTGCTCTTGGTAATTTAGGAATATTATTAATTATTGGGATAGTTGCACTAACATTATGTTATAAAGCATTTAAAAAACTAGAGAAAAGATTTGCTGAGGAAGTATAAAATGTTTAGCTTTATTATTTTACATTATAAGAATATTGAAGAAACTATTGAATGTTTAACATATTTACAAAAACTTGATTTAAAAGATGCTCATATTATTATTGTTGATAATAATACCTTATCTATTAGTGAGGAAAAGTTAATAAAAAGATTTACTAAAGATATTTTAAAATTAGATCAAAATTATGGTTTTGCTAAGGCTAATAATAAAGGTATAGAGTATGCTAAAAGGAAGTATAATTCTAAGTTTTATATTGTTATGAATAATGATGTTTATATTAGCGATAAAAATTTTTTAAATGTTATTAGTAAAGATTATGAAAAGTATAAGTTTGCGATGTTAGGACCCTTAATAACCTCACCTAGTGGTGAATCTGTTAATCCTTTTCCGGTTATTAAAAATATTGAAACTTTAAATCAAGAGATTAAAAGATGTGAAAAATTAATTAGTATTTATAGTAATCCTTTTAGTTACTGGTTATTAAAGAGGTGGATTAAAATAAAACATTTTATAAAAAAACCAGTAAGGCCAGTAAATGGTAGGAAGGTATTAACTAAGGCGCCGTTACATGGGTGTTGTCTAATATTTAGTAAGGATTATATAGACAAATATAAATATCCATTTTATAATGAAACATTCTTATTTCATGAAGAGGAATTTTTATATCAAAGAGTTATTAAAGATAATTTAATTAGTTTGTATGATCCTTCTTTAACCGTATTTCATAAGGAAGGCTCTAGTATAAAGAAAAGTAATAAAAAGGAAAGATTAAGTAAATTATTTAGAGAAAAAACAAGATTAAAATCGTTAAATTTATTATTGAAAAATATGCAGATGGGGGAAGATAATGATGAATAAGAAAATATCCGTAATAGTAGCAGTTTATAATACTGAAAAATATATAGAAAAATGTTTGCGTTCATTATTAAATCAAACTTATCAAAATTTAGAAATAATCGTGGTTGATGATGGTTCCACAGATAATTCTAAAGAAGTTTTAAAAAAATACTCACATAACGACAAAATAAAACTAATATATAATAAGAAAAATAGTGGGCTTTCCTATTCTCGAAATGTAGGTTTAGAAAATGCTACGGGTGATTATATTGGTTATATTGATTCTGATGATTACGTTGATTTAGATTATTACGAAAAATTAATGCAAGCCATTATAGAAAATAAAGCCGATATTGCTATTTGTGATATGAAAATTGTAGATGAAGAAACTAATACAGAAGTTATTTCTAAATGTTGTAATAGTGATAAATTTAATGTTTATAACGTAGTAAATAATGGGCTGGCCGCTAGTGCTTGTAATAAGTTATTTAAAAAAGAATTAATTAGCAAGTATAAATTTGCCGAAGGTAAAGTAAATGAAGATATAGCCGTTGTTATTCCTACTATAGTTGAGGCTAAAAAAATTAGTTATGCTAATACTTATTATTATTATGTTCAAAGAGGTGGCTCTATTCAAAATAGTGGCTTTAGTGATAAAAGATTTGATATATTTTATGGAGTTAAAACAACTTTAGAAAGAATTAAAGATAATAAAGATTATGAATCTTTAAAAGATGCGATTGTTTTTAATCAACTAGTAGTATTATTATTGTATGTAATTCCTAAAGAGAAGAAGTTTTTTTCTAGATACAAAGTTTTAAAGAAATATTTTAGTTTAATTAATGAATATGATGTGAAAAATAATAAACTATATCAAAAATTCTTAAATCAAGAATCAAGAATTAATAAAATTTATTATTCTAATTTAGTAAATTTAAATGTAAAGAGACTGTTTATTTTAGATAATCTTTGGATAAGTTTATATCATTTATTACGAGATGTTAAACATATAAAGCAAAGGAACATAATTTCCGATGTTTCTTTAGATGATCTTAAGAAGTGTGCGATAAAACAGAATAGTTATGCTAAAACCAATATAAAGATATCGGTTGTTATTCCTAATTATAATTATGCTAGATTCTTATATGAACGAGTATATAGTATTTTAAATCAGGATTATCCAATTTATGAACTTATTATTTTGGATGACTGTTCAAGTGATAATTCTTTGGAAGTTATTAATAAAATAGTTTCTAATATCAATAAATATATTAATGTTAAAGTGGTTCCTAATGAAAAAAATAGCGGTAATGCTTTTAGTCAGTGGCAAAAAGGATTTAAATTAGCAAGTGGTGATTATGTTTGGATTTGTGAGGCTGATGATTATTGTAAAAAGGACTTTCTAAGAGAAGCAATTAAACCCATAAATAAAAATGAAAATATTGTCCTTAGTTATACTGATACTGGTTTTATAGATATTGAAGGAATTATTGTTAAAAATTCGTTAATAGATCAGATAGATTTATTAAAAACTGGTCATTGGCAAAAAAATTATGTTAATGATGGACAAAATGAAATAACCAATTATGCTTATCTTAATTGCACTATTCCAAATGTTTCGGGAACAATAATAAAAAAAGATGATTATGAGGAGATATTGAATATATCTAAAACTTTTAAACAATGTGGCGATTGGTATTTTTATCTTAATGCCTTAAAAAGAGGTAAAATTGCTTATAACAAAAAAACCTTAAACTACTATCGCTTACACGGCAATAATATAAGTTCTACTATGAATAGAAAAAAACATTTACTAGAAATAAAAAAAATATATTCTTACTTAGAAAATAATGATAATGTAAGTACAGAGCAACAAAAAAATATGCAAGATAGATTAAATTTTTTAGAACAGGTGTGGGGTATTAAATAAAATGAAAAATGAAGTAAAAAAAATGTTATTAAAAGTAACACCAAATAGTGTATATGAAAAATATAAAAAGGTCAAAAATAATAGACATGTAACTATATATAAAAATGGTAGTGAATTTCATGAATATAACGATCAATATAAAAAAGTATCTGTAATAATACCAAATTATAATTATGAAAAATACATTGAAGAAAGAATTGATTCAATTCTTTTCCAAACTTATCCAATTTATGAATTAATAATTTTAGATGATAAATCAACAGATAATTCAGTAGCAAAAATAGAAGAAATAATAAAAAAACATCCCGAAATTGCTATTAAATTTGTAAAAAATGAAAAAAATAGTGGATCTGTATTTAGTCAATGGCAAAAAGCATTCACTTTAGCAACCGGTGATTATGTTTGGATTGCTGAGGCTGATGATAGTTGTAATAGTCGTTTTTTAGAAAATATTATGCGGGGCTTTGAAGATAAAGATGTCGTTTTGTCATATGCTGAGAGTATGCGTATAGATGAGGCTAATCGGATTATAAGTGATGATTGTCGAGATTGGATGCTAGCTGTAAGTAAAACTAAATGGCTTCATAGTTATATTAATGACGGTAAGGAAGAAATAAAAGAGGCTTTGGCTGTTTGTAATACAATACCAAATGTATCTGCAGTAGTTTTTAAAAAAGGAAACCAGGTTGAAATTATCGAAGAAGCCAAAAAATTTAAAATAAGTGGTGATTGGTTCATTTATTATACTTTGCTTAGTAATGGAAAGGTCGCATATTGTCATAAAAGTTTAAACTATTTTCGTAAACATTCTAAATCAACAAGTACAGTAGCATCACGCGAAGTTGAAATAAGAGAACTTTTAACTATTCAAAGCGATATTAGAAAAAAATTTCAATTAAATAGCGAGCAAATTCATAAACAATCATTTCGATATGGTGGTATAATTGGGGAAACTAGTGCGGAATTTAGAAACGAGGTAAGTAGTATGATAGCAAAAAAAATAGCCTGGATAATTCCATGGCCAATTAAGGGTTCTGGTGGTATTAGAACAATGATTCAGAATGCCAACTTTTTAGTAAGACAAGGTTTTGAATGTGATATTTATGTAGAAGAAGATTATGCAAATACTAATGAATCAATGAAGCAAAGAATTATTAATTATTATGGGGAATGCCTATGCAATGTTTATGTGGGAATTTCTTTTCAAAAAGAGTATGATTTAGCATTTGCCACTTATTCTATAAAAACTCCTGATTATTTATATTATATGAATAATAATGTTAAGAAAAAAGCCTATTTTATTCAAGATTTTGAACCGTGGTTTGAACCAATGGGCGGTCTTTATTTAGAAATGGAACATACTTATAAGTATGGCTTAGGCGGTGTTAGTATTGGTAAATGGTTAGCCCATAAATTATATACAGAGTTTAATCAAGAAATGAATTATTTTAGTTTTTGTGCTGATACTAGTGTTTATAAAAAACTAGACAATGTAAAAAAGGAAAATGCCATTTGTTTTATTTTTCAACCTGAAAAGGCTAGAAGATGTAGTAATATTGGAATCAAAGCGTTAATTTTAGTAAAAAAATTACGTCCAGATGTTAAAATATATTTATATGGCTCAGACGCTGATATTAAACTTGATGTTGAAATGGAAAATTTGCATATTATGCCAATTGAAAAATGCAACGAACTATATAATAAATGCAAAGTTGGACTTTGTATGAGTTCATCAAATCCTTCAAGAATTCCTTTTGAAATGATGGCCTCAGGCTTACCAGTTGTAGATTTATATCGTGAAAACAATTTGTATGATATTCCTGATGATGGCGTTTTGCTTGCCGATACCTCTCCCGAGGCAGTGGCGAGTGCTATTATAAAGATTTTGGATGACGAAAAACTCCAAAAACAATTAAGTAATGCGGGTTATAAGTTTATGCAAAAATATCCAATTGAAAGAGGTTTTAATGAATTTTTAAAATTTGTTAATGATACAATTGATGGAAAAAATATTGCTGATAGTAATGTTGAAATGATCTATAATCGCAAACCAATTATGCCGACTAAAGAAGTAATTGAGGCTATGGATGCTATTAAAGAAGTTCCTATCGCCCCTAAAAATTCATCAAAAACAGTTAGAGATTTAGTTCGTATAAAAAGATTTATTAAAAGAAAATATGCTAGTGCTATTCATAAAATATTTAGAGTGTAAGGAGGTATTATGAAGAATTATTTATTAAATCTTTACCGGAAATTACCCCTTGATTTTCGAAAAAAAGTTAAAAATATTTTTAAAAAAGAACCACAAAATAAAGAAGTGATAAGTAAAGAAGATATTCTCTTTAACTTAAAAAAGTATGATATTATTTCTTTTGATATATTTGATACTTTAATAACAAGATGCGTTTATGAACCTGATGATATTTTCAAAATTTTAAATGAATATTTCTCTGATGAAAAATTTTTAGAAAAAAGAAAATTAGCTGAAGGGAATGCGAGAAATTTCTATCAACATGATGTTAATCTTGATGAGATTTATGAACAGTATGCTAAAGATAACAACATATCTTTAGCATCTGCTAATGCCCTAAAAAAAGCCGAAATAAATATTGAAAAAGAAATGTTAATAGCAAGAAATGATATGCTTGACTTGTTAAAAAAATTGCATGAGTTAAATAAAAGAGTAATCATTGTCAGCGATATGTATCTTCCCAAAAAAACAATAACTGAAATTCTTGATAATTGTGGTTATAAAGGTTTATATGAGCAACTATATGTTTCAAATGATATTGGCAAGAGAAAAGATGATAAATCAGTCTGGCCTTTTCTTAAAGAAAAATATCCTCATCAAAAAATAATTCATCTTGGTGATAACGATTTATCTGATGTTGCTTATCCAAAAGAGTTTGATATCGATACTCTAAAAATATTATCAAGTAAGGAATTATTACATAAATGTAGTCTTTATCCATCTTTAAAAGAATTTATTGATACAAGAACTTGCAGTGATTCTTATTATTTAGGTTTACTGTTTAATAAAAAGTTATTTAATAGTCCATTTAGTCCATTAATGATTGATGACTTTGATGATTTTGTTTATATGTTCCATGCTCCTGTACTTACAGAATTTTTAAAGTTTGTAATCGATAGTAATCAAGATAATTTATTATTTTTAGCAAGGGAAGGGTATTATTTTACTAAATTATATGATAAATATTGTGCTATTAACAAAATAGAAAAGAAAAATCACTATTATTTTCTAGCCTCCAGAAAGGCCACTAATACGGCTTCTATAAAAAATGATGAAGATATATTTAATTTATTAAAAAATGATTATAGTGGCACTTTAAAAAACTTTTTAATGAAAAATTTTCATTTTAACTATGAAAATGACGATTTTACAATAAAGTTACCGGATGATTATGATAAAGTTGCTAAAGTTGTAAAAAACAATCTTAAAAATATTAAAAATAACATCAAAAATGAAAATAGTTGTTATAAAAAGTATATTAAAGAATTAATACCTAACTATAAAAAAATTGATTTAAATTTAATTGATTTAGGGTATTCTGGAAGTATTCAATATAATCTTTCTAAAATGTTAGATAAAGGTTTAAATGGTTATTACTTAACTAATTCTAGTAGCGTTAAAAAATATTCTGAAGAAAATCATCTGCATTTTTATTTTGATATAAATGATAATACGGAATATCAAAAAATTTATCATTATTCTTTAATTTTAGAATATTTTTTAACGGCTCCTTATGGTCAATTGCAATACTTTAAAGAGCAAAATGGTAAAGTTAGTCCGGTTTATAATGATGAAACTTTAGATGAAAAAAAGAAGAAAAATTTAAATAAAATATATGATATTATTACTATTTATTTTAATGACTTAAAAATAATAAATAAATATTTAAAATATCAGCCTACTAAAAATTTATTGTGTAGAAATTATGTTGCTATGGTTGAATCGGGAATCATTTCTACAAAAGTTAAAGATGAATTTTCTTTTATGGACTCTTATAGTAGTGATATTGAGAAAAATGTCTTTAAAATTATTAGTAGGTATTAATTTGGTAGGTGTTTCAAAATGAGAAAAACTAATAAAAAGAAAAATGATTTTAATATCAAAAAATTATTTCAAAATAACTATTTTGTAATGTTTATAATGTTTTTAGTAAGTTTTGCTATCATGATATTTTTAAATAAAGGAATTGTTAAAGCCCCTTATTTATTTGCTGAAGATGGAAGAATATTCTTAAATCAATATTTAGAATTAGGATTGGGTTCCTTATTTAAAACTTATGGCGGTTATTTTAATCTGTTATCCAGATTATTTGCTTTAATTAGTGTAACGATGGCTAAAATTTTTAATAGTGTTTATGTTCTTGCTAATACCCAAAAAATTTTAGCAATGGTCTTTAGTTCATTTGTTTGTGCTTACTTTGTATCTAATGAGTTTGAGGGTATAATCAAGTCTCGAAAAGTTCGAATGATTATTTCTTTCCTTTCTTTAATATTAATATCTAATTTTGCTTGGTTATTATATAACGGGGTTTCTATTCACTGGTGGTGTGGAATACTTTTATTTTTAGTAAGTTTAAATATTCTAGATAATAAATTGCCATCTTATAAAATATTGCCAATCTTAGTAGTATGTATATTAAGTAGTCCTTCAGGACTTATAATAGCCTTCTCTTTACTTTATTATATTTTAAAGAAAATAAATTGGCATCATCCCTTCCAAAATCTACTTAAGAATTATCAAAAAGATGAAATAATCAAAATAATAATTTTGGTTTTAGCGCTAGCCCTACAATCTTATGCTATTTTATTTATTACAGATGTTGATACAATAACAAGTCCATCGTTAGGTTTGAGTCAATTAAAATCATTATTGTATTGTTCATATTTGCTTACTGTTAGTTCTATAAACTTTATATTTGGTACCAACAATTATTTAAGTTTATCTAATGCTAATTTAGCAACTGTAGTAGGTTTAATTTTATGGTTAATTGTTATATATAATGCGGAAAAGCAAGATAAAATAAAATATGTCTTCTTTTGTTTAGGTTCCATATTTTTCTTGTACTTTATGATTAATTTCAAAAGAGAAGATTTCATTGGTTATTATCAGGAAATGATTAGTACCAGTTATCAAGTATGGTATCATTCTTTACCAGCACTAATTGCTTTTTATGCAGTAGTTATATCGCTATATAAAGAAAATAAATCTTCTATAAATTATTTGTATTATTCTATATTATTTATAGTCTTTGCGTCATTGTGGCATACAGTTAATCATCCAGAACTAGAAACTGCTAAAGAACTTGCTAGTGTTGCTGATTATGTAGACTATAAGAGTAATAAATACGCTTATGTTCATATTAGTCCAGACTTTTTAGATTGGTATGTAACCATTCCTGTTAATGATTCTTACTGTGAGGTGAACGATTGTGGTTCAACGATACAAAAGTGAGTTTAAATTTATCTTGTCAGGAGCCAGTAGTACTTTAATTGATTTTTGCATATATATGTTACTTAGTAACTGGCTTTCTGTATCTTTATCTAAAATGATTTCAATGGGTATTGCTTCTATTTATTCTTTTTTTCTTAATAAAAATTGGACTTTTGAAAATGGAGAAAAAATAAATAAGACTATGATAATAAAATATATTGGCTCTCAATTATTAAATATATTTGTTAATACCAGTATAAATACTATTATATATACTTTAACAAATAACAAGTTAGTATCTTTTGCTATAGCAACAGCGACGGCTATGATTGTAAATTATTTTAGTCAAAAAATTATTGTTTTTAAGAAGGAAGTTAAAAAATGAAATATTCTATAATTTTGCCTTGTTATAATGAGGCTGAAAATCTTATGGATTTAGTTAATATAATTAATAAATTTCCAAAGAAATATAAAGCAGAGTTTATTCTGGTAGAAAATGGTTCGACAGATAATAGTAGGGAAATATTTGAAAAGCAAATTCCGTTTGATAATAAGTATTTAAAAGCTGTCTATGTCGATAAAAATAAGGGTTATGGTTATGGCATTATTGCCGGTCTAAAACAAGCCACCGGGGATTATGTTGGCTGGCTTCATTCAGATTTGCAATATAATCCTTTAGATTTAACAAATTTCTTTGATTATATCGAGGAGCATAAAGACGAGAAACTATTACTTAAAGGAAAAAGAAAAAATAGAAAAATTATTGAATATATTTTTACTTTCGGTATGGGAGTATATGATTCTATTTTATTTAAGAAGAAAATGGCAAATGTAATGGCTATGCCCGTAATTTTTAATAAAGATCTTTTAGAGTATTTACCAGATTTTCCTTTTGATTTTACTATCGATATTTATGTTTATGCTTTAGCCCAAAAGAAAAATTATAACGTTTATCATTTACCAATTTATTTAAAAAATCGAAAGAAAGGTAAATCGTCTTGGAATACCGGATTTGTATCACGTCTAAAACAAAGTAAAAAAATGATGGACGGTAGTAAAAAAGTAAAAAAAGATTTAGAGGAGATGAAGTAAAATGCAAAAAGTACATTTAATAATGCCTATGGGTGGGGCTGGATCAAGATTTTTTAAAAATGGTTTTACAATGCCAAAACCGTTAATTGAAATTAATGGTTATCCATTTTTATATTGGTCAACAATATCAATTACTAATTTTATGCCTGTTAGTGATGTTACTTTTGTAGTTTTAAAGCAACATATTGAAGAATTTAATATTGATAAGGTTATAAAAAAATATTTTCCTGATGCGAAGATAGTAGTGATTCCGGAATTGTTAAACGGCGCTGTTTTAACTTGCTTAAAAGGTGTTGAAAATATAAATGATGATATGCCAATTGTCTTTAATGATTGTGATCATTTATTTCTTTGTAATGATTTTTATAACTATTGTAAGGCTGGCGATTTTACAGGAGTTGATGGCGCCTTACTGACATTTACTTCAAATGATCCTAAGTATTCTTTCTTAGAATTAAATGAATTTGGTAATGTTACAAGAACAGTCGAAAAACAAGCAATAAGTACATCAGCAATATGTGGGGCTTACTATTTTAGAAACAAAAATATTTTTGAAAAAAGTACTGAGGAGTATTTAAAAGAATGTGCTTATAGTGAATATTTTGTTAGTGGTGTTTATAATGTTATGGCTAAGAATCATATGATAATTAAAAATTTTACTTGTGATTTGCATTTGCCATTTGGGACTCCAGATGAATATGAAAAGGCTAAAGATTCAGAAGGGTTTAAAAGGGTGCTAAAATGATATATTTAATCCTTGCTATTATTGTTATAGTAATTGCTAATATAATAAAAGTTTATCGTCAGGCTTTGTTTATTGAGCCTTATGAGAAAGTTTCATATACTAATCTAACGCAGGCATTAGCAATAGGAAACCTAATAAATGTAATCTTTCCGTTTAAAATAGGCTATATAGTGAGATGCTATTTAAATGGTAAACAAATGAAAAATGGGGCATCATTTTCTTTAGCAACTATAGTAGTTGAAATATTTTTAGATTTTATATTTGCCAGTTTAATATATGTTGCTTTTTGGTTATTTTCTTTAAATGATGTTAAAGATGCTGTATTTTATATTATACTTTTGTTTATTTTTTTGGGAGCATTTATCATATTAACATTATTAAAAAAACAAGTAAAATTTTTAGTTTATAAAATAGCCTCTCTTTTTAATAATAATCTAGAACTTAAAATTTTAAAATTTTTCTGGTTTTCTATTATTTCATTTGAAAATATTGTTGCTCGATTAGATAAAGCAAAATTAGCCTTATATTCCGTTGCCATGTGGGTTTTAAATATACTATCTTGCTTCTTGCTTGCTAAATCTTTAACCACATTTAATATAAATATGAAATTCTATGAAATGTTTAATATGTTTTTCTCTACCAATGGTTTATGTTCATCAGTATTGCTTGAGATATTAAAATATTCGCAAAACTTCATTATTATTGTGGGGTTATATTGTATTATACCATCCTTGATTATGTATATTATTTCTTATAAAATGAAAAGCAAAAATTTCCAAAAGCATTATATTGAAATACTACCACATATAAATATGACTGATAGACTTGCTTTTTTGGAACAATACTTTAATGGTGGTAATAGTGCCTATTTTAAAAAGTATATCGAATTAAATAATGATGTTGCCATTATTGAAGATTATTCGGCTGGTAGTAATGCTACAACAATGTTATGTAATAAAGACGGAAATTTATTTTATCGCAAATATTCTTTTGGTAAAGATGCTAGTAAATTATATGATCAAGTAAAATGGATTCACGCTCATGAAAAAAGGTTAACTTTAACTAAAATTGATTTTGAGTATTATAAAGATGATGTTTGTTGTTATGATATGCCTTATGTTAAAGAGGCGGTAACTTGTTTTAATTACGTTCATACCTCAACTATGAAAGAGGCTTGGAGTACTTTAAAAGCAGCATTAATTGATATTGATAAAAATTTACATAGTCTAAATAGACGTCCGGCTGATAAGGAAACAATCGAAAAATATATTTCTACAAAAGTTGATAAAAATATTGAAAAAATTGAAAAGAGTACATATTTAAAGCCATTATTAAAAAATGATTATGTTTATATAAATGGTAAAAAATATCATAATTTAGCTTATTATAAAAAGTATTTGACTCATGAACATCTTTATGAAATATTTAAAAACGATTATTATTCAGATATTCATGGTGATTTAACAATAGAAAATATAATTTGTGTAAAAAATAATAAAAAAAATTCTAAGAATTATTATATAATTGATCCCAATACGGGTAACTTACATGATTCTCCTTATCTTGATTATGGCAAATTATTACAATCAATTCATGGCGGCTATGAATTTTTAATGAATACTAAGCAAGTATCTTATGATGATGAAAAAATTGAATTTCTATTTACTAAATCATCAAGATATTATGAGTTATATAATGAATATACTAAATATTTATTAGACAAATTTAAAGAAAAAGGATTAAAGAGCATCTTCTATCACGAAATTATTCATTGGCTACGTTTAATGCCATATAAAATAGAGAAAAATGGTGAACGCTGTGTTATTTTCTATGCTGGTTTAATTATGGTTTTAGCAGAAGTAGAGGAGATGTTTGAAAAGTGAAATTAGCAATTTTCGATATGGATGGTACTTTATTTAACACTAACGATGTTAATTATTATGCATATAAAGAGGCTTTAGAAAAGTATAACGTTGATCTTGATTATGATTATTATTGTAATTATTGTAATGGCAGACATTATACTGTATTTATTCCTAAACTAGTTAATTATGATGAAAAGAAAGTTGAAGATATTCATAATTTAAAAAAACAATTTTATGCTAAAAATTTGGATAAAGTAATCGTAAATAGTCACTTATTTAATATTATAAACTTAATTCATGGTACTTATAAAACAGCACTGGTAACAACTGCTTCTAAAAAAAACACTTTAGAAATATTAGAGTATACTAAAACTAAAGATTGTTTTGATTTGATTCTAACCGCTGAGGATGTCAAAAAACCAAAACCCGATCCCGAAGGATTTAACTTAGCAATTAATAGGTTTAATATTTTACCTAAAGATACGATTATCTTTGAGGATTCTAAAGTTGGAATTGAGGCAGCCAGAAAGACTGGGGCTGCAGTAATGGTAGTAGATAAAATGGTTTAATGTTAATTAAAATTCTATATTATCTTGAAAAAGGAGTATAGGATTTTTTTGAAGTTTAAAAATATTTTATATAAGTTTAGAGCACGTTGTTTAAATGAATTAAAAATTAAGCTTTGGTATTTAGATTTAAAAGTTTCTATGTTGTTTATAATGGTGATTTTTGTTTACGGACATAGTTTACTGTGTTATACTTGGGTTGTACGTAAGAGCGGGAAGTGTATTATGAAGAAGTTTATTAAAAATATGTTACCAGCCTTTATTATTGGTTTAATTATTAGTTTTATGATGTTTGTTTATGAACCAATTACTATGTTTTTAAATAATCCTAATGATTTATGGTTTGATATAAATACCTTATTACCGGTGGTAGGAGTTTTATTTGTTATTTGTTTACTTGTTGTTTTTATTATTTATTTATTAACTTATTTTGTTACTAAAAAAGTAATAAGAAAAGATAAAATTTTTAAATATTCCTTAATTGTGGGTTTTGTTTTACTTATTACAACCTACATTGAAGGCAATTATCTTGCCGGAATGTTACCTTCATTAGATGGGGGTGCTATTATTTGGAGCAATTATGCTAAAGCCTCTATTATATCTCTTGCTGTTTTAATAGTTGTATCAGTAATAACTTGCGTTCTGATAAAGAAAATAAAGTTAGATAAAACTATTACTAGTTTAAAATATGTTAGTTTAGCTATTGGAGCAATGTTGTTTGTTTCCTTATTAACGACTACTATGACTTCGTCTAATTTAAATAAAGGTATTAATGTAACGGCTACTACTAAAAATTTAGAGAATTATTCGGATGATGAAAACTTTATTATATTTTTATTAGACGCCGTTGATTCAAGAATGTTTAATAAAATTGCAGAAGCAAAAAAATATAATAAAATTTTAAAGGATTTTACTTATTATCCCGATACAATGTCTACATATCCCTTTACAAGAGATTCGATTCCCTTTATTTTATCAGGAATATGGAACAATAATGAAGAAGAGTTTGCTAAATATTATAGCCAGGCCTTAGATAATTCTGAATTATTAAAAAAATTATATGAAAAAAAATATGATGTAAATATTTATGATACTGAGATTATATATAATAGTAAAAATGCTTCAAAAATACAAAATTTAACTATGAACAATAAATATAATTTTCGTTTATTTGCTAATCAAGAAATTAAGTATTCCTTATTTAAATATTTACCGTTTTATTTAAAAAAATATTCTCATATTGAAAGTATGGATTTTAATAAAACTAAGATTGCTGATACCGATATTTTTGATTTAAACGATATTAACTATTACAATAATTATTTAGAAAAACAATTTGTTAAAAAATCTGAAAAACAATTTAAATTTATTCATATAGAAGGTGGTCATGTTCCTTTTGATTTAGATGAAAATGTAAATTATATTAATAATGAAGGTGGAACCTATGATCAAAAATTAGAGGGATGTATAAAGATTATCGAAAAGTATTTAAATAAATTAAAAGATAATAATGTTTATAATAATTCTAATATCATTATTATGGCTGATCATGGTTATAGTCTTGTAAGTGCGGAAGGACGGCAAAATCCCATCCTTTACATTAAAGGTAAAAACGAAGAATATAAAAAGATGAAAGTATCTGATAAAGCCATATCATATACTGATTTAAATGATGCTTATGCTGACCTTTTAAATGACAAAAAGTCTGATGAGTTATTTACGGATATAACAGATAAAAGAGAAAGAAGATATTTGTTTTATTTGTTTAATAAAGAAGACCATATGGTTGAATATACTCAAACTGGTAAGGCTTGGGATTTAAATACTTTAGTTAAAACAGGAAAGGAATTTAATAGATAAATAGGGTGAAATCATGATAGCAAATGTTTTAGGAACAATAATGTCTTTTTGCTACTCATTATGTAAAAATTATGGAGTAGCAATAATAATATTTACATTTCTTAGTAAAGTAATATTATTACCAATTAGTATTTGGGTCCAAAAGAATTCTATTAAAATGGTTAAAATGCAACCAAGTATTAATAAAATAAAAATAGATTGTTTTGGTGATAATGATAAAATTGCTGATGAAACAGCAAAACTGTATAAAAAAGAAAAATATAATGCCTTAATTTCATTAGTACCACTTATTATTCAAATAGTTTTATTAATGGGATTAGTTGAAGTTATTAATAAACCCCTTACTTATATACTAAATATCAACAGCGAAGAAGTCACTATTTTAAAAAATGATCTTATTCAAAACGATAGTAGTGTAAATCCGGAATCTTCTTCGCTAGAGTTAACGATTCTTAATGATTTAAAGGCTGATAAATTAGATAAATATCCTAATTTTACTAATATAAGTAATTATCAAGAAACGGTTAAACAAGCCCAAGATTTAAACTTAAACTTTTTAGGATTTGATATGAGCTGGATTGCTGAAAGTAAAGGTGGTATTGCCATCTGGATACCCGTAATTGCAGCCTTAAGTGCTCTTATTATGTGTGTGTGTCAAAATCTTATGAATGTTTTACAACAAGAACAATCAAAACTTAATCAATGGTTCATGGTTATTTTATCAGTAGGATTATCATTATACCTTGGTTTCTTTGTCCCAGCCGGTGTTGCCCTTTATTGGACTTTTAGTAATTTATTTGCAATTATTTTACAATGGTTATTAAATATTTGGATAAATCCTAAAAAATATGTAAACTATGAAGAATTAGAAAAAACAACTAAAGAATTAAAAGAATTATCTAATCTCGATAAGACTAAAAAAAGAAGTAAAGAACAAATAAAAAAAGAAAAAGAAGATTATAAAAGATTTTTTAAGATTGCTAATAAACATTTAGTTTTCTATTCAGAATCTAATGGCTTTTATAAATATTTTAAAGGGATTATTGAGTATTTACTTAAGCATACAAATATAGTAATTCACTATATAACTAGTGATTATAATGATAATATATTTAAACTGGCTGAAAGTAATACTAATCTTAAACCTTATTATATAGAAGAAAAGAAACTTATTACTTTAATGATGAAAATGGATGCTGATGTAGTAGTTATGACTATGCCTGATTTAGATTCTTATCATCTTAAAAGAAGTTATATAAGAAAAGATGTAACCTATGTATTCATTCCTCATGGTATTGATAGTATTAATTTAACACAGCGTTACAAATCAATAAATGCTTATGATATATTCTTTGCTTGCGGAAAATATCAAAGGTTAGAAGCCGAGGCTACTTATAAGAAATTTGGGTTGGAAAACAAAGTATTTAATTGGGGATATTCTTTACTAGATGATATGATTGCTGATTATAAAAAGGATAAAAATACTAAAAAAGCAAATAAAAATAAAACCATTTTAATAGCACCTTCTTGGCAAAAAGATAACATTTGTGATTTATGTTTAGAAGAATTAATAGATAATTTAAAAACTAATAAGACATATAAAATTATTGTTAGACCCCATCCTCAAGAAGTAAGACATTTTGCAGAAAAATTTGATAGATTAAAAGAAAAATATAAGAATAATAAAAATATTGAAATTCAAACTGATTTTTCTAAAAATGATACTGTTTTTAATGCTGATATGTTAATTACTGATTGGTCAAGTATTGGTTATGAGTATGCTTATACGACCAAAAAACCGGTAGTATTTATTAATACACCAATGAAAATAATGAATCCTAATTATAAAGATATTAAGGTAGAACCAATAAATATTTGGTCACGAGAAATTATTGGTAAAAGCCTAGATGTTAATGATTTAAAAAAGATAAATGCGACGATAGAATATTTATTTAAGAATGAAAAAGAATATTCGAAAAAAATTGAAGATTTATTAAATGATAGTATCTATAATTTAGGTGATTCGGCCAAAAAAGGTGCCATTTATTTAATAGATATAGTAAAAGAAAATATAGAAAAGAGAAAAAAAGAAAATGAAAAAAATAAATAAGATTGGAATTTTATCCGTATATACATTACTAGTTATTATAATGTTAAGTGAGACTGCTTTGGCATATATTGATCCATCGGTTATGACTTATGCCATTCAAGCTGTGGCGGGAATTGTAATTGCCGTAGGAGCCTTTATCGGTATTTATTTTCGTAAAATTAAAAAGAATGTCCAAAATAAATTAGGCATAGATGAAAATAAAAATAAAGAAGTAGAATCTGATGAGATTAAAATAGAAAAATAACAAGAAGTGAGTGATTTTTATGTTGAATTTTACAGTTGGACCAGTTCAATCTAGTGAGGAAATATTAGAGATTGGTTCAGAACAAGTTCCTTATTTTAGAACTCCAGAATTTTCTAAAATAATGTTAGAAAATGAGGCTTTAATAAAAAAATTAGCCAAGGCTCCAAGTGATGCCAAAGCCGTTTTTTTAACCGGTTCTGGAACAGCGGCGATGGAAGCAACTGTTATGAATGTTTTAAATACTAAAGATAAAGCCTTAATAATTAACGGGGGTAGTTTTGGGACCCGTTTCGTTAAATTATGTCAGTTACACGGCATTGCTTATGAAGAGTTGAAGTTAGATACTGGTTGTGGTTTTACTAAAAAAGATTTAGAAAAATATGAAAATTCTAATTTTACTTGTGCTTTAGTAAATTATCATGAAACATCAACTGGTGAGTTATACGATATAAATTTATTAAGTGATTTTTGTAAAAGAAATAATATGCTATTAATAGTTGATTGTATCAGTGCTTTTTTAGCGGATGAATTTGATATGGAAAAATTAAATGCTGATGTCATGATAACTGGTTCCCAAAAAGCCTTAGCATGTCCTCCAGGAATTTCTATTATTGTCTTAGCTGATAGAGCCGTTAAAAGAGTATATAATAATGAATCAAAGTCGATGTATTTAGATTTAAAAAGTGCTTTGGAAAATGCCCAAAGAGGTCAAACACCATTTACCCCTGCGGTTTCAATATTAAGACAAATAAATAAACGCCTACATTTAATAGATGAAAATGGTGGGGTTTCAAAAAGTATTCAAAATACTAAAGAGTTGGCGAACTATTTTCGAGAATCTATTAAAGATTTACCTTTAGAAATTGTACCGGATAATTGTTCTAATGCAGTTAGTGCTCTTCATCCTTTAAAAAATAATGCTTATGAAATATTTACTGTATTAAAAGATAATTATCAAATATGGGTTTGCCCAAATGGTGGTGATTTAAAAGATAAAATCTTTAGAGTAGGACATATAGGAGCATTAACTAAGAATGATTATGATAAATTACTTGCAGCTCTTAAAACAATGCATGAACAGGGGATATTCTGATGAAAAAAGTTATTACATATGGTACTTATGATTTTCTACATTATGGTCATGTTAAATTATTAGAAAGAGCAAAGGCCTTAGGAGATTACCTAATTGTTGGGGTTACTTCGGAAGATTTTGACCGAAAAAGGGGCAAAATAAATGTTCGACAATCTCTTGCCGAACGTATAAATAATGTTCGCAGGACCGGTCTTGCCGATGAAATAATTGTAGAAGAGTATATTGGTCAAAAAATTGATGATATCAAAAGATATGGTATAGATACCTTTGTTTTAGGGTCGGACTGGGAAGGAAAGTTTGATTATTTAAAAGAATATTGTAATGTCGTATATCTACCCAGAACTGAAGGAATATCAAGTACTCAAATTCGATGTGAACAACATGAAATAAAAATGGGAGTCGTAGGTGATGATATTGATTTTCTAAATAAATATTGTTTGGAAGATAACTATGTTAATGGTATTAAAATTATAGGTATTTGTACTAATGCTCCTAAGAATGTCTTAAAAGAAAAATCACCCGTTAAAGAATTGGAGATTATTACGGATAATTTAGATGATCTTCTTAGTAAAGTTGATGCCGTTTACATTAATTCGCCAATAGATAAACATTATGATGAGATAATGATGAGTTTAAAGGCGGGAAAACACGTATTATGTGAATCACCCATTTGTAATAATAAAAAGAAATGCAAGGAATTATTTGCACTTGCTAAAAAGAAAAAGTTAGTTTTAATGGATGCTAATCGTACTTCTTATGCCATGGCTTATTCTCGTTTGTTATTATTAATTAAGGGTGGCGAAATAGGTAATGTTTTATCTGTAGAGGCTAGTATAACTAATATGAGTAATTATATTAAAACTAAAAAGGCTCAGAGTTTTAATAACTTAGGGGCACAAGCCTTAATACCAATTCTTGATATCTTAGGGTGTAACTTTAATAAATATCATTTTTATACAAAAATGACTACCGATAATAATGACTTATTTACTAGATTAGATTTAGTATATGATAATGCTATTGCAACACTAAAAGTAGCCGAAGGGGCTAAATCCGAAGGCGAATTAATAGTAACCGGCACTAATGGTTATTTAATTGTTCCTTCTCCTTGGTGGAAACCTGATTATTTTGAAATAAGATATGAAAATATGAATAATAATAAAAGATATTTCTATCAATTAAATGGAGAAGGAATAAGAAATCAATTATTATCATTTATTAATGCTATAAATGGTAATAAAAACTCTATGAATATTCAAGAAAAAACATCAATTACTATTTGTGATTTTATGGATAAGTTTCAAAATTATAAGAATTTAACTATCTTCTAAAAATTTTATTTTTGGCTTTTAAAACATATTGTGGTATATTAGTAGTGTAGTGGAGGCAAAAATGCGTAAGAGAAATGGATATACTTTTATTGATATGTTAGTAGTAATAGTTGCTTTAGGTTTAGTAACATTATTTACTGTACCTAAACTTAGTCATGCTTTTGAAAATAATAAAGATACTTTATATGATGAATCATTAGAACTTTATCTTAATCAAGCCACTAAGTATGGTAATACTATTAAAAATGAAGTAAAAGAAAATAATTCTTATATAGTAACAATTAAAGACTTAGTTGATAAAGGCTATATTGGTAGTAGTGATGGTGAGGTTACAGACATAAGAGATGGTAGTTCTATGTTAAATATGAAAATCCATCTTATTTATGATGAAGAAAAAGATACAGTGTATGCTGAAGTAGTTTAAGAAGTTTTTATAACTTCTTTTTTGAATGAAAGGAGACTTATGAATTATATTTTAATTGCTAATGTTAAAGATAAAATAATGGAAAATAAATATTTAGAACAATTTAAAGGATATATGAAAGTGTATGATACTGGTAATGCTTATATCTTAAAGCTTAAAAATTCTAATTTGAAATTTGAAAGTATTTTATGTAAATTAACTTTAGAAATTATTAGTAAATATCAAGATAGAGGGATAGTTGTAATTGATATGACTGATACTTATGAAAAAATAAATGCTATTATTAAGAATGAAAAAGATATTAATATGACTGATAAGAGAATCGTAATGCCAATTAGGATGGTTATAACTAATTATATAATGAAAAAAACTTTATCGAAATATGGATAAAGTTTATAAAATTTGAGTCATGTAGATAGGAACATATAATATTCCGTTTTCTTCTTTTAAATCTTTAGTATGAATAATTATTGGTTCAGCAATAAAATCTTTATATTTCGAAACTAATTTATTTAAAGAAGTAAAAGTATATCTGTCGCCTGATTTTACTTCTATAGGAATAATGTTATGTCTTGTTGTAATATTATTTTTTGATATTAAGAAATCTATTTCTAAAGTAGAAGTGTTATCATCATGTTCATTACGAGAGAAGAAATAAAGTTTTCTATTGGCGGCAGAAAGCATTTGAGCAACTATGTTTTCTATAATCATTCCTTCATTAAAGGTTAATTTGTCAAAAAAGATTTTTTTATATAGTTCAGAACTTATAAGTTCTTTTTCATTGAATGCCATTGCCATTAGAAGACCAGTATCTGCCATATAACATTTAAATGAGTTAGCATCAATTCTTTGACCTAAACCAATATTAGGTTCTGTTGTATTATAAGCAATATTTATAAGACAGGCATCATCAAGCCAATAAAATGCTTCTTCATAATTTCTAAATCTAACATTATCACCTAGAGCTGATACAGTGAATTTTTTTTCGTGCTTTTGTAATTGCGATGGAATTGTATCAAATATTTGCTCAACTTTTAAGTTTATTTCATCCGCGTGCTTTCTAATATCATCTCTATATAATTTAAGAATATTTCTTTTTATTCTATCAGCTTTATCAAAATCTTTAGTGGCAATGTATTCTGAAACTACTTGTGGCATTCCACCAATTATTAAATATTCTTTAAAATAGTCCATTGCTTTACGATGTAGAGCTTGACCTAAAGGCATCTTTTTTTGATAGCATTCTTTAATAAAATCCATTAAAGTTGTATTACCAAGAGCCCATAAAAATTCTTCAAAGTCCATTGGTTGCATTTTTATTTTTTCTTCTTCAGAAGGAATTAAAATATCTTTAACATTTTTTTTGATCGATATTAAAGAACCTGTTTCTATGTAATCGTATCTGCCATCTGCTACTAGGTGTTTAATAGCTCCTCTAGCACGGGGACAAAATTGTATTTCATCAAATATAAATAGTGTTTCTCTTTCGTATAATTTAACACCGTAATATTGAGAAAGATAAGTAAATAAATAGTCTAAATTATCTAAGTAATTATCAAATAATTCTTTTATAATTTCTGGTACTTTAGAAAAATCTATTAATATATATGTTTTGTAATTATTTTTAGCAAACTCTGTTGCAATATAACTTTTACCAACACGTCTTGCACCTTCTATTAATAGAGCAGTTTTTCCGTTACTTTCCTTTTTCCATTTTAGCAATTCATTATATAATTTTCTTTTCATAATAATCTCCATGCTTAGAGTATAACACTAAATTTTAAATTTAACAACGTTACTTGCACAAAATCAGAAATAATAAATCATTCATTTAGCACAAAATCAAGAATAATAAATGGCTTATTTAGCACAAAATCAAGAATAGTAGTGAAAAAATGTCAAGAAAGTGTCAAATTTCAAAGAAAACTATGATAAAAAAATAAAAAAATAGTATGATAATTTATGTAAGGGAGTGATAAATATGTTATATCCATCTATTGATAAACTTTTAAATATTGTTGACTCAAAGTACAAATTAGTACACATTGCTTCACGTCGTAGTAAGCAAATGATGGAAAATCATCATTTTCAAATGAATGAAAATGAATACAAGAGTAAGAAAGAACTAGGAAGAGCCCTTGAAGAATTAGAAAAAGGATTAATCAAGGTTGAAAACTAGTTCTTTTTTATTTTGATTCAAAAAAAATCCTAGAATTTTCCAGTTTTTAAGTGTATAAAAGACTTTGCCGTGTTATACTTAAAAAGGATTAGAGGAAAGGTAAATTTAAAATGGAAAAAGTATGTTTAGTTGATGGTAATAATTTAATGTTTAGAGCATATTATGCTACGGCCTATAGTGGTAATATGATGAAAAACTCTAAAGGATTTCCTACCAATGCATTATATGGTTTTGTTAATATGATGCAAAAAATAATTGATGAAGAAAAGCCAAAGTATATTATGGTGGCTTTTGATATTGGTAAAAACTTTCGTAAAGAAAAATATGAAACTTATAAAGCAGGAAGAAGCGAAACTCCTGAAGAATTAAAATTACAAATGCCTGTTGCAAGAAAAATCTTAGAAGCAATGGGAATTAAGTATTATGAGTTAGAGCCATTTGAAGCGGATGATATTATTGGAACGTTTGCAGAGGCCTGCAACAACAATAAAGAATATGATGCAACAGTTATTTCTAGTGATAAAGATTTGTTACAATTAATTACCGATGAAGTCGAAGTAAAACTATTAAAAACAAAAGATTATATAAGATATAATCCTGAAAGTTTTAAAGAGGATTGGGGTTTTACTCCAATTCATATGATAGATTATAAGGCTTTAGCGGGAGACTCATCAGATAATATTGCCGGGGTAAAAGGAATCGGTGATAAGACCGCAATTAATCTTTTAAAAACTTATGAAGATTTAGATGATATTTATAATCATATTGATGATATAAAAGGTGCTGTTAAAACTAAGTTAATAAATGATAAGAAGTCTGCCTATACTTCTAAAGAAATGGCTACTATTTATAAAAAAGTTCCTATTGATATTAATTTTGATAATATCAAATATAATGGTCCTAAATTAGAAGAATTAGCTAATATATTTAGTGAATTAGAATTCTTTTCATTATTAAAAAATACAAGTACAAAAAGTAACCAAAAAGAAATAAAGTTTACAACTATTTTAGATGCTAAAGAAATAGAAGATGCTGATACTTATGCTTACTATATAGAATGTGATAAAGAAAATTATCATAATGCTAATATTGTAGGAATGAGTGTAGTTACTAAAAAGAATAATTATTATGTACCTAAATTATTAATTAATGATACTCTTAATTATTTAAAAGATAAAATAAAGTATACTTATGATTTAAAAAAGAATATTTGTCTTTTAAAAAGTGAAGATATTTTAAGTAATACTATTTTTGATACGATGATTTCTTCTTACTTATTAGAAGAAAATACGAAGGAAGATATTGCTTACTTAATGATACCTAAGGATTATAAGGTAGAATTTTATGATGCTTCTTTAAAGAATGGTTTTAATTCTAAAGATATAGTTACTAAAGCACGTTTTATTTATGATACTAGAGATGATTATTTAAAAAGAATTAAATTAGAAGATATGGAAAGCTTATTTGCTAATATTGAAATGCCTTTAATTAAAGTTTTAGCTAATATGGAACTTAATGGTATTAAATGTGATAAAGATGTTTTAAAGAGTATGTCTTTAGAAGTAGAAAAGAAAATAAAAGATATTGAAGAAAGAATCTATTTTGAATGTGGAGAAACCTTTAATATTGCTTCTCCTAAACAATTAGGAGTAATTCTTTTTGAAAAATTAAATTTACCATATGCTAAGAAAAATAAGTCAGGTGGTTATAAAACTGATGTTGATACTTTAAAAAAATTAGTTAATTATAGTCCTGTAATTAGTGATATTTTAGAATTTAGAAATTTAAATAAACTTTATACAACTTATTTAGAAGGACTTATTCCTTATATTAAAGAAGACGGTAAGATTCATACTATTTATAAACAGAATTTAACAAGAACGGGTAGACTTTCATCAGTTGAACCTAATATGCAAAATATTCCTGCTAAAGATAGCGAGGGCCGAAAGATAAAGAAGGCTTTCTATCCAGAATATGATTATTTATTAAGCTGTGATTATTCTCAAATTGAATTAAGACTTCTAGCTCATATTAGTAAGTCTCAAGAATTAATTAATGCCTATTTAAACGATGAAGATATTCATACTAAGGTGGCTGCTGATATTCATGGTATACCACAAAGTGAAGTAACACCATTAATGCGTAAAACTGCTAAAGCTGTTATTTTTGGTATTGTTTATGGAATTAGTGGTTTTGGTTTAGGAGAAAACTTAGAAATACCTGCTAAGGAAGCCAAAAAGTTTATTGAAAAGTATTATGAACTATATCCAGGTGTTAAAAGATATATGGATGAAATCGTAAAAGAAGCTTATGAACGAGGCGAGGTTAGAACACTTTTCAACCGTAAACGTACTATCGATGAACTAAATAATAAGAATTATATGATTAGACAACAAGGAGAACGTATTGCTCTTAATACCCCAATTCAAGGCACTTGTGCTGATATTATGAAAAAAGCTATGGTAGAAATATATAGTTCTTTTAAAGAAAATAATATTCAAAGTAAAATGTTATTACAGGTTCATGATGAATTAATATTTGATGTTAAAAAAGAAGAAAAGGATCAAGTAATAGCAATCGTTAAAGATAAGATGGAAAATGCTATTAAACTTGATGTGCCAATTAAAGTAAGTAGTGATTTAGGTACTAATTGGTATGATACTAAGTAATAGTAAAGTATTGTAAAAAAACATAAAAAAGCATTTACAATATTAAAAGAAAATAATAAAATAAACCCTAAGAAAGAAGAAGTAGTATGCCAGAAATAGCGGAAGTAGAAACAGTAAGAAATGTCTTAAAGAAAAGTATTTTACATAAAAGAATAATAGGTGTAGATATTTATTATGATAAGATGATTGAAGGCGATGTAGAAGAATTTAAGAAATGTCTTATTAATAATGAATTTGTAGATATAAAAAGAGTAGGTAAATGGTTAATATTTGAACTTAATAATTATTATATGTTAAGTCATTTACGTATGGAAGGTAAGTATTTTATTAAAAATACTTCAGAAGAAAAGGCTAAACATGAACATGTTATTATGCATTTTGCAGATAATACAGACCTTAGATATCATGATACGAGAAAGTTCGGCAGAATGAAGATTATTCCTAAATATGCTTTATATGAAACCGAAGAAATAAAAAAACAAGGTAAGGAACCAGGAAGTAAGGAACTTACCAGTGAGTATTTAGTTTCTAAATTCAAATTAAAGAAAGAACCAATTAAAACAGCTTTACTTGACCAAACAATTATAAGCGGACTTGGAAATATTTATGCTGATGAAGTATTGTTTGCTAGCAAAATAAATCCAACTAGACCAGCAAATAGTATTACTGGAGATGAGGCTTTAAAAATAGCTCTTAGTAGTGCTCGTATTATTAAAAAAGCCATGGAAATGGGTGGCACAACAATTAGAAGTTATACTTCTAGTTTAGGAGTAACTGGTCATTATCAAGATTATTTATGTGTTCATAAAAGAGAAAATTTACCGTGTCCTAGTTGTGGTGAAAAGATAATACGTATTAAAGTAGGAGGAAGAAGCACTTATCTATGTCCTAAGTGTCAAAAATAATTTATGAAAACTGAAGAAAATAAAAGAACCATAAATAAAGTTGATTTTATAGAAATGAAAAACTTTAATAATTATTTACTTGATAGTGAACTTTATAAAATATTTGATTTTGGACTTAGTTATGGTAATAAAAACGTTAAGATATTTAGAATAGTAGAAAGAGATACAAGATATACTATAGGAGCGATAGAATTTTTGTTAACTCCTATGGGACTTGATATAAAAATTGGTTTAAATAGTAGTTATCAAAAGAATGGTAATGGTACAAAGTTATTAAAAATGATTATAGATTCTTTTGGGGAGTCTTTAAATAATACGGAGTATTTTGTTGCTCATATTGCTCCAAATAACTTAGCTTCTCAAAAATTATTTTCTAAGTGTGGTTTTGTTAGCGATTTTGACGAAATCGAAAGTGGGCTTGCTGAAGGGTATTTAACATATAGAAAAAGAAATCCTAATTATGGTAAAAGAAATTATGGTAAAGATGAAGTTATATTTTATCAAGGTGATGATGCTAATGCCTATTATAAATTAGAAATATTTAAAAGCGATGAGACTGGAAATATTTTAGAAAAACCAATAACAGCTAAAGTTGCTTTTAGAAGTATTTATGATGGTATGGAGATATTAACTGATTATCAAGACAATGCTATAGAACTTGCTAAATTTATTTGGTATATTGAAAGTCGTTTTGAAGTAATATTTCCAGATAGTATGTATTTTACTTATGCCTTACGTATAAGTAAGAATGCTAATAAAAAAAATTATATTGAGTTATTTAAGAAATATTATTTTACCTTAGATGAATATAGTAGTACTGATGATTGTTTAGTATTCAAACGATTAAATAAACATTATGTTGAAGATTTGAATCAAATCTTAAAAAGAGCAAAAATTAAAGGAGAGAAAAATTATGATTAAATTAAAAAATAGTAAAATATTTGTTTTAGGAATGGCTAGAAGTGGCTATGAAGTAAGTAAATACTTAAGTAAATATGATAATGAAATTGTTGTAACTGATGCTAAAGAACAAGAAAGTTCGAAAGTACAAGAATTAGAAAGTCTTGGCATTAAAGTAGTAATAACTGATAAACCAAAAGAATTACTAAATAATACTTATAATGTTGTTATTAAAAATCCAGGAATTAAGTATACTAATCCCTTAATAGTTAAAGCAAATTCTTTAAGTATTCCTGTTATTAACGAAGTAGAAGCAGCTTCTTACTTCTTTCCAGAAAATTTACAAGTAATTGGGGTAACTGGTTCTAATGGAAAGACTACTACGACTAATTTGATTAATGAAATGTTAAAGGCTGCTGGTAAAAAGGTAATTATGGCAGGAAATATGGGTATTCCTGTTTGCAGTGTTTTAAATGATTTAGATAGTGATACTATTTTACTTCTAGAAATATCTATTCAACAATTATGTAATATGAATCATTTTAAGACTAATGTTAGTGTTTTAACTAATCTTACTCCAACTCATATTGACTTTTTAGATACTTATGAAAATTATAAGAATACAAAGAAGAGAATATTTAATAATCATACTGATAAAGATATTGCTATTCTTAATTTAAATAATAATGATGAAATAGAGTTAACTAAAGATATAAAATCGCATAAGGTTTATTTTAGTAGTACTTGCAATACTGATATTTGTATTAATGATGATTATATAACTTATTTTGGAGAAAAGATAATTAAGTTAGAAGATATTAAATTACAAGGAATGCATAACTATGAAAATGCTTGTTGTGCAATTGGTGCTGTTAAACATTATAATGTCGATAATGCTGCTATTATAAAAGTATTAAAAGAGTTTGGCGGTGTAGAGCATCGTCTAGAATATGTTAGAACTTTAAATAATGTAGAGTATTATAATGATTCTAAGGCTACTAATACGGTTTCAACTACTATAGCTTTAAAAGCTTTTAATAAACCAACTATATTAATTATGGGTGGATTAGATAGAGGACATTCTTTTGAACCATTAAATGATTATATGAAAAATGTAAAACTAGTGGTTTGTTATGGACAGACTAAGAATCGTATTGAAAAATGGGCAGATAGTTTAAATATTGCTGTTAAAGTAGTAGATAATTTACATGATGCTACTATGTATGCAAATAGTAAGGCTTTATCGGGCGATGTTATTTTGCTTTCACCAGCTTGTGCTTCTTGGGACCAATATAAGTGCTTTGAAGACCGTGGTACAGAGTATAAAACAATAGTTAACGGACTATAAAATGCAAGTTGTACTTGATGATAAAAAAATCGATGTTATAATCGAACATAAGCAAAATAAAAATCTTTATATACGAGTTACCGATAATTTAGAATTATCAGTAACTTGTAACAAAAGAGTATCGGAAAAAGAAATATTAGATATTATAACTAAAAATAGTAAATCTTTAATTAAAATGTATAATCGTAAATTAAAAGAACTAGATAATAATAGTATCTTTTATTATTTAGGAAAACCTTATACTATTATTTATAATAAAGATGTAGGAAAGTATTATATAGAAGAAGATTGTATAATTGTTAAAGATGAAAAGATGTTAAATAAGTTTTATGCTAACGAGTGTGTAAGAGTATTTACCCAGGAATTAGAAAAATATAATCCTTATTTTAATTATTTACCTAAGTATAGCCTAAGAGTAAGAAAGATGAAGACTAGGTGGGGTGTTTGTAATAGGGGCAATAATACAGTTACTTTAAATAGTGAATTATTAAAAAAAGATATTAGGTTAATTGATTATGTTGTTGTTCATGAACTTAGTCATTTTAAAGAAGCAAATCATAGTGATAAGTTCTGGCATGAAGTATCTTTAAGATACCCAAATTACAAAGAAGCTAGAAAAGAATTAAATGAAGTTTAAGATGTCTAAAAGACGTCTTTTTTTATGAAAAACATTGGTTAATATATTAATAGCTTGATTATTGATTTTAATAGTAAATTTTTTGGTAACCAATTAATAAAAAAATGGTAACGATTATTACGGGGATAATACTGATTACTATGTAAAGGTTAATTCTTACTAATATTTAAAATAATACCAATGGAGGCAAAAGAAACTAAAAGACTGGAGCCACCATAACTAAAGAAGGGTAAAGTCACACCAGTGACCGGAATTAAGCCAACTACTACACAGAGGTTAAGTAAAGCTTGAATTAAAATACCAAAAGAAAGTCCGAAACTTAAATATTTAGCAAAAAGATTTTTAGCTTGCATACTGACTTTAATAGAAAAGTAGAAAAGAAGCATAAAAATACTAGTAACTACGAGGACTCCTAAAAAGCCAAATTCTTCAGAAATAATAGAAAAGATAAAATCAGTTTGGGGTTCTGGTAAATAAAAATGCTTTTGAATAGAAGAACCAAAACCAAGCCCTAAAAGACCACCAGGACCAATGGCATATAAACTCTGAATAATTTGAAAGCCACTACCTAAAGGGTCAACCCAAGGATTAATAAAAGAAATAATTCTAGCAAGACGATAGGGTGCTACGATAATAAGACAAACTATCCCAAATAGACCTAGGATACCACATTTAACAAAGAAAGAAATTTTAGCACCTGATATAAAAATAATCATGATTAACGTAAGAACAATAACCATACCTTGACCAAAGTCGGGTTCTAACATAATAAGACCGAAGAAAAGAAAAATAACTCCTAAAATAGGAAATATGCCTTTTACTACATCTTTTACCGAAGAATCGTTATTAGCTAAATATTTAGAAACAAAGATTATTAAACCAATTTTGGCAAATTCTGAAGGCTGGATACCAAAAGAGCCTATACCAAACCAGCTTCTAGCACCATTTCTAACCTTGCCAATACCAGGAATAAGTACAAGAATAAGTAAAATAAAGCAAGCAATTAAAACTTTATTGGCATACTTATAGTACTTTTTATAATCAAATTTAGATAGAATTATCATAATAAGAATACCTATTATAAAAAACAAGATTTGATGTTTGACATACTTTAAAGGGTCATTAAACTTATATTCAGCCCAAATATTACTAGCAGAATATATCATAATAATTCCTAAAAGACCGGCAATAATACTTAAGAAAAATAATTTATAATCGATTTTTTTCAAAAAGAACCACCTATATAAGTATATGTTTAAAATAGAAAATATATGGTTATTAAAGGTAGGTATCAAATTTCTTTATTAACAATTATCATCATACTAATATCTGGATTGTTATAAGTACTTAAAATAAAACCACTTATAAGTTTAGTATCTTTTATTAACCCGTTGGTACTTATTAATTTAAAATCATCGGGAATTATAGGATACAATCTGATTATTTTTTTAAATAAAAAGTCATTATAAGCTTTTTGTAAGTTTTCAATATATTTAGAAAATTCTTAACTGGTTACTTTATCGCTATTATTAAAATCTTTTTCCTTTTAATTTTAGTTTACTTAAAAAGAATATTTATAATAGTACATTCTTAAATTAATTTCTAGATATTTTAAAAAGAATAAAGTAGGGTAATAACTCTTCCCTTTACACTTATAAAACCTTCTTCTTTTAAATATTTAAGTTCTCTTGTCATTGCACATCTATCAATAGCTAAATAATCGGCTAAATCTTGCCAAGTACTTTTAAGATATATAATTTTTGAACGATTTTTTAAAGCTTCAATACGAAAGTATTCTAATAATTTATTACGAATAGTTTTTTGAGTTAGAATTTCAATTCTTTCATTTTTTAAAGTGTTTTTTTCTAAGGCTATCATTAATAAGTTTTTAATAAATTGGTTATAGTAGGTATATTTAATATCATTAATACCTAGAATAACATTATAATCTAACCAAAGTATTTTAGTATCTTCTCTAGTAATAATTTCATAGTCATTACTAAGTAAACTAGTTAAGGATGTACCTAGTATTTCTTCTTCATAAATGGTTTCTATAATAGTACGAGTACCATTATAGTCAATTCTTATAATATCAAGACTACCACTTAGTACAAGACCAATACTTTCTTTATCTTTAAAAAGATAGGCTATGTTTACACCTTTTTGATATGTAAAGTTTGATGTTTCTAAAAGTTTTAATAATTTGCCTTTATTATTAGGAGTTATATCTTTGAAGAGTGATATCATGTTTACACCTCACAATTAAAAATATAGCAAAAGTTTCAAAATGTTGCAAGTGCAACAAAATAATTTTAGTAATTATGCTATATTGGGTATGTTACGAAAGGATATTAAATGTATGAAAGTAATTAAAAGAGATGGACACATGGTAGATTGGTGCCCAGAAAAAGTAGAAGCAGCTATAATGAAAGCTAATAATGAAGTTGAAGATGAAGATCAAGCATCTGGCACTCAAATTAAAAATATAATTAAATATATCGAAAGACTAGGAAAGAAAAGAATTCTAGTTGAAGATATTCAAGATACAATTGAAATGAAGTTAATGAGTATTGGTAAGTATGAACTTGCTAAGAAATATATAACTTATCGTTATACTAGAGAATTAGTAAGAAGAAGTAATACGACTGACTTAGCTATTAAAGAATTAATTGATGGAGAATCAGAGTATTGGAATACGGAAAATTCTAATAAGAATGCAAAGATAGTAACTACGCAAAGGGATTATTTAGCAGGTATTACAAGTACTGATATTACTAGAAGATTTTTACTTCCTGAGGATATTGTAGCAGCTCATGATGCAGGAATTATTCATTTCCATGATGCTGATTATTTTGCTCAAAATGCCCTACACAATTGTGATTTAATCAATTTAGAAGATATGCTACAAAATGGTACGAGTATTAATGGAGTTATGATTGAAAAACCACATCGTTTCTTAACAGCAATGACTATTGCAACCCAGATTATTACGGCTGTTAACTCAAGTCAATATGGTGGTTGTACGGTAACACTTACACATTTAGCACCATTTATTCGTTCTAGTCGTCAGTATTATGAGAAAAAATATAAAGAACGTAAACTTACCAAAGCCCAAATTGCTAAGTTTGTTGACGAAGATTTAAGAAAAGAAATTACTGATGGGGTTCAAACGTTTCAATACCAAATTAATTCGATGACTACTACTAATGGTCAAGCTCCATTCTTATCAGTATGTATGTATTTAGGAGAAACAACGGAATATAAAGAAGAACTTGCCTTGTTAATTGAAGAGGTATTACGTCAAAGAATTCAAGGTATGAAAAATGAAAAAGGTGTTTATATAACTCCAGCTTTTCCTAAACTTTTATATGTTTTAGAGGAGGATAATATTCATCCAACAAGTAAGTATTATTACTTAACTAAGTTGGCAGCTGAGTGTACAGCTAAACGTATGGTTCCTGATTATATTTCTGAAAAAATCATGAAAGAAACTAAGATTGATAAAAACGGTAATGGTAATTGCTATCCTTGCATGGGATGTCGTTCATTCTTAACACCATATGTTGATGAGGCTGGTAAACCTAAATATTATGGTCGTTTCAATCAAGGCGTTGTTACTATTAACTTAGTTGATGTTGCTTTATCTAGTGATAAAGATATGGATACTTTCTGGCGTTTGTTTGATGAAAGATTAGAATTATGCCATAGAGCTTTACAAATTAGACATAAGAGACTTTCTAAGGTTACTTCAGATGTTGCTCCAATACTATGGCAACATGGTGCTCTTGCAAGGCTTAAGAAGGGTGAATCTATTCATGATTTATTACATCATGGTTATTCAACTATTTCACTTGGATATGCTGGGTTATATGAATGTGTTAAATATATGACTGGTAAGAGTCATACTGATGGAGCAGAAGGCAAAGAATTTGGTTTATCAGTAATGCAAAAAATGGTTGATAAGTGTAATGAATGGAAAAATGCTGAGGATATTGATTATTCAGTATATGGTACTCCAATTGAATCAACAACTTATAAATTTGCTAAATGCTTAAAAGAAAGATTTGGAGTTATTAAAGGTATTACGGATCGTAACTATATTACTAATTCATATCATGTACCAGTATTTGAAGAAATTGATGCATTCACCAAATTAAAACTTGAAAGTGAATTCCAAAAACTTAGTCCAGGAGGTGCTATTAGTTATATTGAAACACCTAACTTATCTAATAATCTTGATATTGTTTTACAAGTAATGGACTTTATTTATAACAATATTATGTATGCTGAATTAAATACGAAGAGTGATTATTGTCATGAATGTGGTTATACTGGTGAAATTTTAATTGATGATAACTTAGAATGGTATTGTCCAAACTGTGGTAATCGTGACCATGATAAATTAAATGTTGCCCGTCGTACTTGTGGTTATATTGGTACTAACTTCTGGAATAAAGGACGTACGCAAGAAATTAAAGAACGTGTAACACATATTGATAATAAGGATGCGTAAAAATGGCAAGATTTAATAAAATTCGTAAAATGGATATATCCAATGGTCCTGGAGTAAGAGTTTCTATCTTTTTCCAGGGCTGTCCCTTTCATTGTAAAGGATGTTTTAATAGTGAAACTTGGGATTTTACTTTAGGCAGTGAGTTTAATGATGAAACTATTAATAAGGTTTTGGAAGTAGCTAGTCCTCTCTATATTAAAGGTTTATCAATATTGGGAGGAGAACCTTTATATAAAGATACAGTTGGAGCTACTATTAAATTATGTAAGGCTTTTAAAGAAAAATATCCTGATAAAAATATATGGCTTTGGACAGGCTTTACTTGGGAGACTATTGAAAATAAAGAAGTACTAGAATATTTAGATGTTTTAGTAGATGGTCAATTTAAAGAAGATTTACATGATCCTCGTCTTAAATGGTGTGGTTCAAGTAACCAAAGAGTTATTGACGTTAAAAAAAGCTTAAAAGAAGAAAAAGTCGTATTATATGAAAGTGAGAATTAAAAATGCAAGGAAGAGGATTTGAAATTGCAAAAGGGTATGAAGATAAAGATATTCATATTCCCGTAAGAAAAACGGCTAATTCAGCTGGTTATGATGTTGAGGCAGCCAGTGATATGGTAATACCACCATATAAACCAGGAATAAAGCCTAGTCTAATTCCAACAGGACTTAAGGCATATTGCCAGCCAGATGAATTCATTATGCTAGTAAATAGAAGTAGCGGACCTAAAAAAGGTTTTATGATGAGCAACTCAATTGGTATTGTTGATGCTGATTATTATGGTAATGAATCAAATGATGGTCATTTCTATTTCCAATTTTGGAACTTTGGCGAGACTGATTTAGTTATTCATAAAGGCGATGTTATTGGTCAGGTAATATTTCAAAAATATTTAACTACTAATGATGATAATGCTACTGGTACTCGTACAGGTGGTTTTGGTTCAACTAATAAAAAAAATTAATAAAAAAATAATATTTAAGTGGGATACTAATGTGATATATCATTTTATCCTACTTTTTTTAAACGTTTAATAAAACGTTTTCCCTTTCTAAGAAGGCTAAAAGTTGGTTATAATTTAGTCCTTCTATATATACTTATTACCAACTTAAGGCTTATTTCCTTCTTTTTTTTAACAAATTTTTGCAAAAAAGAATGTTTTTTTAGCTTGTTTATTTTTAGTAAAATAAAAACTATGTTGAACAAATTTAAACTATTTTAATAACAATAAAAAATAAATTATGGAAGTCTGCTTATATTTAAATATTTAGAAAATTATGATAATATTTGTCGAATCAAGTGTAAAAATATTAAGAAAATGCTATTATTTTAGTAGGTGATTAAGATGAATTTAATGAATAATAATGCCTTATTTAATAGGTTAATTAAAGAAGTAGATGACTTAAGACTAGCAGTGTGTCTTGACAAGGCAAAGAAAAATAATATATAATTAATCTTGTAGGAAGGGATAATTATGAATAACAGTAAAATAGTTCTAACTACTCAAGATATAGTTAATAAGGAATTTACTATTGAACCAAAAGGTTTTAAACCACAGGAAGTAGACGGATTCTTAGATATAGTTATTAAAGATTATGTAGCATTTGATAAAGAGATTAAAAAGTTACGTAAAGAACTTGCTAGTTTAAATGAAGAAAATAGTCGTCTTCGTAGTGAGGTTAGAAGATTAAAAGACTTAGAAACAATTGCCCAGGAAGATAGTAAGAATCAAGTACCTGTTAATAATGTTGACCTTCTAAGAAGAATTAGTCAATTAGAAAAGATTGTTTACGGTAAAAGTGAATAATTAATAATTAAAAAATAACTTAGAAAGACAAATGCTGGTATATTTATTATACTTGAGGAAAGTCCGTGCTTACATAGACCTGAAATGGCTATAGGGTTCGTTGCTAAGGCTAATAACCTTAGGCAGTTTTTAACTGACGGCGTCGAGATGACCTGTTAAATGGTTATATTAGACATAAAGTGCCAAAGAGACGAGTTACTTTAGAAATAAAGTAGGTGGAACGTGGTAAACCCCGCGAGTAAGAAATCCAAATTTGGTAGGAGAGTTTCTACAAAGGAAATAAACGGAGTAGAAAAGTTTATACATAATAGTATAGATTAGATAAATATTTGTCACTAGCATGCTAGTACAGAACACGGCTTACTAAGTTATTTTTTTAAATTTTAAAAGGAAGTGAATTATCTTGAACGGAATAGGCCTGATGCTTAGAGGTGCAAGAGAAGAAAATGGTGTATCCTTAGAAGAAGCAAGCGAAGATTTGAAGATTAAGCCCGCTATACTTTATAATATTGAAGAAGGTAATATGGGCTGCTTTAAAGATATCTTTGTGTTAAAAGATTATCTCAAGGATTATGCAAAATATTTGGGAATTGACCCAACCAAAACTGTCGATAAATTTAACGAATTTATGTTTGAAAAGACTAGTAAAATTCCTGTTGAAGAAATCGAAAAGAAAATAATGGAGAAAAATAAGGAAGAAGCATTACTAAAATCAAGAATAGCAAGCCCTTATACAGATACAAGCTATCGTTATAAGAAGAAAAGTATTGCACTACTTTATATATTAGTAATTGCCCTTGTTGCTCTTGTTATATTTTGGTCAGTTAAACAAGTAACAGTTGGTCGTATGGTAACAACTACGGCTAGCCAAGTAGAAGGAAGATAACTATGAATTTACCCAATAAATTAACTTTAGGACGTATCTTTTTATCAATAATTATTTTATTATTATTAGGTTGTCCTGTTTATATGTTTGGCTTTAGTTGGCCGGAGTATTTACTAGGTGGTAAAATCGTTATCAAACTTAATTATATTATAGCGGGTATCTTATTTGTAATTGCCTCGCTAACTGATATGTTAGATGGAAAGATTGCCAGAAAATATAATATGGTAACGGATTTTGGTAAAATGATGGATGCCATTGCTGATAAAGTATTAGTTAATGGAGTTTTAATCCTTCTTGCTTATAATCATAATTTACCAGTAATTGTACCCGTAGTTGTTATTTTAAGAGACACAGTTGTGGATGCAATAAAGATGGCTAGCGGAGCAAAGGGTAAAGTAGTAGCAGCATCAAAAGCAGGTAAAGTTAAAACGGCTTGCATGATGGTTGGCTTAACTTTAGTCTTATTTAGCAATATTCCCTTTGAATTCTTTGGAATAGGTGTTGGTAAAGGTTTAGTATTACTTGCCACTTGTTTATCAGTATATTCAGGAATGGAATATTATATTGTTAATAAAGATTTAATTTTTAAAAACATTTAATTTAGGGGGTACTTGTTTTAACAAGTATCTTTTTATATTAGGAGGAGAATTTATGAAGTATTTTTGTGTTGGCATTAAAGGAAGTGGTATGTCTACTTTAGCCCAAATTTTAAGTGATTTAGGACATACTGTAGCAGGTTATGATGATAATAAAAATCATACATTTACGGAAGAAGGTTTAATAAAGAGAAATATTCCTATTTATTATGAGCAAACACATCCGATAGATAAAGAGATGATTGTAACGTATTCTAAAGCTTTTAGTCTTAATCATCCAGAATTAGTATTTTTAAAAAATGCTGGGTTGGAGTTTGTAGAATATAATGAACTTTTGGGAATGTTAACCAGGGAATTTGAGACCATTGGTATTTCAGGAACTCATGGTAAGACAACTACTTCGACTATGATTACGGATATTTTAAAAGATAAGGGAGTTAACTATTTTATTGGTGATGGTTCTGGCTATGCTAAAAGGGATAATAAATTATTTGTTATTGAATCATGTGAATTTAAACGTCATTTCTTGTCTTATAGTCCTTATCTTGCAGTAGTTACTAATATTGAACTGGAACATACAGAGTGTTATTCAGGAATTGAGGATATTATTGAAACATTTAATAAGTTTGTAAATAAAGCAAAAATTGTTGTAGCTTGCGGTGATGATATAAATGTTTGCAAACTTAAAACTAATAATAAAGTTTACCATTATGGTTTTAAAACCAATAATGATATTTATGCAACAAATATTATTATGAATGAGGCAGGTAGTGATTTTGATGTTTTCTATAATAAGAATTTTTTAGGACATTTTCATATGCCTTTAGTTGGTAAACATATGATTTTAAATGCTTTATGCAGTATTTTAGTTGGAATTTTATATAATGTTAATCTATTAACTATTAAAGATGCTTTAAATAACTTTACGACTCCTAAACGTCGTTTTAAAGAAACTAAAGTAGGAGATAATATCATGATAGATGATTATGCTCACCATCCAACAGAGATTCTAAAGACGATTGAAGCAGCTCGTATTAAATATCCAACTAAAAAAATAGTAGCTATCTTTAAACCTAATACCTATTCTAGAACTTTAGCCTTAAAAGATGATTTTATTAAAGTACTAAGTATGGCTGATGAGACTTATATAACTCCAATTGATTGTAACAGGGAGAAACAAAGTGATTACCCAAATATATCTAGTGATGATTTGGTTAGCAAAATACCTAATGGTCATTTACTTGCTAATGATGATATAACACCACTTACTAAATATCATGATACGGTTTTGGTATTTATGAGTTGTGCTAATATTTATACCTTAGAAGATAAATATAAAGAGACTATCTGTAAATAAAGTATTTAGATTCTTTAAGTTTAAATAACTTAAAGAATTTTTTTCTTTTTTCGACAAATTTCGACAAATAACGCAACTAACCTATAATATTATATAACTGGTGATAAAAATGTTAGAGGAAGCATTAAAGGTATTTGGTTTAAATAATGTTTGTAGTTTAAAAGATTTAGATATTATTTATAAAAAGATGGTAAGAAAAAATTATGAAGAAAACTTTCCCTATAATAAAGAAATAGGAGAGATGAATGTTAGAATCTATGAATGGGCTTATCAAATAATATTGCCATTTGCTCTTGGAAAAGAGTTAAATATTTTAAATAGTAGTTATCTTGATTTAGCAATTTTAAAATTATTAATTATTTTACAAAAGTTAGGATTAGATAAAAAGGAAGCTCAAAAATTATATAATTTTGATAAACTACTTGGATATAGAGAAACATTTTTTGATTGGTGTGTAGAAGAATTAATAAAAAAAGATATGATACCATTAAGTGAGGTAAATAAGGGACTTTTAGAAGAATATTATACTTATTTAAAAGAAAATAATGGTTCTAAATTGGAACTTAAAAAAATTTAATAATCAAGAAAAAACAATCAAGATCAAAAAGAGGATTTAAAATCTAAAAAACTATGATATACTAGTCATAGAAAGAGGTCTTGAGTTGATATGAAATTAAAATTTAAGAATACCAATATAAATTATACAGTGAAAAAAACTACTAATAAAGAAGGACTTGCTAGTAATGATTCATGGTTAATGGTTGATTTTAACGTAAATAATGAAGAATTTAGTTATCATAATTGTCGTGAATCATTAAGTTTGGGGGAGATTATTGAAGCTTGTACTGTGATACGTAAACTTTACGATGAGCCGGTAGCTGTTAAGAAAAAAATAACTTTTATTAAAAATTATTTTATAATTTATATAAATAATACACCAGAAAAGAAAAAGATGGTTTTGGAACTGGTTAATTTAGATGATAATAAACATAATAATTATAAAGTGTACTTTGAACAAGAAGAAATTTTAGAATTTGTTAATTTATCGCGTAATATTGCTTAGAAAAGAACCAAGATAATATTAAGGTAGTGAGTATATGAAAAAGAAAAAAATAATTAAGGTAGCAGTTATTTTTCTAATGGGGGCGGTGTTATTTTTGACTATTAATAAATATATGTTAAATAAGGATAATAAAAAAGAAAATTTGGATAATAATAACGTTAAAGAGCCTGATAACAATGATAATAATAAAGTCCCCGCTAACGATAAGGTTTTTGATGAAAAGAATAAAGAAATAAATAATAATACTAATGATAGTAAAAATAATAATTCTGATACTAATAATAAGAATAATGATACTAATAATGAGGCTTCTAAAGATAAAAGTAATGAAAAAAAAGAACAGAGTAGCAATAATAAGCAAGAAGATATTGATACTAAATTAACTAAGGCTTATCCTCTTTTAGATAAAATTAGGGGTGAGAAAATAGATAAAGGAACTACGGCTAAGGGGTTTAAAATAACGGAAATAAATGGGGTAACTTATATTGATGATGTTATGATGGTTAATAAGACTTATAGTTTACCTAGTGATTATATGCCGGTAGATACAGTAGAAAGTCCGGAAGGTAAAACTAATACTTGTAATAAATGTATTAATAAGATTGCCTATAAATCATTTTTAAATATGCAGGCTGATGCGAAGGCTCTTGGGTTAAATATTTATATTGCTAGTGGGTATCGTCCTTATGTTAGTCAGAATAAAATTTATAATAATTATATTAAAAGAGATGGTAAAAAGGCCGCTGATACTTATTCAGCAAGACCGGGTTATTCTGAGCACCAGTCATCTTATGCATTTGATTTAAATTCTATTAATGATTCTTTTGCTAAAACTGATGAAGGAAAATGGGTTAATAATAATGCTTATCTTTATGGGTTTATTATTAGATTTCCTAAGGGAAAAAGTGATTATACCGGCTATAAATACGAATCATGGCATCTTCGCTATGCAGGTTATGACTTAGCTAAAAAGTTATATAACGATGGTAATTGGCTAAGTTTAGAAGAATATTTTGGAGTAGATAGTAAATATCAAGATTAGTAGTATGAAGAAGTATGAGAAATTAAAGAAAAATAGCAAAAAAGCAATTAAATATCATTTGTTTTATAGTGTTATTGTTTGTTTTTTAACCTCGACTATTTTAAATTTTAGTTATAAAATTAATAATTTAGAGATAGTAAATCGTTTTTTAACTATAATTCATTTAGATAATGTTATTGCTCCTATTATGCGATTTAAGCCCACAGTTGGTGTTTTTGCTTCCTTTTTTAATCAATTAAGTGGGACGGGCTCGATTGCTTTAAGTCTTTTAAATATGATAAATAATTTTATATTTAAAAAGATTATGCCATCTTCTTGGATTATTATTTTATCAGTTTTAACATTTTTACTTATTTATGTTTTTGTCTCAACAATAATTAATGTCGGTAAGAATCGTTACTTTTTAGAACATTATAGTTATCAAGATACTAGTGTTAATAAGTTATTATTTGTTTATTATACAAAAAGTATATTTAATGTTGGCGAAGTAATGTTAACAAAAATGATTAGATCTTTCTTATGGTATTTTACTATTATTGGAGGATTTATTAAACATTATGAGTATAGTATGATTCCTTACCTTTTAGCAGAAAATCCAACTATTAAAGTTAAAGAAGCATTCATGATGTCAAAGACTATGACCAATAATCATAAATGGGAAATGTTTATGTTAGATATAAGTTTTATTCCTTGGTATATTTTAGGTCCTTTAACTTTAGGTATGAGTAATATTTTTTATTTTCGTCCTTATAAAGAAATGGTTAAGGCTAATCTTTATTTGGAATATCGAAGAGAACTAATTAAAGATTATCCTGGTATTTTTAAAGATAAATATTTAGATTGTCCAAATACTAAGTTGGCATATCCAGATAATTTATATTTTATAAAAGAGATAAGAAGTGTTAAAGGGTTTAAATATGATTATAATTGTGATTATGATATTTGGGATTTAATTTTAATTTTCTTTAATGTTGCTAATATTGGGTGGCTTTGGGAAATAATGTTATGTCTAATATATGAAGAAAGACTAGTTAATAAAGGAACAATGTTTGGACCTTGGCTACCTATTTATGGGTTTGGAGCGGTCTTTATTTTAGTTTTATTAAAGAAGTATCGTAAGAATCCTTATCAATTATTTTTAATGGCATTTTTATTATGTGGAATCTTAGAATATACAACAGCTTGGTATTTAGAAACTTTTAAAGGATTAAAATGGTGGGATTATACAGGATTCTTTTTAAACATTCATGGTCGAGTTTGTTTAGAAGGTTTAATGCTTTTTGGCTTTGGAGGCTGCATTTTAACATATATGGTCTGTCCGTTGTTAAAAAATTTATATAAAAAGATTAATATTAACGTAAAAAAAACTGTTTGTATCGTTTTAGTTTGTTTATATTTAGTTGATTTGGGATATTCTCATTTTCATCCTAATACTGGGGTAGGAATTACTAATCCAGTAAAAGTTAATACGATTCTTGAGTTAAAAAAGTAGGAAAATTCTTAAAAATTTAGACCTTAAAAAACTTCTTTCATATAATAAAGAGAAAGGAGTTTTTTTATGTATTATAACTATAATTATGATTATCGTAATCAAAATGGAAATCGTTTTGTTTTTCCTTTTTTATTAGGTGGATTAGCGGGCGGTGCTTTAGTAGGGGTTACAAGACCACGACCAGTATATGTTAATGGACCTACTTATCAGCCTTATAAACCTTATCCATATTATCTTAATAATTATTATCCAGGGATGCATGGTACTTACTCTAATTCATACTATGGTTATTATTAAATTTACGCAGAGCCAGTCCTAACATTAAAAAAGTAGAAATGGTATGCCTGCCGCCATAACTTAAAAAGGGTAGAGGAATACCGATTACTGGTAAAAGATTTAAATTCATTCCTATATTTTCAATAATTTGAAAGGCTAATATGCAAAAAAGAAGATTGCTTAAGGGTTGTTTATAAAAAATTAAAATTAATAAAATAAGAAAATATGAACTAAGAATAAAAAGAAAATTAATAGAACTTTTACTAAGTAAGTAGGCAAAAAAGAAATCATTGTTAGCTTCAGGAAAATAAAGAAGTTTGCCTGAGGCAAGAGATATTAGAGCATTGTTTACTTGCATATTATCTTGATTTTTAAAAGAAGTAAGGCGGTCTAGACGATAATAAATACTAGTATTAAAGATATCGATAAAGGTATCTTTTTTATAAATATATAAATATAATAGACTTATGATAAGAAAAATAAAGACAATAAAGAAAATAAATATTTCTTTTTTAGAGAAGAACTTAGGAAGAAAATAAAGAAAGATAATACCATAGATAATTACTGCTCCTGTATCAGGTTCAATGAACGTTAAAATACTGGGAATAAGAAAACTTAAGAGATAGAGTATCTTACTTTTAAAAGTATTATTTGGTAAATAGAAAGATATAAGAATTAGACTAAATTTGGTTATTTCTGAAGGTTGAATAGAGAATTTATATAATTTTAACCAGCCACGAGAACCATTGGTATAAGGATGAAAAAGGACTACTATTAATAAAATAATACTTAAAAGATAAAGAAAGATACTAAGTTTTTTTAAATATTTTTCTTTAAGATTAACGATAATAAATAAACTAATGAGTCCTAATAAAAACCAAATTATCTGTTTTATTTGGTAATTACTTTTAAGATAATAGATACTTAATAATTCTAAAATAAAGATGGGGATTAAAATAATTATATTCTTTTTCATATTTGTAGTATAACCCAAAGAAACTTTAATTATGTTAAAACATAAACTATTTTAGGAGGAATTCTTATGAATGAGAGATTACCAAAAGTATTTGTTAATAAAATTGATAAAACTTTAAATGTAAATCAAGAAGCAACGATAAGTTCTAGAAAAAATAGTAGTCTTAATTGGAATAAAATTTTAGATGATAAAGATAAGTATTTATTTAATCATCAGTATCTAATTACTTTAAATAATAATGAAACAATAGAGGATAGTATTATTAGTAAACAGCAAAATAAAATTTTAACTTTAAATGGGAAGAAGATAGATATTTCAGATATTAAGAGTGTTGTTGAAATTAAAAAATAAAAAAGTAGGAATAAATCCTACAGTAAGTCATCAATACATTTTTTTAGCTCTTTAGCATCTTTACCAAAGATAATTTTTAATTGGTTATCAATTTCTACAATACCAGTAGCTCCTAATGATGTAATACCATCTTTATTAACTTTAGAAACATCTTTTAAAATAACTTTAAAGCGTGACATGGAACATTCAGCATTAATTATATTATCTTTGCCTCCTAAGTATTGAACTAACTTATTAACTTCTTTTGCAAAGTCTTTTTTATGAAATTTAATTACTACTAGAGCAATAATTAAAAGTACTGCAAGTATTACAGCATATTGTATATAAACATTTATATTTACATTCATCTTTCTTCACCCATTTAATTATACTATATTACCTTTAAAAATAAAAGCAGCAAGGTAGCATATTAAAAAATTAATCATAAATTATTAGTGAATACAAGAAAGGGGAATATGTTATGTGTAATAAGAATAATCAAGATCCAAACTCTATTGCTGATATTTTAAAAGTTATTTTAGTTCTGCAACAAAATGCTTGTCCAGATTCATGTCTTGATACTTGCGATCGTCCAATGTTAGGTGGAGGTACTTCTTGTTTAGTATGTAATACCCGTCCAGTTATGCTTTATACAAATTGTGGCAATTCGGTTCCTTGGAGTATGCCTACTACTAAAGATGTAACAGCAGCTTGCTCTACTACAGGAGTTACTTGTTCTTCAGTTTTCCGTGTCGAAAAAGTCGAAAATAATTGTGCAACATTTAGAGTCTTACAAGATAATCCAGATACTACTAGTTTATATCCTTATGTTGCTACTAATTCTTTCTTCACTATGAATTTAAGTTGTCTATGTTGTTTAAGATGTTTATCTGATACTTATGTAGAATGTGTTTAAAAAAAGACCGTAAGGTCTTTTTAACTATTCTTTATAGAAGCGATATAAATTAATTGAGGGTTGGTTAAACATTCTAAAGTTTATATTACTAGTTCCTAGTCCTGATGAGATATAAAGTTTGGTATTACCAAGATTATAGTAATCATTATGATATTTTTTAGCTCCTTTGATATTTATTAAGCCACCTATGTAAGGAAGTTTAATAATACCACCGTGAGAGTGTCCTGACATTATAATATTATAGTTATCATTAATTATATTATCTGCATCATCTGGTTTATGAATTAAGGCTATTTTATAGTTAGCAGATGTTTTTATTGTACTTGGCAAGGAAGTAATTCCTACTAATTCAATAGGGTCGATATCGTTATTATAAATTAATTTAGATTCATTATTTAAAAGAGTAAAGCCACTGTTAGTTATTAAATCACTGGAATAAGAATTTTTACTATCTTCATCACTTAATATAGCAAATTTGCCAATGTTAGCTTCTATTTTACTTAAATTAACGGTTATTTCAGCTTTTATTTTATCAGTAGGATTAATACTTTTATCGACTAAATCACCAGTAAAAACTATAATATCAGGTTTTAATTCATTAACTTTATTAACTATTTTTTTAAGGCTAGTTTCATTAATAGTAGTACCATAATGAATATCACTTATTTGGACTATTTTCATGCCATCAAAGCCAGTAGGAATATTATTATCAATAATGCTATATTCTTTAGTTACGATCTGGGATACCCCATAAAAGCGAATAAAAATTACTAAGCAAATAATAATAATTAGTAATTTTTTTAATAATTTGAAATGGTGATGGGAATTAACATCACTAAATTCTTCATGGGTAGTAGCTTCTTCTTTCTTATCTTCACTAGAAGTTATATTTAGAGTTTCTTTACTATCTAACTTAATTTTTTTCTTTTTTTCTTTTTCTTTTTTCATAAATATTCCTATTAGATAACATTAGTAAGTACCATTAAAATAATACTTAAGCTATTATGAATTGAGTGGATAACCATTGTTGTGTAAATATTATCAGTTTCCATATAAATCTTACCAAAGGCTAAAGATAGGGCTCCGTAAGGAATAAAGTAAAGAAGTTCAACAGGACTTGTGATGCCATTTAAAACATGAACACCAGCAAATAAGAGGGCAGTAAATATGATAAATATATTCTTGTTTTTAAAGGCATCTTTAAAATTACCACGGAAGGTTAATTCTTCAATAAAGGGAGCAAACATCATAGTTGATATAATCATATAAATAGGGTATTTAGTAATCATCTGACGATTTATTTCTTCATTATTACCAATATTTCCAACGACATTATAAATAATAGCATTACTAAGCATCATAATTACAAGCCCAATAAGCCATAATTTAAGACCATATTTTAAATATTTTTTATGATTTTCATTAAATTTAGCATAGTCATTTTTTAGCTTTTTATAGTTCATTAAACTTAGTACTATTACTAAAATAAGTTCCATTATAATATAAAGTATATTATTAATTAGAAAATTATCTTTAATTAAAATATTGTAAAATAAAAGTTGAAAACCAATTTGTAAAAAATAAAAAAGAAATAAACCTAGTAAGCCTTTACCAAATTCTAAAATTCTATTCATTGATATAACCCTCACTCTTTAAGCGATTAATAATTTTATCTTTAGTTTTTTCACCGACTAGGCGGGTTGTTGTTGATTTTTCTTCGCCATCAGTAAAAAAAATCGTTGTAGGAGTTCCATTAAAACGAACTAGTTTATTAAATTCTGTTTTTTCATCATCACTTAAATTAGTAATATTTATATCATAAAAGTTTAATTTATATTCATTACCAATTTCTTCTAAAACTGGTAAGTAAGCTGTACAATGGGAACAACCAGTTTGAGTAATTACCAAGACAAAAGTGTTTTTATTATCTATTTTTTCTTTAACTTCAGAAAGTCCAATATTTAAGATGCTTTGATAGTCTTTCTTTCTTCCTAAAATGAATAGAAGAATACATACTAATATGATTAAGATACATACTAATACTCCTAAAATTATATTTTTTTTCTTTTGCATAATACCATCTCCGTAATTAATAATATCATAAAATATTAGCATTTTCTTCTAATTATCGAAATTTTTATTTATTTTTCATAAATATCTTAAAAAAGCTATAGTAATTTTAAGAAATTATTTATATAATCAAAGTATATTGTAGTGAAAGTGAGTAGTTTATGGAAGTAGTAAATTTAGATAATAATAGTGAGTTTGTAAGTACAAAAGTATTTGTAATAGATAAGATGGGCAATATTTATAAAAATGGTGATGTATTTAAAGATATAAGACATCGTGTATTTTTATTAGAAATTGCTAATACTTTGTATCCTTTTAATGAATTTAGTAAGCATTTAGATAGTAAGGATGTTAGTCCTTATAATATAGCCTTAATTTTTAATATGTTAGGGTTTACGGTTATATTAAATTCGCCTACTAGAAATGATGAATTTAGTACGGATTCTCCTAAATATTTAATGATACTAGAAAATCATGAGGCAACACCAGAACAAAGACAAAGCATTAAATATTGTTTAGCACATTTTGAGGGCTATTGTGTTGATTTTTGTGCTAAAAATTTACTTGATTTTAATCAATTTTCTAGTGATGCTTTTTCAACCATTACTAAAAGTGGCATTCCAACAATTAGTCCATTATCAGCATATGAAAAACATTTAGAAGAAGCAAAAAATAATAGTAAACGTAGACTTTATAAATAAACAAAAAGAGTGATTGCATCACTCTTTTAAAAATCTATATATTAATTGTCTTTTTAGTTAAATTATTTAACTTCAATAATGCCGTAGTTACCGTCACATCTTTTATATAAAACACATATTTGTTTTGTTTTACTGTCTTTAAAAATAAAGAAGTCGTGAGAAACAAATTCCATTTGTAAGATTGCTTCATTAATATCCATAGGTTTAGAAGTATCAATAGTTTTTCTTTTTACAACAGTTGGCTCATTTTCTTCTTTATCGCCAGCAAAATCTTCGAAAATACTTTCTAAATCATGGCTTTTCTTAGCTCTTATTGTATTGTATTTTTCTTTGTTTTTCCTTATTTGCCTTTCTAGTTTTTCTACTACCAAGTCAATTGCAGTATATAAATCATCGTCCATGACTTCAGCTCTAATTACAGTTGAATCTTTTAAAATTGTTACTTCGATGACATCTTTATTAGCTCTTGTCTTGATAATAACATTGGAAGTAGTATTATCACCGTCTTTAAAGTATTTATTTAACTTATTTAGTTTCTTTTCGATATACTCCTTGATTGCGGGTGTAACACTCAAATTTTTTCCTCTAATATTTAATTTCATAAATATCTAACCTCCATAATTAAATTTTACCATAAAAGATTTATTTTTACTATGAATTTTATGTGAAATAGTAGTTAAAATCTTTTTTTAACAATTAGTAGTATATGTATCTATATAATTTACTTAAGTACTAATAATATTTTCATTATTTATATGACAATTAAATAAAGTATATTAAAATACCAATCAAATAAGTAAATTTCTTTTTTAACAAAATTAGCCTTATTTTAATTTTAAATATTTTTTACAAAAAAGTTGACAATAAGGAAATTATGCGGTAATATACGCTTTAAGAAATGCGAATATGGCATTTAAGGGGGATTTGAAAAATGAAAAAAGTTAGTGAAATACTAGATAAAATTAAACAAGATGCGAAATATTATCGTTATGTTAGAAAACAATTAAAATCTGATCCTAATTTTAATTTATTAGCAGTAATGACCAATGATTTGGTTTATAAAGAATTAAGTGAAGATATGAAAATGGATAAAAGTATTTTGAAATTTATGCTTAATAGACCAGTTTTCTATTTAAATGATACTTTAGTATTTGATGATGAATTAATAGCATCTGATCCAGAATATAGTAAATTGTATGCTGCATATCTAAATATGAAAAGAAATAAAACTGCTTATATGTTAGTAGCGGGACTTACTAAAAAATTAGGCACAGATATGCGTATTGATATTAAAAAATTTTATGTTAATAAAGACTCTAAATTAAATCAAGAAGAATCTCAACAGAAAGTCTTATAAATTAACTAAAAAGCCATAGTAATATTTAAATATATTCTATGGCTTTTTTTAATCAAAGTTTTAGTAAAAAAATGTTAAAAAACCTTGTAAAACCACTTTTAAATTGGTACTATAGAGTTTAGTTATAAATGGATGTGGTTATATGAATAATTATCTACCTGTGATGATACTAAAAGATTTAATCATTCTTCCTAATCAAGAGATTAAAGTAGAAACTAAAAAAGATGATATTTTAGTTATGATTTCTAATAAGCATCATAATGGTAATTTACTTTTAGTTTGTCCACGTGATACGTTGGAAGAAGAACCTAGTATTAATGATTTACCTAATATTGGGGTTATTGGCTCTATTAAAAATATTATAGATTTACCAAATGGAAATATTAGATTAACTATTGTTGGGACAAACAGGGTTAGAATAGATAAATATCAAGGTTTAGAAGATAATAAAAATGTAGTGATGGCTATTACTTCTAATATAACGGATATTAAAAATGATATTGTCTCAGAAACGGCTTTAAAAAGAAAATTAATTAAAACTTTAACCACATATATAAATATTTCACATACTATTTCTAATAGTGTTTTATCGCAAATTGCTCAAATTAATGATTTAAATAAATTAACGGATATTGTAGCTACTTTTATTCCTTTAAGTTTTGAAAAAAAGATAAATTACATGAATGAATTTGACCCTTTAAAAAGAGCTACCAATTTAATTTATGATATTTCTGTAGAAATAGAAGTTTGTGAACTGGATTATAAAATAGAAGATACCTTAAGAGAAGAGATGGAATCTAATCAAAGGGAATATATCTTAAAAGAAAAATTAAAATATATCAAAAAAGAACTAGGCGAAGAAAAAGATAATAAGAAAATTCAAGATGATTATTTTAATATGCTTGATGATTTAGTAATGCCAATGCTTACTAAAAATAAAATTGCTTTAGAAATTAAAAAGTTAGATTATTTACCAGAAGGACATCCCGAAAGAGCTATTGTTCAAAATTATTTAGATACTATCTTAGGCTTACCATGGAATAAAACTGGAGTAGAAGAGTTAGATATTGATAAGGTGAAAAAAGCTTTAAGTAAGAGTCATTATGGCTTAGAAAATATAAAGAGTCGTATTTTAGAATATGTTGCTTTAAAAAAAAGAAATCCGGATATTAAAAGCCCAATTATTTGTTTAGTAGGATCTCCTGGTGTTGGTAAGACTTCTATTTCTATTGCTATTGCCAAAGCCTTAAATCGAGAATTTTATAAATTAAGTGTTGGTGGATTAAATGATGTTACTGAACTTATGGGAAGTAGAAGAACTTATTTAGGAAGTAATATGGGCAAAATCATGCAAGCAATCAAAAAATGTCAAGTAAACAATCCTGTTATTTTAATTGATGAAATTGATAAGATGGTAAAAAATTATAATGGTGATCCTGCTAGTGCTTTACTTGAAATAATTGATCCAGAACAAAATCATTTATTTACAGATAATTACTTAGAAGAACCATTTGATATTTCTAATGTAATGTTTATAGCATCTGCTAATGATATAGAAAATATTCCACCAGCTTTATATGATCGCTTAGAAATTATTGAATTATCTAGTTATACTTTAGAAGAAAAGGTAGATATTGCTAAAAAGTATTTATTGCCAACTATTTTTAAAAATTATTTAATTAGTGGTCGGGATGTTAAAATAAGTGATGAAATTTTAAAAGAAATTATTGTTTCTTATACTAGCGAGGCAGGGGTTCGTAATTTAAAAAGATGTCTGGAACAGATTATGCGTAAGTTAATCCTTGATTATGATGATTCATCGTTAAAACTTAATATAACCTCAGAAATGGTTTGTAAGTATCTAGGATCGAAGAAATTTACGGAAAATAAGCTTTTAGATATCCAAAAAGTTGGAGTTATTAATGCTCTTGCTTATACACCATTGGGTGGAGTAGTAATGGAAATTGAGTCTTGTCTTTTTGATGGTAAAGGCGAGATTATAACGACTGGTTCCCTAGGCAATGTGATTACAGAATCAATTGAGGTGGCTATCAGCTATATTAGAAGTAATAAAGACTATTTTAAAGTTAATGACTATTATTTTGATAATCGAAATATTCATATCCATTTCTTGGAAGGAGCAACTCCTAAAGATGGACCTTCTGCTGGTGTAAGTATTACTAGTAGTATTTTAAGTCTTTTATTAAATAAAACTGTTGCTAAGGAAGTAGCAATGACAGGAGAAATTGGCTTAAATGGGGAAGTATTAGAGGTAGGCGGTATTAAAGAAAAATTAATTGGAGCTTATAATAAGGGAATTAAAACTATTTTTATTCCTAATAGTAATATGAAAAACTTAGAAGAAATACCTAAAGATGTCTTAAGTAAATTAACAATTTATGGTGTTTCTAACTATAAAGAAATATTTGAAAAGATATTTGAGTAATTAAAAAAATATAAACTAATTTAGTAAGAATACTAGATTAGTTTTTGCTTTTAGTAAATTATTGTTGACTTTTAGAAAAATATATATATAATATATGCCTAAGAAAGAAGAGGGGTTTATGATTACAGATAGTATTAATAAAGCTTTAAGAGTTTATAATAATGATTATTTTGCTATAAAAAATTTAGTTATTAACCGTTTTACTATTAGTGGGGCTATAGCAAATGTTAAATTAGATGAAATATTAGGATTACCTAATTTAGAAAATTTGACTCTTTGTAATTTATGCCTTGATAGTTACGATTTAGAATGTATTGCCAAATGTTCTAATTTAAAATATTTAAGTTTAATCAATTGTGAAATAAGGAGTACTGATGTATTCTTACACGTAAAAAATATTATTTTAGATAATACTTCTTTAGAATTAGATGAAGATTACATTTATGATCAAGTTGTTATTAAGAATATGAAAATGCCATTAAATAAAGTAAAGACAATGGTTTTAGTTATTAATCAGGCTATCGTAAGTGATATTAATGTTGATAACTTTAAAATAAAAGAATTAGTAGTATCAAGTAGTCAATATCTAAAAAATAAGAATTATTTAGATAAACTTGACAGTATCAAAGTAAGTATAAAAGAAACTAAAAAAGTGGGGGATTAGGGTGAAAAAGATTAATGTTAGTGCTTCTGAGTTAAATTTAGAGGCTATTTATAAATATAATGAACTTGCAAGAAGAAGAAATATTGCTTTAGTACTAGAAAATACTAAAGGTTTAACAAAAGAAAAAGTAGAGTTATTAAGTGATAATATTACAATTAGTATTTTAGGAGGATTAAATCCAGTAAAGAGAAAATTTGCTAGAGAACATTATCAAAAAAGAACTTATTATACTAAAAGAGAAATGCTAGAAATTTTAGATGTTTTAGAAGAGATTGAACGTTTGATAAATCCCGTATGGTCTGATTTAGAAAAAGCTATTTTTGTTTATCAAAGATTATGTATACAATTACATTACAATGAATATGCTGATGAAGTAAAATCAAGAAATTTAATGGTATTAGTTAATGATGAAGGGGTTTGTGCTGGGTTTGCTCTTGTTTATAAAGAAATGATGGATCGCTTAGGAATTAATTGCTATTATCAAAATAAAAGTCACCATCATGCCTTTAATGTTTTAGAAATAGATAATAAGTATTATGGTATTGATTTAACTTGGGATATTAGTGAAAAGATGTATAATAAATGTAGTTTTGATTACTTTGCTGCTAGTAATTCCTTAGAGTTTTATGGTAATATTCATCACAATTTAAGTGATGAAAAAGAAGAAAAAATGTTTCATTTAAGTGTTCTAAATGATGAACAAATTAAAACAGCTTTAATAAACATTGATATGTATCCAAATTGTACAATTCCTTGTCAATATGATTATACGGTTAATAAAGAAATAGCTATGATAGGATTAAACCCTATATATATCGATAATAATGTACCTTGTAGTTATAATAATAACACAGTAAGTATGTTAAGAAGTGATGGTTCTTCATTTTTACTTATTGCTACTGGTAATAGTTCTAATGGAATTAATGAATACTTATATGTTGAATATAACAAGTCTAATAATACTATTGATATTAAACGAATCTATAGTGAAATGGATTTTCTATATTTAAGTAATGAAGATAGAAAAGATGTTGCCAATGATTTATTAAGTCGCAAGCGCATTAATGAAAAAGTAACTAATTATAATGGTTATGTTGGTTACATGAAGTATAGTAGAAGATTTTATCGTGCTAATTTTGAGGAACAAGTTTTAAATATTTATCGTAGAGCATGTTAAAAAAAACTAACTATTTGTAGAGTATTTAATACTTTATTTAAATAGTTAGTTTTCTTTTAATTTTATTAATTCATTCTTATAGTTTAAGAATTCTTTATTATTTTTTTCAATTTGTAAAACAAATAATATTTGTCCATATAACTTATTAAGATAATCTTTAGAGTCTAAATAATTAATGTATTTTAAATGATTATTTAAGCCATATTTATTTATGTAATACATATTTTGTCTAATAAATTTCTTATATGTTCTTGGAATACTTAGTTTTTCATTACAAACGATACCAGTTACTATTTGGGCTTTGTTAGATTTTATTATTTTAATTTTCTTCTTATTCAAAATAAAATTTTCTTTAAATAATTCTGTTTTAACAAGGTTAATAATTTCCTGGGGATTAAATTCACCTGAAAAGGTCATATCATCACAATATCTAGTATAAGCAATGTTTTTACTTTGACAAAATGAACCTATTTTAATATCAAAACTTCTTAAAACTAAATTAGATATATAGCTGCTGGTAGGAGCTCCTTGGGGTAAAGTGTTATTATATGTAACTAAGTTAGTTAGAAGACTTGCTACTGCCTCAGGATAAATATGTCTAGGAAAAGCTTTTTTATAAACTTTTAGAAAGTCAATACTTGGAAAAAAATCTTTAATATCTAGTTTTAAAACGATTTTTTGGCGCAAATGAGGTAAGGCATTATCAAGTAGGGATAGACCTTTTTTATAAGCTTTGGCATAAGATGAAATTATTCTCTCATTTAAAACATTGGTAAGAATATTTTCTTGAATCATTTTTAATGTATAATCAGGTTCATAAATGGTACGATAGCCACCATTTTTTTTGGGTATTTTAAATACTTTATAATGTTTTTCACCGTGATTGCTAATGGTATATAAAAGTTTTAATTTCTCTTTATTAGAAAGATTATTAAAAGAAATAAGATTAAGAGATAATATGAAATTATTAATTTGTTTCTTAGTTAGATGTTGCCACATACATATTACCTCCTAAAATAAGCAATACTTGATGTGATATTATATTATGGAGAGTGATTTAACTAAATAACGTTTAGAGTAATCACTTGGAGTAATATAATCACATAATTCTTTAATTAAATATCCTTGATGACTCATCAAAGTGGTTTAAAACCAATTGCTATTGCTTGATTTGATTATATAACAGAAAAATTAAAATTACTATATATAAATTAGAAGTTATGCTATTATTATACTAGAGGATGTGAAAGAATGAACGAATTATTTAATATAACTAATTGTTATCAAGATACTAATTATTATTACTTTTTTAGAGCTTTAAATAAAAGAGATATGGCTGGTATTAGAGATAAATCTACTTTAGATGATGCTGGTCGTATTAGTAAAATAGTTACTGACAGTACTTTTTATAATCATAAAGATAGATATAATGAAGAATCAAATCTTACTTTAGAAGAAATGGTTAATCATGTTAAAACTCATTATGATAAAGATACTAATTGTATCTCTTTAAGTAGTGATGCTAATGTTTGTTTAACTTATGGTCGAAATGATTATGAAGACAAGTATGTAATTGTAAAAGTACCAAAGAATGAATTAGGTAAGACTACTTTTAATGCGGGTAAGTATATTTATGAAGAAATCTTAAAAAGAGTTAATACTTATCTAGAGGAACATCAAGCTGATTTAACCGATTTGCAGAAATACTATATTGAGTCTTTAAAAAATATTTCTACTAAGGA
>ULOC01048525.1_pt1 | contig 82471 bp, 79 predicted proteins | sample 1952181 | NCBI WGS metagenome assembly ULOC01 (sample SAMEA4835592, study PRJEB28245) | human gut metagenome | biome: gut microbiome; material: fecal sample | place: Denmark | collected 2008
TCTAAGCTTAGTTGTTCTTTTGCTGCTAGCATTTTATGATAAATATTTTCTTCTTCCAAAGACATGGTAGCAAAGTTAGCAACTTTGGCTTGTCTTTTTGCCCTATTAGTATCAAATAAGTTTGGATTTGTCGATTTATTTACTGTATTTTCTGTGCTTTGCTCTAAAGAGATATTTATATCATTTGTTTTAGAATTATATGCGTTTATTAAATCGCTAATCTTAGGCATTGCCTCTTTATAATATTTATTACCTACTTCGGTGATTTTTTCTAAAGACAAGGAAATAGTTTCTTCGTTAGCTGATAAATTATACAATTGTCTTAAAGCACTCATTTTTATATTTTCTCTATCTTTTACTGGGAAGGAAGTACTATAAGCATCAGCTATACTAGATAGTAAAATATCATAAGAAGTTGTTTTATCGATAGCACTTTTTAAGGTCTGTTGACTATTAAATGCTTTAGTACTAGTCCTTTTTAGAAAAGTTTCAATATCCGAGCTAAATAGTAATCTTCCTCTTTCTTCTTTTGAAACATTAGACAAGGCTTGTCTTACAAAGATAACATTAGGGCCATAATCAGATTGATAGTCAGAAAAAAGTTTATTTTTCTTATAAATATCTCTTGCGGCCATATCTACTAGACCTTCTGTTATGAAATTGCTAACTTTTTCACCATCAAATTCGTTTGCTTTAGGTCTAATAAAAAAGTGTAACAGTTCATGGGTAAGAAGACTATCAAATCGCTTTATAATATCATCTAAAGTAATATTAGGATTTCTTTTTAATATTGCAGGTAGATAAAAATGAATTTTATCATCATTAAATACCCGACTACCGTGAGCATAAGGAATCTTATAATCATCTAAAGCTATGCCATGAGCCAATTGATTATTTTTATACCTAGTAGTATCAGAATCAACAACAACATAGTTGCTTTCTTGTAATTTTTGTAAATATGTTAGTTCTTCTTCAGACATATCTTTACCATAAGTACTTTTAATTGTTGATAAGTATTCTTTAGACTTTTCAGTTAAAAGAGATGTTATATATGTTGCTAGATAACTAGTAGAATTATTAATTTGATTTTTTATTAGTTCATCATAGCTAGTAATACCAAAGAAATTTTCTAAAGATGATTTATCTTTTATTTGACTATTTAATAAGAAAGTACCAAAGTTTGCTAAAATAGATGGATTACTAAGGGCATATTCTGAATATAATCTAGCTATAATAAAGCGAAATTCATTGGTAATATGTTTACCGTTATGTAAAGAATAATTATGGCCATTAAAAAAAGTAGAATCATTTTCTTTAATATAGTTATTTTGCCATTTAGTAGTATTTTTTAATAAAGTTTGTTCAAATGGGGTTAAAGAAGCTAAATCTTCCTTAGTAAATTGGTAGGTTCCATTCTTTTTTAAATTACTTCTTAGTTTTTTAACAAACCAATACTCATCTTGAAAGCGGAATAAATTCTGAGATTCGAGCATTATTTCTCTTAGATTTTGCAGCTTAATATCACTTTGATTAAGGCATCTTAAGCCATTTTCAGTTACTATTATAGGCTTTTTAGATGCAAGCAAATATTGATAAAAAGCCTGTTCGGTTACTTTTGATTCAATTTCGTTATAAGTTCCATAAATGGCAGCAATACCATTCGTGTTTTGATTGCGAAGATAATGAGCCATTTCATGAACAACAGTTTTAAGCCAGTCTAAAGTATTGGTAAATTCGCCTACATAAATAATGCCATCTTTTTGATATGCTCGGTCTAAATTAGGAACTACTTTTAAATTTTTGTAGCCACTAGTTGACAAACAATTGGCTATTTTTTCTTTTGGAATACCAATACTAGCAAAGAAATCAATTATCAAATTTTCACATTGGCTAGGTGTTAAATCTACTTTTAAACCATTAATACCATTTGGTAAAGTATTACTATTAATAAGTCCCCTATAATTTTTTTTTAAAGCTTGAGTTAAACTATAATAGGCATCCAATTCATTTTGATTATTGTCATCTAACATGGCAGCAAAATCGACGTTGTTTTGAATTTTTTCAATAAAAGTGTTTAGTTCTTGTAATGTATCCATATTCTACCCGCTCCTTAATATTCTAAAAATATCTATTAACATTTTAACACAACATCATAATTATAGAAAAGAAATAACTAGCACTTACTAGTTATCTTTGTTTTCTTCCATGCGAACACTCACTAATTTGGAAACTCCTTCTTCTTGCATAGTAATCCCATACAAAGTATCAGCATATTCCATAGTTCTCTTTTTATGGGTAATAATTATAAATTGTGATTTATCTTTTCTGGTTTCTAGATATTTTCCAAAAACGTCAACATTAGCTTCATCTAGAGCTGCTTCAACCTCATCTAAAATAACAAATGGCACAGTTTTAACGTTTAGAATAGCAAATAATAATGATATAGCAGTTAGTGTTCTTTCACCACCAGAGAAAAGAGTTATAGAACTTAATTTTTTTCCTGGAGGTTGAGCAATAATTTCAACACCAGTTTCTAATAAATTATCTTTATCAGTTAGTTCTAAGTGACCTTCACCACCTCTAAATAAGATTTTAAATACTTTTTGAAATTCCATATTAACAGATGCAAAAGTAGCTTTAAAACGTTCTTTCATAATTTCATCTAACGAAGCAATAGCTGTTTCTAATTCCTCTATAGATTTTACTAAATCATCTTTTTGAGTAGTTAAAAAAGTATATCTTTCATTAACACGTTCAAACTCAGCAATACTGCCTAGGTTTACTTCACCAAGGTCTTTGATACTACTCTTTAATTTACTTACTTGAAGTCTTGTTGTTTCAATATCTATATTAGTATCAATCTCATGTAAGGCTTTTTCATAAGTCATCGTATACTCTTCATTTAAAGTTAGTAAGTAATTATCTAATTTAACATCATATTTACCTAAAGTGATTTCATTGCTATTAAATTCACTATTATATTTATTCAAACTGTGATTTTTATTTTTTATATTAAGTTCTAATTCAGCTAAATCGCCTCTGGCTGTTTCTAATTTTTCTTTATAGTCTTTGATTGTCCTTAAAAGATTATCTTTCTTACCATTTAATTCATAATAAGATTTTAGAATATTATCTAATTCAATATCAACGGTATTATTTAGAATAGCTTCATTATTTTTGATAGTATTTTCTTTGTCTTTATAATTACTTTGTAATTCAGCTAAACTAATGTTTTTACGATTAATAGTTTCTTTTAATTCAATATATTCATTATTTACTTTATTTTTTTTATTTTTTATTTCTTCTTGTTCTTGATTTAAAGTATTAATTTTGGTATCAATTACTCTAATATTTGTTTCTAAATTAACTTTATTAGTTTCTAATTTGGTTAATTCATAACGATCCTTTAGAATGCTATTACTATTTTTCTTAGCACCACCACTTATGGAACCACCGGCATAGGAAATATCGCCATCTAGGGAAACAACTTTATATTTATAATTTAAATGTTTAGCAATACTATTTAAGGCATCAATATCTTTGACAATGATGGTAGTAGCAAGTAAATTTTGCATAATATTATCATAAGCTTTATCATATTTAACTAAATTTATAGCCGTGTCAATAAAGCCAGATGTATTTTTTAGGGAATCTATGATATTACTATCTAGGTATTTTGGCTTAATTATATTAAGAGGTAAGAAGGTAGCTCGCCCTAATCTTTGCTCTTTTAAATAATTAATAGCTTGTTTAACTGAAGTTTCACTATCAACAACTAAATAATTGATGCTAGCTCCTAGTGTTGTTTCAATGGCATTCATATAGGCATCATCAAAAGTAAGAAGTTTACCAACTGTATTATAAATACCTTTTAATCGGGGATTATTTAGAATAGATTTAACTGGTAAAGGGATATTTACTTCATTTAAAATATTATTATTTAGAATATCTATTTTATTATTAAGCTCTAATAATTCTTTGTTTTTACGATTATATTCATTAGATTCTGTAACATAATTTTTTCTTAAAATTAATTCTTCATTGTCAATGGAATCTAAAGTTGTTTTTAACTCATCTTTTTTAGAATTTAAAGCTTTTATCTCATCTTCTAAAGAATTAATATTTTTGCCAATACTTAAAATTTCTTCTTTTAAGTTTAAGACATTATTTAAGGTTGCATCATTATTACTATTAAGTTTTTTACGTTCTAGAATCATAGTCTTTTTAGCATTTGTATCAGCAATTTGACGTTCTAATTCCACTAAATTTTGATTTAGTTTATTTAAGGTTGATTCCACTTCTAAATTACTTAGTTTACTTACTTCTAATGTGGCTGTATCCTTATTTATTTTAGCCGTTAATTCTTCAATTAAACTCTTTAATTCTTCATTACGAGCCTTTAACTTATTATATTCAAGATTAATTTTTTTAATATCATTAACAATTAAAGCTATTTCTAAGTTTTTTAGATTATCTTTATATTCATTAAATTTTTTAGCTTTTATTGATTGAATACGAAGGGGTTCTAAAGATGTTTCTAACTCGCTTATTAAAAGATTAATCGTATTTAAATTATCTTTAGTTTTTTCTAATTTACGTAAAGATTCTTCTTTATGCTTTTTATATTTTAAAACTCCAGCTGCTTCTTCGATAATTACTCTTCTGGCTTCTGGCTTACTATTTACAATATCTTCTACCGTTCCTTGCGATATAATATTATAAGCATCTCTAGATGCTCCACTATCAATAAAAAGATCGGTTATATCTTTAAGTCTTACCTTGGCATTATTTAGATAGTATTCATTTTCACCAGTTCTGTAAACTACTCTTTTAACTTCTATTTCATTAAATTCACTTTTTAAATAGTGATTACTATTATCAATAGTTAAAGCAACACTAGCTCGTGACATGGGGCTACGACTTTTAGAGCCATTAAAAATAACATCACTCATTGAACCAGTCCCACGCAAAGTTTTAACGGATTGTTCACCTAAAACCCATTTAACAGCATCTAAAATATTACTTTTACCAGAGCCATTGGGACCAACAATACAGGTGATACCATCCTTAATATCTAGTTCTATTTTATCAGCAAACGATTTAAACCCCACTGCTTTAATACTTTTTAAATACATAAAATCTCCTACTACTTGTTATTTGCTTTTTTGCTCAAGGCATCTTTAGCAGCCATTTGTTCGGCTTCTTTTTTACTTTTACCAATACCTTTTCCATAAACAATATTATCAATTTTGACTTCCACTTCATAAGTTTTATCATGAGCTGGACCAGTTTCGTTAATAACGTTATAATCTAAAGTTTTTTTATCCATCTGAGTTGCTTCTTGTAAAGCACTTTTATAATCAGTTAAATAAATTTCATGATGTTTAATATGTGGAATTACAGTCTTATAAACATAGTCTTTAGCAACTGTAAAACCACATTCTAAATAGATACAACCCAGGATTGCTTCAAAAATATCAGCAATAATAGTATCGTTTATATCATGTAGTTGACCATGACCTACTCTAATGTAGGGAATATAGCCTATTTCTTTGGCATAACTGGCTAGAGCACTTTCACAGACAAAACTAGCACGCATTTTAGACATAGCTCCTTCTTTTAAGGAAGTGTTACTGTATAAATACTCACTAACAATCAATTGCAAAACACTATCGCCTAAGTATTCTAGACGTTCATAAGAAGAAACATTATGTTCATTAGCATAACTAGTGTGAGTTAAACTTGTTAAAAGTAACTCCTTATCTTTTATATCAATATTATATTTTTCTAAAAAGTTCATTTTTATCACCTAACTCATTATAACAAATAAACAAAAAAAGACCAAGAAAAACGGGTAAAAAAAGCAAAAAAGATTATTGCTGTTTCTAATTGTTCTAAAAAAATAATCTTTTTAAAGTTCTTTCTTCACTAACATAATCATAATTACAGATTTTTTTAATATATTTGCTTTATTAATTCTATTATTTATTATTTATAAACCATATTTACTAAATTTTAAAATTATAGTAAAATGAGTTTGGTGATGATATGAAGTATTTACTTTTAAAATTAATAGATTTTTATCAAATATTACCGTTAAGCACTCATAATCAGTGTCGTTTCTACCCAACATGTTCTAACTATATGAAAGAGGCTATTACTAAATACGGGCTACTTACCGGGCTAAAACTTGGCATTAAAAGATTATTAAGGTGTCATCCCCATGGGAAATTTGGTTATGATCCCGTACCCATATTAAATAATGAAAATAACTAATAAGAATTATTATATTATATATATATAAAGGAGAAAAAATGAAAAAGAAGAAAAATTTATTAAAAATATTTTGTTTACTTTTAGGACTTTTTAGTCTTACTGGTTGTTTTAAAAGAGATGACATGGAAGATATTAGTATAGTTGTTAGTACTTATCCTATCGAATATATTGTAAAGAGTTTATATGGTGCTTATTCTAATATTGATAGTATTTATCCAAGTGGGGTTGATGTTAATAATTACGAACTTACTGATAAGCAGATAAATGATTATTCTAAAAATACATTATTTGTTTATAATGGGCTTAGTGATGAAAAAAATATTGCTAGAAGTTTTCTAAATCAAAATAGAAATATGAAAATTATTGATGTTAGCTATGGTCTTAATATCGAATATGGTAAAACCTCAGAAGAACTTTGGTTAAGCCCTAATAATTATTTAATGCTAGCAACTACTACAAAGAATAATTTAAGCGATTTTATAAATAGTAAATATTTGATTCAAATGATTGATACTAATTATAAGAAACTACAAGAAGATTTATCTTTAATGGATGCTAATTTAAGAAGTATTGGTGCTGCTAGTAAAAAACCTGTTATTACAACTACTAATTCCTTAAAATATTTAGAAAATTATGGCTTTACTGTTATATCTTTAGAAGATAGCAAAAATGTTACTACGGATTTAAAGAATAATTTTAAAAATGGTACTTATACTACTCTATTTATAAAAAAAGGTGAGACTAGTGATACCATTACTGATTTAGTAAACAATTATAAAGCTAAAAAAGTAGAAGTTAATATGATGAATACCTTAGATAGTAATGAACGTAACAATAGTGATGATTATTTATCAATTATGAATGAATATTTAAGAAATTTAAGAGAAGCTACAACAAACGAATAAAGTTTTAAAAAAATGTTAGACTTAGTTCTAATATTTTTTTCTTGAAAAACATTATAACATTTCTTAGATAAAGAATTCTAGCTTGTAATTAACTTTTAAATGCTTAAAATATGAAGTAATGAAAAGGAGTTTTTGTTTATGGAAAATGATAATTTTAAACTTAATGTTAAAAGAACTTGGAAATATATTAAGGAAGCAAAATTAAACTTAATTGGATATGGTATTGTAAGTATTATTGAGGCTATAATAAGTGCAATAATTCCCCTACTTGCAGCCAAAGTTATTTTAAATATTACTAATGGTATTATAAATCAACTAATATTATCAGCTATAGTTGTCTTTATTATTGAACTTATTTTATATGTTATGATCTATTTTAAAGGATTTTTTTATCAAAAAATATATCAAAAGACTTTAATTGCTATTCAAAAATCATTAACAAAAGAAATATTAAACTTAGAAGTTCAAGAAATAGATAAAAATTCTTCTGGATTATTTATTAATAGATTAAATAAAGATACACAAGATATTGCTGGATTATTTATGGAATATGCTTACTGGTTATCTTATATAATTACTAATGTTGGAGTTTTAGTGACAATATTTATTCTTAATAAGTATCTCTTTATATATGCCGTTATTACTTCTTTAATTGTGTACTTTATTAATAGAAAAAGTTTAGCTAAACAATATGAAGTTCAAAGAAAATTAAAGACTATAGAAGAAAATAAAACGGGTTTAACTAGCGAATTAGTTCGAGGTATTAGAGATATTAAAATTTTAAATGCTAGTAGAAGTATTTTAAAACAAGCTTATAATAAAATTGAAGATGCTACTAATGAACAAGTACACATTATGAATATTAGAAGATTATATAATTATATTGAAAGTAATATCAGAGCTTTAACTGATTTAGGTTTAATATTGGTAGGATGTCTTTTATATAATAAGTCCCTACTTTCTATTCCTAACTTTGTTATTATTTATAATTATCAAGCTAAGGTTAAAAATTTACTTGTTGGCATTGTTAAAATTGCTGAATATAATAAAAAATTTAGTATTGCTGCTAATAGAGTATATGAAGTCATTGAAAACAGTAAATTTGCTAAGGAACAATTTGGAAATATCAAAAAAGACAAGTTAGAGGGTTCTATAAAATTTGTTGATGTTTCCTTTAGTTATGATACAGAAGAAATTTTAAAGAAAATGAATTTTACAATAAAGCCTAATGAAAAGATTGCCTTTGTTGGTAAAAGTGGAGCGGGAAAATCAACTATTTTCAACTTAATTACCCATCTTTATCAAGTAAGTAGTGGCAAGGTTTTACTAGATGATATAAATATTAACGATTTAGATTGCAATACAATTAGAAATAATATGTCAATTATTACCCAAAATCCTTATATTTTTAATTTTTCGATTAAAGATAATTTATTGCTAGCCAAAGAAGATGCGACATTAAAAGAAATTAGAAATGCTTGCAGGCTAGCTTGTATCGATGATTATATTATGTCGCTACCAGATAAATATGATACACCTTTAGGCGAAAATGGCATTATTTTATCAGGTGGTCAAAAACAACGTATAGCAATAGCCCGAGCCTTACTTATGCAAACAGAAATAATTCTTTTTGATGAAGCAACAAGTGCCTTAGATAATGAAACCCAAGAGCAAATACAAAAGGCTATTGATAATTTAAAAGGTGAATATACCATTCTTATCATTGCTCACCGTTTATCAACGGTAATTGATGCTGATAAAATATTTGTTATTGATGATGGCAAAATAATAGATAGTGGAACTCATCAAGAATTATTAAAAAAATGTGAGTTCTATAAAAATTTATATAGTAAAGATTTACATAATTAGTTTTATAAATGACAAAAGACTGCTAGATTAATTCTAGCAATCTTTTTTTGACTTTTATTCAATATAATAATGCCATAGCTATTTTGAATTTTTAATAATTTTACTTAATTAAGATAACAATATTGTATCATAGTTTATTATAATGATGACTAATGATTTCATTTAATTAATAAGCATTTTCCTCCCTTTTAAATAAAAACCACAAAAAATTAATAGAAAGATTCAATTTTTTATTGACTTGTCTTCTTATTTTTAGTAAACTGATATTGTTGGCATGGAGTAGTACTCAAGAGGCTGAAGAGGCGCCCCTGCTAAGGGTGTAGACCGGGTAACTGGTGCGAGAGTTCAAATCTCTCCTGCTCCGCCATTAAAAAGATATTTACGTTAGATTAATTTCTAACGTTTTTTTCTTACCTTTTTAAAGATTTACTTTTTATGGTGCAGTGGTTAATTACCCTATAAATTATTTAACCTTAATATGACCATTAAAAGTAGCCTCATATTCATTTATAAAATCTTTTAATAAGTAACTATTCTTTTTACAATTGTTTATACTTAAAACGACATTTTCAATATCATATTCCGTAACTATTTTAAAAACTCTTAATTTTAATCTATTTACATTGTAGGAATTTAATTCTTCATAAATGTTAACAAATAAAGTATTATCATTATAAAATATATTCACAAGTATCACCTAAATTAAATATAACAAATATCTTTAGCATTTCATATAAATTCGACAAAACTTAGCAAAATCTCTTTTTTTCTTGGGGTTTTATAGTATAATTGTCTTATGGTGGTGTTATTATGAAAATATTTTTAGCTACTTTAGTTAATAGATTTATTAACTTTGGCTGCAGACTTTTTGGTAAAAATGGAACGCAGTTACCTGGATATTGGGTTTTAAAAATCTTTGGCGATGATATCGTTAATTATGTCAAATATCCTAAGTATGTGATTGCTGTTACTGGTTCTTCTGGTAAAGGAACAACTTGCAATTTAATTAAACATATCTTAGTAGATGCTGGGTATTCTGTTGCATTAAATGAGTATGGTTCTAACGGCTTAATTGGAGCTACAACTTTAATTTTTAACAATTTAAAACTTAATGGTGAATTTAAAAAAGATGTTTTACTTTTAGAATGTGATGAAAGGCATTTACAATTTATTTTTCCAAAGAAAAAGCCTACGCATTTAATTATAACTAATTTGACTCGCGATCAACCGGTAAGAAATGGAACACCTGAAATTATTTTTAAAGAAATAAATAAGGCTATTGATGATTCTATTCATCTTATTATTAATGCTGATGACCCTTTAGTTAGCCGCCTAAAACTTACCCATAAGGGTAAAATTACAACTTATGGTATTGATAAAACTAAACATAGTTTTAAAAAGCCAACCTTAAACAATGTTGATTTTGCTTATTGTCCTAAATGTCATGAAAAGTTAGAATATTCTTATTATCATTACGGACATTTAGGTGACTATAAGTGCCCAAGATGTAATTTCTATCGTGGAGTACCTGATTGTCTAGCAACTAATATCAATTTAGATAAACAACATATTACCATTGATGGCAATGAGATCTATATTAATAAAAATGCTTTATATACGGCTTATGCTACAACAGCGGCATATACTCTAGCTAAAGTCTTAAATATTCGTGAAGATAAAATTTTATATGCCTTAAATACTGATAAAATTGCCTCTAAACGTGGCAAAACTTATTATATTGCAAATCGCCCTATCATGATGTTAGAAACTAAAAACGAAAATAATTTAAGCTATTATCAAAGTTGTGAGTACATCAGGGAGCAAAAGGGACCTAAAACTGTAATTTTAGGTTTTGAAAATGTTTCTAGACGTTATAAAGAAAATGACCTTTCATGGTTATATGATGTTAACTTTGAATTATTAAATGATGTCTCTATTGATAAAATTTTCTGCATTGGTAGATTTCGTTATGATGTTAAAACTCGCTTGGAATATGCAGGTATTGATAAGAATACATTAGTTTTAGTTGATGATTTAAATAATCTTCTTAATTTAGTCGAAGAAAAATCAACTGGCGATATTTATACGATGGTATGTTTTGATATGACAGCTATTATTAAAAAAATGATTGAGGAGCAAGAAAAATGATTAAAATATTGCATTTATACTACGATATTATGAATATGTATGGAGAATCAGCTAATGTAAGAGCATTAATGCATGCCCTTGATAAAGAAGATGTAAAATATAAAGTAGATTTTAAGTCTTTACATGATGATATTAAAATTATGGATTATGACTTTATTTATATAGGTACTGGTCTTGATGAATCTTACCCTATAGTCTTAGAAGATTTAAAAAGATATAAGGAAGATTTAAGTAAGTATATTGATGCTAATAAATTTATTTTAGTAACAGGTAATGCTCTAGATTTATTTAGTGATTTAAAAATACTAAAATTTAAGAGTGTTAAAGAAGATTTCAGGATTATTGGTGAGCAAGTCTATACAACCGATTTAATTAAAAATTATGTTATTGGTTTTCAAAATCGTGATACAGTTATTAAAGAATATAGCGAGACCTCCTTATTTAAAGTAACAACAGGCACTGGCTTTGCTCCTAATAATAAAAATGAAGGCATTAGAAAAAATAATTTCTATGGCACTTACTTGCTAGGTCCCCTTCTTATTCGTAATCCTTATCTATTAGAATATTTTACAAAGAATTTACTTAAAAGTAAAAATATTAAATATAAAGCTATGTCTCATGATACAGCTTATCAAGCATATGATACTTATTTAAAAAATTTTGTTAATAAAGAGTAAAAAAACTTATAGAAATCTTAAATTTCTATAAGTTTTTTCTATAGACTTTTTCTAGTAGAATCAGTATAAGATACATTAGCATTTCTGGTATTGTTTAACCCACGGTTATAAATAATTTGTGGATAATTTCTAAAAGCCTTATCTAAATCAAGATTCTTAGAATAGCCTTTAAGAAAAGCATTGTCACTTACTTGATGAATACCAAAATTGGTTACATACTCAGGCATCTTTAAGTTATCAATATTAGTTGATTTTGAAAAATAAATTTTTTCTCCAAATTTAGAATTAGAAGAATATTTTCCATATCTAGCTATCCAAGTATCAATGCCAAAGATACCACCATCTTCTGTTTTAAAGGGGCGAAGATAATCTTTAACACAAGCATCTCCAGTATAAAGCATTACATAATAACCGGCTTCTTGTAGTAAACGGATGGTTTCCATGATGGCTTTATAGGCATCAGAATTTTTCCCATGTTCTTTTAAATCATTTAAAATTCTCTTACAATCAGCAATATCTTCAATATCCAAAGCAATAGGCATAAAAGTATAATAGCCAAGAGACTCTAAGTACCTTAAATATTGAATTATTTTTTTCGTTTCGGTATTTGCTTCAGAAACATTTCTTGCTGATGGAAAATAATAATAACCTGCTACTACATTATTAGCTCTTAAAATCTCAATATTTTTTGTAAAGTTAGCATCAACACTAGGATTATTAGCAAGACAGTTACCTATACGGTTATAAACAAAACGAATGTTTGGATTAGCTTGTAAAACTTTATTTAAATCCATTGTATCTTGGTGTTTTGAAATATCAATCCCATACACATGACCATTTCTAGCAATTTGTTCGTTCCAATCTGATATGCTTTTAACAGGAATATCACTTTTAGCATCAATATTATCTTCATAATCTAATTTTTCTTCAGTTATAGAAATAGTGCTACTATCAGGTAAATATATTGTTTCACCAGGATTAATTGCTGAAGTACCATTAACATATAAAATATCTTCTGGATAAATTCCTAATCTAGAGGCTAAATCTTCTATGGTTTCACTGTCACCTAATTTATACTTTTTATAGATATCCATATCAGTAGCAACAAGAACTTTATCACCTGGTTGATAATAAGATGGATAAGTTATACCGTTTAAACTTTCAAATAAAGGGATAGACATACCAAATTTCAAGCATATATCATCAATATTTTCAAAGTTTTTAACAATATATCCTTTAATATTATTTTTAACGGCTAAAGTTAAAATATCTCCTTCTTTGATACTGTTAATATTTTTTAAATTAGGATTTAATTCTTTTATCTTATCAATATCACAGCCAAAAGTAGTACTGATACCAGAAATAGTATCGCCAGATTTAATTATATAATTTATTTCATAAAACTCTTTTTTTATCTTAGGAACATTTAAAATTAAACCAGGATATATTTTATCTGGGTTAGAAATAGCTTGGCTATTTAAGGCAATCAAGTCTTCTAAACTTATGTTATGACTTTTAGCAATACTAGTTAAATTATCACCTGGTTCTACGATATAATCTTCATAAAGTTCTTCATCTAGTTTTATCATCGGAACCTTAATAATTGTATCAATTAAAATATTGTTTTCATCTTTTATGTCAGGATTCATTTCTAAAATCGTTTCAACAGTAGTTTGATAATCTTTGGCAATTTGCCATAAAGTATCACCAGATTTAATCTTTATTTCAATAATTTCACGAATATTACCATCTTTGTCAACATAAGTTGAACCTATTTCGTATTTTTTCTTACAACCAGTAAGGCTTAGTATAACGGGTGCTACCGCTACTACCTTCAAAAAATCACGACGTGATATTTTAAGTCTATTATTTTCTTTTATTTCTTCTTTCATAACCAATTCCCCTTTTTTATTGATTGTTACTATAACACGAAGTTTAATTTAAGTCAACTGTTTACTTTGAATTTTAGCATGCTTATGTTTAACTTATGATAATGTCCCAATAGTTATTTTAAAAAATATGAAGATATCAAAAAAAGAAGCTTTAAAACTTCTATAAATGTCTGCTCATAAATTGGATAATTTTCATCTACGATGAGATAATTTCATTGTACGTTCATTGGGTTCTTTTGCTCCTAGAAAATCATCAGTATCTAAAGTAGGCTCTTCATCTGGTCCATTATCTATTTCATAGGTATCAACTAAATATTGTTCTAAAGAATCGCTCAATTCTATTTCAGCATTCAAATGTTTTTGCTTACTTTCTTCTAGTATTTTACAAATATTTTGTTCTCGTCTTAAAACATAAACAAAATATTTAGCTAAGGCATCATCACTCCAATTAGCAATGTCTCTCCTACTTAAGGACTCTGAATTATCAAATGGTAATAATCCACGGTATTTATATATAGTACTAATATATTCCGCAACAAGTTGGTCTGGCATTAGATACTCCCCCTTTTTTAGCATCTAATATAATAGCACAATTTTACAAATTGTCAATTATCTTTTTTCATTTTGTTCAGAATCCTTGGCCTCACGAATTAAGCGAAGATTTTGTTCATCTATTTCTTTGCGAACTTCTTCTATAATCTTAGCATGGGGATTGGGCTGAACTGGTCCTAAAAAAGTATCGGTTTGACATTCATTTAAAATTATTGAATCATCTTCATATGGTTCGGAGTCAATTTCATTATCCTTATTAATATAAGCTTTTTTGATTTGTTCTTCAGTTTCCATCTTTATTTTAATTAAGCATCTTTGAATATCCAAGTAATAACGAATTAGATCATAATCAGAAAGATTAGCTATCTGGGCATAACTATAAGGATAGCCAGTACCACGTATCTTGATATGAATCAAGTTTTGATATCGATATATAATTTTAACATATTTTGATTTTTCAAGCTCAAGCATATTTTCACCTCAAAAACTAACGTTAGGATAACATAAATTATACACATTTGCAACTTAAAATAAACTTCCTAGTAATTCCAAGAAATCCTTGATACCGCCATCCATTAATTTATCTAAGCTAGTACCAATTTTACTACCAAATCTAGAGACTCCTGAGGAGTAATCAATATAATCTTTAGTTAAATAATCTTTTAAATCAATATTTTTACCGTCTTTAACATCTTGCTCAAATTCTTTTAATTTTTCCTCTGTAATTGTTGCTTTTCTACCCATTTTAACATCATAATAACCAGATTCTAAGGCAATGTATAAAGCAATAAATATTAAGAAAAATACAAATAAAATTTTAAAGAAAGGGTTAACCTTTTTCATATGTTTTCTCCTATATAATCATAAAGCATTTTAGCTAATATATCTATAGTATTAGATACTTCTAACATAGTATTATATTGTCCACCTAGTTCAATTAGAATACAATTGCTATTAAAATCTTGATTATATATACCATTAACTCCTGGTCCACTCTTTTTATAAATACCTCTTGTAAGACTTGGATATTTAGCTTTTATTAAGTTATTAATATCAGTTGCTACTTTTAAATTGGCATTATAATTATCGTGTTCTAGTCCTACTAAAAACATAACTCTAGCATATGACTTACCATCTATTGTGGTAGTAGTTTTACTTTTTAAGGAAGAATCACGATGCAAATCAATAAAGTATTTTAAAGAAGTATTATTTTGATAAGTATTTTCTAAATAAATTCTTGAAGCTTTATAAGAATCTTTATAAACCCAGTTATTTTTATTTAGGGCATCTTTAATCATTCTTTTTTCAACAATTGTGTTAAGCCCTAAATCACTTAGCTTTTCTTGTAAATAGTAAGAAGCAATTTTAACGTCTGGTTTAATATTATAAATATTAAAATAGCTACTAGCATAACCCTCGGTATCATGGGTACTATATATATAAATAATTGGTTTAGTACTATTTGAGACCTCTTTAGTATTAGACTTATCAGTAATTTGACTGGTATCGTCATTATTATTTTCTGTTACCGAAGTATTATCAAATGTAGTATTACTCAGTAGGCTAGATTTAATATAACTACTATCAATTTGCTTATTAAAGCCAACTTTTAATAAATAGTTTAGGTAATCTTCGCTTGATATCATGTTTCTTACTTTGTAATAAAAGTAAAGATAACTTAAGAAAAAACCTATTAAGATAAATATTAAATAGATGATTTTCTTAAGATTATTTAATTTTTTCCTGCTTTTAAATCTTTTTTTCATAATTATCACTATTTAATTTTAGTAAATAACACTTAAATAATATGTCAAATTATGCTTAAAAATTTAATTTTTTATATTTTATTACTTTTACCCTGATTACATCTTTGACACAATGTTTGTAAATTAGACATGGTTGTTTTACCACCCTTGGAGACTGGAATAATATGGTCGACTTGTAATTTTATACCATCTTTTACTGTAGCTCCACACATTTTGCAAGTGAAATGATCTCTTTTTAGTACTTCATATCTTAGAGTCGACGTTATTTTGTTTCTTTCTCTTTTTATCGTTTCGCAATACTTTTTGCCATTTAACCATTCATTATAAATATTTAGTATTTGCTTCCAAGTAATTATGCCAATATTTTTATACCAAACAGCACCATTATAGGCATGATAAGTAATAGTAATTTTAACATTTAATAATAAATTTTCTTTTTGGTATATTAATGAAGATATTATTCTTTTTTCAAGTCTTTGATAGAAAAAGCGATTCTTTTTACCTACAAAATCAGAATTATTTAATAAAATTTTATTAAGTTCTTCTTTGTAATTTTTTAAATTTTGAAGATCTAGTATAGTATTTTCTATTGACTTTCGAAGACAATTAATATCATTTTCAATATAATATCTAATAACTTCTTCTTTAGTAATATTATTAAATTTTCTTTTAGAAGATACTTGCTCTTTGATGGTTATAGTGTTTGTCTTGTTATTAAATTGATATTTATTATTTAATTCTTTTATTTTAATAGCTTTAGTACTGATTAATATTAGTTTTTTATAATAATTAAATATATTTTTAATAATAAAAATGTAAATAATAATTGGTAGAATAAATGCGATGATATTTAAATCATTTGTAAATTCATTATTAAGTTTTAATATATAGTTAAGAATACTTATTACTTGATAATTAAACACCCATATTAATAAAAAGATAAGAACTTTTTTAGCTTTTGACATATAAATTATGTTTTCTAGGATGCTAATTTTAGTCATTGCTGGTTTTAAAATAAAGACATAGATAATACTAGGTAATAGAAAAAGAATAAGGCTAATATTTTTGACTAATAAAGAATCTAAACCTATGGATTGTAAACTATAATATGATATATAGAAAGCAATATAGCTGATTAAAATTAGTAATATATTTTTTTGATATTTGGACATAATATCACCTTATTCTTCTTTTAATATAGTTTTATTTTGTAACTTTTGTTAATTTTCTACCGCTATTTCCAATACCTAGAGATTCTTCAATCATTTTGATATCATCTTCACCATATAATTTGCCTAGTAAAGTTTTTTTAAAGTAACCAACATTTTTTTGATTATTAACACCATCATTATAACTATTTATATCTAACTGTTCTACAAAGAAAGTAAATTCATTAACATTTGGCTCTTTATTAATGCTTAAACATGCTTTTAAATAAGAAAATATAACAGTTTGTAAAAAGCAATTATAAGAGCCATCATTATCTGGTAAGACATTTAAATTAGCATCATCGGTTGGAACAAAGGTAGCATTTGGCTTAATAGCTGCTTGAATTGTTTTATTATTTTTAACAAAGTCTTTAATATAAAAATACTGTTCTGGACTAGTAAATCTAAATACGATGGCATCATTTGCAGGAACCGTTCTAAATTTAGTTTGACCTAAAAGTTCACCATTAAAATTGCGACGAAAATTATTAACAAAATTAATAATTTCTAGAACTACTTCAGTATATTTTTCTGGTACAACTGAAAGATAAGCTTTACCAAAATAATAATGGTTAGCCATATCATGAAAGATAAAATTCATTCCCCTGTCTACTGTAAAGTCTTCGACTTGTCGTTCTAAAGCATTTAAATTATGGACGTCTTTTTTACTACCTGCGATTCTTTGAGTCCAAATCGTAGCATTAAGTAAATTATTTATATCATAAAATATTTTTAAAAGATTTTTATCATACTTGCCAGCAAACTTACTATCCACTGCCGCATAAAAGGTTTCAAAATCCGTTGAGGCTTGCCAAATTGACTCAGCATCAGTTTCAAGCAAATCTGGGCCCCAAGAAGAACATCTACCGGTGGCTTTAAAAGCTGCTAAATCTTGTTCCATTTTTGACCATTTACCCTTTAATATAGTATCGTAGCACTCTATTATATTAAGATATAAACCAAACTGCTCATCTTTTTTAGTACTAATAGCCCCACTTTCAGTAATCAACTTTTTCTTTTCTTCTTTGGTTAAATCTGGACGTGCCATTGTCTTTTCATACTCTTGCATGGCATGATACCATTTTTTTAACAATTCATCAATATTTTTCATATATAACCCCCCTTAAAATGCTAACTATCGCATTTGTTGACAGCTACTTTAGCACTAAATTTATTATTTGTCAACTTTATTCATATCATTTTAATCAAAGAACAACACTTATCATAAGAAATAGAAAAAAAATTTCAAATGCCTTGAAAAGTCTTGAAATATTTGATAAAATCATATAGACATTTAAGGAAGGAGCAAGAGTATGGCTAATATTAAGAGTTCTAAGAAAGCGATTAAACAAATTGCTAAAACTACTGCTAATAACCATGAATTAAAAGCAAGAGTTAAGAATACTATTAAGGCTTGTGAAAAAGCAATCGCATCAAAGAATAAAGAAGAAGCGACTTCTTTAGTTAAAGAAGTACAAACTGTAATTGATAGAGCATCTAGCAAAGGTCTTGTTAAAAAGAATACTGCTGCTAGACAAAAATCAAGATTAAATAATAAAGTTAAAGAAATGAACTAGTAAGGGTTCATTTTTTTTGATATAATCTACTAGGTGATTAAATTGAAAAAGTTTATATGGCCAGTTATACTTGGCGTTTTATTAGCATTAGAAGTTAAAAATATTGATACAATAACTGATTATGTCGTAAGTAAATTGGATAATACAAAAGAAGTAGTTATTTTAGATAGTAATAAATATCATAAAGATGCTTCATATAAATTTGTCCAAGAAACAACGAATTTCGTTCCTTATAGTTATCATGATTTGCTTAATATAATATATACAGTTATTAATAATGGATGGAATTCTTTTACTTTTTATTGTCCTAAAGAATATAGTGAGTGTTTAAGTGATATTAAAGATATTTCTACTAACGATACATTACTTACTCAAATTAATAATTATGCTGCCCCTTTTAATTCCTTTGCATCAATTCAAACTTTATATGATGATACGGGAGAGATTACTTTAAAAATAACGAAGACTTATACAAATGAAGAAATTGCTCTTTTAAATGATAAAGTTACAACAATGTTAAACACTGTTATTACTGATAATATGACTCTTAAAGATAAGTTGTTAGCTATTCATGATTATATTATTAATAACACTAAATACGATACAGAAAAAAATAATAATGGAACGAGTAAATATCATAGTAATACAGCAATTGGAGTTTTTATGGAAGGATATGCCACTTGTAATGGGTATGCTGATGCTTATGCCATAGCCTTAGATAAATTAGGAATTAGAAACTATAAAGTATCTAGTAATACACATATTTGGAATGCTGTTTATTATAATGATGAATGGTTACATGTTGACCTTACTTGGGATGATCCAGTAAGTAGCGATGGTAAAGATTATTTATATCATAAGTACTTTTTAGTTAATAATGAACAAATGAAAAAAGAAGATGAGGATTTACAAGACCACATCTTCGATAAAAAAGTTTTCCAAGAATTTATGGATTAATAGGTTTATAAAGACCTATTTTTTTAATTTTCTAGTGTAATAATTATTAATGATATCTTCTAAACTTACTTGATAATTTACCATTATATCTTTGCTACTCATACTAAATAAAGGATTTAAAAGTCCATTAATTGTAACTGGTAGATTATTTGCTTTTAAATAAGCTATTTTACTAGCTAGTTCAATAAAGGAGATTCTTTTAAGAATTACTTGATTTAAAGAAGTGTCGATATCATTTTCTATTGCAATATTTAATACTGCTTTATAATTAGCTTTTAAAGGCCAGATTAGTCCCATTTTAGTTAATAGAATTGCATTTTTTCCTAAGGGATTAGCGGAGTGTTCAAAATTATATAACCATTTATATAGTTCTATTTTACCATTTGGACTATATGTATAACCATCATCGGTTTTAAAACCAGATGGTACCATTAAATTACCATAATAATCATGATAAGCTTTTAAATAGGGATAAATTTCAGCAAAACGAATCTGAATTTTCCAAATCATTTCGATTTTATTTAATAAGGCTACTTTTTCTTTATCTAAGGCTTGCTTACAAGTACTATTGTTATTAGGATTTAAATAATTTTTATATTTTTTACGTTGAGAATTAATCCAATAACCTAAGTTTACTAGATTACCATCACTATCAAAATAAGAATAAGTTGCTGGAACTTTTAAGTCACCATGGATATCATAATATTTAGCAGCTTCCTTATACATTTTCATCCAATAATAGTCATAGTCAGCAAAATTTGTTATAGAGATTTTTACTAAAGCTTCTCTTTGTTCTATAGTTAAATCACTATTTTTATCTAAAAATTTGGCTTTATTATTTAATAACCATTCATAAGCATTAAATTTTTTGCCGTTAGATAAGGACATATCGTAATCTTTTGGCATGTCTAAGCTACCATTAACTTTCAAATAATCTAAAATAGCATTATACTTAAGGAGCCAATTTTGTTCATTAAGAGGAAGCCAGTTAATACCTAGTTCTTCTAAAAGAGAGATTCTTTCGTCACTTAAATGCCATCTGGTATTTTTTAACTTAGATATGCCTTTGGCATTACGATAATTGTTTCTTTGATTAATTAACCAACGTCCTAAATAATAGGATTTACCATCAATTTTTTCTACATAACTTTGTTTTATATTTAAATTACCATGAGATTCTTTATACTTTTTAGCTAAAGAGTACATAAAAAGCCATTCATCTTCTAATGGATGCCAAGATATATTTAAATGTTCTAACATTTTAATTTCTTCATCTGTTAGTTTATTATTACGATATTTATTACGTTGTGCGTTTATATAGCAGCCTAAATTAACTACTCTACCATCTTTGGTAGTAACCTTATAATTAATAGGAATATTAATATCTTGATGTTCATTATAATACTCTACTAATAAATCATAGTAAAATTGTAAATTATAATTCATTTTTTACCTCCTAACAAGATTCATTCTATTTTGATATTTTATAATTAGTTCCTCTAGAGAAACATTATATTCATTTTTTAAATCTATACTACTCATGGTAAATATAGGATTTATTTCATTTTCGCTTTCTAAGTGTAATTTATTATCAAGGCAAAAACATATTTTAGCATTTAATTCTAAAAAAGAATATCTATTTATAATGTTTTTAAATAACTTATTAGAAAGATGATAATAATTACATAGATTAAAATTATTAATATGATTATCACTTTTATTCCAAATCATCCCTATTTTATTTAAAAGTTCAATTTGTAAGGAATTTAATTTGTTATCTTGATAATCTATCTGTTGTTTATGATACCAACTTCCTAGAGCTACACTTTTTCCTTTAGCATCATATGTTTTATAAGCAATAACTATTGCTAGATTTTTATTAGTTAAATAATATTCTTTAGCATAGTTATACATTCTAAGCCACTCTAAACTTAAATTAAGCCAAGATATCTTTAAATTTTCAAATATTTTAATTTCTTCTTCCGGTAATTTATTTTCCCAATAAAGTTGTCTTTGTTGTTCTACCCATTGATATAAATTAAATTCACCTGTAGAAATAATAGCTTTATAATTTGATTCAACTAGTAAATTACCATATGTATTATAGTAATCTCTAGCAGCATTTAATTTTTCGTTCCATAATGAATCAGCATTTTGCAATTTTATACCTATCATTTGTAATTTAGCTATCTCTTCATTAGTTAATTTGCCAGTAAGAAATTTATCTTTTTGTTTTTGAAGCCAGTTACCAATATTTATAGTAATATTATCATCATAAGCTACCTCATAATCTAAAGGAATATCTAAAGTACCATATTTTTCTTTATATTTAATAACTTCTTGATAATTAAATTGCCATTCTTCTTCTTTTGAAAGATGAAGTTTCCAAACCATATTAATGCTATCTAAGGCTTTAATTTGAAAGTCACTTAAGCTATTTGCTTTTTTTCTTTTTCTTTGGATATAAAGCCAATAACCGAGATAGACTTCTTCGTTATAGAATCCAGTAACGGTCTTGGTAAAACCTAAATCAAGATTATGATAAGTATTGGCATATTTCTTAGCTATAACAAAGTTATACCACCATAGATCATACTGATATAAATCTTTTTTATCGGGTGGTAAAAGAGCTGATATATTACCTTCTTTAATAGCTTGATACCATTTTTTGGCTATAAGTTCATTTGCAGTAGTACGATAGTGCTTAGAAGTTTGACTCCAAATCATATCTATACTATCTAAAGCTTTGATTTGTTCTTTAAATAAGCCACCACTCGTTTCTCGCCTTTTTTGACTAGTTAGCCAAGTTGTTAAGTTAAAATCTTCATCGTAATAGCCTTTTACTATCTCGTTTTTATTAGGACATAAACAGCCATATTTTTGATAATATTGGTAAGCAAGACTAAACTGATACCACCATAAATCAAAGAAAGACAACATAGCTTTTGAAGCTGGTAAAATCTTTTTAACATTATTATTTTTGATGGCTTCTAACCATTTACTGGCAATTGAATAATTAGCTTCATCAGGTTTCAAAGTCTTATTAGCAATGCTATTAAAAGCCTTTCTTTGATATTCATTTAAACTATTTTTATTATTACGATTAGCTTGACGCATTAACCAACTTCCAACATAAAATGGTTCGTTATAGAATCCTAACATTAGTTGATTACTTGAGATATTTAAAACGATATTTTCAGTTAAATATTTTTTAGCAAGAGCAAAATTATACCACCAAATGTCAAAGTAACTTAATTTTCCTTTATCATCAGGTAAAAGTGATTTAACATTATTATTTTTAATAGCTTCTAACCATTTGACAGCAGCTATATCAGCCCTATTTTCTATTTCTGATTTATCTTTTTCTATCCTATCTAATTGGTACCAATTAGAACAAATATTATTTAGAGCTTCTAATTTATAAGGTTCTAACTGATTACTTAGATATTTTAATCTTTGATGACGATACCACCTGTCTATTATAACATCTTCACCATAGTAACCTTTAACTGTCAATTCATAGTACATAGCTAAATTACCATGTTCTTGATAAAATTTTTTTAACAAAGCTAGGTTATACCACCAAAGATTAAGATTATCTAATGATTCTTTATTTTTTGGTAAAATACTTTTAATATCAGCATTTAAAATAGCATCCTGCCATTTTTTATTTACAGAATCGATATAACTTTTAGTCTTTTTTTCCCAAATAATGCCGATATTATCAAGAGCTTGAATTTGCTTATCAGATAATTTATCTTTTTGGCGGTTTTTTTGACAACTAAGCCAAATTCCTAAATTAACGATTTCACCATAGTAGCCAGTAGTTTTATAGCTTTGGGAAAAATCCAGGTTATGATGTTCTTGGTAATAAGTTCTAGCTAAAGAATATTTATACCACCATAAGTCATTTAAGTTTAAGCAATCTCTACTAATAGGTAAAATACTTTGAACACTATTATTTTTAAATGCTTTTAACCATCTATCAGCTATTATGTTTTTAATATCGTTTTCATCTTTTTGCCAGATTATCTCTAATTTTTCTAAATAAGTAATTTGACGTTTAGATAACATATTATTTCTTTTTCTAGCTATTTGAGCATTAATCCAGGCACTTAAAGAGACATTCTTTCCATAATAATCAATGATAGTTTGATTAGACTTTAGATTAATATTTTTCTTTTCTTCATAACATTTTTTAACTAATAAATAATTATACCACCAAATTTCATAGCGAGTTAAATATTCTTTTTTTAAGGGAAGAGCACTTCTAATATCATTTATTTCAAACATTTGAAACCAACAGTTAATTAGTTGGTGACCAGTTATTTTAGCCTTTTTTTCATTTAAAAGTCCAATATTTTTTAAAAATACTATTTTATCTTCTTCTAAGAGATTATTTTGAAATCTAAATATTTGAATATCTAGCCAACTTTTTAAGTTGGTTTGTTCGTTATAAGCTCCTATTATGTTAGTGTTATTAAAAATTTGTCCTTTATTTAATAAAGTAAGGTGATTTATAATTAGTCCTAAGTTATACCACCATAATTTTTCAAGATTTAATTCATCTTTTATTGCTGGTAAGTTTTGAGCTAATTTAACATCACTATTAAGACTTGTTTGTACCATAATTACATTTCCCCCCCTTAAATGTAAAAATATACTATCACTTTTATTTACAAAATGCAAATATTTTTTGAGTAAAAAAAGATAATAACGAAATTACTATTTCAGTAACTAATTATTATCTTTTTAAAATAATTATTCAGCACTAGTTATACTTAAAGTACAATCTTCGCCATTAATGTCATAGTGATTTTCACTTTCTTCTAAAGTTAGATTGTTTGCTAAAGTTTCTGACTTAATAAAATCAGCATATTTAGTAAAGCATTCAACAATCTTATCTGAACCACTATAAGTAACATTGATATGGTCTTGAATATCTAAATCCATTTCTTTACGCATGTTTTGTAGTTTAGAAACGATTTCTCTTGCCATACCTTCAAGTAATAATTCATCAGTTAAAGTTGTATCTAAAATAACAAAATCACGACCATTCATGGCAACATCAAAGCCTTCTTTTGCCTCAATACGAACATCTATCATATTACTAGTGATAATTAAATCTTTATCTTGGAAAGTAACATTTAATTCTTCTTTATTATTTAACTTTAGTTTATCTTCTTCACTTAAATTTAATAATAATTCTTGGTAAGCTTTAATATCTTTGCCAAACATAGAACCAGCTACTCTAAAGTTAGGTTTAATAGTTAAGTTCATATATTTACTTAAATCTTTAGTAAATTCTAGATTTTTAACATTTAATTCTTCGGTAATAAGATTAGTTAAATCGCCTAGTAAGTCTTCTAATTTACCATCAATAATAACAGTTGCAAGAGGAATTCTTACTTTGATTTTGCTATCTTCTCTGGCATTACGTCCTAGAGATATTAAGTCTCTTACTTTATCCATTTTTTCTTCAATAGTAGAGTTAATATATTCTTCGTTAACTACTGGATAATTACTTAAATGAACTGATTCTTCATTTGTTAAATTACGGTACATTTCCTCAGAAATATAAGGACAAATTGGAGCAATTAGTTTAGATAAGCCTACTAAGACATCATAAGTAGTTTTGTAAACAGCCTTTTTACTAGTTGTAAGATGACTATCCCAGAAACGATTACGATTACGACGAATATACCAGTTAGATAGGTCTTCACAAACAAAGTCTGTTAAAAAGTGAACTACTTTATTTAAATCATATTCATCAAATGAAGCTCTAACATTTTTAACTAAAGTATTATATTTAGAAAGTAACCATTTATCAATTAAGTCTAGGTCTTCGTATTTAACATTACATTCATCAGTATCTATTTTATCAGCATTAGCATACATAACAAAGAAATTGTAAGTATTTTTAAGAGGGTTAAAAAACTTAGAATGAACTTCTTTTAAACCATCAAATGAGAACTTAAGTGGTGTCCATACTGGTGAAACATAAGGTAAGTAGAATCTTACTTCATCAGCACCATATTCTTCGATAGTCTTGAAAGGCTCAACGATATTGCCACGGGATTTACTCATCTTTTTACCTTCACCGTCTAATAGTAAGTCATTTACTAAAACATTACGGTAAGGAGCATGCCCCATTACAAAGGTAGAAATAACCATTAAAGTGTAGAACCAACCTCTAGTTTGGTCAATTCCTTCACAAATAAAGTCAGCTGGGAATTGTGTTTCAAATAATTCTTTATTTTCAAATGGATAATGATATTGAGCAAATGGCATAGAACCAGAATCAAACCAACAGTCTAAAACATCAGGAATACGTTCCATAGCACCACCACACTCTGGACAAGTTAGATGGACTGTATCAATATATGGTTTATGTAAATCAAAGTCTTCTGGTAATTTTTCGATGCTACGATTTCTTAATTCTTCGATACTTCCTAACATTTCATTGTGACCACAACTACATTTGAAGAATGGAATTGGTGAACCCCAGAAACGGCTACGGGAAATATTCCAGTCTTTAGCATTACTTAACCAGTTAGCAAATCTTTTTTCGCCAACATAATCAGGATACCAGTTAACTTCTTTATTAGCTTCTACTAATTTTTCTTTAAAAGCTGATACCTTAATATAATAACTAGGCATAGTATAATAAATTAATGGAGTATGGCATCTCCAGCAATGTGGATAGTCATGGGTTATTTTTTGCTTTCTAAATAATTTATTATTTTCTTTTAAGTAAGCAATAACATCATCAGTACAATCGAAAACAAATTTACCAGCCCAAGGTCCTTCTGTATAACAGCCGTCTTTGCCAACTGGATTAACAATTGGCACCCCGTAACGGTTACAAACATTGGCATCATCAACTCCGAAAGCACCAGCCATATGAACAATACCAGTACCATCAGAAGCCGTAACGTATTCATCACACATAACAAAGAATGCTTTACCTTCCACTTTTAACTCTGGAATTAATTGCTCATATTCAGTAAATTCTAAGGATTTTCCTTTGAATTTTTCTAAAATTTCAACTTTTTTATCTTGAAAAACACTAGTAATCAAGCTTTCAGCTACAATATACTTAAGTCCATCTACTAAGACTTTTACATATTCCATATTTGGATTAACACAAAGACCTACATTTGCAAGTAAAGTCCAAGGTGTAGTTGTCCAAGCTAGAAAATAAGTATCACTATTTTTTATCTTAAAAGGTACATATAAAGTAGTTGCTGTCTCAGATACATATTCTTGAGCAACTTCATGGGTAGCAAGCCCAGTACCGCAGTGAGGGCAATAAGGCACTACTCTAGTTCCTTCATAAAAGTATCCCTCATCAAAGAATTTCTTTAAAATCCACCATTCTGTTTCAATATACTCATTTTTATAAGTTAAATATGGATGGTCAACATCAATAAATTGACCCATTTTACTAGTTAGTCTAGTGAAAGCTGCTTCGTTTTCAGCAACACTATTACGGCATTCTTGATTAAATTTATCAACACCAAGTTCTAGAATTTCTTTCTTTGAAGAGATACCTAATTTCTTCTCTACATGGTTTTCAATAGGTAGGCCATGAGTATCCCAACCTACTTTTCTTAAAACTTTTTTACCATTCATGGCATGATATTTGCAAATTGAGTCTTTTAGGTTTTTAGCAACCATATGGTGAAGTCCTGGAAAACCATTAGCAAATGCTGGTCCATCATAGAAAACAAAAGTATCGCAATCTTTATGAACTTCATTTTGACGATTTAAAATATTAACGATGCCACCCCAACTTTGCAAAATGTCATTTTCTACAACACTAGTTGGTCTTTTGTCTAAATTTTTAAAATTTTTCATACATTTTCCTCCCAAATATTTGATAAAAAAAGAAAAAATCCCATAACATAAGGGCGAATTACCGCGGTACCACCTTATTTTATGAGATATCATACACTCTTACTTTTAACGCAAGTTAAACGGCTATAAGCACATCGAAAAGTGATTTGAAATAAACTAATTTACTGCCTTTCACCAAATGACAGCTCTCTTTGAAATATCATTTATTTCCGTCTTTTTTCATCTGATTTACTGTTTAATTATACATCAAGTATTTTTCTCTTGCAAGTTTTTTACGTTAGTATTTACTAATTAATTTAGTGATAATTTGTAATTTTTACTTATTTTGTAATCGAACCGTTGATTTTCTTTAAATATATTAATCTTTTAATTGGTGCTTTTAACTGACTGATACTTCGTTTACTTAAGTAATAGTGGGGTTTAATATAATCTTTATAATAGTATTCTCTTAAACTATTTAATGCTGATGTACTTCTTAGAATAAACAAGCAATTTTCTAAGATATGTTCTACTCCGACATCAGTTATATTAGCTATTTTAGCAATCTGTCTTTTAGTTAGTGGCTCTTCAATGCCAAGTCCATAATACATCTTAAATATTTTTTGATAATTTAAAGGTATATATTTATTAATGATAGTAAGAATATCTTGAGTTTCATAATAATCATCATCACCTATTTTTACGTCTTCTGTTGTAATTTTAGTATCAACGTAATTTTTTCTATTTACTAAGCCTATTATTCTTCTCATTCCCTTAATATCAATATTAAATTTAGAAGCTAGTTCTAAACAATCAAGTTCTTTAGTATTACCAGCTTCTAAGTCATTTAAATATTTTAAATATAAAAAGACTATATAATCAAAATTATCACCAACTTTAGCAGTTGTATGATTTAAACTAATTTCTTTATTAATATTTTTAATTATATAAAAATAAACTGAATTATTTATATTACCAGACTTAAATTTTTTTATTCCTTCAATAAAACCATTTACGGCTGCCATGGCAACATCATTTAAATCAATACCTTCTATATTGTAATTAAAAACTATAGAAAGAATGAATGGATAATAATATTTAACAAGTATAGTTAAAGCTCTTTTATTGTTTTGCTTAGCAAGTTCTACTAGTTTTAATAATTTTTCAGAAGGAATCTTAGAATATTTTAAATCTCTTAAGCTATTTAGATTATTTATATCAATGTTATCAAATTTTTCAACTATTATTTCTAATTCTTTTAGTTCTTCATTAGTCATGTTATCCCCACTTCTTTTGAAGACTTATTTTAGCATATTTATTGTTAAAAGTAAAAACTTTTGCTATGATAATAATGTAAAAATAGAAAGGATTCAATTAATTTTTAATTACTTATGCTATTTTAAAAGAAAAAAGATTTTAAATAGTATAAAAATGTTAAAATTAGTTGCTAAAATGTGATTTAAAATGAATAAAAAAATATTTCGCGAATATGATATTCGTGGTATCTATCCAGTTGAAATAGATGAAAAAACAGCATATATCATTGGCAAGAGTTACGGTTCTATCTTACAAACAAAGTATAATAAGCATATTTGTACGGTGGGTTATGATAATCGTTTGTCTTCGCCTAGCCTTCATAAATCTATGGTTCAAGGGCTTATTGATACTGGACTTGATATCATTGATTTGGGACTTGTAACAACACCGATGTTATATTATGCCTCAATTAAGTGTAATACTTTAGGTATTATGATAACGGCTTCCCATAATCCTAAGGATGATAATGGCTTTAAATTTAGCTTTGATAAATTAGGAAATGCTCGTGGTAAGCAAATATATGATTTTAGAGATTTTACTTTGAAAGATGATTTTTTAAGTGGAAATGGTAATATTTATCACTTAGATATCTTGCCTTACTATAAGAGCCTATTTAAAGATAATATTTTTATGGGAGATAAAAAATTAAAAATAGTACTAGATCCAGGTAATGGCACTACTGCTAATTTTGCTTATGATATTTATAATCAATTCAGTAATTTAGATATAACCATGATTAACGGTAAAAGTGATGGTACATTTCCTAATCATCACCCCGATCCTGCAGTACCCGAAAATTTAAAACAATTGCAGGCTAAAGTTTTAGAACTAGGAGCAGATGTTGGCATTGCCTTTGATGGTGATGGTGACCGTGTTGGCTTTGTTGATGATAGTGGTAATATTGTACCTGCTGATAAATTTTTGTGTATTTTAATGCGTTATTATTTACCAAATTATCAAGATAAACGAGTTTTATATGATGTAAAATGTTCTAAAATAATTAATGATACAGCAAAAAGGCTTGGTATTGAAGATATTATGTTCCGTACAGGGGCATCATATACAAGAAGTGAAGTTGTAAGAAAGCATATTCCATTTGGTGGTGAATACTCAGGACATATAATTTTTAATGACCGTTTTAAAGGTTTTGATTCAGGAATTTATGCTGGGCTTCGTATGTTGGAAGTATTGTCAAATAGTAATATAGCTTTATCTCATCAACTTGATGACATTACTAAATATTATAATACACCAGAAATTAAGATACCAACACCCGATGAAATTAAATTTCAAGTAATTGATAAGGTTATAGAATATGCTAAGAATAAAAATTATAACTGTCTTACTATTGATGGACTAAGAGTCAATAATGATGAATCTTGGGCATTAGTACGTGCTAGTAATACTGGACCTAATATCACTTTAAGATTTGAAGCTACAACTGAGGATGAATTAAATAATTTAAAAGATGAATTTACTAAATTAGTAGAAAAATATAAAAAGGACTTAAGTACAAACATTTAAGTCCTTTTTTAATATTTTTGATTTTAATAAATTTTACTTAAAATAGTTAGCAAGTTTTTTTATTATATTTTTAAAGGATTAATATCAATATCCAAGTTAATATTTCTATTATTAGCGTACATTTCATCTAAATATTTTAAAACAGAGAAAAGATTTTTATCATAGGTATATTTAATTATCACTTGATAACGATATAGATTACTAATTTTACCAATACTAGCCATATTAGGTCCATAAACCTTTGTATTTTTATTGACATTTTTATTAATATAATTAAAGACATTATTACTTTCTTTAATGACTGAATTAACATCTCGACCGGTAATTAAAATATTTATTAAGAAACAATAAGGTGGGTATAGAGTATTTTTACGAAAATTCATCTCGTATTTATAAAATCCTTTATAGTCATTATTTTTAACAAAATTAATATAGGGATTATCAGGATTATAGGTTTGAATGACTACTTCCCCATTACTAGTTTTTCTGCCAGCTCTGCCTGATACTTGACTTAAAAGTTCATAAGTAACTTCCCCACTTCGAAAATCAGGGATATTAAGGCTCGTATCAGCATTAATAATACCAACTAGAGTCACCTTAGGGAAATCAAGACCTTTACTAATCATTTGGGTACCGACCATAATATCATAGTTTCCATTTGCAAAATCATTAATTAGGTTAGCATAAGAACCTTTTTTGGCTGTTGTATCAACATCCATCCTAGTGATTCTAATGCTTGGAAACATTTTTTTTAGTTCTAATTCGAGCTTTTCAGTTCCAAGTCCCATAAAATTTAGAGAGTAGCCACCACAGCTTGGACAAGTATCACTTTTTATTTTAGTATAACCACAATAATGACAACGCAAGCTATTACTACTTTTATGATAGGTTAAAGTTATATCACAATGAGGACACTTATAAACAAACCCACAAGCCGAACATGTAACTGTTGTTGAATAACCTCTGCGGTTTAAAAGAAGCATTGTTTGTTCACCATTATTAAGTCTTTCCAGGATTTTTGCCTCTAATAGACTACTAATAATAGGATGACGATTTTTAATTTCTTCTTTCATGTCAACTAAAGAAATTTTAGGTAAGACGGATAAACCTATTCTTTTGGTAAGCTTAAGTAATTTATAAGTACCATTTACAGCTTGAGTCATATCTTCTAATTTTGGGGTTGCACTACCTAAAATGACAGGACAGTTATTATATTTGCCACGCCATTTGGCTATATCAATCGCATTATACTTAGGAGTATTTTCTTGCTTATAAGTGCTACTATGTTCTTCATCTAAGATAATCAAGCCAATATTTTTTAACGGTGTAAATATGGCACTTCTTGTTCCAACAACGATACTTACCTTACCACTATAAATTTTTTGATATTCATCATATTTTTCACCGTTTGAAAGCCCACTATGAAATATAGCTACTTTAGAACCAAATCTTTTATAAATACGTTCTATCATCTGAGTTGTTAAAGATATTTCTGGTACTAAAAGAAGTGATGATTTGCCTTTAAGACTTGCTTTTTCAATTAAATTCATATAAACTTCTGTCTTACCAGAACCAGTTATGCCATATAAAAGATAGACTAAAAATTGATCCATATCAACACTTGTTACGGCTTTTTCTTGTTCTAAAGACATCTTGGGTTTAATTTCTAATTTAGTATTATCATAATTAAGACGATAAACTTGCTTTTTTACTTCTTTAACTAAATTTTTATTTACTAAAGTTTTAATAGTACCACTATTTTCTTTATTCTTTTCTATAGAACTACCATTTAAAAGGCTAGTTAATATTGCTATTTGTTTAGGATATTTAATATTTTTTAGATAATTTTCGATTTCTAAAGGACTTTTATTTAATTCTATATAAATCTTATATTTGCTATAATTATGATTTTTTTCTATTTTTAAACTACTGGGTAACATCGTATTAAAAGCACTTATTAAACTACATAAAGTTATAGATTTTAGATATTTACCTAGTTGTAATAATTCATTATTTAAGATGAAATTTTCTAGAACAATACTATCTATTTCTTTTAAAGTATAAGTACTAGCAAAATTATCATATATTTTTAAAACGAAACCATTTATTAATTTTTTATTAAAAGGCACTCTTACTTGCATACCTACTTTTATTTTATTTTCTAAAGTTTTAGGTATTAAATAAGTAAATGTTTTATCGATTGTTTTGTTATTATATTCAATTAGTATTTCTGCGTACATGTAGTTCCTTTCTTAGTTAATACCTATTTTTTATTTAGAAATTAAAATTATTATTAAAAAAATACTAGACTGTTTTTAATTGCTTCAACTTGGTACAATTATAACTCAAAATCCTAGTTTTTACCATAATTACCTCAAATATTTTAAGACTATTTATTTCTCTAATTATATATATTGGTAACTTAAAACTATTTTCCTTCAAAAATTAAAAAAAATATGTTCAATCTAGAACACATCTTTATTAAACCAATCATATTTATTTGCTAAGAATCGGTAAAGGACTTTAAATAAACTTAATATTGGTGTTGCAAGAATCATTCCCACAATCCCAAAGAAATGTCCAAATACTAATAAGCCAATAATAATTGTTACTGGGTGTAGTTGCATAGTCTTACTCATAACAACTGGTTGTAAAACATAATTTTCAACTAACTGCACAATGGTTGCAACAATTAAAGTTATAATACCAATAATTGGATTTTGGGAAAAACCAACGATGACGGCAGCAGCACCACCAATATATGGACCTATGTAAGGAATTAAATCAGTAATTCCACAAAGGAGTCCAAATAAGATTGGTGATTTTAAGCCAGCAAAGGCAAAACCAATTGAATCACAGACAAAAACCATGAAGGCCACTAGTAAAGTACCATTAACGCATTTTCTTAATTCGTTAGCAATATTATCAACCAAATTTTTAGTTTCTTCTTTGTGATTCTTAGGTATATATTTAAGTAAATGGTCAGTTACATCATTAAAATCGAATAATAAGTAAATACCAACTACTAAAGATACACCTATTGTTCCCAAACCACTAACTAAAGAACCAGCAATACTTACAATCGTTGAAGGCAAGTCATTAGCAATACCGCCACCTAAATTTTCCATTGTCTTAAAAATATTACTTTCAATCTCAGCTACATTAAACATTTCACTACTATTAAATTTATCTAAAAAATTAGTAATCCATAATTTAACTTGATTAAATATATTAGGTAAGGCTGCTACTAAATCATTTAACTGATTATAAAGAGTTGGAATTAGCATGCCAAAGAAAGCAAATAAAATAATAATAAAAGCTAAATAAACTGTTACACAAGCAATTCCTCGTTTCCAACCACGGTTTTCTAATTTTACAACAATAGGATTAAATAGCCAAGCTAACACGAAGCCAATAAAAAATGGGTTTGCTACTTTTAAAAGAGTTACGATTAAATTTAAAATCCCCCACTCTTTAATAATTAAAGTAGCTAAGAAAATGATACCAATTATCATCATTATATAAACTAGATGTAATATTTTTTTTGAAAGTCCTACGACTTCATTTACGTCACGAACATTTATTTTACCATTTTTCTTTTCTTTATCTTTATCCACTGTTATCCCTCCTTTAAATATATTCTAAATATACCATAATTATTGAAAAAAGAACATACTTTTCGTATGTTAAAGTAAGTCTACTTCATCTAATATCTCATTAAATAAAGCTTCATATTTTAATTTAGTTATTTTTTCATAAGCCATGATTGAAGCAATGGTTAAACCTACTCCTAAGGATATATTCCAAATTTTTTTCATACCAATTCCTTTCTAAAATTAGTATGAATATAAATTATTTTTTTATACTGTTATTATTATATTAAATATAAGAAAGCAATTGTTCTTTTAGAGAAGTCTTTCTGTTCATACTGTAATCATTATTAACAGCCATTAAGAAAGACTGGACTTCACCAATTAAAACAAGGCTTTTCTTGGCTCTTGATACACCAGTATAAATAAGCTTGTTATATAACATTTTATAATAGTTTTTTACAACGGGCATTATAACGTTAATAAACTCACTTCCTTGGGCTTTATGAATAGATATAGCATAAGCTAGTTTTACATTTAACATTTCGGCAGTTGTTAAAGTTACTAAGTTACCATCAAAATCAATATTGATATTTAAAGCTTTCGAGTTATCATAGATAATATCATCAATATAACCGATATCCCCATTATATATACCTTTATCAGGGTCATTTACTAGTTGTAAAACCTTATCACCTACTCGAAAAATATTTTCACCTACTCTGATTTCTTTTTTCTTTTTATTCTTAGGATTAAATAAATCACGTAAATTATTATTTAAATTATCTATACCATTAATTCCTTTATACATAGGGGCTAAAATTTGAATATCTCTATCAGTGAGACCTTTATTAATAGATAATTCACAAACTTTTTTAATGCTTTCAACCATATTATCACTATTTACTTGTAGAAAATTGTAGTCATCTTTTTTACTTAAGAACTCTTCACCAATATTCTTATTTTTTATTTCTTTGGCTAAATAAGGAATGAAAGAATTTTCACTTTGGCGATATATTTTTTCTAAAGGACAAAAATTAAATAGGTCTGAGGCAATTAAGTCACCTAGGACAAGACCACAACCAACTGATGGTAATTGGTCTTTATCACCAACTAAAATTAACTGAATATTATTAGTTAATCCTTTTAAAAGAGCATCAAAAAGATTAGTATCTATCATACTTACTTCATCAATAATAATTAAGTGATGATAATTTTTATTTAGTTCATTAACTTGAAATTCATTAGTATCTTTATTCCATTTTAAATATTTATGAATAGTAGAAGCTCCAAGTCCAGTTGCTTCACTAAGTCTTTTAGCAGCCCTGCCAGTGGGTGCTAAGAGGGCAATATAAGCATCAACATTATTAGGTCCTAAGTTATACATTTTCATATAAAGACTAGTTATAGCTTTAATAATAGTGGTTTTACCTGTACCGGGTCCGCCAGTAATAATACTAATCCGACTTTCTAAAGTTTTTTTAATCGCCGCTAATTGGTTGATATCATAAGTTACATCTAATTTTTCTTGGAGTTTTACTACTTCAGTATCAAACATGCTAATGTTTTTATTAACAATAGGCATATTATTAATATGGTTTAAAGTCTTTGCTATATCAACTTCCATTTTATAAGTAGTATATAAGTATATTCTTTTATCTTTAATATAAATATCGTTATTATTTTGTAAGTCTAAAAGTATATTATCAAAATTTTCATCTGGTAAGATACCAAAATAACTTCTTAAACCGTCTTTTAATTCTTCATCGTAAAAATAAGTATCACCATTTTTAATTTCTAATTCTTTTATTGTTTCTAAAAGACAGTTTTTAGTTCTTAAATAAATATCAGGACTACCAAGATTCATATAAACATTATCAAGTTTTTTAAAATCAATTATTTCTTTTAGAGCATAAGGATTAGATTTAGTAATACTAACGGCATTGGCACCAAACTTATTAATAATATTTAAAGCTTCTTGAATCGAAAAACCTAATTCTTTTAAGTTTATTAACATTTCATCAGTATTAGCGATTTTCATTAAAGAACTATAGATTTTTTCAGCTTTTTTCTGAGTCATCTTGGGAACTGTAAGCAATATTTCAGGATTTTCTTTGATTTTCTTTAAACAGTCTTCACCTAAAGTATCAACGATTAAAGTAGCAGTTGCCTCACCACACCCCTTAACTAAATCGCTAGTTAAAAATTCTATTACCGCATCTCTTCCTTTAACTTCTACTCTTTTATAATCAGTCACATTATATTGATAACCATACTTATCTTTATAAACTAGGGTACCTTCCATTTCGTAGTTATCCCCAATTTGGAGATTAGCAAAATAACCAGTAAAATGAACATTTCTACCAACGAAGCCTTCCATTTCAGTATCGTTAGTTTCTTTTACTCTTATCTCACCTACTTTATAGTTACTATCTGACTCATAGATAATTACTCTGATTTTTCCTTTAATACTGCCCACACTATCACCTGTTTTCCTATTATAAGTTAATTAATAATTTTAGTAAATATGGAAAAGTTAAATCATTGAAGAATTTTCTTACTTAATTTAACTTTTAATTACTTAGTTTACTTTGTTAAACTTCTTTTTACTTCTATTTCTTGTTTACCTAATAATGATAATTTATTATCAATAAATGTTAGATTTTCTAAATCAATATAACTAATATAACCACTATCAAAGCCCATTTGCATATTTAAAAATGATGGAATAACTCCTTTAGTACTTGGCACATAATTAGATAAAGCTGGAATATATATTAAAATATTATCATTTACTATTTTTACTTTATATTGATGAGAATGTCCCACTAAAACCACTTTTTTCATTGGAGTATTATTACAATCACAACTTAGAGGATGATACATATTTATAAAGTCATTTTTGACTAGAATACGACCATTTTCTATACCAGCTATGGCAAAATCAGGACGATAATTTTCTAAGATACGAGCGAAATTAACTCCATCTTTATTTAAACCTTTAATATCATGATTACCTAAAACGCAAATATTTAAAATACCTTCTTCAAAGGGATGATTTTCGATGAAATATTCACACTGACTAAGATGGGTTCTACAAATATTTTTTCTTTCACTAGTTAGACCATTTATTAAATCGCCACCATTAATAATAATATGAATACCATTTTTAATGGCATAATCATAAACTAAGTTAAGTAAATCTAGTCTTTCTTCTTTAGTACCTAAATGTAAATCCGATATTAAAAGGGCATTTATTTCTTCTTTATTTTTCGTAAGTAAATTTATACTATCACTAACATTTTTACCATATAAATCTTTATTTGGTGTATATAAAGTACCACCATTTAATAAGTATCTTTTATTATATTCAATACCTTTATTTTTTAAATTTAATAATATATTTCGTAAGTCAATACTACTTATTTTTAACTTTTGACATATTTCAATACTACTTTTTCCTTGTTTAATTAACTCTACTATTCTTTTTTCTAAACTACTCATATATAAATTCTCCCTTATTATTATGACATAGTTTTAAGAATTATTCTATTGATAATGAGTTATTTATAAATTATTTTACTTATTTAGTCTTACTTTTCCAACCACACCACCCTATAGGGATAAGTAAAAAAACTCAGGAGATAATCCCAAGTTTGTTATTTACTTTCTTTTGTTAATTTTAATTTTGGACCTTTATTGTCTTTTGATGTTTCTTCTTTAATAAAATCATCAAAAGCATTTTTTTGTAATAATGTAGCAAAAATATCATAATCTGCTGACTCCATTAGAGATTTCATATAAAAACGGCTAGCTAGATAATTTAAATATTCATCGCTATTATCATATTTTTTGCACATAGGATTAGCCATGTATAATAAATGACTACGATTGGCAATTCCCATTAAATTAGCCTCTACAAATCTTAAAACTTTAAATGTACTTTCAGGACCATAAGTATTGGCTTTAACGAGAGCAATATTATTTGCTAACTTTTGATATTCATCAGTAAATTTTAAAACAGGAAATGTCTCTTCGTTTAAAACTTTAGCAAAAGTATTTATTAGATAATTTGCATAAGATACATCTAAAGCACTCATTTGTTTAATAAATTCTAATATATTTCTATAATCTTCAGTTATTAAACAATTTGTTCTGCCAATAAAACGCATATAATTTTCAACTTTATCATAATATTCATGTAAAGCCTTACGCATCCTGATAATAATCTTATTTGAACGATTAGCCATTGGTTTGGTATAAGCACTTATTTCTTTCAATATATCTTGGATTAATTTAGCGTTTTTCATTATTTTAGCAAAGGCTTCAGCCTCTAAATCATTTAATTTACACGTACCATAACGGGAATGTGCAAAATCACTTGCATACTGATATCTATTATATTTTTGACGTTCATACTCTCTTTGCTGATCATAATAATATTTCCAATTATAATCATTGTAATTGTTATAGTTATTGTTATTGTTATAGTTATTATACTTATCATAATAATTATTGTAACCGTTATAGTTATTAGATTTATCATAAGTATAAGATTTACTTTGATTAGCATCCTTAGAAGTCTCACTCTTAGCTTTTTGGAAAGCCAAGTCATATGCTTCATTAATTTGTTTCATCTTAGCCTCATAAAATTCTCTTTCGGCATCTGAATGTAAATCGGGATGGTTTTGCTTAGCAAGTTTTCGATAAGCCTCTTTTATTTCTTTTTCAGAGGCATTTACAGGAATGCCCAATATTGTATATGGATTCATATTAATCCCCCTTCTTGAGTTAGTATGTTATTATATTTTTTACTCCTTGTCAACCAAAAATTAATCAAAAGTAAAAAATTGTTACAGTTTTATACTTTCTGTAACAATTTTAATTATCTAAAAAATAACATATAAAGAGTAAATACAAATAGAATACCAAAGGTTATCCAACCATTAATACTACTTTGTTTATCAGTCTTATTTTTAATGCCAAGACCCATAGTGATAAATACACCACCAATTAAACCACCAATATGAGCATAAAAATCAATATTAGATACAACTAAACTTAAGGCTAAGTTAAGAACAATTACGGGAATAATTTCACTATATAAGGCTTTACCCATATATAATCTATAGTAATAGCCAAAATAACATAAAGCCCCCATAAGTCCAAATATAGCTCCACTAGCCCCAAGGGACCAGCTGGTATTAAAGATACAAGAAAACATGGAACCAATAATACCACTTACAAAATAAATAAGTAAAAATTTCTTCTTACCAAAATAATTTTCCGTAGCACAACCAATAACATATAGCGAATACATATTACATAGTAAATGCCAAATAGAACCATGCATAAACATTCCGGTAACTAACCTATAAACTTGTCCACTTCTTACTAAAGAACCATTTACTGCTCCTAAGGTAGTTAAACTTGGAAATAATATTTGTAAAATATAAACTAAAGTACAAAGTGCTATTAAAACATAAGTAACAACTATCTTTTTAGGTTTAAATACTTCTTCATACTTTCTATTTTCCTTGGCTGTCTTACTATTTATATCATTAGTAACATTAACTATTAAGTCAACATCATTATCAGCATTAATAATATCTTTTTCAATATTAGGAAAAGCTTCTACTACGATTTGGTTATGCACTAAATCTTGGGTATCATTTACTTTAATATTATCAATATGATCAATACTATCTAATTTAACATCATCATTTAAATCTAAGAAAATATTTAAAACATTCATCTTCCAAGATAAAGTCTTCTTTTTTATTTGTCTTGCTACATTATTAGTTTTATATATATCAAAATTAAATTGTTCTTTATTATGTATATAATTAGAATTAATTCTTATTATTTTATATGGTCCTTCAACATTTTCTAACCACACTTCATTTCTTACTCCATTAACTACTATCGGTGTATAGTTTTCTTTAGTAACTAAGAAATGTACTAATTTCATGACAATTTCATCTTTTTTATCCATACTAATTGAACTCATTTTTACCACCTTCTATTATTTTATTATACTTCATATAATTAGTAAAGGAGTATTTATGACCACTATTACTATTATATTATTTATTATTTCTTTTGCTTTACTTAACTTTTCTTTAATTTCTATTTTCTATCATAATAAGTTTACTAATGATACTACTTATTTTATTTTAAGTAATTCAATTATTTTAGTTAGCATTCTTTTATTTTATCATTATTTTAATGATTATTATTTATCTTTAATATTTAGTGTTTTTTATTTTATTAATAATATTTGTCTTGCTATTGAACTGAAAAAAGTTAGTATTAAATATTTTTTCTTTAGTATTCCGTACCTTTTATTTAATATTTACTTTTTATCTTTATTAATTTTTAAATTATAGAGTATCTTGTTCTAATTTTTCTTCATTATCTAACTTATCTAGGAAGTCTTTAAAATACTTTGGAACATCTCTTTTAAAATACATTTTTTCTTTAGTAATAGGATGGATAAATTCCATACTATAAGAATGTAAGAATTGACCGAAATCGTCTGTGCTTTTATTAGAATACACTGGGTCATTATAAACGGGATAGCCAATATACTTCGTATGTACTCTTATTTGATGAGTTCTTCCCGTTTCTAGTCTTGCTTTAACTAAAGTATATCCAGCTTTATATCTTTTTAAAACCTCTAAATGGGTTATAGCTTTTTTACTGTTATTAGGAGTTACAGTCATTCTTAAACGATTCTTTTCATCACGACCTATGGGTGCATCAATCGTTGCTGTGTCATGAGGAAATATCCCACACAAAAGGGCTATATATTCTCTTTTGATACTATGCTCTTTAAAATATTCTCCTAATATTTCATGGGCTTTATTAGTCTTAGCAATCATAATAAGACCTGATGTATCTTTATCAATACGATGAACTATTCCTAGCCTTTCAACCCCATTAATATCGGATAATTTATCCGTATAACTTTTTAAGGCATTAACAAGAGTATGGTCTTTATTACCATTACCAGGATGTACTACCATACCACTAGGTTTATTAATAATAATAATATCATCGTCTTCAAAGACAATATCTAAAGGATAATCCCAAGGTGTAATATCTTCTGTATCCGTTTTAACATTATTAATCGTAATTTTATCACCTTGTTTTACTTTATAACTAGGTTTTATCTTACTATCATTAACTAAAATATCACCGTTTTTAATTAAATTTAAAATCAAGTTTCTTGAATAATCAGTATTATCCGCAATATACTTATCTATTCTTACATCATTTATATCTGCAATCATTTCTTATCCCCCAAACTCATTATTAAAACCATTAAAATTATTCCTAAAGTAATACATATATCAGCTAGATTAAAGATTGGAAAACTTATTCCAAAGATAAAGGTTTCTAAATAATCAATAACATAACCTCTAAATACTCTATCTATTAAATTACCTATTATACCACCCAAGATTACTCCGAATAATATATCATACTTTTTAGTCTTTGGTAAATCTTTTCTTAAATTAAATAAGAAATATATTAAAATAAGACTAAATAATAAGATTAAATATCTTTTATTTTCTAAAAAACTAAAAGCTACTCCATAATTATAGACTTTATGAATATTAAATAATTTTGGTAATATTTCTATAAATAATACTTTTTTATCAATTATAAACTTAATTATTTGATCTAATATAGTTATTAAAATACTTATTATAATACTGGTTTTCATAACATCACTTGTTTATTATATCATAATATCAACTAAAATGACATCTTCCCCAATTCTTTTTATTTGTTTAAAAGTAATAGTCGTTTCATTGTCTTTATTAAATAAGTTATTTAGGCTACCTCTTTTTTCAATACTTAAGTATTCTATAATACCAGCATCATTTATTACCGCATCAATTATTCGCCCAATTTTTTTACCATCATTAATATTAACTACATCTTTAGTCTGTAAATCTGATAAATGCATAATATCACCTAATTAATTATATTGCTGAATTATCTATTTTTTGTTAAAATATTTATAGAAAGGACGATTAATATGTACGATTACGCTTATAAAACAAGTGTTGGTGGCTTTTATACTTTTAAATTAGTTGCATTTATAATTGCTATTGCCGCTACTATTATTATTTATACTGTTTTTATGGATAAACGTAACAAAGATACTTATAGTAATCCTTTAAAGAAATTATTTGATTACTTACATTTTAATAAATTCTTTATGGAACCTATTTTAAAGATTACTTATATCTTTTGTAGTTTATATATAACTATTACAGCTTTTGGCTATATTGGTACTTCCTTCTTATTATTCTTTTTACTTTTAATCTTGGGTAATGTTATTTTAAGAATGTTTTTTGAAGGTCTAATGGTTATTTATAAAATTTATCTAAATTTAAATGAGATAAATAAGAAAATGAAATAATTATTTTATAATATGACGAAGAGTGCTTATGGCACTTTTTTCTATGCGTGAAACTTGAGCTTGGCTGATATTTAAAGCTGCTGCTATTTCTTCTTGAGTTTTTCCCATGACATATCTATCTTCTAAGATTATTTGTTCCCTTTGTTTTAAACTAGTTAATGCTTTTCTTAATGTTAACAACATATCTTTATCTTTGTCTAAACTTTTATCCGCTAATTTATCACATAAGTAAATTGTATCACCACCGTCACTATAGATAGGTTCAAAAATACTTACTGGTGCTACTAAAGAGTCCATAGCTCCTTTTATATCGTACAAACTAAGGTCTAGGGCCTTACCAATATCTTGCCAAGAAGGTTCTCTATCATGTTCTTTTAAGTAGTCTTCTTTATATTTTAAAATGCGATAAGCATTATCTTTAATGCCTCTACTAATTCGTACCGAAGTATTGTCCCTAATGTATCTTCTAATCTCCCCCATAATAAGTGGCACAGCATACGTTGAAAACAAGCAGTTATAATTAATATCAAAATTATCCACGGCTTTAATAAGACCAACACAGCCTATTTGAAATAAATCATCAACATTATATTTACTTTTATCAAATCTTTGAACTATGGATAAAACAAGACGTAAGTTACCATTTACTAGAGTATCTTTGCACAAAGTATCTCCTTCATGCATTTTAATAAATAGTTCTTTCATTTCTTCATTGGTAAGTGTTTTTAAACTACTTGTTTTAATACCTGCAATATCTACTTTATATCTTCCCATAACATCACCTAACCAAATTATGGAAATTTTACTAATGTTTTATACACAGAATGCTAAAAGAAAAGAAAAAAAGTTATAAAACATTTAATTTTACAACTTTCTAACCAGCCCTTTTTGAGCAACCGTATTATCATGATTCGTATGTTTTCCTCATACTGGCTATACTCTTCAATATTAACCTTAACATCTTCGGCAATCTTTTCGTCGTAAAATTAGATATTTTTTACTTAGTTCTAATTTTTACTCTTGCTAGTTGTGGCGATACCTGGATATCTTTATTTTCTTTGCAGGTCTTTTCATCATCCAAATTTGTATTTAATATTTCTTCAATCTTTTTGTCAATTGAATTTTTAAGTTGTTGTTCTAAATGATTTTGCTTATTATCAGAAATTTGCTCTTCATTATTAGCCTCTTGCATTTTTACCATTTCTTCAATTTTTAAGTAAGCATTTAACTGTATTTTAGTAAGTCTAGAGTAGCACTCTTGGCGTTTAAAAGGTGCTAAATCTAAGTCATGGGTTTCTTCGGGACTAATTTTTGCGTAGGTGTAAGCTATTTCTCTAATTTGGGCTAAATCACTTTGATAGCCAAGATATTTGGCAGCAATAATATAATCGATAAGATTATTAACATAGTTTAAAAACAAATTTTCTTCTTTGCTATCAGAAACATTAATATAGGTTCTGGTTTTATTTATTTCAGCCTCTAACGTTTTTTTAATTTCTTCAATACGTTTAGAAGCCTTTTCATCATTATTTTTTTCTACTATGGCGGTAATTACTGCTGATATAGGAAATGATGAAAAAAGCCAAGCAATGGTAAGAGCAAATTTAACTGCAGGCTTTGTTTTTGAACTGTAAAGAAAAATGGAATTATATCTATGTCTGTACCAAAATTCATTTTTTAAAACATTATTATAACAAATTAATGCTTCTTCTTTGGTAGAACAATATCCTTTTATTAGAAAATTTTCAACAACATGCCATTCTTCAACAGTACAATTATTTCCGGCGCGAGTACCAAGTAAATCAAATTCTGTTACTAATTCCATATTAAATCACTTCTTTCTATTTAAAGTTAGCCCCTGTCCTTTATCACTAAAATCACTAGTAAAATCTATATCATATTTTGGGTTATCATCGATATTTAAAGTATCCAATTTTCTATCAACAATATTTTGAATCTGATAATTAATTTCTTTACTCCTTTGATAAAACTTTATTTTGTTTTCAATATCAAGGTCCAAAATTTTTTTAAATATTGCTACTTTTTCGGCTACGGTTAATATTTTTTTAGACTTAATATCTTTAACATATTGATGTGCAATATTTTGTAATTCATATAAATCACTTTGGTAGCCGGGATATTTTACTTGGGCAATTGTATCTAAAGTACTAGAAATTTCTCTGATAATTTCATCATCTCTTTGATAAATATCTTTTACTTGTTCTTTTAATTGATTTTCAAGTTCAGATAAAATAGCTTTTGCCTCTTTATGCTTTTTAATACTAATTATTTTATTGACCACTCTATAAAGAATAATGTCACTTACCAAGAAAACGGCTATAACTTTGGGCATTTTGTCAGCAAATACTGCGAGCAAGAAAATAAACTTAAGGAAAGCACCTACCGCTTCTGCTATTATATCGTTTGTAGAGATAGCATCTACCAGACTAGTCTCATACCAATTATGATTTTCTAACATGTTTTTATAGCAAATAATTTTTTCTTCTAAGGAATTGCAACCACCACATAAAATAAAGTTCTTCACTATTTTCCATTCTTCATCAGTAGATTTATTCAAATATCTAATATCTTCTAATTCTGTACCTCTTATCCATTCCATGCATTATCCCCCTCTTTGTTGAGGATTATCATAACGCATAGTTTACACCGTGTCAAGTTTTTTAGACTTTAAAAAACTACCCAATTGCCTTAAGTAGTCTTATAAACTCTACCTATGCTATTCCTATAGCACTAAGTGAGATAAAACGATTTAAAAGGGATATAACTACTTTTCTTTAGTCTTACCTTTAGGGTAAATTAACTTATTATTACTGATTGCTAAATCTTTGTTAATTAACATAGTCTCTTTTTTTTCTTCGCCGTCCAGCTTATACGTTATGTCTACTGTAAATTTACTATTTTTATAGCCTTTCTTAGTAAATAATTCATCATAACTATAATCTTCGATATTAATTCCTGTAAAAAAACTACTCTGCCCCTTAATAAGCTCATCATCTATTTTAAATTCAACATTAATAATATCATTTTCTTTTACTTTATCATTCTTAATGTCAAAAGTCCCACTCTTTAAAATAAATTTCTGGCTTGATTCTGCAAAAATGCCGTTTGTATAAGTAAAAGTGTCACTATCACCATTTAAAACATAAACTCTTATTCTGTTAAAGTTATTAAAAAAGTACATGCTAAGTAAAACAAACAATATAGTTAGAGCAATTGCAGCAAAATTTATCATTCTAAATTTAAAGACTTTTTTACTAAACTTTTTGGTTTCGACTTCTAAATAATTATCTTTTTCTTCTATAGTTTTCAAAAATTCATCCATAGACATATTAAAAACTTTACACAATTTCTGCATTATTTCTATTGATAAGCCCCTTTGACCATTTTCTATCTTTGAAAAATAACTTCTTGAAATACCAAGTTTACTGGCCAACTCCTCTTGACTCATTTTATTTTCTTTTCGCAAGCTTTTGATTCTTGAGCCTATTAATTTTTCTTCGTTTTCCATACTTTTTGCCTCACAACTTAAATTTTACATTAATAAGTCTTATTTGTCTATCCAAATTTTTTTATTATTATAAAGCTATAGATAATTTTTAATTCATTAATATATATAATCATTGTTTTGTTAATTTGCAAGTTATTTTAGAAAAAAGTAAGCAAAATTTCTTCTGCTTACTTCCAATTTTATTTTAAGTTTAATAGAACAACAGTTTGCCCATCATTTAAACCATCAATATAATATTTATTAACCCTTTTATTTCTTTTTAGTAATTCATGTGTTTTACTTCTTAGAGCTCCACTACCTTTACCATGAATAATAATAATTTTATCATTTTTTAATTTAACATTATCTCTGATAAAGGCTTCAATTAAATAAACAATAGTGGCAGTTGTTTCACCATGTAAATCTAAATGTGGTAAATAATCAGTAAAAGGGTCAATTATTTTTCTCATAAATTTTGTTTACCTCATCTAGTTTAGAAATGGAAATGCGTCCTCCTATTACTCTAGTGGCAAGACCAGCTGCTATATTACCATACTTAATTGATTTTTCTAAAGTAAAATTATTAGCAATGCCATAACTAAAAGCTCCGGTAAAAATATCACCACAACCAGAAGTATCAACAACTTCCATTTTTAAAGATGGGGAAATTTTTATTTGGTCATCTACCATATACATTGCACCATTATTACCTAAAGTTATAATTATATTTTGATGCTCATAGCGACTTCTAAGCTCAGTATAAGCATTAACTAAAGCCGAAACATTGCTACTATCAATTGGCATTTTTAAATGACCACTAACAAAGTCTAGAGAACATATTAAATAATTTACTTTTAAAGCTAAATTGGCAATATCTTGGTTAAATCTAGTTGCTCTTAAAATGGTAACAGCTTTAGGAAATCTTTCGATAGTTGATTTAGAGGCATAAGTATCGTTACCATCTAAAACAATTAAATCGGGTTGAAAATCAAAATCAAATTTCTTTAATTTTACAAATTCATCAGCAACATCAAAGCTAGTTGACATTTTATTTTTGTTATCAACTAAAACAAAGGATAGTACGGTATCTTTTTCATATGATGTTTCTACATACCTGGTATCAACTCCAGCTGTTTCTAATTCCTTACGAACTCTGTTACCATAAACATCATTACCAACAACACCAGCAAATGTTGATGAAATACCCCATTTAGCAAGCATATATGCAACATTGCACGCAGTTCCCCCACCACAGCCAATCTTATTAATAAATCTTAGCTTATCTCCTTCTTTTGGGTATTCATCAACACTTACATATATATCATAACTAGCTTGACCTATCGACAAAGTTTTAATCATTTTCTTATCTCCTTATACTAATATCTACAGTAAAGATTATACTATATTTTTACTAAGAAAAAAAGTACCAGCTTTAGAGTTTTATGGTACTTTTTATTTTTATTGTTCCTTATTAATTAATGATGCCTTGGCAGCAGCTAGTTTAGCAACGGGTATACGATATGCCGATGCAGAAATATAAGAAAGGCCAATTTTATCAAAGAAGATAATTGATGATTCATCGGCAGCATGCTCACCACATACACCTAAAGAAATATTTGGCTTAATACTTTTAGACATTTTTGTAGCAATTTTAACTAAAGTTCCTACTCCGTTTGTATCAAGACTCATAAAAGGGTCTTTTTCTAAAATATTTTTAGCATAATAATCTTTTAAGAATTTGGCAGCATCATCTCTAGAAAAGCCGAATGTTAATTGAGTTAAATCATTTGTACCAAAAGAGAAGAAATCGCAAACATCTGCTAATTCATCAGCTAAAATGGCTGCTCTTGGTACTTCGATCATAGCACCAATTTGATAATTAATTTGCATGCCTTTTTTCTCTAAAACACGTTTAATTTCTTTTTCAACAATATCTTTTATATAAATAAATTCTTTTTTATCCATAATAAGTGGTAACATAATTTCAACGATTGGATCAATACCTTCTTTTTTGACGTTGCAAGCAGCACTGATAACAGCATTAGTTTGCATAACAGCAATTTCTGGATAAGTTATATCAAGTCTTGAACCACGATGTCCCATCATTGGATTAAATTCTTTTAAACTATCTATTTTTAATTTTAAGGCTTCTGGTGTAGTATTTAAAGCTTTAGCTAATTCTTCTATTTCATAATCTTCTTTTGGTAAAAATTCATGTAATGGTGGATCTAAATAGCGAATAACAACTGGTAAACCAGAATTTAGGCGATATAGTTCTTCAAAGTCTTTTTCTTGATATGGTAATAATGATACTAGTGCCTGTAAACGTGTCTTTTTATCATTTGCAAGTATCATCTGTCTAAATTTAAATATTCTAGTTTTTTCAAAGAACATGTGTTCAGTACGAACAAGTCCGATGCCCTCAGCTCCAAATGATTTAGCTATTTCCATATCCTTTTTAGTATCAGCATTAGCGCGAACGCCTAGATTTTTAATATCATTGCACATATTTAAAAGTTCATTAATAGATGTATTACTGCTAATGTTTTCTAATTCAATTTCACCCTTATAAACATTACCTGTTGTACCATCAATCGAAATAATATCACCTTCGTGTAACACTTCCCTTTTATTAGTAATTAATGTATTATTTGCAATATCCATATTACTGCAACCACTAACGCAACAAATACCCATACCACGAGCTACAACAGCAGCATGAGAAGTCATACCACCGCGGATAGTTAAAATGCCCTCGGCATAATGCATTCCCTCAATATCTTCAGGACTTGTTTCATGACGTACTAAGACAGTTTTAATGCCTTCCTTAGATTTTTTTATAGCATCTTGAGCTTCAAAAACAATCTGACCACAAGCAGCTCCAGGACTGGCTGCAAGTCCTTGACCTATTATTGTAGCTGTCTTTAAGCTGTCAGCATTAAATACTTTATGTAGAGCTTGAGTAATATCATCGATGCTTACTCTTCTAATAGCTTCTTCTTTACTGATTTTTCCTTCACGAACTAAAGAGGTTGCAATATTAACTGATGCTAAACCAGTTCTTTTGCCAGTACGAGTTTGTAACATATAAAGTTTACCATCTTCGATAGTAAATTCCATATCTTGCATATCCTTATAGTAGTCTTCTAACTTTTTAGCAACAGATATAAACTCTTCATAAACAAGGGGCATAATATTTTTTAAAGTTTCAATACTTTGTGGAGTTCTAATTCCAGCAACAACATCTTCTCCTTGAGCATTAATTAAATATTCTCCGAATATTTTAGCCTCACCATTAATAGGACTTCTTGTAAAGGCAACTCCTGTACCAGAATTATTATTTTTATTACCATAAACCATTTCTTGAATATTAACAGCTGTTCCCCAATCATCAGGAATATTATTAATCTTGCGATAATATATAGCTCTACTATTATTCCATGATTTAAACACAGCTCCAATTGCCATAATTAATTGACGAGTTGTATCCATAGGGAATTCTTCGTTAGTTAATTCTTGATACATCTCTTTATATTTTAAAGTTATTTTATACCAATCATCACCAGTTAATTCAACATCGTTTTCATAGTTATGTTCTTTTTTATAAGTTGTTAAATATTCTTCAAATATACTTTTATCTTTACCCATAACAACATCAGCAAACATCATGATTAAACGGCGATAAGAATCATAAACAAATCTTTCGTTATTGGTTATTCTAGCAAAAGAAGCTGCTACTTCATCATTAAGTCCTAAGTTAAGAATAGTATCCATCATTCCCGGCATACTACTTCTAGCCCCACTTCTTACAGATACTAATAGTGGTTTATTAACATCTCCTAAGATTTTGCCAGTTCTTTGTTCTAAACTAGTTAAATGCTTATAAATCTCTTCTTCTAAGGTTACAGAAATTGTTTCGGCATCGTCATAGTATTTATTGCAGGCTTTAGTTGTAATAATAAAACCATCAGGTACTGGCAAGCCTAGATTTTTCATTGAAGCTAAATTGGCGCCTTTACCACCTAGTAATTCTTTCATATCTTTTGTGCCTTCACTGAAGTCATACACAAATTTTTCCATTTTTTATTCTCCTTCTATTCTAATTAAATATAGCATTTTTCTAAAAATTTTACTACTAATTTTTTATCAATTTTTAATTTATAATTATCTTTTAAAAGCTTTTAAATATTCTTGTCTTACTACTTCATTAGTAACATGCGTATATATTCCCGTTGTTGATAGTGATTTATGTCCGAGTAATTCTTGAACACTTCTTATATCACAACCATTGTTTAACATTTCAGTTGCAAAAGAGTGTCTTAGAGTATGAGGACTAATCTTTTGACGTAGCAGGGCTTTTTTAGAAATATCACTTATTAAATATTCAACTCCTCGTCTTGTTAATCTAGTATAATTTTTATTTAGAAATAAGTATTCTTTATCAACAATATTTATGTTTCTTCTTAAATTTAAATAGTCTTCTAAGTAATTTTTAGCATAATCTCCGTAATAAACTATTCTTTCTTTATTACCCTTTCCTAAGACTTTTATACTTTGTTCTTTTTTATTAATATTATTAATTTCAATATTTACAGCTTCACTTACTCTTAGACCAGTATCAAATAAAATTTCTAGTAATAAGAGATTTCTTGCTTTTAAAAATTCGTTTTCTTCCTTTTCTACTATAGCAAGCAAACTCATGTACTCGGAATAATTAATAAAATTAGGTAGTCTTTTTTCTTTACGTGGACGATTAATATCTTCAAAGTAATTATACTTAGTAACCTTACATTTTGTTAAATAGTTATAATAATCATTAAGACTACTTAAAATACGGTTAATACTACTATTTTTATATTTTTTTTCATCTAAGTATTTTAAATAACTCCTTATTACTTCATGGTTAACATCTTTATAATTTAGCTTTTGAATATGCAAATATTCTAAAAAAATATTAATATCACTTATATAACTATTAATAGTATTTAAACTATATTTTCTAACATTTTTTAAATAATTTTCAAAATCTTTTAACATATTTATCCTAAAAAAATAGGTCTTTAGACCTATATTCAAGTTGGTGCAAGCCAACAACCCTTTTTATTTTATTATAGCATCTAGTGCAAGTGTAATCATGTCGTCTAGTGATTTTTCACGGTCTTCAATTGGTAAAACAACATCACTAAATTTAGAATCAACGGCAGTTACTATCGCTGTTGCTTCCTTTTTAAATGAGTTAGCAACATGAACAAGAGCATAAGCTTCCATTTCCTCAGCAATTGGTTTAACATCTTCAGGGATTCTTTTTAAAACATTATCCATGTTAATATAAGGACCAAAGGCATCACATGTAAGCATGGTGCCAATGTGTAATTTTTTTCCTTGTTCTTTAGCGGTTGCTATGATATTTTCATTTAATTTTTTGCTTGGATAAACCATATTTTTATCATAACCATCATAATTGTAAGCAAAGTTTGATAAACTAAAGATATCATCAGCAAGTATTAATTCTGGCACGTTAATATCCTTAGTTACAACTCCACAGGTACCAATGCGAATGATTTTTTCAACATTAAAATAATAAAATAATTCAAAGGCATAAATGCTCATACTAGGCATTCCCATACCACTACCCATGATTGTTATCTCATGATTTTTATAAGTTCCTGTAAAGCCAAACATATTACGAACGCTAGTAACCATTCTAGCATTTTTTAAAAACTTTTCAGCTATATATTTTGCTCTTAGTGGGTCACCAGGCATTAATACTAAAGGTGCTATATCTTTTTTATTTTTTACTTTAATATGAATAGGTTCTTCTTGTGGTTTCATTTTTTCTATCCTCCTATGATTACATTATAGCTTAAATTTACTAATAATAAAACTAAAAATTACAAAAAAGCTATTTTTTTTAAGAAAAAATCTTTACAAATTACTATCTTTTTAGTAATCTAAAACAACGTAAATAATTTTATGGCTTTATATACTTATATAAGAAATATTTTAGAAAGGAATTAAAATTAAGAAAATTTTATTTATCTTATAATTAATTAAAAATTAATATGTTAGGAAAAATCGTAATTAGTGTTAATAAAAATTATTACTTTTTAGAAATTAATGGTTTTTCAAGGAAAACTAAGGATAACACAGTAATTCTTGATATTTTAAATAAAAATTATGGTCATTTAATTAACTATAAAAAAAGTGGCAATGATTTAGTCTTAAATTTTGAACGAATAGTTATCGTCATTAAAAGTATAAGAAATATTAATAAGCTTGGCAACGATGATACTCTTTTTAATTATGTTGCCTCTTTTAAAGATGAAAAGTTAATGAGGTTAGTAAAGATTAAGCAAAAAAATTAATCTTTATTTTTTTTAATAAATTCTCTTAATATTTTACTTATAGCACGTTTTTCAATTCGGGAAACATAGCTTCTTGAAATACGCATTTCTTTAGCAATTTCTTTTTGAGTCATTGCTTTTTTATTATTAAGACCATATCTTTTAATAATAATATCTTGCTCTCTTTTATTTAACTCAGCTATAAATTGTTTTAAAAGATTAATATTATCTTTTAAATACAGTTCTTCTTCAATTGGTTTGCTTTTATCTTTGATAACATCTTTTAGGTTTATTTTGTTGCCTTCTTTATCAGTACCAATATAATCGTCCAGTGATACTGTATTTTGAAATTTTCTAGAAGAACGATAATACATTAAAATTTCATTTTCAATACAACGGGCGGCATAAGTAGTTATTTTAATGTTTTTGTTACTCTGATAAGAATCGATGCCTTTAATTAGTCCAATGGTTCCAATGCTTATCAAATCGTCAGTAAGTCCAAGAGGAGGGTTAAATTTTTTAACTATATGGGCAACCAAGCGAAGATTATGCTCAATTAAGATATTTCTGGCTTCTTTATCACCTTGTTGCATTAAAGTAATGTATTTTTCCTCTTCATCGCTGGTTAAGGGATCTTTAAAAACAGTATTAGAATAACTTCCCGTAAAGAAGAAAATGTTTTTAATGAAATTAATAAGTAAATTTAGCAATATTATCACCTACTAAATTGTATTTTTATTCATAAAAAAAAGAACTAGATAGCAACATGATTAATATTCAATATCATCATATTTGTCTAATAGTTCTTTTTGTTCTTTAATTATATTCATTACTCGATTTCGATATACGATAGTGTCTCTTTTAATTGCATCGGCATCATCTTGAATTTTTTGAGCCTTAAGCAAGGCATCGTTAATAATTCTTGAGGCATTTTTCTTAGCATCTTCTACAATTGCCTGCGATTCATCATTTGCAGATTTCCTTATGGTTTGATTTGATTCTTCAGCAAGGACCAAAGTTCTTCTTAGAGTTCCTTCAATGTTTTTATATTGCTCTAGTTGACTTTCCAGTTTGCTATTATCATCTCTTAATTTTTTCATTTCTTCGTTAGTTTGCTTTAGCTTATCTAACATGCTTTCATATTCGTTAGTAACATTGCTTATAAACTCATTAACTTCGTTTTTATTGTAGCCATAAAAAGACATCCCAAATGTTTTAGGCATAATCCCCCACCTCAATTTTTATTAAATTACCACTTCACTTCCTCATTTGCTTCTTCATCGGCAACTGATGAATCTTCCGTGATTTTTCCTTGTACATTTACATTATTAGGTGCACACAAATAGATACCTACACCAACTTTTTGCATAGTGCCACCTATGGCATAGATACATCCACTTAAAAAGTCAATAATTCTCTTAGCTTGATCAGAAGTCACCCTTTTCAAGTTAACAACAACACTATTTCTCTTTTTTAAGTGATCAGCAATTTGTTGTGATTCTGAATAGGCACGAGGCTCTAATAAAATCATTTTTGAGCCACCGTTTTTGCTGCCCGTTGCTTCCTCTTCTGTTGCTGTATAAAATTCGTCTTCAGTTTGAAGAGAATTATCATCACCATCTAACCCCATCATTTTCTTTAAATTTAAAGCCATAACTAAATCTCCTTACTTTATCTAACAACAATTATACATAAAATAAGCATTTTTTGCAATTCTTTTATGACTTTCAGTGCTTATTTATAATATCAAATTGTTTTTAATTTAGCAACCACAAATTTATTTTTTTTAAAATTTAACAGCATTTTTAATGTATTCTTTTAAGTCACTAACTTTAACTTTTTCCTGAGTCATTGTATCACGATTACGGACTGTAACAATATTATCATTAATCGTTTCATCATCAACTGTAATGCAAAATGGAACACCAATAGCATCGCATCTTCTATAACGTTTACCGATACTACCTGCATCATCATAAGAAACATAAAAATCTCTTAACAAATCAGAATAAATCTCATTTGCTTTTTGACTATGAACTTTTTTAACTAATGGTAAAATTGTAGCTTTAAATGGTGCTAATGCTGGTATTAGATGTAGTACTTCTCTTTCGGTACCATTTTCTAATACTTGACGTTCATAGGCATCGCATAAAACAGCTAAGAATAATCTTTCAACCCCAACACTTGGTTCAATAACATAAGGTAAATATCTTTCATTAGTTTCTGGATCAATATATCTTAAATCTTTCTTTGAATGTTCCATGTGAGTTGATAAATCATAATCAGTTCTATCAGCAATCCCCCATAATTCTCCCCAGCCGAATGGATAATGATATTCAATATCAGTTGTAGCCTTTGAGTAGAATGATAATTCTTGTTTTTCATGATCACGATTTCTTAAATTTTCTGGTTTTATTCCTAAATCTTTTAAGAAACTATTGCAATATGATTTATAGAAGCCAAACCATTCTAAATCACTATCAGGTTTACAGAAAAATTCTAATTCCATTTGTTCAAATTCACGAACACGAAATATAAAGTTACCTGGTGTTATTTCATTTCTAAAACTCTTACCAATTTGTCCAATACCAAATGGTACTTTAGCACGCATTGTTCTTTGAACATTTAAGAAATTAACAAATATTCCTTGAGCAGTTTCACCACGTAAATAAATTTTGTTTTTAGTATCTTCGGTTACACCTTGACTTGTTTCAAATAACAAATTAAATTGACGAATATCAGTAAAATCACAAGCGCCACATTTTGGACAACAAATATTATGTTCTTTAATGTAGTTAGTAAGTTCTTCATTACTCCAACCATCAGCACTACCACTGATATTATTTTTAGCAAAATATTCTTCAATTAATTTATCAGCCCTACTTCTTGCCTTACATTTACGGCAATCAATTAAGGGGTCTGCAAAAGATGCTACATGACCAGATGCTACCCAAACGTTAGGATTCATTAAAATAGCGGCATCAAGACCATAATTGTATTTATTTTCAACAATAAACTTTTTCCACCAACATTTTTTTATGTTTTCTTTTAATTCTCTTCCTAAAGGTCCAAAATCCCAAGTATTGGCAAGTCCACCATAAATTTCACTACCAGGAAATATATACCCATATTGTTTGCAAAAATTAACTATATCTTCCATATTATTTTTCATATTTAAAATCCTCCAATTTCAATTGATGACAATTAACATTTTTTAAATTTTCTTTACAATCAGCACAGCTAATAATTATCGGAAAAACATTTTTTTCATCTCCTGTAAAACTAACATGAGTATTAAAAACTGTAATATCAGTACTAACTGGCTTATTAAATTGATAATTTATTCTAATATCATTGTGTTTAGATACAAATTCTAATAAATAGCTAACTAAGTTTGGCATTTCTAAATCTAGTAAGTGGTTAGATTCAAAAACAATTTTTTTAGTATATTTATCAGTTACGATAATTTTATCTTTTCTTAAATTAATTTCTAAAAGACCATTGCCTATTTTTATTAAATTAAAGAGACTTCTTTTTACCGCTATTACTAAATAAGCTTTAATTTCATTATTATAACTACTTAATAACGTTTTTTCTATTTCTAAAACTTTACCATCATTTCTAATTATAATATCAACATCACTATTATTAGGGTGTGGCTGCCAAGCGATAATATCACTTCTTAAAAAGTCTGATACTATATCCTTTTTTATATCTTCTCTTTTTGGCAAGCCAATATCTAAAATATCTTTAGCATCATAAACTTTATCATGAAAGCCATAACACTTAATGCTATTTTTTCTAATAACTACTGCTTTATAGTCTCCAACTAGAGCTCTTAGTACTTCTATATCCAAAACAACCACCATCAACCTTTAACACCATTTAGTATAATAAAACTTCATCTTTTTTGCAAGGTCACATAGCAAGTTTATTTAATAATTCTTTATTTTTAACATACAATCCAGTAAAAGTTTCATAATAATTACTTAAAAATAAGTTGATTTCAGTTTTAACCAAAGGACTAATTTTAATTTCTTTTATCTTAAGTATATCAATATTAGCATAGTTTCTTATCATTATGATTGTCTTTTTATTTACTAAATACTCTTTTTGGTAACAACTACGGCAAATTAAGCCTCCTAAAGAGCCATTTAAAGTTACGATATTATCACTATTACCACATTTAATGCAAGTCCTTAAATTTAAATTTATTCCTAAGTATTTTAAATATTTTATTTCTAAAATATTAGTAAGTACTAATGGGTCTAAATTTTCACTTATTTTTTTTAAAGTAGTAAGAAAAAGGTTTAATATTTCTTTATTATTATCTTGTTTTACTACTTGATAAGTTAGTGATCCTAAATAACTAAGGTAAGTTATTAATGTTATATCCTGATGAAAATAAGTAAAATAATCTATAACGTCTATTTCTTTTAATGGAGAAAGCCCAGCTTTTTTATAAATTATAAAAAATTTAGCATAATTATAAATTCTCGTTTTATTCAAAAATTTACTTTTAACTTTTTTAGATCCACGACAAAGAAGACCAATTAGGCCATATTCTTTAGTTAAAACTTGTAATATTTCACTGCTTTCTTTAAATGGAGTTACATATAAAATAATTCCTTCAACGCATTCTTCCATTTTTACTACCTACTTTTTTGTAATGCTATTTATGTTTTTTATACTGTAAATAATATTCTATTTTCCCAGTTTTTTTAAATAATTCCCATAATTCATCTTTACTCATTTTTCATCACCTATTATTATAATGATGCAAGAAAAATAATTTTATTCACATATTTTAGAAAAAAAGAAAGAAATTTTAACAATTATCCTTCTTTTTTTGTTTTATTTTTTAAAATTCATAGAAACCTAAATCTTTTAAAATAAATTCTTTATCGCGCCAGTTAGGAATACATTTAACATATAATTCTAAATAAACTTTTTTATCCAACATTTTTTCAATGTCTTTACGAGATTCCATACCAACATTTTTTAACATTTCGCCATTATGACCAATAATAATCTTCTTTAAAGATTCCCTATCAACTATAATATCAACATTAACATTTACGATTTTTTCTTTTTCTTCATAGCCTGTCGTAAAACAAGTTATAGCATGAGGAATTTCTTGCTCTAAATGGTTAAATAGTTTTTCCCTAACATATTCACTTATCATGAAACGCACGGAACTGCTGGTAACGGCATCATCTTTAAAATATTTGATATCATCGTTTAAGTAGTTTCTTACAACATCAACTAGAGTTTTAACATTATCGCCGTTTTTAGCACTTACAGGAACTATATCACTAAAATTAAATAAATCTTTGTATTCAATTATTCTATTAATGATTTCTTCTTTTTTCATAGTATCAATTTTATTTAAAACTAAAATTGTTGGAATATCTTCATTTAAGTTTTTAATTATTTCCCGGTCTCCTCTACCTAAACCACCTTTAGCATCGACAACAAATAATATGCAATCAACTTCTTTTTGTTGACTTAAAGATTGTTTGTTTAAAACTTTTCCTAATTTATCAATTGGCTTATTAATTCCTGGGGTATCAACAAATACTATTTGGCTTTCTTTATCGTTATAAATGCCTTCGATAATATTACGGGTAGTTCCAGCTTTATCACTTGTTATTGCAACATGATAGTTAACAATATTGTTTAAAAGGGTTGACTTGCCAACATTTGGTCGCCCAATTATACTTACAAATCCACTTCTCATCTAGTAATCTCCAATTCTTCTAATATTTTATCTTGCTTGCCAAACATTATTTTTTCATCTTCAGGTTCCATATGATCATAGCCTAAAAGATGAAGGAGCCCATGACATGTTAAGAAAGATAGTTCACGCATTTGACTATGTCCATATTCTTTAGCTTGTTCTTTCATTCTATCGATACATATGTAAATATCCCCTAATACTCTTAGACCATTAATTTCAAAGTCATCACTATCCTCAAGAGCAAATGATATTACATCCGTTGGTCTATCAATGCCACGATACTTCTTGTTAAGTTTATGAATTTCATCTAAAGTAACAAAAATAATTGAAAATACGGCACCATTAACTTGTTCTTCTTCTAAAGTTTTATTAATTACTTTATCTAGATAAGCATAATCTTTATATAAATCATTGTCTACAATTGTATAATTATTTTCCATTAAAACCACCTTAAATCTAATATATTTGCTGCATACAAAATAAACATAGTTAATATTATAAGAGAAATGACGTCATAAATAAAGTCTTTCTGCAAAATTTTTGGCAAATGTTTATAAATAGCATCAAAGGCAATATAAACAAAGTAACCTATGATAGCTCCCACTATATTTAAAATAATATCATCTATATCAAAAGAGCGCCCTATTTTTAGTTGAACTGTCTCAACTGTAACACTAGTAATTAAAGCATCAACAATAATAGGTAATATTTTCTTAGGTTTAACATATCTTGAGATAAAATAACCAAATGGTACGAAAATCAAAATATTACCTAAAACATTATAAATAAACATTTTACTGCCAAATTCATAGCGCATAATTTCTTTAAAAGGTATATTATTTATTCCACTACCATAAGAATTCTCCGTACCGGTTAAAAGTTCAAATAATAACAAAACATAAATAATAAAAAGTAAATTAAATATTTCATTATGTAAAATTATTTTTTGATTAGTGCTTCTAATATAACTAATTCTTACAGTGCAAATAACAACTATAAATATAATTAACATCGGTAATGCACTATTAACGATGTTATGAAATGCTTCACTAAACATAAAACCTCACTATCTATTCTGAAAGTATTGCTAATGCTGTTACAAATACTTCTATTTCTATTGTACTATCAAATTCAGTCTTTTTCAAAATATTTTTATATAAAATTTCTTCTCCTTGATTTTTTTTTAAATTTACTTTATTAGCAAGTATTTCGTCAATTTTTCGATTTATTTCTTCTTCTTCATAATATTTGTCCTGAAAAACATACTCTTTTTCTTTAGTCTTTAAAAGTTTTTTACCCAAAATACTAATTATTTCTTTTGTATCTTCATCATAGTTTTTGTACTTACTTCTAAATATTTTATAATCATTTCGTCCTAAGTCAATTTTGAAGTTAGTCTGGGTTTTGCCAGTATAGTTCTTGATTTGATACTTTTTAGGAATACTTATGCTAGCTTTATACCAAATTTCACCGAAAACTGTACCCATAGCACAAGTTTTTCCTTTTATTTCCTCATTCAAATTTATATCACCGCTGATGAGTAAATCTCCTTTTCTGATATATTGATTTTCGTTTACTAAAACATTTCCTTGGGTAGCAATTATCTTCTTTACAATACCATCTTTGGTGGCATAGATATTGCAATAGTTCTTTCTAGTATTTTCTTTTATTATTTTTCTTTCTTCTAGAGTAACAAGATAAGTCATCCCGACATTTTTTATTTCTAACCATTCAATAGTATCTTTGTAATCGACTTCTATCTTTTTTTTAATTTGAGTAAGATTATTATTATCTTTTTTCATACTAAGGCGATAAATACCATAGTTTTCTAAGGATTTTTTTAATTTTCTAGATAATTGCTCATTAGAGCTGACAATATTAATATCAATAATTATATTTTTAAAAAATAAAAAAAGAAACATACTTATAATAATGCTTAAAATGGTTAGATAATTCTGTTTTATTTTAAAAATGATACTTGCAAAACTAAAGGATTTAACAATTGTCACTTTGTAATATTTATTAATTTTTATTAAATCTTCTCTTTTTATTTTACATTTTAAAATATTTTCTTGATAACTTATTCGTTCAATATAAATGTTATTTTTTATAGAATTCATCAAAAAACTATTAAGATTAAAAACCCTAATATTTACAACAATTAAATTATTCATAGGTTACCCCTTTGATTGTTCCATAAATAATTAATTCGTTTCCACAAGATTTCTTTAAAATAAGATTATTTCCTAAGACAGTTAGTTTTTTATCGCCAATATCAAAAGAAATTTTTTTACTTGTTATAAAATAAATTTTTGTAAAATTATAAACGTATAAAAAATTGCTAAAGTAAGCTAAAAAGTAATCTTTATCATATAAAAATTTTTGCAAATTAGCCCAGATATGCATAATATCACCTAAATAATCCTATGAAAAAAGAAGTCTAATAAGACTTCTTAATTCAAACTTGCTTTGATTAGTTTACTAACTTCGCTCATATCAGCAATGGAACCTAAAGTACTACTTGCCTCTTTCATAATTTTACCCATATCTTTAATAGTTGCATCTGGATAATTTTTTAAGATTTCTTGGACTTTAACTTCTAATTCTTCATGTGATAACTGTTTAGGAAGGTATGCTTCTAAGATTGCAATTTCTTGTTTTAAATCATTAACCATATCGATACGATTATACTTAGTATATTCCTCGATACCAGCACTTCTTTCTTTAAGTTGCTTTTTTATGACCATAATAACTTGTTCATCGTTCAAATCAGTAGACTTGCTATTAATTTTTTCACTTTGTAAAGCACTTTTTAACATTCTTAGAACGGATACTTTAAACTTATCAGAATTTTTCATTGCCGTAAGGGTATCGGTTGTGATTTGTTTTTCTAACATATCAATACTCCTTAATCTCTATGATGTTTTCTAGCATTACGAATCATTTCTTTTTTGGCTTCTCTTCTTTTTACGCCTGGTTTTTCATAATGTTTTCTCTTTTTTAATTCTGAAGGGACACCACTTTTAGCAACTTTAACTTTCCATTTTTTTAATGCACCATCTACATTGCCATCTTTTACCACTACTTTTGTCATCTTTATCCCTCCCTTCAATCAACAAGCCAATTATACCACATGTATTTGTTGGGTTTCAACTGTTTTTCTCTGGTTTTGTTGATGTTTTTTAGATAGCAATCATTTTTTTATAATAAAAGTTAAGTTTTATTCTATTTTAATTCCAATTAATAAATAAATTATCCATACTATAAACTGAGTAATCAGAAAAATAATTAATTTTACTAGCTTTAGTATCATTGCTAAAATTTTTTAAAAACTTGTCTTGATCGCTAGTGCTTATGTTTAGGGTATCACTGCCATTAACCCCACTTTTTTTAATAATATCCGTAACATCGACAACTAATACATTATCAATATGCATTATAGTATTACTAATATTGTTACTGTAGTTAACTCGAAATTGACATTGACCATTATAATCACTTTTTTCTAAATAGCCTTTTTTTTTCCAGTTCAAATTATAATCATTGTCATAATTAACAACAACAAAATTTATAGATTCTCCAGCAATAAGACTATTGTTTTCTGAAAATAAGCCAATATTTCCGGTGCCATTACCAACATTACCATTAGTGAACACATAATAAGAGACGTAATAATATCTATTGGCATAACAGTTAAATTTATTTGAAGTTACTGTTGCAGTGCTATTTGGAAATTTTAAAGAACGTAATCCACCTTTTTTTGTTTCCTTATTATCTGGATTACTGTAATAGGCATTGCTTAAATTCCAAGAATTATTTTTTTCAAAATCGCTATTACCAATTTCATTATATAAAGTAATATATTTATCATTTATTCGGGTATTTAAAGCAGTATTTATACTCTTATTATATTTGTTAAGGGTATTACGATAATAATTGTAATTACTAATAATAACGGTTACTAGTGTGGCAAATAAAAGTAAGAAGGAATAAATAAGTGTGGTTGCAATAAAACCTTTGTTATTTTTCATAATAATTCACCTCTATTTTAGAGTATACCATAAAGATATTAATTTTTCACTTATTTATCCTACTTGCATATAGTTTTTATTTATCTTTTTAGAAAATTAAGAACGTAACATAAACATCTTATGAATGTATAAAAATCTTTATTCATATATATCCTTTCTAAAGAATTCGTAAGGTAATACGAAGAAACTCTATAATTTTTTTTATCATTTGCATACCCTTTTAGAAAATAACATTCTTATTGCGGTGCCTAGACTTCTTCCTATATCAGAAATAGTACTTAGGCTTCTTGCAAGAGCATTAAAGAATGTGGCATTTAAAACACTTACCGCTCCGCCTTTTATTTCTTTTAATTCATTGACATTTAATAACATATGATCTCCTAATTGCAAGCTAATGGACGCATAATACCATCTAAAATTCCGATTAAAAATGCTCCTAAGCCAACTAAACTAGCAATAAGTCCTACGGACATACCGCCACCCTTTATTTCTTTTAATTCTTCAAGTTTTAATATCATAATTTTTTCCTTTCTTACATCAGAATAACTTTATTTGCTTTTTAAACAGATCTTGTACATCTTTATGTGATATATAAATTAAAGTACAGTTTTTATAAGCACCTATTATATTTTTTATTATCTTTTTTTCAGTTGCTATATCAACTTGGCTCAAAGCTTCATCAAAAATCATGATAGGTTTTAAATCATAAAGACTTCTAGCCAAAATAATTCTTTCAATTTCGCCACCAGATAAATTATTTCCAGATTCTTGTAATCTTGTTTCTAGGTGATTTGGTAATTTAAAAATCAATCCTTCCAGTTCACATATTTTTAAAATTTTATTTAATTTATCTAAATTTAATGTTTTACCAAGTACTATATTATCTTTAATGGTTTTGTTAAATAAAATGGCATCTTGACTAACATAACCTATATTACTTCTTAAACTATTTAAGTTAATATTTTCAATATTAATATTATTTATAGTAATACTTCCTTTTTGCAAATTATAATAGCGATATAGCAATTTACATAAAGTGGATTTGCCAGTGCCACTTGGACCCAATAATATTACTTTTTCGCCCTTTTTAATTGATTGATTTAGATTTTTAATAACATTATTGCCATTGTTATAATTAAAACTTACATTGCAAAAAGTAATATCGCCTTTTGAAAATGGTAATTTTGATTCTTTATCTTCTGTGGAAATATCACCAAATTCGCTAATACGATTATAACTTTGTTTTAAATAACGATACTTTGGCATAATATCTAGTAATTCTTCTAAGTTATAAATCAGATAGTTAGCTAAAGTAATAAAAGTAAATAGACCTATTAAGGCTATTTTATTTTGAAGATATAAAACAAAGCCATAACTTACTATACTGAAGTTTCCCAATTCCAAAAGAATACTTTCCATAGATTGCCATTTATTTAGAGTATTGCCATAACTATTCTGATAGTCAAAATAATCTAAAGCTTCACTTTGAAAGTGACTATAAAAATAATTTTCTTGATTGATATCCTTTATTGTTTTATAGCCATTTATTATTTCTATTAAAGAATCTTGATAAATATTATTTTTATCAAGTAGATAATTTATGTAACAATTCATTTTTTTATTTTCAATCACCTTAAAAATCGTATAGCTTAAAATAATAAGTATAACAAATATGCTTAAGAGAAGATTTAAATTAATGATTAGAATAAAGCCTAATATAAACTGACAGACAGTCATGGTAATTTTTAATAAAAATTCTAAAATTGCTTCTTTGATAATTTGTAAATCTTCAATATGTTTTAAAGTTCTTCCTGATGTTGCTTTCTCTAAATAAGGAAGCGGGAGATGTAAAAAATGTTTAATATAACTAAAAGTTAAAGCTTTATCTACGCTTTTGTTAAATTGCAAACTTTCTTTAGTAAAATAATATTTGCTTATAATTTTAAGAATAGTTAAAATTAGAAATATAACTATAATCTTTAGATAACTAGAAGAAATATTTAAAAACTGTAGATAGTAGCTAAGGATTATATTCAAAATATTTAAAGTAAGCCCTAATATGATAATACTTGCTACTGACTTCTTGTTTTGACATACTAGCTTTTTAGTTAAGCAAAATAGTGATGTTGATTTGTTTAATTTAATAATGGCATCACTAGGTATAGCATTTATAGCAATATTTGTCCAAAGACTTGCAAGTTCTGATAAAGACATTTTAATTATTCCTTTACTAGGATCCATAATGGTACAAACATCATTTTTGGTTTTTAAAAGTAAAACGTAATGATAATATTTGTTTAAATTCAAATGTAAAATAATGGGATTTGATACTTTTTTAAGATCGTCTATTGTTAACTTTAAGCCTTGAGCATCAAAACCGTAACGTCTTAAAGTAATGACGATATCATATGCTGTTACTCCTTCCTTATCTAAATTAGTATCAATACGAATTTTTTCTATTGAAACGTAACCATTATAATATTTTACTAGACTATAAATGACTGCTGGAGCACAATCATTTATATCACTTTGCATAGTTACCAATTTGTGCATCTAATTACACCTCCTAATTATATATATTGGTAACTGATGGCAAATTTCCTTTAAAAGTTTTAAAAAAAAGTCATTTTTTTGACTTTTTTGACATTTTTTTCTTGATTTTATAATTTTTTTTATCTTTTTTCTTGGTTTCTTTATCTTTTGATTTTATCTTAGTAATAAGTTCTTGCTCTTTTTTACTATCTTTCCAAATATCTGGAAAGGCATTAAATAATCTGTTTTTAACAAATTTTAAATGAGAAATTTCATTTTTATATTTTCTTTCTAATAAAGTAGGAATCATACGTAATTTAGCACTTTTTAATTCTTCTGCAATAATTATACGATGACGTAGATTATAAGCAATTATGCAAGAGAAAATCATATCTAATATAAAGATAACTAAAAATATAGTTCCTATAATAATGATAAATTTATCAGCCAAATGACTTCGTAATTGATATAACAAAGGATTTAAAATTTTTATAATAAAGCAGGTGCCAATTCCAAAAAGGATAGAATTTTTTAGACAAATACGACCATTGATATTATCTTTACGATAAGAATAATCCCACCAACGATTATGAAATATTACTTCAAGAATGTAACTTGTATAGTATTCAACAGTGCTAGTTATTAAAGCTCCCATTAAGAAAAGAATGATTAAATCATTTTCATATTTAGTAAGAAGCCAAGTAATTAAAACAAAGCCTACTCCATAAATAGGACAAATCGGTCCAAATAAAAAACCACGGTTGACTAATTTTTTATAACTAATACTGCATTTGATAACTTCTGCTGTATATCCAAGAAAGCTAGCAACAATAAAATATAAAAATACTTCTATTAATTTTAAATACATAAATTCTCCAATATTTTGTTATTCGCCATATTTTTTAACACTACAATGACTTGGATTAAATAAACATGTAAAACAGTCTTTATAGCCATTTTTACCACTAGTATTTGTTGATGTTTGATAACCATCTATAACTAGATTAAAAATGCCATTAATAAGACCAGGAGCCATGAATATCAAAATAGCAGCAATAGAGCGCTTAGCAAATTGAATTAGATTTTTTTGCAAGCCATCTTTAGCATCAATTACCGCTTTTGCGATATCAATAGTGCCATAAACAATCAAAACAATAGGTATTATGATTTTAACTACAAATATAGCATAGCCAATGATTTGTAAAGCTAATTTTACACCATTTGCAGCACAGAAGTTTAAATCTGAAACATCATCTGCTAAAACAGTTCCTCCGAACATCATAAAAAGTGTAAAAATAGAAAAGAAAATATTAATAAACTTTTTTTTAGTTTTCTTTTTCATAGCTAAGTTCCCTCTCTTCTAAGAATGATTATACCATATAAGTAAATTGAAGAAAAGAAAAAATAATTATCCATTTTTTGACTTTTTTTAGCATTTTTAAATTGACTTATCGCAAAATATTATTTACAATTTATATGAAGTTTAATTGACAGAAAAAAATGATAAATTTAAATTATTATAAGATTACTCCAAACAGTACTTTTATAAATACTTTTAAACATTTTGATGAATTAGAAAATAAGTTAGATGCCTTGGTTAAAAAATACAATTATTGTTATCATAATGGTAAATTTTATAACCGAGCCTCTATTTTTTTAGATAAACATTTTGATAATTTTTGCAAACGTGAATTTCTTTATTATGATATAAGTCGTAACAAATACTTGGTAGATATTATTGATACTTTTAATTTTCATACCACTAATTTTAAGTTTACAATGGTTTTAGGTAAAATACGTACTAGTATTATGAAATATAAGAATGTATCTTATATAAACATTTATACCGAAAAAGAAATTAAAGCTTATAAATTACTGGTTATGTATAAAAATTATGAAGAAGCTTTTGTTGAAGCAGAAAGATTATATCAAGTTTTAAGAAAACTGAGAGAAAGAGATATTTTAGAAATAATATTTCGCAGTGAAGAAAAAAGAATAAATAATATGAGTTCCATTACTTTAGTATTCTAATTATTTATTTTTTGATTCTATTTTTTTCTCTTTAAAATTTGAATCTTTTTCTTATTTACATATATCAGATTAAAAAATTAGTATTGAATTATAAAAAAAATAGAGCAACAAAAAAAGCCCTCTTATAAGGGCCTTAAACTCTATCTGGTGCGGGTAAAGGGACTTGAACCCCCATGGATCTCTCCGCTAGATCCTAAGTCTAGTGCGTCTACCAATTCCGCCATACCCGCGATTATTTAAGAATGGTGGACCCTGTAGGACTCGAACCTACAACCCATCGGTTATGAGCCGATTGCTCTAACCGATTGAGCTAAGGGTCCATTCATTTCTTTCGACTAGTTAAATATATCATAAATATGCCATTCTTGCAATAACTTTTTGATAAAAAGCTTAAAAAAAATAAGTATCACTACTTATTATTTTGCAACATATTTAATAAATCAATTTTAAACATGTCTTTTGAAGCATTTTCTTTAGATATCATAACACCTTTATATGTTGCAAGTTCTGATTGATGTCCTTCAAGTAAAATACTTGATGGTGTAATAGTATCCAACATAACAATTTCTTCTTGTTCGTATACAACGTAATGTAATTTGACATCACCATGAATTTGAGCAAATTTTCTATCACTAGGTAATTTTAACTCATAAGTCTTAGTGTGTTTACTCTTATTTTGAGAAACTAATTCACCAACAAATTTACCATCCCTCAAATCAGGATAATATTCAAAATTTAATTTCTTATAAGCAAGCATGTTATATTTTTTTAATGCTCTTTCTAGTTTGTGATACTCATTTTCGTTTGTATAATCTAAAACAAAACCTTTCATAACCAATTCCCCCTATAAAACCCTTTGATACTTTTGATTATAGCACAAAAGTTTACATTTGTCAAATTTTGTCTTATAATCCTTGCAACATACATAAAAGATGCTATTTACCATTGGGACTTAATATTATCAAATATTTAAGGCTTTGTCAAACTTTTTTTACTTTTACTTAGGTAATTTATAAATTTTTAAAAAAAATAAAAACCCACTTCTCTTTTATCAGAGAAATAGGTTTAAATCTTCTTATTATTTTTCCAACATGCTATTTAATTTTTTTAAACTTAAAAGTAACTCTTCCTCTTTTACTTTGCTAATAGCAGCATATTTTTTTTCTTTATTAGCATTATAAACAGCTGGATGACTTATTGGTTTAGGGTCCATGGTTTCAATTAAATTATTAACATCGATAGCTCTTACTAATAGACCATTAATTTCTTCTTCGTTCTTATATTTTAAAACAGGAATACTTTGAGTATTAATTAGTTCATCATAGCTTATAATAGCCTTGGTTTCTTCTTCATTTTCAAATTTTGTTAAATCAGTTCTAATAACAGCTGTACTTTCTTGAAGCTTTGAAGTTAGGGCTTCTAGAGAAATATCACTATTATCGACAACAATAGTATTGGTTACTTCTTCCTTCTTATCCTTAAACTTTAAAACATAAATAAAAGTTACTAGTAACATCATCAGTAAAATATTTGCACCAATAAAAATAATATCATAAGTATTCAATGAATTAAAATATTCTAATAAATTTCTTGCAATTACCATTACTATATTCATACTATCTATCACCTATTATAATAGTAGCATATTTAAATATTGCTTGACAATAAAATTCTTTAAAAATGTCAAAATATTCAAAAGTTTGACATTTTTTTGTTAAATTTAAGTAAAGAAAATGACAAGTGAGTTATTTATCAGTACATACATTATTCATAGTTAGTGGAACACTGTAAGTGACTTGTTTATTATTACTATCAGTTGCTTTAATTGTAACATACAGTCCATTGTTTTGAAATTCCTTACACTTATAGATATAATTATCAATATTAAACGTAACATTTTTCAATAAATCTTCTAACTTTTTAGGATTTTCTTCTTTTATTACTATTTGTGATATCCTATTTTCTAAAGTACCATTCTTTTCATAAAGAATACATTCTATACTTTTATATAAATTGTCATCAGCCCCACCACAATAATTAATGCTTGCTATATAAATAGCACTTTTAATATCGTTATAAGCAATAGAACCTGTTATAGTAAAATTACTGCAATCACTACTTATAGTTTTAAATTCAAAATCATTAACTTTATTTTTAATAACTAAAAAAACTAATGTTATGCCTATCAAAGAAATAAATATTCCTAAAATCAAAAACTTTTTTTTATTAAAATTATTTTTAATTTGCGTATTTTTACTACTTGCGTTGGTATTTAAAACATAATCGCCGGTTAAAAAAGAATTGATATCAATATTAAAATCATCGCATATTTGTTTAAGGAGGCTTATATCAGGGATGTTTTTACCATTTTCCCACTTAGAAACAGCCTGATAAGTTATGTTATATTTTAAAGCTAAATCTTTTTGCGTTAAATGATTATCTTTTCTTATTTGTTTAATTAATTTTCCTATTCTTTCTGTGTCCATAAAATCTCCTAGATAATTATAACATAATCTTTATTTTAGAGAAAAGAAAAAGTACCATCAAGGATACTTTATTCTAATTCTAATTTCTTTATTATTGCATGATAATTGTTAAATACATAAGGATAAAACTCTTCTTCTAATCTTATATTATTTTGAACTAAATAATCAGATACAACATCCCCAATTAAGTAGCCCAAAATATTATTAATTACATTTTTAAGTTTTAAGTCAAGAATTTTTCGAATTTCATTAATCTCAAGATTTGGAGGCAAACTTTCATTTTCTAAATAATACTCTTCGTATTTTTGCATTAACAATAAATTATTTAGTTTTTCTTGCATAGCTAGATAATGGTTATTCTGTCTAATTTTAACAACATTTTCATACTTTAAGCCAACTAGTTTTATAAACTCTTTTTCCATATAAAAACTAAAGGTCTCTGGTAAAAAACAGTAGTAAGCGTTACCATTAATAATATCTTTATGTAACTTAAAATCAACAAAATGGGCCAACTCATGAATTAACCGAAACAAGTCACTATCATCATTTTTTATATTTATAAAAGTTTTATTAATATCTAAATAGGAAATAGTTTTTCCTTCAGGTTTCATGATAATGTTTTTATTCATATTAGCCATAATAATTGCATAGTATTTTAAATTATACATTTTATAAAAATTCAAAACAACTTTTAAATACTTAGATTTAGTCTTTAAATATTTCTGCTTAAAAACTGGCTCACTATAATGCTTTTTTAATATTTCTATTTCTTCTTTTGAGCATAGCTTCGTATAATTAGAATTATCGGCAATTAGTTTTCTAAATATTTCGATTTTTTCTAAAGAAACATTCATTAATTATCTCTAACTTTGCAATTAAACTTATTTTTAACATTAGTCATTATATCATTAAATATAGTCATAACTTCATCTTCTTGTAGAGTTCTAGTATTTGATTGGAATGTTAATTTGAATGCTACTGATTTTTCAGTTTCTAAGACATTTGGTCCAGTATAAACATCGAAAATACTAATATTTGTTAATAAATCCTTGCCTGATATTCTTATTTCATTCATTATTTCTTCAACTGGCAGGCTCTTATTAACTACAAAAGCTACATCTTTAACGATTTCTGGATAAATAGAAGCCGCAACATACTTAAGTGGTTTTATTTCTTGCATTAATTTATTTAAAGAAATTTCGCAAACATAAATCTCATCTTTACATAAGTTTGGATGAACCTCACCTATGATGCCTAAGAATATATCGTCTAAATAAATCTTAGCACTTCTTTTTGGATGCATACTATCTACTCTTGCTTTAGCAAAATGATATCTGCCTGCAAATCCTAAATAGTCAAGTAAGTTTTCCACGATTCCTTTAATCAAATAGAAATCACACTTCACATTAACTTTAGTTGCTTCGTTAAGAATATAATTACCTTTCATTAAAATAGCAATCTTACTTTCTTCTTCAAAATTAACATCATAAGTCTTACTAATTTCATAAAGAAACATATCATTTACTTTACGAGTTTTATTATAATTATACACATTTAACATACTAGGAATTAAAGAAGTACGTAAGACGGACTTATCAATACTCATTGGATTAGGCAAATTTAAATTTACTTTACCTTCGTAATTAAAAGTACTAGCCATATTTGGGGAAGTTAAGGTATAAGTTCTAGTTTCTGTAAGTCCTAAAGAGCGAAGGCGACTTGCAATGATCTTATGATATTTAACATCACCCTTATACTCGCCTTGTTTTATTTTTACTTTTGGTAAAGTACAGGCTAAATTTTCATAACCATAAAGACGAACAATTTCCTCAGCAATATCATTAACATTAGGGTCTATATCTAATCTACGATTAGGAATAGTTACTGTGAAGGTATTATTATTAAATTTATATGGAAATTCTAATCTATCAAGTTCATGTTCAATATCATTTGGTTTAATATCAATACCTAGAAGTTTACTAATATCATCTTCTTTAAATGTTACTACTTTAGGAGTTTTATCTAATTTATCATAAGTAATAGTACCATTTAAAATAGTAGCATCAGCATATTTTTCTAATAAATTACAAGCTCTATTTAGGGCATAATTAGTATATTCATAAGATAAGCCTTTACCATAACGAATAGATGCTTCACTCTTTAAATTGAGACGATTAGATGTATTACGAATACTAATATTATCAAAGATAGCGGCTTCAATAAAGATATTTTTAGTATTTTCTGTAACCTCAGTATTTAAGCCTCCCATAACCCCCGCTAGGCAAATAGACTTCTTGCCATCAGTTATAACAATATCACTAGCCTTTAAAACTCTTTCATTATTATCTAGAGTTACTAATTTTTCATTTTCATAGGCATCTCTAACTACTATTTTTGTACCTAAAGTATCTTTGTCAAAGAAATGAAGAGGTTGGCCAAATTCTAGCATTACGTAATTGGAAATATCAATAACATTGTTAATTGGACGCATACCAGCATCAATTAATCTCTTTTTAATAAATTCTGGACTTTCTTTAATGGTTAAATTAGTTGCCATACGACCAGTATAATATGGACATTTAGGAGTATCTATTTCTAATGAGATATAGTTATTTACATCATCATTAACTGTTTTATAAGACATATCTGGTAAAGTAACTTTACGATTTAAAATTGAGGCAATTTCATAGGCAAAACCAATATGATAGTAGCAATCGTTATTACGATGTTTATGAATATCTAACTCGTAAAGAGTTGTTTCTAAACCTAAAGCGGCAATGGCTGGAGCACCAATTTTTAAGTTATCTGGAGCGATAAAAATACCTTTAGCATAATTTTCTTTAGTATTTTCTTCTAAGCCAATTTCACATAAAGCACAAATCATACCATTAGAATCTATGCCACGCAAGCTAGTATTTTTAATAATGCCACCTGGTAATTTAGTACCATCTAGAGCTACTATTACTTTAATACCACTTTTAACGTTTGGAGCCCCACACACTATTTGAACTAATTCATCATTTCCCACATCAACCTGGCAAATATGCATATGGTCAGAATTAGGATGATTAACACATTCAACTATTTGTCCTATTACTAAACCTGGTATATTATTGGAAATAACTTTTTCAACATTTATACCAGCTTTAGTTATTTTAACGGCTAATTCTTTTAAATCTTGATCTTTAATATCAATATAATCGCTAACCCATTCTAAACTAATCATTTTCTTTTTCCTTTCTATCAAATGTTTTAATTTCTCTTAAGTCGTTATTATAAAAGACACGGATATCGTTAATATCATATTTAATCATAGCTAAACGTTCAGCACCAAACCCGAAAGCAAAACCACTCCACTCGTTTGGATCATAGCCAGCCATTTTTAGGACATTAGGATGAACAATACCAGCACCACAAACAGTAACCCAGCCCGTTTGTTTACAAACATTACAACCTGTACCATGACAATTACAGCAAGTTATATCTACTTCAACAGAAGGTTCAGTAAATGGATAATAACTTGGGTGGAAACGTGTCTTTGTATCAATGCCATATAGTTTCTTAGCGGCTAAATCAATAGTTCCTTTTAAATCACTTAGAGAAATATTTTTGTCAACTAATAAACCTTCAATTTGAGTAAATTGATGTGAATGCGTAGCATCATCATCATCACGACGATAAGTCTTACCTGGACAAATTACTCGAATTGGTTTTTTACCTTCTCCTTTTAACATTGTTCTTATTTGAACAGGTGAAGTCTGACTTCTTAAAAGTAACTCTTCTCCCTTAACATAAAAGGTATCTTGAGCTTCTCTTGCAGGATGACCTTTAGGTAAATTTAACATTTCAAAGTTATACTTATCAAGTTCAATTTCTGGTCCATCAACAACATCATAACCCATACTCATGAATATTTCTTCTACATCAAGAATTAATTTTTCTAAAATACAAGGTGACCCTACTGGTATTTTAGTAGCCGGAAGACTAATATCAATATCTTCACTTTCTAATTTTTTATTTAATATTTCTTCTTTAATTGTTGTTTCTTTATCACTAATTAACTTAGTAACTTCTTGTTTTAAAGTATTTACTAAACTACCATAAGTTTTTCTTTCTTCAATATCCATACTTCCTAAATTAGCAAGTAAACCAGATATTTCTCCTTTTTTAGATAAATACTTATTTTTTAGTTCAGTTAAACTATTTATATCTTTAATATTTTGTAAGTTATTTAAAATAGTTTCTTTAATATTCTTTATCTTTTCTTGCATACTTATTTCCTTTCTTTTTAAAGTTTTAATAAAAAAATTCTTACCTCCCATAAAGGACGTAAGAACCGTGGTACCACCTTAATTTATAACTCTTTTTTTGATAACGCAAATACTTGCGGGATTACTCCAGTTCTTAAGGTGAATTCATAAACTCTACTTTTATAATTCTTTACAGCTACTAGAATTACTCTCTTAAAAAGTTTTTTTAGTTTATTACTACTTCTTAATCAAAACCTTTTTTTAATACTTTCTTAGTATATCACAACATTTTTATTTTGGTATAATTATTTTTCGTAAAGTACCAATTTTTTAGTTTAATCATATAATATTTAATTGTTTTTTAACATTTTAACTCTATTCTAAATGTTTTTAAACTTGATGATATTAAATATTTTATTATTTAATTCTTTTTAAAGCTTTGGTTTCATTTTTCTTTTTTAAAATTTCACTCATCTTTTTATTAATAACAGCAATAACATAGTCTTTATTTTTACTGCGTTCTGTATCAAGACTCGTGATGATTAAAACGTTATCTTTGTTTTTTTGTTTGTCATAAATACTAACATAGACAATATCAGTTTTGCCTCCTAAGTTAGCGGGGTCAATAACCCCAAAGCGACCAGTTATGCCTACTCCGTAATCAGCATTTGCAAAAGTGCTTATAGCTCTTGCCATTGCTATGGCTGTTTCTTTACTATAAACAGTGTAAGCATCAATTATTTCCTTAGAAACTCCCATTTTAATCTTATATTCATTTGAATAAGTAACCGCACTAAACTTAATGATGCCACTAGCCCCTGGTACATTAGTTATAGCATTACAGATGCCACCACCAGTACAAGATTCCATTGTTGCGATAGTTTCGCCTCTATCAATTAATAATTTAACGGTTTCTTCCATATTTCTCATCTCTCCTTTTTGCGGAAGTAATATTTTTTTGCTTCTAATGGTGCTAGTTTTCTTACAACGTCCTCATTTTTGAAAACGATGTTATTTTGGCTAAAGTTTTACCGTTATGGGCGACATAATTAATATCTTTTAGAACAAATACTATTAAAGCCAAAATTATTTAATCTCTTTGGAGTGCCAGCGGTAGTGCAAAATGATTTACTCACTATCGTTAATTATAACCTTAAATTTTAAAAAAGCAATATTTATGACTATTATGATTATAATTCTTTGATACTTTACTTTAATTGTAATCTTTTTTAAAATAAGTTTTAGAAAGGAGAAGTTATGGCATCATTTGTTGTTCACCATATAGCAGGAATGTACTTTCTTGATGAATTAGAAAAGAAAATTAAGATTAGCAAAGAAAATCAGAGTAATTTCTTACTAAGTAATTTAATTGTAGACTCTACTAGTAAAAATAGTAATTTAGATACGCAAACCCAAAAAATAGTCACTCATTTTCGGGGCAATAATGATAGAGATAAAGTTATTCAATATCCTAATTTAAGTTTGTTTCTAGATAAGTATGCCCCCTATTTAAAGGCTGGTGATTTTAAAACTTTAGGTTATTTATTTCATCTTTATACCGATTATAAATTTTTTAATAATTTATTTAGAGATTCGTTTACCTTTTTAGATAAAGACTATAAACCAACAATTTATGCAAACGAAGTAAAATTCGTAAAATTACATAAAAATAATAATGTTATTAATAACAAAGATTTTTGGACTCATAATACTGATACTAGTATTTATGATGATTATACGACTATCAATAAAATCGTACTCGAACATTTCGGATATGATTTTGATTACGAAACTTTAAAAAATGCGGGAAGTAGTTTTACCGATATTCCTATAATAGAAGTAAACCCTCAAAATATTTTTGCTGTTTTAGACAAAACTAAAGCCTTTATTTTAGAAGGCCATGCAACTAATAATAATTTAAAAGTATTTAAGATTGAAGACATCCTAGATTTCATCCCTACCGTAGTTACAGAATTTTTTAAAGATTTTAGCGATGTTCTAAAAAATTATAAAAGTAATGAAGTTTTAAGCAAGAAAAAAAATTAATTGTTAATTGTTTGAAGGCTGTAATAAGAAAGTTTTTTCCTTATTACAGTTTTTTATTTTAAAAAATAGTACTGAAAAGTTTAATCAGTACTATTTTAACTTATTTATTTTTAGGTTTAATTACTTCTAAGCCACCCATATATGGTTGTAATACTTTAGGTATTTTAACACTACCATCTTCTTGATAGTTATTTTCAATAACAGCAATAAGTCCTCTTGGAGTGGCAAGGCAAGTATTGTTTAAAGTGTGTAAGAAATACGTACCATTATCACCTTTAACACGAATACTTAGACGTCTTGCTTGAGCATCACCTAAGTTAGAACATGAACCTACTTCAAAATATTTCTTTTGTCTTGGGCTCCATGCTTCAACATCGCATGATTTAACTTTTAAATCAGCTAAATCGCCAGAACAGCATTCTAATTGGCGAACAGGAACATCCATATTTCTAAATATTTCAACAGTATATTTCCACATTTGGTTATAATAATTCATTGATTCTTCTGGTTCGCATAAAACAATCATTTCTTGCTTTTCAAATTGATGAACACGATATAAGCCTCTTTCTTCTAAGCCATGTGAGCCACCTTCCTTACGGAAACATGGTGAATAAGAAGTTAAACGGATTGGTAAATCACTCTTTTTAATAATTTGATCTTTAAAACGACCTATCATTGAATGTTCAGAAGTACCAATTAGGTATAAATCCTCACCTTCAATTTTATACATCATTGCTTCCATTTCTGGAAATGACATAACACCAGTTACAACATCAGCATGTATCATAAATGGTGGAATACAGAAAGTAAATCCTTTATTTATCATATAATCTCTAGCATAAGCAAGCATAGCTTCATGTAATCTTGCTATATCGCCAGTTAAATAGTAGAAACCTTCACCACTAGTACGACCTGCCGATACTTTATCCATACCATCTAGAGCTTCAATGATATCAGCATGATATGGAATTTCGTAATCAGGAACTTTAGGTTCGCCAAATCTTTCTACTTCCACATTAAAGGAATCATCTTTACCAATAGGAACTGATGCATCCATAATATTAGGAATAACTAACATACGTTTACGAATTTCACTGCTTAATTTAGTTTGTTCTTCTTCTAAAGCAGCTATTTCTTCATCCATTTTTTTTATTTGTTCTTTAATTTGGTTAGCTTCTTCTTGTTTTTTATCACGCATTAAAAGACCAATCTGACTACTTAATCTATTTTTTTCAGCCTTTAAGCCATCTTTTTTAGTTTGTGTTTCTCTTACTTTAATATCAAATTCATAAACCTCATCAACTAAAGGTAATTTTTCATCTTGAAATTTCTTTTTGATATTATCTTTTACTAATTCTTTATTTTCTCTAATTAATTTAATATCTATCATATATAAATCCTTCCTAATCGTAATAAAATTATTATATTACTTTTAATCTTCTTAAGCAAGAAAGATTAAGCTTTTTTCTTACTCTTTTCTATCGTTTTATGTTATTATCAGGAACTTTACTTTGTAATTTAAACATAATATCTTGAAGTAAAGATTGAATTTTTTTAACATCTAGCTGTAAAACTACTATCATCATTTCCATGCTAAACCTAGTATTATTAATTAAACCATACTTCATTGCATATAAAAGAGCTTCTTCAGGAGTAAATATTTTTTGTAAATCCTGATAAGTTTTATCTTTCATAAAGTCAATTATACTTGATGCTACTTCATTACTTATAATATTTTCTAAATTAATATGTTTAAAATTATAATTTGGAAATTTTAGCAAGTCTTCTTCTATTTTTAAATATACATCATCATAAAATTTAGGATGTTTATTTAAATCTATTGGTTTAGTTAAGTCATTATCGCACATCATCATTAGAGTTTCATAATCCTTGGTTTCTAGATGTAAGATAGCTTTAAGCACGGCTTCTTTATTATATTTTTTGAAGTAATCATATATAGTCTTTCTTATTGTTTTTTCATGCTTAGAACTAGTATTTTTACTTTCTTTTTTCTTCTTATTTCTATTTACCATAACTAAATTAGCTCTTCTAGAAATCTTTTCTGTTAAAGTTCTATTCAATATGGTGACCTCATAATCAGTTAATTTTACTAAATTAAGATTTAAATATTCTGGTCCGAAAACTAATTTTAATATATCTAATTCTTTTTTACTTAAACCAGACATCACTACTTTGAATTCTTCATCAGTTAACCAATCGTATAAAAAACGCAGTGGCATAGTAATTTTACTAATACTATTTTCATTTTGCATAACATCACCAACGTTTTTCTATTTTATACCATAAGTAAGATAAAGGCAATTATATTCTTTATTAAAGTAATCTTTTTTCTTTAAGAAAATATAAAGCAATAAATCAATTATTATTAGAGCCACACTATTTTCAAATGTTGAATTAAAAAACAAACTAATTTCTCTAGAACTTAAAACTATTTCTAAAAGAATAGTTATAATGCTAACAGTTTCTGTTAAATAGCGGATGTTTGTTAGCCATTTTATTTTTCTAGTTAATATTAAACCAAACTCATTTAAGCATATAATATATAAAAACAAATTAATTAAGGTAAGTAATAAAACTTTAATTGATAAAAAATCTATTTTAGCTATTAAACAAAATGATATGATAAAAATTAGCATAATAAATCCAACAACTTTAAAATTATAAAGCCATATCATTAAATAATTATTTTTCTTTGGTAAAAATAAGTAATAATTTTGTCTTTCAGATATTAGACGATAAGCATTACTAAGATAAATAATGCATCCAGCAATGATACCTTTTCCTAAGTAAGTAAAATTATTTAAAGATTTTATTATATTACTTAGAGGGCCTATGGTATCTCTACTTGCTTGCCAAAAATAAGTACCACTGCTATGGGCTATTCCTGTTAATATATCGTAAGCATTTAGAAAATAAAAGATAATTATTAAGATACATAAGTTAAATAAACGTTTATTTTTGTTATAATATTTCATTTAAAGTGCCACTTTCTAATTCATATATTTTATCGACAAAATAAGTAAATTCTTCTTTTTGACGACCAGTTATAATAATTAAATAACCATTACTTTTTAAGTTTAAAAGAAAAATTCTAACTGCATCTATATCACTCTGAGTTAAACTTTTAAAAACATCTTCGATTAAAATTATTTTATTGTTATTTAATGTAGTACAAATAATGCCTAATTTTTTTAACATATTTTCACTATAATTTTTTATTTCTAACTTGCTATCTTTAAGTAAATCTACCTTATTTAATAGTACACTAATCTCTTTTTTATCCAGTTTAGTAGTGCTTATATCTTCTAATGTTTCTATGGCATCAAAATCATTAATAAAGTGCATATCATTAAGAAAAAAACCTAGGTTAGTATTATCTGTTATTTTTATACTGCCCAAGGTTGGCTTGATTAGATTACACAATACTCGTAAAAATACATTAACACTCGTATCTCCTACTAAAGCATAAATTTTATTAAACTCAAAGTTACAATTAATTTGGTTAAGATAATTAATATTATCTACAACAAGACTTAAATTTTCTATATTCATATATTTACCTCAAGATGATTATAATATGAATTAAGATGCTTGCCAATAATTATAAGAAAAAATTCTACTTTTTAGTAGAACTTTCATATTTTTCTAAAGCTTTTTTTAAACCTATCCAAGGAAGTAAGGCACAATGTTTGCGATTTTGCTGCTTATATATTTCATTGTAAGCTAAGGCTTCACTTAAATCATCGTTAGTAGTACCATTTTCAATCATAGTTTCATATTCGCTACATAGTTTTAAAACTTCACTTATTTTTTTATTTTCTAATAATTTTATCATTACAGAAGTAGCCGATGTTGAAATGGCACAAGCTTCCCCGTCAAAGTAAATTTTCTTAATTGTATCATCTTCTATTTTTAAATAAATATCAATATTATCAATACAAGATTCATTATTGGAATTTACTTTTATAAATTCATCCTTATTTTCTGGAACTTCTTTATTATATGGATACATGTAATTATCCATAATGATTTCTCTTCTTAATTCATTATCCATTATTATATCATCTCTTTTAATATTCTATTTTTATCACTTAGCAATTCAACTAAACGATCAATTTCTTCTTTTGTATTATAAAAGTATAAACTAACACGACAAGTATTTTTAACACCAACTGCATCTTTTAAAATTTTAGCACAATGGTTCCCAGCACGAACGCAAATATTATATTTGTCTAAATAAACAGCAACATCTTGGGAAAATATACCATCAACATTAAAAGCAACTATGCCTGTATCAGATTCTAAATTAATTATATCAATATGCTTAATATCAACTAATTTATTTACTAAATATTTACGTAATTCTCTTTCATGTTCTAAAATGTTATCCATACCGATTTTATTTAAATAATCAATAGCGGCTCCAAGACCGATAACTCCAGCAATGTTAGGAGTACCAGCCTCAAGTCTAGTAGGCAAACTTTTTAAATAAACATCATTTACATCATCAAATGATTCATTCATGCCACCACCTAGGTTAACAGGTTCCATCTCTTGTAAAAGTTCTTCTTTACCATAAAGAACCCCTACTCCTGTTGGACCACATAATTTATGAGCCGAAAAAGCTAGAAAATCACAATCCAAATCCTGAACATCTATTTTCATGTGAGGAACACTTTGGGCACCATCAACTACTAAGAAAATTCCACGTTCATGAGCAATATGTGCTATTTCTTTTATCGGACGTAAATCACCAATAACATTAGTTACTTGGGCTAGAGCAATTACTTTCGTTTTAGGTGTAATACTTTTTAAAACATTTTCAACAGTAACATAGTAATTATTGTCTAGAGGAATATAGTTTACTTCTAAATTCAATTCACGAGCTAATCTAAACCATGGTAAGACATTTGATGCATGTTCCGATTTAGTAATTAAAATCTCATCACCTGGTTCTAAAATGTTAGAAAAGAAACCGGTAGCAATATAGTTTAAAGATTCAGTTGCTCCACTAGTAAAAACTACTTCTTTTCTACTTTTAGCATTAATAAACTCTTGTACTTTATTACGAGCAAGTTCATACTCCGTATCTACCTTTAAAGAAGTTTTATAGTCTCCTCTATGTGCGTTGGAAGTATATTCGGTATAGTATTCTTCTATTTTTTTAACAACTACTAAAGGTTTTAAAGTAGTTGCTCCATTATCTAGATAAGTTATATTATTAAAAAGAAAAGGAAAATCTTCTCTATGCATATAAGTACCTCCTACATACTAATTATTTTCTTTTAAATTACTCTTTAAAAAGCCGTCAACAATTAACTTTGTGGCATCTTTTTTATTTATTCCTTTACTGTTTAGATAAAACAAATAATCTTTATCAACGGTACTAATCGTCGTATTATGAATGGCATTAACACTATCACTGCGAACTAATAGATTAGGAACTATCATATTTTCAGCATCATTTAAAGTAACAATTCTTAAATTTTCTAGAACCTCATTATCTTTAGTAGCCTCATCAACTTTAGAAGTAGCAACATTTTTAATTACACCTTTTTGGTCGGTTATGCCATGGAAGTTAATATGTGAAATATTATTATTTCCAGCAATATTGGCATTTAAACTGATATCGCTTGCGATTAAAGTTTTAAGACTATAGTTAAATTCAACATAGGCATTGGATGTAATTTCGATATTCAAATTAAATTTATTTATGGATTCATTATAACGATTATAAAGTAAGTGGCTACCATCGGACATAATAATTTTTAAATCTAAATCGGTATTATTATTAATATCGTTAATACAAACATTACCACTTATTTCTAAAGTTAAAGTATTAGTTTTAATATCTAAATCATTTAAGGAATTATTAATACTTAAAATGCCCTCTTTCACTAATAATTTATTCATATTTTTAAAAACTCCTTACATCATTTGTCCTAAATCAAGGTTAAAACCGTTTTCTTCGATTTTTTTAGCTATATTAATATCACCAGTAAAGCTAATATGTTTATCTTTTATAATATGAACAAAGTTAGGCTTGATTATATCCAAAATATTACTATGGTGGGTAATTATTAAAATACTTATTTTTTCATTTTTTTCATGATAATATTCCATAATTGAGTTAGCACATACTTTTAGGGCATCAACATCAAGACCACTATCTAATTCGTCTAAAATAATTAGGCTTGGCTCTAGCATCCAAAGATGCATTAGTTCATTTTTCTTTCTTTCGCCGCCACTCATGCCGTCATTGATACTACGATGAATAAATGATGTAGGAATGTCTAATTTTTTACAGACCTCTTGAATCTTTTTATTAAATTTATATAAATCAACAGAATGACCTAGTCTATTAGCAAGAGCCATTCTAAGCATATCAGCATTACTAACGCCTTCGATAGCTAATGGACTTTGATTAATTAACATAATTCCCATTTGAGCTCTGGTGGTTGTATCAACATTTGTAATATCTTTATCATTATAAATGATTTTACCATTAGTAATTATATATTTACTATCACCCATGATAGCTTTACAAATACTAGATTTACCAATACCGTTTGGTCCCATGATAGCATGGATTTCTCCGTCTTTAATATTTAAATTAAAATCGTTTAGAAGCTCTTTATCTTCTACTTTTAAGCTTAAATTTTCTATTTTTAACATAAAAACACCTCTTAAGTTTCTTTTTGCTTTTTACAATACAACTATTTTACCATAAATCACAAATAAAAAGCAGATATTTCTTAATAATTATCACTAAAAACATCTGTTAATTTTCTAAGCCATAATCACTCAATCATTTACTAAGTATCACTATTATCTTTTTTTCTTAAATTAAGTAAAATAGCAGCAGCTTCATCATAATTTTTAATTTCGCGATTGTTAGTAATTTTTTCAATTGCTTTTATTTCTTCTTCATTTAAGCCTTCTTTCCCT
>ULOC01051299.1_pt1 | contig 77158 bp, 85 predicted proteins | sample 1952181 | NCBI WGS metagenome assembly ULOC01 (sample SAMEA4835592, study PRJEB28245) | human gut metagenome | biome: gut microbiome; material: fecal sample | place: Denmark | collected 2008
AATCAATGAAATTTATTTTTTTACAGCCCCTTTTTATATTTTTTGAGCTATAATATAGATGGTGATTAAAATAGACGTTCTTATAAGAAATTTAAAAGTGAGATGCTAACAAAATCTCAAATTGGAGAAATTGTAAAAGTAGGTCTTGTTGCACCATCAGGTAGAAATGTGCAAAATGGTATCATTGTTGTAATCGAAAATAAGAAGACTAGAGATGAACTTTCAAGGCTTAATGCTAATATTGCTGGCTTCAAGGATGACTTTGATCCATTTTATAATGCACCAGTTGTATTATTAGTTCTAATGAAAAAATGTCCTAATGGTATTTATGATGGCTCATGTATGATGGAAAATATTTTGATTGAGGCTCAAAATCAAGGACTTGGAGCATGCTGGATTCATTGTGCTAAAAGAAGAAATAATATCCGAAGAAGGAAAAGAAATTTTAAAGGATTTAAAACTTAATCTGAATGAATATGAAGGTATTGCTCATGCTGTTATTGGCTATAAAGATCAAGGAACAATTTCTAAGGTAATTAAGGAAAATCGAGCAATTTATTTAATTTAATAATAAAAATAACTTAAGCTTCCACAAAATATGTGGAATTTTTTTTGTTGACTTTAAAAATAGATACTAGTATAATAATATAGTCCGAATTAGGACTGAGGTATTATATGGATTATAAAAATGAATTGAGAGAATTATTTAATATTTTTAATGAAACAAATAAAGCCTATAATGAACTTGCAAGTAAAGTTGGCTTAAGTTATAATCAAATGGTTATTTTATATTATCTTCAAAGTCATTATAATGTTACACAAAAAAATATTGTAAATGATATGCTTATTCCTAAACAAACAATTAATACAATTTTAAATAATTGGATTAATGCAGGTTATATTTCCTTTGAAAATAAATTGACTAAAAAGAATAAGATTATATTATTAACAGAGTTTGGTAAAAAGGAGCTAGAACCTAAAATAACTTTTGTTATGGATAAGGAAGCTATTATACTAGAAAGACTAGGAGATGTGACTAAATCTTTAGTTTTATCAAATTTAAATTATTTAAAAATTATGAAGGAGGTAATAAAAAATGAAGAATAATATGGATAAATGTTTTACATTTAAGCAAATTCTTAAATTTACATTACCGAGCATCATTATGATGATGTTTTTTTCTCTTTATACAATTGTCGATGGTATTTTTATTTCTAATTATGTTGGTACAACGGCCTTAGGCGCTTTAAATATTATTTATCCTTATCAATGCTTAGCTATTGGCACGTCTGTTATGATTGCATCGGGAGGAAGTGCAATTGTAGGAAGAACATTAGGAGAGCACAAACAAGAAGATGCACGTAAATTTTTTACAATGTTTGTTATGGTTGAAATTATTTGTGCAATTACTTTCTTAATTTTAGGCTTATCATTTCAAGGGCCTATTTTAAAACTGCTTGGTGCTAGTGATGAACAAATGCCTTATGCTATTAAATATTACCTCATTTATACTTGCTTTTTACCGTTTTCTTTCTTACAAAATGCCTTTCAGACACTTTTTGTGACTGCAGGTAAGCCTCATTTAGGCTTAGGATTAGTTATTTGTGCAGGTATTATGAATGTTTTTTTGGATTATTTCTTTTTAGATATTTGTTCTATGTCAATTGAAGGTGCGGCTTTAGGTACGGTACTTGCGTGCTTGATTCCATCAGTTACAGGTCTATTATATTTTAGTTTTAATCGTAAGGAAACATTATATTTTGTTAGGTTTAAGTTTGATTTTATGAAAATTAAAGAGGCATTTACTAATGGTTCATCTGAGATGGTTACAAATTTGGCTAATGCTATATCAACCTTCCTTTTTAATTATCAATGTCAAAAATTTTATGGAGATGACGGAGTTGCATCAATAACAATTATTCTATATTTTCAATTTCTATTTACGGCTATTTTATTCGGTTATTCGATGGGGATTGCACCCGTATTTTCATATAAGTATGGTAAAAATGATAAGAAGGAACTTAAATCAATTTTAAGGAGAAGTTTAGCTATTATTGGCACAATTAGTGTTTTAGCTTATGGCTTATCATTCGTTTTAATCAATCCAGTTGCACATTTATTTTCGGGTGGATCAAAGAATGTATTTGATATAACGGTTAATAATTTTGCTTTATATAATTCTGCTTTTATTTTGTTTGGTATTTCTATTTTTGCCTCAAGCTATTTTACTGCTTTAGGTAATGGCTTAGTATCGGCAGTAATTTCATTTTCAAGAACGATTTTATTTTTAACTATTGCTTTAATTGTTTTACCAATTATATTTAAAGAAAATGGTATTTGGATTTCGGTTCCTGTTGCGGAAGCCATTGGTGTTTTTGTTTCTATCTTTTGTCTTATAAAATACCGAAAAAAATATTTATACGATAGTTGTAATCAAAAAGAAGATGTGCTAGGATAATTTTGAACTTAATAACCAGGAAATGATGTTCTTCCTTGTTTTATAACAAAACCGCAATTATGCTGATGACGTCTATAGTTTTTTACTATGGAGTTATCAGCTTTTTTATTAGAAAGGAATTGATTAGTTATGTTTAAAGTTTATTTTTAGTTTTTTTGTAGGAGTAATTGGTGGAATTTTATTTGAAAAAATTAAAATACCTAAAATTATCTTTTATTTAATTATAGGGATTTTATTTGGAGGAGGATGTCTTAATTTAATTTATCCTAGTCTTGATGTTATTTCTGATTATCTAAGACAAATTGCTTTAATAATTATTTTGACAAGGTCAGGATTAGCTCTTGATTTTAAATCTTTAATTAAAATTGGAAGACCTGCTATTTTAATGTGTTTTTATCTGCTAGCTTTGAAATTATAGGAATTATTATTTTTGGACCATTATTACTTAATATATCTTACCTAGAGGCTACATTACTTGGTTGTGTCTTAGGTGCAGTTTCACCGGCTATTGTAGTTCCAAGAATGCTTACAATGATTGAAAATAAAGAAGGAGGCGATATCCCTAAGGTTATTATGGCAAGGGCTTCTTGTGATGATATTTATGTTATTGTCATATTTTATGCTTGCCTAAATGCCTTAAAAGCAAGTAGCTTTAATTTTTTATCTATTTTAAAGATACCATCAAGTATTATCTTAGGAGTGTTACTTGGCTTATTAATAGGAATAGGATTAATTAATTTATATAAATGCTTCAAGTTGAATTCAACAATTAAGGTTATTATAATGCTTGGTGTTTCATTCTTAATGGTATGGCTTGAAAACTATGTGAAGACTTATGTTAGCATTTCAGCCTTACTTGGTATTATTGTTATGTCTATAATATTATCTTCAAAAAATTCAGATTTAAATGATGTAAAACAATCATATAATCATTTGTGGAGCGCCTTTGAAATTTTACTCTTTGTGCTTGTTGGTACAAGAGTAAAGCTTAATTTAGTTTTTTCATTTGAAGGATTAAAAATTTTTATCTTGATTTTAATCGGGCTTTCATTTAGAACTATTGATGTTATATTAAGTGTTATGAAAAATAAGTATAATCTAAAAGAAATAATCTTTTTTGTTGTATCATATCTTCCTAAGGCTTACTGTTCAAGCATCAATTGGGGCGATTGCTTTAAGTGAAGTCTTAGCTTGTGGTGAAATTGTTTTAACGGCCAGTGTTATTGCAATCATATTTACAGCTCCCGTTGGTGCAATTTTAATTGATTGGCTTAAGTCTAAAATATTTTTACAAAATAAAAAAAATGTATAGAAATTATATAGTAGATATAGTATAATCTTTGCTAGACACTTTGTAAAATGTAGTGAATAATTGGAGGGTTATATATGTCTGAAAAATATGTGTATCACTTTGAGGAAGCTTATGGACTTGGTAAGGAGCTTCTTGGTGGTAAAGGTGCTGGTCTTGCGGAAATGACACACATTGGTGTTTCGATTCCTCAAGGCTTTACAATTACAACGGAGGCTTGTACTTTATATTATGAAAACGAAAAAAAGCTTCCTTCTTTTTTAATTGAAGATATTAAAAAAGGTATTAAAGAGGTTGAAAGAAAAACTAAAAAGCATTTTGGTGGTAATCGAAATCCTCTTTTAGTTTCAGTAAGATCAGGGGCTCGTGTATCAATGCCTGGTATGATGGATACTATTTTAAATTTAGGCCTTAATGATATGACAGTAGAGGCTCTTGCAAGAGAAACTAATAATGAAAGATTTGCTTATGATTCATATCGTCGCTTTATTTTAATGTTTACAAATATTGCTAAGGGACATCCAAGAACTGAAATGGATATGATGCTTGAGCGTTTAAAACAAGAAAAGGGTTATAAGCTTGATACAGAGGTTAAGTCATCTGAACTAAAGGAGCTTGTAGAGAAATATAAGGATTATTATAAGTCTGTTTTTAATGAGGAATTTCCAACTGATCCTTATGTTCAATTAATTGAAGCAGTAGAGGCTGTTTTTAGATCTTGGGATAATCCACGTGCTAATGTTTACCGTATGATGAATAATATTCCTTATTCATGGGGAACAGCTGTAAATGTTCAGTCAATGGCTTTTGGTAATAAAGGTGAAACATCAGGAACAGGGGTAGCATTTTCAAGAAACCCAGCAACAGGTGAAAAAAAGGTATCAGCTGAGTACCTACCAAATGCTCAAGGTGAGGATGTTGTAGCAGGTATTAGAACTCCTCTTCACATTGATGAACTTAAAAAAAGAATGCCAGAGGTATATGAGGAATTTATGGCTACAATTAAGCGTATGGAAGCTCATTACAAAGATATGCAAGATATGGAGTTTACGGTTGAAGATGGTCATTTATATTTTCTTCAAACAAGAAATGGTAAGCGTACACCTAATGCTGCTTTAAAAATGGCATGTGATATGGTTGATGAAGGCTTGATTACAACTGATGAGGCAGTTCTTAGAATTGATGCTAATAGCTTTGATAAGCTTTTACTTCCTAACTTTAAAAAAGAAAGCTTAGATGAAAAAACACCAATTGCGATAGGACTTCCAGCAGGACCAGGTGCTGGTACAGGCTATTTAGCCTTTTCAGCAGAAGAGGCTGAGCGTCGTCATAAGCAAGGGAAGAAGGTTATTTTAGTTCGCGCGGAAACATCTCCTGAAGATATTGTAGGCATGATTTCAGCTGAGGCAGTTTTAACAATGCGTGGTGGAATGACATCTCATGCAGCAGTAGTTGCTCGTGGTATGGGTAAATGTTGTGTTTGTGGATGCGCTGAGGCTTTAATTGATGAGGTAGCAAGAACTGTTACAATTAATAATAAAATATATACTGATAAGGATATTTTTTCTATTGATGGTTCAACAGGTAACGTATATCTTGGAGAAATTGAAATGGAAAGCCCAAATCTTACTACAGGCTATTTTGGTAGATTAATGAAATGGGTTGATGAAAAAAGAAGATTAAAGGTAAGAACTAATGCGGATAATGCTCGTGATGCTAAACAAGCTCTTTTATTTGGTGCTGAGGGAATCGGTCTATGTCGTACAGAGCATATGTTCTTTGAACGTGATCGTATTTTTTCTATGCGCAAGATGATTCTTGCTAGTACACATGAAGAAAGAGTGGAAGCTTTGAATGAGCTTTTACCAATTCAGCAGTCTGATTTTGAAGAATTATATACAATTATGGATGGTAAAAATGTAAACGTACGTTTATTAGATCCACCTCTTCATGAATTTCTTCCTAACGATGAAGCTTTAATTGAGGAATTAGCCTCGTCAACACATCATACCGCTTTGGAAATTAAGGATAAAATAAAGGAATTGCATGAATCTAATCCAATGATGGGACATCGTGGTTGTCGTTTAGCTGTTACCTATCCAGAAATTTGTGTAATGCAAACAAGTGCTATAATTAATGCGGCAATAAATGTTTCTAAAAGAACAAATAAATTAGTTAATCCAGAAATAATGGTACCACTTGTACTTGATAAGGAAGAACTAAAATTTGTTAAAAATATCATTACCACAACTGCTAACAAATTAATTTTAGCATCTGGTTTACCAATGAAATATCATGTTGGAACAATGATAGAAGTTCCTCGTGCAGCTCTTTTAGCTGATGAAATTGCTTCTTATGCTGAATTTTTCTCATTTGGTACAAATGATTTAACGCAAATGACAATGGGATTTTCACGTGATGATTCTGATAAATTCCTACCAGCATATTATGAAAATAAGATTTTAGAAGAAAATCCATTTAAAACACTTGATCAAAAAGGAGTAGGAAAGCTTATTTCAAATGCTGTAAAGCTTGGAAGAATGACAAATAAGGATCTTCACATTGGCGTTTGTGGTGAAACAGGTGGAGACCCTAAATCAATTGAATTCTATCATAAGGCTGGTCTTGATTATATTTCTTGTTCTCCATTTAGAGTACCAGTTGCTCGCCTTGCGGCAGCTCAAGCAGCTATTAAAAATAAATAATATAATTATAAAAGGTGTGTCATTTATGATGCATCTTTTTTATATAAATTTTATTGTTATAATATTATTGTGTAATTTAGTGCTATTTTGTTAAAAATATTCGTGTATTTTAGTGTGAAAAATGTAATATAATTCACGCGTTTTTACAAGAATGTTTTATTATTAGAATTACTTATTAGGATATTTTATTGCTCAAAAGAAATATTTAAATTTCATAATCATAATGAATTAATGTATTTTGTAAATGAAAATGTTCATAAAAAATACTGTTATTGTCTTTACTGAATATAAATCATATAATTCATTGATAAATAGTTACCTGTTAGTATTGAATCTCTAAAATAATTGAAAGGATATCAATGATTTAATTGAAATGAAAAAAAATTATTTTTGTTGCGTTAATGCTTTGCTCAATTGGCATAACTATTTTTGATTTTATTAATAGACCTTATATTAATTTGTTTATTCTTTTGTACCACTTTATGCTGTATTTTGTATTTGACTAAAAAATTCAGAATTTTTTGTTATATTTCTTTTTTTCTTTTATATTTTATGGTAAAATTAAAATATTAAAAAGAAAAGGATGTGGAATTATGAGTAATATTTATGTTGATAATTATAAATCAGTTTTAAGCTTAGAAGAAACAGAAATTGCAATTAAGCTTGTAAAGGATACATTTGAGCGTAAGTTAAGTGAAAAACTAGGCTTAACAAGAGTGTCAGCGCCGCTTTTTGTTGAACCAAAAACAGGCTTAAATGATAACCTTAATGGGTATGAAAGAGCAGTATCATTCAAGGTAAATCAAACAGGTGATGAATTAGAAATTGTTCAGTCTTTAGCAAAGTGGAAGCGTAATGCCTTGAAAAAATATGGATTTAGGGGAATTTATACGGATATGAATGCGATAAGGCCCTTTGAGGAGCTTGATAATATTCATTCACTTTATGTTGATCAATGGGATTGGGAAATGGTTATTTCTGTTCTTGATAGAAATAAGGATTTTCTTAAAGATGTAGTAAGAAGAATTTATAAGGCATTACTTGAAACATCTGAGGTTATTGAAAGGAAGTACCCAAAAATTGTTCATTATCTACCATATGATATAAAATTCATAAGTAGTAAAGAGCTTTTGGAAAAATATCCTAATTTAAATAGTAAAGAGCGTGAAAATAAAATTGCAAAGGAATATGGAGCTGTTTTTATAATGGATATTGGTGATAATCTTAAAAATGGAAAGCCTCATGATTTAAGAGCAGCAGATTATGATGATTGGCATTTAAATGGTGACTTAGTTCTTTGGTATGAGCCATTAAAAATTGCTTATGAAATATCTTCAATGGGAATAAGAGTTGATAAGAAATCTCTCATTTATCAGCTTAAAGTTAAGAATGAAGAATATAAGCTTAAGTATAAATATCATCAAGATATTATAAATGATAAATTACCTCTTACAATTGGTGGTGGAATTGGTCAATCAAGAATGTGCCTTTTTATGCTTAATAAGGTTCATATTGGTGAGGTTCAAGCTTCCTTTTGGTCTTTAAAGGATATAGAAGAGTTTGCTAAACTTAATATAAAACTATTATAAAATTAAGAAGATATAGTTTTAGTTATAGTTGTCTTTCTTCTCAGGATTTTAAAAAAAATTCGAACCAATAAAAAGAATATTTATTAAAATTGAGCATTAATTTAGTAATTAATATAATTTTGATTTCTTAGGTATAAATATAAATGTGTGCGTATAAGGCTTTAGTGCTATGTAAATGGCGTTCCTATTATATGGTAAACAATTAATAAGTATAATATTTTATTTAGCATATTGCATTAAAAAAATTAATATGCTAAAATAAATGCACTAAGGGAGTAGATGGCCCTAATCGGAGTAATATTCGTCAGCTCGATTTGAAAATCCGGATATTACCTAAGCATCAAGACTTAGTATAGTTTTACTATGCTTGTCTTGGATATAATTTTAATATGACAGGCATAGTTGCCTGTTTTTTTATGCTTAGGAGGAATTAATATGACATGCTACGAAACTAAACAAATTGATGAAACATTAGACGAACTTAAAACCTCAAAAAATGGTTTGTCAGAAGCTGAAGCTTTAAAAAGACTTGAGGCTGATGGTAAAAATGAATTAAAAGAAAAAAAGAAGAAATCTTGGATTAAAATATTTTTAGGCGAGTTAAATGACCCAATGATTTTTGTTCTTTTTGCAGCTATTGCGGTTACTATTGGTGTTTCAATTTACGACACAATTAAGGTGATAAAAGAAGGAGGTGTATTTTCTTTTATCAGTACAGGTGATTGGCCTGATGTTATTATTATTTTAGCTGTTATTTTAATTAATGCTTTAATTGGTACAATTCAAGAAATTAAAGCTCAAAATTCACTCGAAGCCTTAAAGAAGATGTCTTCACCCGAAACAAATGTAATAAGAGATTCTAAAAAACAAAGAATTAAATCTCAAGATTTAGTTAAAGGTGATATTGTTATTCTTGAAGAAGGAGATACCATTGGGGCTGATTTAAGATTAATTGAAAGTCATAATTTGAAAATAATTGAATCATCACTTACTGGTGAATCTGTTCCGACGGAGAAAAATGCGAGCTTAGTATTTTCTAATCCTGTTGGTATTGGAGACCGCCTAAATTTAGCTTATATGTCAACGACCGTTTCTTATGGAAGAGGACTTGGTGTTGTCGTAAATACAGGAATGGAAACGGAAATTGGAAAAATAGCTACCTCAATTGATATGGAAGAAGAAAATGAAACCCCTCTTCAAAAGGTTTTAGCTAAATTGTCAAAATATTTAGGCTTGTTAACATTATTAATTGTAATTCTTGTTTTAGTGGTTGATTTTATTTGGATTTTTATTGATGGTAAGAATTTAGAAATTGAAGCTTATATTGAAGCTATTTTATCATCAATATCGCTTGCTGTTGCGGCAATACCTGAGGGACTTGCAGCGGTTGTAACAATTGTTCTTGCAATTGGTGTTCAAAGAATGGCTAAAGCAAATACGATTGTTCGCAAGCTTCATTCTGTTGAAACATTAGGCGCAGTAAGTGTAATTTGTTCCGATAAAACAGGAACTTTGACACAAAACAAAATGACAGTTACAGAAGCATATACGATTGATAAATACTATACTGATTCTAATTTTAATAAAAATGATGCAAGCGACTCCTTAAAGCTTTTAGCTAAGGGAATGAGTTTATGTTCAAATGCATCTGTTGATGATGGCATATATGGTGATCCTACAGAAATTGCTCTTGTAGTTCTTGCAAATAGCTTGGGTATGCCTAAAAAAATAATTGAGGCTGAAGAAGAAAGAATATCTGAATATCCTTTTGATAGTAATCGTAAAATGATGTCTACAATTCATAAGACAAATAATGGCTATATAACCTATACGAAAGGTGCAATCGATAGTATTTTAAAAGGAACTTCCTATATTTATGATAATGGCAAGATAAGAAAGATTACTAATGAAGATTTAATGAAAATAGATGAAGCTAATAAGCTATTTTCAAGTAAAGCTTTAAGAGTATTAGCACTTGCATATTATAATGGTAATTCTAAAGAAGAGAAGGACTTAATTTTTGTTGGCTTAGTTGCTATGATTGACCCTCCAAGAAAGGAAGCAATACCTGCTGTTTTAAAGCTTCACGAGGCCGGAATTACAACTATAATGATTACAGGAGATCATAAGGATACAGCTTATGCAGTTGCAAGTCAACTTGGAATATGTACTAATATTGAGGATTGTATGACTGGACAAGAAATAGATCTTTTAAGTGATGAGGAATTAAGAAATACTGTAAAACGAGTACGTGTATTTGCTAGAGTTTCTCCCGAAAATAAAGTGCAAATAGTTAAAGCTTTAAAAGCTAATGGTAATATTGTGGCGATGACAGGTGATGGTGTAAATGACGCACCATCCTTAAAGGCTGCGGATATTGGTATTGCTATGGGTATTACAGGAACTGATGTAGCTAAGAGTGCAGCAGATATGGTTTTAGCTGATGATAACTTTGCATCAATAGAGAGAGCGGTTGAAGAGGGAAGAGGAATTTATGCTAATATTAAAAAAACGGTTTATTTTCTTCTTGGAAGTAATATCGCTGAGGTTTTAGCAATGTTTTTCTTAATTATTTTAGGGCTACCAGCCCCATTAATTGCCATTCATCTTTTATGGGTAAATCTTATTACTGATTCACTTCCAGCAATTGCTCTTGGTATGCAACCAAAGGATAAATCAATCATGAAGGATCATCCTAGAAATCCAAATGAAGGAGTATTTGCGGGTAATGGGTTAAAACTAACCTTAGGCTATGGTATTATTATTACTATTTGTGTTGTAATTTCATATTTTTCATGTGGTTTTTTAAATCATGCATATACAATTTCAAGTATTAAAGCATTGTATACAAGTAATCCTTTAATCTTACATCAAGCACAAACAATGGCTTTTACAACTTTAGCTTTTGCTGAACTTTTCCATATGATAGGAATGAGTAATATTAAGGAAAGCTTTATTCATATTTTTAAAGATAAGAATCATATGCTTTATATTGCTTTTATAGCTGGTATATTACTTCAATTTCTTGTAATTGAGGTGCCAGGAATTTCTGATGTTTTTTCAACTCATAATTTAACTCCTATTTGCTGGCTTATAACAGCAGCAATGTCCATGTTACCACTAGTTGTTCATGAACTTGTTGTTTTAATTAATTATATTAAAAGGAAAGAATTGAAATAATAGCTAATTAACTTTATAATAAAACTAGGTTGGTGATATTATGCTTGTTAATTTGATGGATTTGATTAATTTTTCAGATGATGAAAGATTAAGTCAAAAATATGTAAAATATTACTTAAATTTTAAAGTCTCTAAGCAATATCGCCATGAAGAGATAATCACAATAAAAAAAATGGTTGAGCTGCTAGACCTTGATTATGAGTATTTAGGAGGCTTTACCTATAGTTTTATATTGCCCCATTTAAATAAAGAATTAGACCTGATAAAGGTTACTAAAAATTCAGTTATAAATATTGAACTTAAAAGTGCTAAGGTATCTGATGGTAGAATATTAAAGCAATTAAATCAAAATAAGTATTATCTTCATTTAATCCATAAGCCGTTATATCAATATACCTATGTAATGAGTGAAAATACATTTTATAAAATAGATAATGATTCCATAGTTATGGCGAAGCCAGAAGAGGTAAGAAAACTCCTTTTAAATCATAAAAAAGCTATTCCTATTGATTTAGGTGATATTTTTAAACCTGAAAATATTTTCGCATCTCCTTTTTATATGACATCTAGATTTATTCAAAATGATTATCTTTTGACTGATTCAGAACAACTTGTTGAAAGACAAATAATAAAATTTCTTGAAAATGATGAAGATGTTATTGTAGAAGGACCAACGGGCTCAGGTAAAACGATGGTTTTATATGATGTAGCAAGGAAACTTGAAAAGGGAATCATTATAAGTCCGTATCAAGTTGAATCATTCCAAAAGCTAAATGAAGCTTTTCCTTCGTTTAAAACGATTAGTATTGAAGAATTTAGAAATTTTGATGATATTAAATATTGTTTTATTGATGAGGTAAGTAAAATAGAAACTCAAAAAATAAATGATATTATTTTAGAAGGAAAAAGAAAAAATATAAGGATTGTTTTGTTTTTAGATTTAAAGGAAAATGATGAAATTATGTCATCATTATTAGGATTAACTAATAATATTTTAAGGCTTACAAGTCCGATTCGTACCTCAAGAGAAGCTTTAGATTTTATTGATTCATTGTTTTATCATAAAAAGTTATTTAATAATCCTAAATATAAGGTTATTTATTCTAGTGAATGTTATTTAGCCTCTAAAATAAATGATTATGTAAAAAAAGGCTATACTTATATTTCTTATGAAGATAATGAAAAAATATCAGACTATTCTTATAAACTTTATACGAAAAGAGCATATCCTTATGAATTTCAAAAAATAGTAATGTGTATTGATGATAAGTTTTATTTAGATGAGAAAAAGCATTTAAAATCAATACAAAATGATGATGGAATTTACTATACAAGGCTTTTGTATCAAGGACTTACAAGAGCAAGAGAAGAAATTGTTGTAATTATAACTAATAAAAAGATTTTAGCTGAATTGATAGATATTTTATAAAACGTTTTCACAAAAAAACACTTACAAGAATTTTTTTTCTTTGTTAAAATAAAGTTGTTAAATAAGATATTAATAGGCACTAAATGTCTAAGCTCGAATGCCCGACCGAGCTTACATTTAGGCCTTTTTTTATGGAGGTTTTTATGGAAAATGATTATTTAATAACTGAAAAAGAAGGAAAATTATTACTGAAATTTTCAATACCATGTATTTTATCTTTATTAATTAGTGCTCTTTATAATATTGTTGATCAAATATTTATTGGTAATTCCTCAGTTGGAGCTATTGGAAATACTGCAACTACTATTATTTTCCCACTTACGGTAATTGCGCTTGCTTTTGCTTTAATGCTAGGAGATGGTGGTGCAGCTTATATGTCACTTTGTATGGGAAAGGGTGATGGAAAGAAGATTAATAAATTGGTTGGTAGTCTTATAACAGTAAGTATTTTAATTAGTGCTATCTTTTTATTAATTGGATTTCCTTTTCTTGACAATATTGCTTCATTTTTTGGTGCCAAAACAGAAGAATCTTTAAAATATGCTCATGAATACGGTTTTATAATTTTAATAGGAATTCCCTTTTATATAATTATGAATATGTTAAATTCAATTATTAGAGCTGATGGTTCACCTAAGGTTGCGATGATTTCAATGGTTATAGGTGCAATTATTAATATAATATTAGATGCTTTATTTATTTTAGGTCTTGATTTAGGTCTTACAGGAGCTGCTCTTGCAACAATTATTGGACAAATAGTATCATTTATTATAAGTGTTATTTATTTGTTTAGAGCTAAAAATTTTAAACTTGAAATTACTTCCTTTAAGCCTGACCTTAAGCTTTTATTAGAAGGTATAAAAATGGGTGCCTCATCCTTTTTAACGCAAATATCAATTGTAATTATTACAGTTGTTTCTATGAATATGCTTGCTAAATATGGTGCTTCAAGTAAATATGGAATTAATGATCCTCAAGCCATTATTGGTGTTGTAATGAAGCTTTTTACAATTGTTGTAAATATATCGGTAGGTATAAGTGCAGGAGCCCAGCCGATAATTGGTTATAATTATGGTGCGGGAAAGAATAAGCGTGTGAAAAAATTGTTTTTTATAATAACAGGTTTAAATATAATTTTAGGTTTAATTGCGACTATTTTATTTGAAACTATATCAGGTCCTATTTTAAGTATTTTTGGTACTAATAGTCTAAATCCAGAATTATACAAGGAATTTGGAATTATGACAATGCGCATTTATCTATTACTTATTACTTTTACTATTATCCAAAAATCAGTATCAATCTTTTTACAAGCTATGGGCTCTCCCATTGAAGCGGCAATTTTATCTTTAGCAAGAGATGTAGTTGGTATGGTTATTTTTACAGTTGTATTACCAATGTTTTGGGGTATTGAAGGAATTTTATGGTCTGCACCATTTACAGATGTAATAGGTATAATTTTAGCAATTATTTTTTCAATCAAAATGCTAAAAAAACTTAATAATTAAAATGTAGGATGTATCTTTTAGAGATACATTTTATTATTTTTAAGATAAAATGTAATCTAAAATTGGCTTTTTAAGAAAAAGTATGATAAAATTGTAATGATAATTAAAATAGGATGTGAATTTTCATGAATGATTTTTTGTTTCAATGTGTGAGTAAAAAAACAATGAATGTTGCCATTTCACAAAATGAAGAATTTAATAATCGACTAAAAAAACATCTCCTTGATATGAATGATATAGAAATTGAATATCGTGATAATGCTCCTATTTTTAGCTTAACACCATTTGTTCAAGTAAATATTCATCAAAATTGTGATTCATATTATGTGGTTGTTATCCCTGATTTTCAATTTAATCAATTTGAACGTTTTGTTCCAACATTAAAAGGTATTTTCTTTGATTATAACGAAGAAACGGGATGCATTGTGTTTTATAATTCTAAAAATAATGAAATTTTATTAAATGAACCACTAAAGAATGTTTTATCACTTGATAAAAATATTTTGAAAATAAAGAAAAAAGATTTTTCAAACTTCGTATTAATAATGCAAAGTGCGCTTCAAGGAAAGAAAAAAAGGCTAGATATTTCCTTTAAATCATCAATTGAAAAAAAAGATGTTACTTATATTTTAGAATCATCATATAAAAATCAAAGTCATACTTTAGGATATTTTAGAAATATTGATTCATATGCCAAAGAAATTGAAAAGCTTACAAATATTGCAAATAAGGATGCTTTGACAGGTGTCTATGCAAAGCAAGTAATTAAAAAAAGAATTAAAGAGCTTTTAGAAGCCGCAAGCCTTAATGATAAATACATTATTGGTATTATAGATATTGATTATTTTAAAAACATTAATGATACTTATGGTCATTTATTTGGTGATGAGATATTAATCGCTTTTACTAAAAACTTGTCTAAGGCAATTGGAAAGGCTGGTATGGTTGGTCGAATTGGTGGGGATGAATTTTTATTCGTATATCCTGTAAAATCGACTGTTGAAGAGGATATTAAACCAATATGTCGTAAAATTAAACATATAATAAGACAAATCACTTTTCAAGACAAATCACAATTCACATTAACATCAACAATGGGTATTTCTTGTTATCCTAAGGATGGACTTAATTATGATGATTTATTTGTTACTGCAGATAAGGCACTATATCGTGGAAAGTTAAAGGGCCGCGATTGTTATATTATTTATAATGAGGCTAATCATAGTTCAATAAAAAAAGATAATTATTTGACCTTTGCAGGGCTTCCTGAAAGAAAGAATTCTGATTCGAGTCTTGTTTCGGAATGCTTAGATGGTCTTTTAAATACAAATGATTTAGAAGAAGAAATTAATAATGTTATTAAAAAGACAGTTAATCATTTTAGAATAGATAGAATTACTATTTCAGACTCTAATTTAAATATTTTATTTCAATATAGTAGAGATAATCAGCTTCTTGACCATGGCTATGAATTATTTAATGATGAGTCATATAGAGCGTTATTTAAAACTGATAATATGCTCCAAATAACAGATATCGTCCAGCTAAGGACGAATAATCCACAGGTTACGGAGTATTATACAAATAAACATATTAAATCTTTAGTTCAAATTATTCTATACAATAATGGAATTATTTCTGGATATATTTCTTTTGATATGTATCTTGAACGTAGAGTATGGATGCCAGAAGAGTTAATGTATTTTAATATTATTTCAAAAATAATTTCGGGATTCTTTTATAAATTTCAAATTGAAAGAAAGCTTAAGGATGTTTCAAATGATGATGCACTTACCTGTTTATTGTCGCCTGTTCATTTTAAACAGCTTGTTCTAGAAAAAATAAAGGAAGATTTGACGGGCGCTTTAATAGCTTTTGATATTGTTAAATTTAGACTTATAAATGAATATAAAGGCTATGATTTTGGCTCTTCAATTTTAAAAGAAATAGCCAAGAAAATAACAAGTGTTAGTAAGTCGGATTATGTATGCCGTTTACATGATGATGTCTTTGTTTTGTATTCAAAATTTATTAATAAGGATACTATGCATAAAAAGTTTGAACTTGTAAAGCATATTGTTGATAGTGTTGGTACTCATTATAATATAACAATAGGCCTTGCACAAGGTGCTGTCATTTTTAATGTAAACGATGGTCTTGATTATCAAGCATTGATTGATAGGGCACTTGAGGCTAAGAAGTTTTCTAAGGATAATGGGATTACTCGTCTTATTATTTATGATGATAAAGTTCATGAGCAAACCATTATTAATCAAACTATCGAAGCTAAAATGGAAAATGCACTTAAAAATAAAGAGTTTGAGGTTTATTTACAACCTTGTTATGAGCTTAAGACAAATACAATTTCATCCTTTGAAGCTTTAGTTAGATGGAATACAAATGATGGTATTATGTCACCAGATCATTTTATTCCCTTATTTGAAAAGAATGGCTTTATTGTAAAAATGGATTTTTATGTATATGAGGTTGTTTGTCAAACCTTAGCTCGCTGGAAGAATGATGGACATCCTTTAAGAAGAATTTCGGTAAATGTTTCAAGATGCCATATTAATGATAAGGATTTTGTTATAAAACTTAATGCTTTATTAAATAAATATAATATTGATAAAAAATATTTTGGAATAGAAATTACCGAATCATTATTTATGGAAAATGAAAACGATGTTATATCTTTAGTTGAAATATTATCTAAAGAAGGCTATCAAATTTATATGGATGATTTTGGAGTTGCCTATTCAACCTTAAATTTATTAAGTCGTGTTCATGTTGATGTCATAAAACTGGATCGTGGTTTTATAAGGAATGACTTTAGAAATAATAGAGAGACAATTGTAATTAGAAATATAATTCAAATGGCACGTGAGCTTGGTATTAATGTTTTATCTGAGGGGATTGAAACCCAAAAACAGGCCCTAGAGTTAAAGGACCTTAATTGTGATTATGCTCAAGGATTTTATTATCAAAAGCCTATGCCAATTAGTGAAATAGAAAAGCTATATTTGAAAAAATAGTTTGGAGATGTAATATTTATGAATATGGATTTTAAATCAAAACTTCCCATTCCTATGGAAGTAAAGAAGATGTATCCTGTTACAGAGGAAATGAAGCTTCAAAAAGAAAAAAATGATGAAGAAATAAGAAAGGTTTTTACTGGTGAAAGTGATAAGCTTATATTAATTATAGGACCTTGTTCAGCTGATCGTGAGGATGCGGTTTTAGATTATATGAAACGACTTCGCCTTCTTCAGGACGAGGTTAAGGATGAAATCTTAATTATTCCTCGTGTTTATACAAATAAACCAAGAACAACAGGAGCAGGCTATAAGGGCATGCTTCATCAGCCTGATCCTAATGGCAAGCCTGATATGCTTAGGGGTGTAGTAGCCATTCGTAAGCTTCACATGGATGTTTTAAAGGAGACAGGCTTTAGTGGAGCTGATGAAATGCTATATCCTGATAATCATAGATATTTATCAGATCTTTTATCATACGTTGCCGTTGGCGCAAGGTCAGTTGAAAATCAGCAACATCGTCTTACCGCATCAGGCATTGATTCACCTGTTGGAATGAAAAATCCTACAAGTGGTGATATTTCGGTAATGATTAATGCAATTAATGCGGCGCAGCATGGACATACATTTATCTATCGTGGCTGGGAGGTAGAGTCTAAGGGTAATCCTTTATGTCATGCCATTTTAAGAGGTTATGTTGATGATAGAGGCGTATCACATCCTAATTATCATTATGAGGATTTAGTTGCGTTAAACGAAGCTTATAAAAAGTCAGGTCTTCAAAATCCGGCTGTAATTGTTGATTGTAATCATTCAAATTCTGGTAAGCAATACCTAGAACAAATTAGAATTGCTAAAGAGGTTCTTCATTCAACAAGATATAATCCTGAACTTAGAAAGCTTGTTAAAGGTTTAATGATTGAATCATATCTTTTAGATGGAAATCAGCCTGTTGATGGAAAAGAATATGGTAAATCAATTACCGATCCATGCTTAGGCTTTGAAAAAACAAAAGAATTAGTGCTTGAACTTGCAAAAATGCGTAAGGCTGCATAAAAAATACTTGAAATATGAGCAGTTATGATGTATAATAATCATCGTAACTGATGTGGAGAAATACCCAAGCCCGGTTGAAGGGATCGGTCTTGAAAACCGACAGGGGATGAAAGTCCCGCGGGGGTTCGAATCCCTCTTTCTCCGCCATAAAAGAACTAGAATTGTGATACGAGAAATCTGTCACAATTTTTTCATTTTTTAGGGTAAAAACAGGTAAAATCACCAGAGTACAAGTCTCACCAATAAGAAATTTGCCTTATTTTTTAGCATCATTTTTAACAACATAAATCAAATCATCAATTTAGGGGGTTGCAATTCTAAAGGCTCAAAATGCTAGGGATTGCATTTTTTATGCCAAAAACAGATTGGGTTGCATTTTTGAGGCCGTTTTTGGCAGGGGGGTGCATTTTGAAAAAAGAATGTTAAAAATTGTGAATGTTTTTTTACGCTTATTTACTGTAATAATAAAATAAATATGATATAATATAATAAAGTAGTGTTTTTTGGTGATAAAATGAGAAAAATAAATTTTTTAAGTTCAGGATTAATAATTTTTTTATTCCTTTTTGGTTGCTCTCCTTCAAATAAAGTGAAGGAATATATGCTTAATGATTTTCAGTTTAGCGCAGCAAAAGATAATGCAAATGACATAATAAGATTAACAATGAATAAAGATAATACATATGAATTTTGCTATAAAAAGAAAACATCTAGTAATAATTTTGATATTAAAATAAATGATAAATGGGAACTTATTTGTGATTTTACTTACAAATGGACGTATAACAATACTTCTTATAAAGACTTAAAAATGACAGTTAAATCTGATGTTGGGATTTTTAAATTAAATAGTTGCTATAATAATAATGGGTTACAGAATTACCTTGCACTAGATGATAATTCTTATTACTTATGGGCAACTGGAGAAGAAGTAAATAAAGAATATTTATTTAGTTTAAGAAAAGATGGTTATAATGGACAATATAAAGAAGGACCTATAGAGTTTCGTGGTACTAGATTATATCCACGTGGTTATGCTATGGCTGAATGGGGAAAATAAATTTCTACATATAGAATATTTTTATCACCTTTTAATACTTATCAAAATAAGCTTTCATTTAAATACGAAAGAATAAATGATCTAATGCTAGAATGGTCAAAAGATGAAGATTTCTAGGTAAGAAGAATAGCAATAGACCATCAATTATGTAGAAAAGAGAAAACTAATACAAAATTATTGGAAGCAATATTAGTTAATAATTTTGGTAGTAATAAATTTTTTATAGTTAAGGAAATCGGTTGGAGCTTACGAGATTATTCAAAAACAAATCCTGAATTGGTTAAAGAGTTTGTTGAAAAATGCAAAGATAAAATGGACAAATTAAGTATTAAAGAGGCTAGTAAATATATAGAATTAGCAATACAAATTATCGCTTGAAAGTGAGGTAAAAAATGGGAAAAGATAATAAAATTGCATTAACTTATTCTATAACAACATTATTGATTACATTTATCGTGGGACAAATTTTGTTAAGTTTATATCCAGATGGTAATACAATAGGTTCATCTATATTATTTAGTTTAATGAATTTAGTTCCTATGATTATTGCAATTATATTTGCAAAATATGAAAAAAGAAACAAATAATTAAAAATATGTTTTTGCAAAAAGAAGAAATTACTCCATATATTTTGGCTGTATGTAGTGTGATAATATACTATGGACTATCAGCTTTATTAGGAAATGTTAAATTTGCTAATGAAACGATATTGTCTTTATTATCCTATATGCCTTGGGCAATACTACAAGGTGGTCTTGAAGAATGTGGTTGGAGATGGTATTTACAACCAAAATTCGATATAAAAAAATATTTTCTTAAAATGATTATAATATCATTTGTATGGTTTTTATGGCATATTCCAATATATAGATTATCTTGGATAACAGCAGGCTCATCAAATTATTTGATATTTTATTTAATGATATTGGGTAATACATTTATGTTTGGGGCAATAAAAGAATATTCAAGGGGAGTTTTACTATGTGTAATTGCTCATATTTTTATAGATTCTTTTGCTGTTCTTATGCTAGTACAAAGTAATATTATTCCAATAGTAATATTAGTAATTATAGAAATAGTAATATTTGTTTTTGTAATTAGAAAAATACCAAATATAAATTAGTAATACAAATTACAATTTATAGGTGTACGCACTTTCCACTAACTGTACGCAAAATTCTGTTACTGTACGCATTTTTAAGGGTTGTACGCAAATTGTATCAATATAGGTATTCCCACACATTTGAAAATTAAGGACTGAAGCTTCAGTCTTTTTTTGTTTTTTGGAAAAATAATGTAAAAAAAAGGAAATATGTTGTATAATCTTGACGTGGTGATTTTATGAATTTTATGGTCTGGATATTATTAATTTTATGTTTGATATACATATATTTTCAATTTAAGCGTTTTTCATTTATTAAAAATAAAAAGAAGCCATATAATCATTTAGTACCTTTAGCTATGTGTCTTCCTTTTATTATAGTAGCCATCTTTTATTTATGGGGTGTAGCTATTTTTGTTGTGCATTTAATGCTTTTTTATATGATTGCTAATTTAATTGTAAGAATAAAAAATAAAGGTAAAATAATTCATGCAAATGTTTTAAATGGTATTGTTTTAGGCTTTACGGCCGTCATAATGAGTATTGCCTTATTTGTATTAAGCCTTCATATCTTTGAAACTAAATATGATCTTAAAACTGATAAAACAGATGAATCATTAAGAATTGCTCAAATAACGGATGTTCATTTAGGCTGCACATTAGATGGTAAAAGCTTTTCAAAACGACTTTCTGATATTGAAAAAACTAATCCTGATCTTTTAGTTATTGTTGGTGATTTTGTTGATGATGAGACGAAAAAAAGTGATATGATAGAAGCCTGTAAAGCTCTTGGCAACTTTAAAACAAAATATGGTGTTTTCTTTATTTTAGGAAATCATGATAAAGGCTACTATAATTCTAATTACAGAGGCTTTAGTCTTGATGATTTATATGATGAGCTTTTAAAAAATAATGTGATTATTTTACATGACGAGGTATATAATTTAACAGAAAATTATGTTCTTATTGGCCGTTATGATAGATCTTTTGAAGGAAGGATGGAGGCCTTAGAGCTTACTAAGAATATCTCTAAGGATAAGTATATTATTATGCTTGACCATCAGCCTAATGATTATGCAAATGAAAAAGATATGGCTGATTTAGTTTTATCTGGTCATACACATGGTGGTAATTTATTTCCGATTAATTTTATTGTAATGGCTTCAAATGATCAAACTTATGGAATAAAAACAATTGATAGCACAACATTTATTGTTTCATCAGGTATTTCTCAGTGGGCTATACCTTATAACACTTGTATTTTTAATGAATATGTATTAATTGATATAAATAGGTAGTTTAAAAATTGTTAAAAAATGTTATAATTTAAGGAAGGAGGGATGAATATGAAGGATGATTCAATACTAGAACCCTTAAAAATGTTTAATAGTAAATTTAAACAACTTCAACATGAAAATGGAGAAAAATATTTTGAAGAATTAGTTAAAGAATCTAAAATTGATGCGAATGCTAATCGGGAAACGATAAAAAAATATAAGAATGAGTTTGAACAAGGACAATATTATGAAAAAAAAGAAGGCAGTGTTAGGGGTATAAAAATCTTATTAGTAATTGTTGGCATTGCTGCTTTAATTTCAGGCTTAGCTATGGCTTTTAGTGGCATTAAGAGTTCAAGCGCTTTGTTTATTGTTTTAGGAATTGTTATTTTTGCACTTGGTATTTTTTCTTTTGTTGCAGTTTTTACAAAAATTAATAAAATAATTGAAGAACGCAAGCGAAAAAAAGAAGAGTTCTATAAAAAAGCATCTGACTTAAAAGTAATTGCTTATAATCAGATGGCTCCTCTTAACAGTCTTTATGATTACTATATGACATCAGAAATTATTGAACATACATCACCTTTAATTCAACTTGATGATATTTTTGATGCGGATAAGTATGAATATTTACATGAAAAGTTTAATTTAGGCGAGGTTACTGATCCTAATACTTCAGTTAATTACGTTGTTTCTGGTTCAATTGTTGGAAATCCATTTGTAATTGTTAATACTTTTAATATGCAAATGGTTCAAAAAGTTTATACTGGCTCCATTGTCATTTACTGGACTACAATAGAACGTAGTAAAAATGGTACAAGAACAGTTCATCATTCGCAAACGTTAACAGCGAGTGTTACTAAGCCGGCACCTGACTATTATTATGATACGCGTTTGATTTATGGCTGTGATGCCGCTCCAAACCTATCATTTGGTCATGAACCAACAAATATTAATGGTATGAATGAACGTCAGCTTGAAAAGTATGTAAAGCGTGAGACTAAAAAGCTTGAGGAGAAGGAAGAAAAAGCTACTAAGAATGGCGAAAACTTTACGGTAATGGCTAACAATGAATTTGATGCATTATTTAATGGTGATGATAGAGATAATGAGGTTGAGTTTAGACTGTTATTTACCCCACTTGCTCAAAAAAATATGCTTGATTTATTAAAAAGTAAGGTACCATACGGTGATGATTTTTATTTTTACAAGCATAAGAAATTAAATTATATTATTTCTAGCCATTCACAAAACTTTGATTATAATCCAGATATGTCTATTTTTCATCACTTTGATGTTGATGAAGCTAAGAAGAATTTCGTTGAATTTAACGATGAATATTATCAAAGCTTATACTTTGATTTAGCACCATTGCTAGCTATACCAAGCTATCAGCAAATTAAAACACAAGAGTATATTTATAATACTCCATACAGAGCTAATATAACAAGCTATGAGCATGAAGCATTAGCCAATCGTTTTGATAAGGATTTGCTTAAACATCCGGAAAGCTCTACAAACTTGATTATAAAGACTAAGTTTGACGCTAAAAACGGAAAGTCAGATCAAGTTACAATTGAAGCACATTCATTTAAAGCTGTAAAACAAACAACTGTTGTATCAAAACTTGGTGGCGATGGAAGAATGCATGCTGTACCTGTAGTTTGGTATGAATATATTCCAATTGTAAAAAATACCTTAATGGAGGCTAAAAATACTAAGCTTAGAAAGAATGAATACTTAAAAGAAAAAAATAATAGTGAATTTTCACAATTTATGTCACAATATAGTAAAAATAATGCTATAATATACGAAAGAGGATTATTCTCTGTCTTACTTGATAAAGAGTTAGATGAGAATTCATCTTTAAAATTTAATTCGCTACTTGCGAGAAAAGGAGAAAAAGAATAATATGGCAAATCAATTAGATGAAATGACTGGTCCTGTTAATGAAGAGGGTAAGGATATTAATGTTATCCAAAAGCAAATTCCTGTTAAGGTAGGCGTTGGCTCAACAATTTTTGAAGTAATTTTATGGTGCTTATGTATTATTCCAGGTGTTGTTTTCTTAATTAAGAAAATTAACGCAGCTAAGTATCTACGTCAGCTTGAACAAAAGATTCAACATAATGCTTCACAAATTGATAATTATCTTGAACAAAGAGTTGTTATTTTACAAAACTGTGCTAAGCTTCTTGATAAAGCAATTGATCTTGATAAAACAACCTTCTCAGAAATTGCAAAATATCGTTCTGGTAATGTTGCTGATGATGCAGCAAGAAATGAACTTTCCGGTGCTCTTGATGGCGTTTCAAGAAAAATTAATATTGCATTCGAAAATTATCCTGATTTAAAGGCTCATCAAGAAATTGCTGATGCAATGCAACAAAACTCATACCTTCAACGTGAAATTACAGCTGCTCGTGAGGTATATAATGATAGTGTATATCAATGGAATAAAGCAATTCAAGAATGGCCAACAAAGATGATTGTAGCAGCAAAGCAAGGTTATACAACAAGAATTCCATTTACTGCATCTAAAGAAATTAAGGATAAAGCAAGAGACGTTTTCTTTTAATTAAAATTAAAGCTTAATTATCTTGTTTCACGGAGGTTTTTATGTATAGATGTCCTTTTTGTCATTCGACAAACATTGAGCAAGAAAGAGACTATAATGAACTAAAAATAGAACTTAAAGAAATAATGAAGGAAAACGAGAAGGATATGCCTCTTGAACTTAAACAAATTCTTAATGAAGCTATTGTTTATGATTTATATAATGATGAACAATATTTGAAAAATCTCGAGCTTCATGGAATGACATTATTTTGCAATGATTGTGGTTATATTTTTAAAGAGTATGATGTAGTTGATGATGCAAATTTTATCCCACCTACAGAAATATCTAAGGAAGAATTCGAACAAGTTATCTTAGATGCTCTTCATAAACAAAGAAGAACAATTATAGAACTTGATACAGAAGAAAAAGAAAAAATGTTTTTACAAATAGCTTGTGGCAAAAGAAAAAAATTCTACAAAGAAATGGCTCAAAAGGTTGTAGATGATTTGAGTGAAACCTCAAAGATGCTTGATGAAATTGAATTAGAGGAAGCAGAAAATAATAATTTACCTTCATAAAATTTATAGCATTTTTATGCTATAAACTGCCGTGATAGCACAGTTGGTAGTGCAACGCACTCGTAACGCGTAGGTCGCAGGTTCGAGCCCTGTTCCCGGCACCATATAGGAAGTAATGGTTTGATACAGTAGAAAATGCTGTTTCAAACCTTTTTTTGTGCTTAAATCCATAGTTCAAATCCGTACATAAGGTAATATTTATTTGATTTAAGGCTTAAATTTGTGAATGGACAGATATAATTATTTAACACAATAAACTTTTACTTGCATAATAAACTTTTTATTGACACAATAAACTTTTACATTTTTGGTAATATATTATTCATTTTATTATGAAAAATCACTTCTTTTGTATTTGTCAAAAATAAAGTTTGAATTTCCAAAAGGCTCAACTGAAATTGAAGGAAAATTAACTCTTCGTGATATTATTTGGGATTTGAAAGATACAGCTATACCAACTTTGGATAAAAATAAACATAATCCAAAAGCAATAAATAATAATGAATATTTTACAGGCTCATACTCTACAATTTTTATGAGTCGTAATCGTGTAAAATCATGGGATGAACAAGCTTTTACTGTTCAAGCTTCTGGCAGGCAATGTCAGCTTCATCCACAGGCTCCTAAAATGGAGTTAGTTGGAAAAGATAAAAGAAGATTTGTTCCAGGACAAGAATCATTATATAGGAGAATGACAGTTCGAGAAGTTGCTAGAATTCAAGGTTTTCCAGATGATTTTAAATTTGTTTATGATGATGTTAATATGGCTTATAAGATGATTGGAAATACAGTTCCAGTAAATTTGGCATATGAGGTTGCTATAGGAATTAAAAAATATTTACAGCATATAAAATAAATGTTTTCTAAAAATAATGTTGTTTTAGAGATTTTTATATGCTAAAGCCAAGAAGGTTATTCTTCTTGGCTTTTTGTATTTAAATCCGTAGTTCAAATCCGTGCATTGGTGAATTGAACATTAATTTGAGGTTTAAATTAGTGAATTGTCAAGTTAAGTCATTCAGCACAATAAACTATTACTATAAATAAAAAAACCTCAACAAATAAAATGTTGAAGTATATGTAATAATTATTTTTCTTTTTCAATTATATTTTCAATTTCTCTTCCAAGTCGTGATACTATTCCGCAAACTAATGCATTACCCATCATAAAATATCTACGTTTTATTGGCATTCCAGAGTTTGTCCAATCATCTGGAAATTGATTAAGTCTTTCGCATTCAATAGGTGTTAAAAAACGCATTCTATTTGTAATAGGGTCTTTAATAATATGAGTACTACGATTAATAGTGCCTTCACTTGTAAGCATTGTTCTGCCAGGTAAACTTAAGTCATCGTATGGAGACATTGCACCTTCAGAATAATAGTATTCGTGACCATTTGCATCAATTCTTGGTATTTTCTTGCTTCCCCTTAAATATTCAAATTTAAGTTCTTGTGCCTCAGATAAATAGAAATCTTCTGATACATTATTTTCAGTAATTTGTTCAAGTGTTATTGGTTCTTGTACAATTGGAGTTGACTTAACAGTATAAATAATTCCATTTCTCATTAATCCAGTGTTTTCAAATGCATATTGAAAATTATCTGAAACATCTACTAAATCATTGTACTTATCAACAATATTTATAGATTTTGCACATTCAACATCATAAATTGGAAATACTCTTGCAAAAATTCCATCGGTATTAAAAATTTGATTCACATTTTTTTTGCTAATTTTTTTTGCAAATTCTGTATTATTTTTATAAGCAAAAATATAAATACGTCTACGTCTTTGAGGTAAGCCATATTCAGCTGCATTAATGATTCTCCATTCTACTGTATAGTTTAAATCAGCTAAGCACCTTAACATAATGCCAAAATCTCTACCACGTTGTTTGGAAGGTGACTTAGGTAGTCTATCAACATTCTCAAGAAATACAAATGGTGTTTTTTTTGCTGCTAAAATATCTCTAATTTGCCACCAAAGTACACCTTTTTTTCCTTCTATACCTTTTTCTTTTGATAATGAATGTGCTACTGAGTAATCTTGACAAGGAAAACCTCCACATAATAATGTATGGTTAGGAATATCTTTCTTATTTACTAATGATATATCTATATTACTATTTTTGTCTTGTTCTCCAAATCTTAATTTATAGCAGTCAAATGCATGTTGTATTTTTGTTGAGGGCTCCCACTGATTTGCCCATACAAATTTAAAATTACCTGGTTCAATGGTTTTGCCATCAATAAGACAAACATGATTAAGACCAACTCTAAAGCCACCTACACCTGCAAATAGCTCAATCGCTGTTTTTTCCATATTTTCTCACTCGTTTCTAATAATCCACACATAATTGAGAATTGTGTTTGTAAATCTCGTGTGTTATAATTATTATAGCAAATTGTTGGTTAATTAGCAAGATCGAAGTTTAAGAAAAGAGTTGTATTTTATGCAAAGTGTAGATAATAGATATTTAACATCAGAACAAATTGATAAAGTTGGACAAACTGCTGTAGGTAAATCATTTAGAGAAATTGCTAATGATGCAATTATAAATGAGTCTTCAAAAGGTGGACTTGGTAATTTTATTGAAGAGCACTTATTCCATTATCCAGCTAATAATGATGCAAATCCAGATTTTAAGGAAGCAGGAATCGAACTTAAAGTAACACCTTTTAGGAAAATTAAGCAAGGTAAATCTTATAACTATTCTGCTAAAGAAAGACTAGTTCTTGATATAATTAATTATGAAGAAGAGTATAAGAAAACATTTGAGGCAAGTGCTTTTTGGAATAAAAATGCTCATCTGTATATTATGTTCTATGAATATATAAAAGATGTTTCTAAATATGATTTAAAAATAAGATACGCTATGTTGTTTGAATATCCAGAAGAAGATTTATTAATTATAAAGCAAGATTGGAATTATATTATAAGTGCAATAAAAGCAGGTAAAGCTCATGAGTTGAGCGAAGGGGATACAATGTATTTAGGTGCGTGCCCTAAAGGTGCAGATTCTTCATCAAAACGTGCTCAACCTTTTTCAAAAGAATTAGCTATGCAACGTGCTTACTGTTTAAAACAATCATATATGACATCTATTGTTAGAAAGTATGTTGCACCGATAATGTTTGAAAGTGTTGTTAGTGCAGCTGAGCTTAGAGAAAAATCATTTGAGAAAATTTTGTCTGACAGATTTAAACCATATAAGGGTAAATCAGAGAAAGATTTAATGCCTATGTTTAATATCCCTAATGTTAAAAATAAATATGAATTAATTGCTAAGAAAATTTTAGGCATTAAAGGTAAAATTTCTGAGGCTGATGAATTTCAAAAAGCAAACATTACAGTTCGTTGCATTAGAATGCAATATAATGGTTCAGTTAAGGAATCTGTTTCATTTCCAGCATTTGATTTTTGTGATATCATCACTCAAACTTGGGAAAATTCAGAATTAAGAGAGCAATTTGTAAATCAAAAATATCTTTTTATTGTTTTTAAGGAAATTTCATATAAAAGTGATATATACGCCTTGGATAAAATTAAACTGTGGAATATGCCATTAAAATTATTAGATACGGATGTTAAAAAAGTATGGTGTAAAACAGTTGATGTTTTAAAACATGGTAATATTTTGACTGGGAAGAAGACACCACAAGGTGGTAGAAAAAATAATTTTCCAAAAATGAGTCAAAATTTAGTTTGTCATGTGAGACCTCATGGAGCAAATATGAATACTGTCGGTCCATTACCTGTTCAAGATAAATATTCTAAAGAAAATGTGTTTACAAAACAATGCTTTTGGCTTAATTCAACTTATATAGCAAAAATTGTGAGTGAAAAAAATGAAAAGTAATAGAATTCAAGATCATCATGCTGAAAGTGAATTAGCCAAATATCTTGATAATCACATTTACCCTATTTTTCTTAATTTTTTACAAAGCAAGGGATTTTCAAGTATCAAAGGCGAAAGAGTTTATACAAAGAAAGAGCAATTAAAAGGAATTGATTACAAAATTTCATTTGTTTATGAGGGTAAAGTTGGAACATTTAAGATTGATGAAAAAGCACAACTATATTATATGAAAAATCCTTTACCAACTTTTGCGTTTGAAATTGATTCATTACAAAAAGGATTCATAACACCTGGTTGGCTTTTTAATGGCATTTTAGAAACTAATGTTTATATGTTAATATATCCAAAATCAAAAGAATTAAATTTATGCAATATTTCTCAAAAAGATTTTTTTGATGTAGAATGTATTTTTATATTAAAATCAAAACTAATATCGGAACTTAATAAAATTGGCTATACAAGTGATTATTGTTTAAATACTGCTAATTTAATTAGGAATAATAGACTTCCTTATAATAAAGACACTGGTACCAGTTATAAATATTATAGTAATTTAAATGACAAAATAAGTCTATCATATACTTATATTTTATTAGAACAGCCTATTAATTTAGTAATAAAAAAAGGTTTCTTAAAAGCATTAGCTTTCTATTCATGCAAATCATAATTATAAAAAAAATTAAGGAAGTGCATATTTTGAAAAAATGGTTTGAAAATTTAAAAAATAAGTCAATTGTTCATATTATAATGGGGATTATTTTGATTATAGTTTTGTATGCTACACCATCTGAAGGAACATTGGGAACAATATGCTCTTTTATATTTTTTATTCTTTTTATTATGGAAATTGTCTTTATTGCATGGCATGTTAATTATAATAAATCAAAACGTAATACTAATCAAATAGATAAAAATATTAACACTAATGAGCAATATCCTTCAATTAATAATGATACCGCGAATAAAATTGAAACAATTGCTTTTTGTCCTGAAACTCTTGAACTAGATGATAAAATATATCATTTAAAATATCATTATAAAGAGACACTATGCTTTGTTGAAAATATGGATGAAATCAAATTAAATTATCCTGTTAAATTTAGATTAAATGAAAAAAATGAATTTGATGAAAATACTGTTGAAGTAATAATAAATGATAAAGTTATAGGATTAATGTATAATGATGATTGTCGTGATATTATAATTAAATGCTTAAAACATAATAAATTTTATATTGATGCTTATGTAGTTAGAAAAGATAAAAAAAATGAAGATATTAAAATTCTAGTTGGTTTTTATGAAATACCAAATGAGAATAATAGCCTTGTTGCCCCACTTATTAAAACATCTAAAAAAGATATATTATCAGACCGCAAGAGGTTAGAAATGCTAGAATATGTCAGTAAAGGTGAAGAGGTAACTTTAAGTGAAGACAGTGATGTAGAAGGGTTATTGGTTCAAGATGATTGTGGGAATGAACTAGGTGAATTATCTGATTCTATTGCAAATAAAATATTAGAAAATACTAATAAAGATTTAGAAGATATTAAGGCTTATATTGAAGCCATTGAATGTGATGATAATGGAAAAAATAGAGTAAAAATTCGAATTTTTTATTAAAACATATACCTACTGCTTGATTATTAAATGTGGTAGGTTTTATTTTTAAAAAAATCGAATATTGAATTTACAACATTATAGACCTAATCATCACATATAGACCTTTATCCCATTTTATGGTATAATCTTAACAATAGGTGATAGTTTTTATATACATAAATTAATTTAAACTTTGTCACATTAGAGGCAATGGGAATTCTAATTATTGTTATAAGTTTCTATTATCATTGTGATTAAAAATGGGGGTTTTAAAATGTCTCAAAAGAATGATAACTTTTTTCAAACTAAAAAAGAATGGTCAGTGGCTAAAGATACAATACTAGGAAAATATCTTCATCCATATTTTCAAAAACTGATTGCGAAAGGTAGCCCGATTTGTTATGTTGACTGCTTTGCTGGAAAAGGAAAATTTGATGATGGTAATGATGGTTCACCACTTATTGCTTTAGATTGTATAAATACTGCAATAATGAATTCTCGTTTTGGTACACAAATATATTCTTACTTTATTGAATTGAATCACCATATTGATTTAAACAAAAATGTAAAGGCATATATAGAACAATGTGAAAATGCTAAAATTAAAAGTGAAGTTATTGCTGGTAAATTCGAGGATAATATTGATGGTATACTTGGTATTCATAAAGAAAGTACAGTTTTTCTTTATGTTGATCCATACGGAATAAAGGCAATTGATGTTGATAAATTTAATTCTTTTAAATTAAATGCTTCAAAAAGTGTAGAAATGCTTATAAACTTTAATACATGGGGATTTTTTAGAGAAGCATGTCGTGTTTTAAAAGCTGATTTTACTTTGGATCCAAGTGTTGATAAATACCTAGTTGAATATAATCCTAACAATGACCTTAATAGAGATGAATTAAATAAAATTTCTGGTGGAGATTTTTGGATTTCTATTGTTCAAAGATATAAAAATAAGGAAATTTCAGCTAATGAAGCGGAATTTGAATTATCCAAGGGAATAGCGTTAAATTTTAACAAAAAATACAAGTATGTACTTAATGTTCCCATTAAATCAAATGATAATGTTAAAGTTCCAAAATATAGATTATATTATTTAACTAATCATGAAGATGGTTGCATTTTGATGGCAGACAATATGTGTAAAACTATAAAAAATTCAAGTATTAGAAGTAGAAATGGTCAATTAAGTCTTTTTGAGGATGAAACCGATACTGAAGGTGATTATAAATCAGATGATGATGTTGAAAGAATGCTACTTGAAAATCTTACGAGTGATAATGAAAGAATTGATCCTTTTATTTGTCGCTTTTTAACCAACATTGGTTTAGTTAGAGGACCAGCGGAGTTAAGAAAAATATTGAACAATATGGAAAAAGAAAATAAAATTGTTGTTACAAGATATCCTAATTTAACAAAAACAGGAAAAGTATGTACAGCTATGAATGAAGATAAAGGGAGAAAGATATACATTAGGAGGAAGTAAATATGGATTCTATTGAAAGAAAATCCCTACTTTACAAAACAGATGTTGAGTATGGTGATTATACAATAAACCATGTATTAGGTTGCTCTCATGGGTGTTTATATCCATGTTATGCATTCAACATAAAAAAAAGATTTGGAATTATAAAAGAATATAATGATTGGCTTAAGCCTAAAATTGTATCTAATGCGTTAGAATTATTAGATAAAGAAATTCCTAAATATAAAAAAGACATTAAATCAGTCCAGTTATCTTTTACTACTGATCCATTTATGCAAGGATATCCAGAAGTATCTAAATTAACAATCAAAATAATTAAAAGACTAAATAAAGATAAAATTAAAGCTGTTACACTTACAAAAGGAATAATTCCAGATGAAGTTTTAAAAACAGCTAAATATAATGAATTAGGTATTACATTAGTTTCATTAAGTGAAGATTTTAGAAAAAAATACGAACCTCATACAGCAAATTATAAGGATCGTATTGATAGTTTAAAGAAAGCACATGATGCAGGATTTAAAACATGGGTTAGTATAGAACCCTATCCCACTCCAAACATAGCAGAGCAAGATTTAATGCAAATATTAAATTCTATTTCATTTGTTGATTATATTGTTTTTGGGATGTGGCATTATAACAAAATAATTTCAGCATATAAAGAACATAAAGATTTTTATAATAAATGTGCTGATACAGTTATTCAATTTTGTAATGAAAATAATATTAAGTATCATATAAAGGAAGGGACAAAAACGAATTAAAGTGGAGGTGCAAGAAATGAATTTAGATATAAAAAAGCTTGCATTAAAATTAATTCCTAACATATCCTTATTTGATATGGAAATGTATGCTACAAAATTTTTAGAGCAATATTATCCTAAAGCCCTCATTTCACCTACGCCTATTGTTATTGATGAATTATTAAATAAACTGGGTTTATGTGAATTTTATGCACCATTAGATAATTCAACATTTGGAAAAATTTATTTTTATGATAGTAAAGTAGAAATTTATGATAAAAATATGATTATCACTAATAATTTGATTAAAGCTGGAACTATTTTGATAAATAAGAATAATGCATTTATGAATGATTTAAATACTTCAACTTTTACAATCATTCATGAGTGTGTGCATTGGTGGCTTCATAAAGATTTTTTTAATGCATTAAATAATAACAATATAGCATTAAATTGTATTAGCTGTAAAAATGAAGACATATTAGATTTAGCTTGTAATTATAATAATGTTGCAAAATGGTTAGAATGGCAAGCAAACACATTAGCACCTAAAATCTTAATGCCTAGGAAAATGGCAATAAAGAAATTTAATGAATTTTTATCGAATGTTAATATCGATTCTGATACTGAGATATTTTCTAAAAACACAAGATTTGAAAAGGCTATTATTCAATTTTGTGATTTTTTTGGTGTCTCAAAAACTTGTGCAAAAATTAGATTAATTGAACTAGGTTATTCACAAGCTAAAGGAATTAGTAACTTTATTAATGGTAAACCCTTAGATACATTTTATTTTAAAGATAATGTTCTTAAAGCGAATCAATCATTTGTAATTGATGAAAAAAATGCAGCAAAACTAATAGAACATAATGAAGATTTAAGAAATTTAGTAATAAACAATATTTTTATTTTTATATCGAATGTTTTTGTAATAAATGATAAAAAATATGTAGGTCAATTCACAAATGGAAAAGCATATCTAACAGATTATGCTAGAGATCATATGGATGAATGTTGTTTAATCTTTGATTATGAGAATTTGAAGCCATCAGAAAAAATGTTTAATAGTTTTTGTTTTGTATGTAGAACAGTTAATATCTCTAATTATGTTGAAATGTCTTATAGTAGTCAAAATAAACTAGAGTTAGATAATGATTCAATAAATAAATTATTAAAAAAACAAAATGAAGAGAAAGAATTTTTTAAAACATTACCAACAACTCCAGGTCTTACAATAAAAGAACATTTACAGCGTAAAAATATGACACAGCGTCAGCTTGCTGATAGAAGCAAAATTAGTCTTAGAACTATTGGCTATTATGTTAGTGAATATGATGAATCACATCCAGATATATACGATGTTGTAGCTTTATGTATTGGCTTGAATTTATCTTATAATTATTCTAAAGATTTATTAACAAAATTTGGATTTAATATTGATGCAGTTCATAATACAGATTATTTTGCATTAAATTTTATTCTTCAGGCTTGCCATCAAGGAACTATTGATTCTTGTAATGTAATTTTGAAACAATTAGGTTGTTCTAAAAAGATACCAAGTAATCATCAAAGTAAGAAGAAAAAAGAAAAAAATATGTGCAATTAGATTGCATATTTATATTAATAATTATGACTTTATTAAATTGTTTGTATAGAAATATATAAACATTAGACAATAAAGTCTTTTTTTATTGCTCTAAAACATAAAAAAAAACTTATTTTTTGGTATGCAATATGGTTGCATTAGTAACTTTTACAACGAAAAAAGCTTGTGATTTAATAAGGTTGTAAGCTAGTTTTAATGCTTTCTTGGCCAGAAAGAATTACTCATTACATAGCTTAAGAACTGATCTAGTCTTTGGTAATGAGACTAATCGAGAAATGAGGTAATTGAAATGTTTATTGATAAGAAAAATAAACCATCTTTCTCTACTGAAGAGGAAGATTGGAATAATTATCGTGATGAAGAAATTATACGTGATGCACGTTATGATGAGACCCACAGTGATGATGAATCATGCGATACTGAGGATTAATTAAATTACTTATACCAGTAAGAAACAACTAAAAATTCTAGACTCTTTTAGTTGTCCATCCATATCTTATTGGTAATTTATAAAGCTTTCACTTAGGTGGATGAAGTGTAGCTGGATTTTGGCACTGCCATAGTTCAGTATCTACAACTAAGTATTAAGCATGAATTATGGCAGCTGCCTTCAAATTGAAGGAGCTACATAATGTCTAATAAAGATTATACAGATGAAATAAAGAAATATGAAAATGAAGCTAATACATTAAGCAATGATGAGGAGTTTCATTCTAAAGACTTAAATGAGGCGGAATTAAGTAAAAAGACCGCTGAAAGAAATTATTATATTGAATTTAAAGATGATAAAGGTAATGTAATTAAAAAAATTTATGTTGACCGTCATGATTATATTTTATACAAAAGACCAATCTGGGCTGAATGGAAAAGAGAACAACTAGCTAATCGTTGTTTAATACCAAATGGCAAAGGTGGTTATAAACGTTGTATGAACGATTGTAGTTTATGCAACAAGTGTAAGAATGGAACATTAGTATCATTAGATTCTCTTCGTGAAGATCATAATTTTGAACCTACTGATATTGATGATACACCACTTGAAATTACTTTAATTGAAGAAGCAAAAGAACTATTATGGACACTTATTCGTAAGGTATCAACTGATGAGCAATACAATAAGGTTCGCTATAGATATAAAGATGGATTATCCCTTCAAGCAGTAGGGGACATTTATGGTGTAAGTCATAAAGCTATCGAAAAGACAATTAATAATGTCTTAAAAAAGGTAGGTCAAAATGCTACTGATGAAGAAAGAGATTATTTAATTAAGTACATCTTAAAATAAATTTTTAAACAAAGGTTCCAAATTGCATATTCCAACTTCCTTTTAAAGGTGTAAGGTTCGAACCTACAGAAAGGCGGATGCAATATGGAAAAAGTAAGTAAAAATGAACCACAAAAGATAGAGGCTATTGAGGAGCTGTTATATCTAATTTCTTTATTTGCTAAGATTGTCGTTTTGAAAAGTACGAGCCTTCAAGAAAGGACTGATAAACATGATTAAAGATTTAAAAAAGTTAGATGCAGTATTAGCTAATATCATTAAAGAAGCTACTGAAGCTCGTGAAATAATTAAGGAAACTAAAACGGCAAAGGTAGTAGAGCCTAAGGCAGAAGTTAAACCTACTATTACCTTAGAAGATGTTAGAAAACTATTAACAGAAAAATCTAGGGATGGAAAGACTACTGATGTCAAGGCTTTGCTTAAAAAGCATAATGCTAATAAGTTATCAGAAGTCAATCCTAGTGAATATGAGATTTTACTAAAAGAAGCGGAGGAATTGTAATGGCTACAAATTCCCATGCAATATTATCCGCTTCTGGATCTCATAGATGGCTTGAATGTACACCATCAGCTAGATTATCTGAGAACTTCGAAGATGTAACTAGTAGCTATGCTTTAGAAGGCTCAATGGTTCATTTGATGTGTGAAATTAAACTATGTAAAGCATTAGGTTTACCTTGTGATGAAAAATTACCTCAAGATTTTGAAATCACACAAGAGATGGAAGACTCAAGCGATGCTTATGTTGAATACATCTTAGATATTTTAGGAGAAATCAAAAAGACTTGTAAAGATCCTGTGGTATTGGTTGAACAAAGACTAGATTTCTCAAATTATGTTCCTGAAGGATATGGAACAGGAGACTGTGTTATTGTGGCCGATGGCATAATCCATATAATTGATTACAAAAACGGCTCAGGAGTAAAAGTGGGTAGCTATGAAAATCCACAAATGAAATTATATGCCTTAGGAGCATTAAATTTGCTTGATTGCTTATATAACATTAACACAGTATCCATGACAATCTTTCAACCACGTATTGCTAATATTAGCACTTATGAAATGGAAAAAGACAAGCTCATAGAATGGGCTAATAATGTACTTGTTCCAAGAGCTAAATTAGCCTATGAAGGAAAAGGTGAGTTTGTACCAGGAGACCATTGTAGATTTTGTAAATGTAAGATTAAGTGCACAGCTAGAGCCTTAGCTAATTTACAACTTGCTTCATATGAGTTTAAACCTGCTGATTTGCTTGATGATGATGAAATTGAAGATATCATCGGTAAAATTGACAATTTAGTAGAATGGGGTAATTCAATAAAAGAATATGCTTTAAATGAAGCTCTAAAAGGTAAGAAGTGGTCTAAGTACAAATTGGTTGAAGGTAGAAGTAATCGTAAGTTTAAATCTGAGGAAGAAGTTGCAAAGGTTGTATCCGATGCAGGTTATGATCCTTATGATAAAAAGTTATTAAGTATTACTGATATGACTAAATTACTAGGAAAGGCAAAATTTGTAGAGTTATTAGATAAATATATTTATAAACCTCAAGGAAAGCCTACCCTTGTAAGTATTGAGGACAAACGTCCTGAAATGAATCTAGCAGTTGATGATTTTAAAAATGTGAAAGAATAAAGGAGAATATAAAAATTATGAAAAATGCAACAAAAGTAGTAACATCAAAGAAAGTAAGATTTTCTTACGCAAATTTATTAGCACCAAAGAGTCCTGTTGAAGGTGCTGAACCTGTCTATAGTGTATCTCTTATTATTAGTAAGGACGATACATATACCTTAGATAAGGTTAAGGCTGCCATTCAAGCTGCTTATGAAGAAGGAGCTAATAAATTAAAAGGAAATGGTAAGGTTGTACCACCATTTGCATCACTAAGACCAGTATTAAGAGATGGTGATATTGATAAAGCAGGAGATGAAGCATATAAAAATAGTTATTTCATTAATGCAAAATCTAAAACTAAGCCTGGTATTGTAGATGCTGCTTGTAATCCTATTTTAAATCCTGAAGAAGAAATCTATTCAGGTATGTATGGAAGAGCAAGTATTAACTTCTATTGCTACAATACTGGTATGTCAAAAGGTATTGCTTGTGGACTTAATAATGTTCAAAAAATTGCAGATGGAGAAAGACTTGGTGGTCGTGCATCAGCAGAATCTGATTTCAAGGATGAAGATGATGGCGATGATGATTTCTTAGAATAAATAAACTTAAGGTGGTTGCTTAATTGCAATCATCTTTTTTTTGCTTTAGGTTCCAAAATAAGTATCTAAACTTCCTTTTTATAATGAAGGAGATGCTAAAAAATGAAATATATGTTCTTGGATATTGAAACGTATTGTGAAAGAGATTTAAAGGAATGTGGTGTATATCCTTATGCAGCTGATCCATCTTTTGAAATCCTATTACTTGGTTATTCCTTTGATGGATGTGAAGTAAATGTTATTGACTTAGCACAAGGAGAAAAGTTACCAAATGATGTACTTGAAGCAATTACGAGTCCTGATGTTATTAAAATAGCCCATAATGCCTTGTTTGAAAGAGTGTGTTTGTCATCATATCTTGGAATGTCTGTTGGCACATATTTGCCACCAGAACAATGGAGGTGTTCAATGGTAGCTAGTGCGTACCTAGGATTACCATTATCACTTGATATGTTAAGTACGGTATTAAATTTGAAGAATGCTAAAATGAAAGAAGGAAAAGAACTTATTAGATATTTTTGTCTTCCTTGTAAACCTACAAAATCAAATGGTATGCGTACTCGCAACAAACCCAAAGATAGCCCCGAAAAATGGGCCACGTTCGCTCTTTATAATAAATACGATGTGTTAGCCGAAATAGAAATATTAAGCCGAATAAAAGCCTTTCCTATGCCTGACTTTTTATGGCAAGAGTGGTTTCAAGACCAAAGGATAAATGATAGAGGTGTTCTAATTGATACTGAATTTGTTAAGAGTGCGATAGCGATTGATGAAATTGTAAGTAACGAACTTCAAACCAAGCTAAAAGAGATTACTAAATTAGAAAATCCAGGATCAGTATTACAGCTTAAAGGTTGGCTTCTAGAGAATGGACTTGCCATTGATAGTCTTGGTAAAAAAGATGTAGCAAAGCTAATTGATGAATCTAATAATCCTTTAATCAAAGAAGTATTAAGACTTAGACTTATGACAAGTAAAACATCAATTAAAAAATATCAGGCAATGATTAATGCACAATGTTCTGATGAAAGAGCTAGAGGTTGCTTCCAATTTGCTGGTGGACATACACTTCGTTGGAGTGGAAGATTAATTCAATTTCAAAATATGAGGCAAAATCATATTGCTGACTTAGATGGAGCTAGAGCTCTTGTAAAAGAAAGAAATGTTGAAGCATTAGAAATGCTTTATGATGATATACCTGAGTTACTTGCTATGCTTATTAGAACAGCAATTATTCCTAAAAAAGGATGTAAATTTATTGTAGCAGACTACTCTGCAATTGAATGCCGTGTTGTTGCATATATAGCCAAAGAAGAATGGGTACTTGATGCTTTTAGAAATAATGAAGATATTTACTCCTCAGTAGCTAGTAAAATGATGGGTCGTGTAATTACTAAAAAGACTGATCCTGATGCAAGGCAACGTGGTAAGCAGGCAACTTTGAGTTGTGGCTATGGTGGGTCAGTTGGAGCTTTAAAAGCAATGGGTGCTTTAGACTTTATGAAAGAGGAAGAATTAGAACCACTAGTAAAATCTTGGAGAACAGCTAATCCTCATATTGTTAAACTATGGTATGATTTGGAGAAAGCTGCAGTAATAGCTATAAAGAATAAAACATCAGCTGAAACGCATGGCTTAAAGTATACCTATAAAAGTGGTTTATTATTTTTAAGGTTACCTAGTGGAAGAGATATGTGCTACGTAAGACCTAAAGTAAGCACTGATGATTATGGAAGAAATAAAATAACTTATGAATCTCTTGATGCAACACACCATTGGATGAGAACGGATACCTTCTCAGGCAAACTAACTGAAAATGCAGTTCAAGCATTCGCAAGAGATGTACTTGCTAATAGTATTACTAATTTGAAGAATTATGACATTGTAATGCACATACACGATGAACTTGTAATTGAATGTCCTATGGATACTTCACTTGAATTTATTTGTAATGAGATGGGAAGAAGTCCTAAATGGTGTAACGATTTGCCACTTAGAGCTGATGGCTATGAATGTATGTATTATAAAAAAGATTAAAAACTTAGGAAGTTAAGGTTCCAATTTGAATACCTCAACTTCCTTTTTATGTTGTAGGAGGTCATTTATATGATTTTTATAATAGAAATAAAGGAAGAAGGTAGCATAACATGAATGATTATAAGATATGTTATGGCTCAAGTCGTAACTCAATAAAATGGAAGAACTCCTACGTCAAATGGAGTGATTTCATTGAAAGATTAAAAAATACTGTTAGGACATCTGAAACAGTAGAAGAATATGCAAAATTACCTAAAGGTAGCAAAGATAAAATTAAAGATATTGGTGGGTTTGTAGCAGGACATATAAGTGGTGAGAGAAGAAAAAAAGAAAATGTACTCTCAAGGTCAATGATTACACTTGATATGGATGAGGTTACAAATGATTTCTTAGCTAACAAAGATAAATTGCCTAAATATAAATGGCTTATATATTCAACTCATAAACATAAGCCTGAAACCCCAAGACTTCGTTTTATTATTCCATTATCACGTGATATTAGTCCTGAAGAATATGGAGCAGTCTCACGTATGATAGCAAAAGACTTAGGAATGGATATGATGGATAAATCCACATTTGAAGTTAATCGAATGATGTATTGGCCATCAACATCTATTAATGGTGTATATGTGTTTGAGGTAAATGATGGAGAGATTTTAAATCCTGATGAAATACTTAGCCGCTATGATGATTGGCACGATGTATCTACTTGGCCTAAACATAAGTCTGAATTGGAAGTTGTAAAGGATGTTACATCAAATAAGAAACAAGATCCACTTGGTCTTGATGGTGTAGTAGGTGCATTTTGTAAATGCTACTCAATATCTGCAGTAATTGAAAAATACTTAAGTGATGTTTATGAACCAACTTCTTATGAAGACAGATATGATTATATTCCAGCTGACTCAAGTGCAGGTGTAATTGTTTATGATGATAAATTTATTTATTCACACCATGCAACTGACCCTGCAAGTGGAAAGCTAATGAACGCCTTTGAAATTGTAATGGCACATAAATTTAAAGATTTAAGTGAGAAAATGCAATTTAAAGAGATGTGTAAATTTGCCTTAGAAGATGAAAATGTAAGGATAATGCTTACTGAAGAAAAAGAGCAAGTGGCTAAAGATGAATTTAAAGATGATGAAATCTTAAGCAATGAGCAAGATACTCCAAAGGACAATAAGTGGAAAGGGAAATTGAAATTTAAGGAAAATGGCGAGGTTGAAAATTTATCTGAAAACTTGGTATTGATATTACAAAATGATGAAGACTTTGCTAATTTTGCTTATAACGAAATGGCTAGAATGGTTGAAATAGTAGGACAAGTTCCTTGGAAAAGAGGTACTACGAGTAGTTTTTGGACTGACCTTGATACCTCACAGCTTAAATGCTTATTAGATAAAAGATATGGCGAGTTTACAAATAGAAACCATGAAATAGCTTTTGATAAGGTAGTGACTGATAGACATTTCCATCCAGTAAGAGATTACTTAAATACACTTCCAAAATGGGATGGAGTGAAGAGAATAGACGATTTATTTATTAAATACATGCAAGCTGAAGATAGTGATTACATAAGGACAGTTACAAGGAAGTCCTTTGTTGCTATGGTAGCTAGAGTATTAGAACCAGGTATTAAGTTTGATGCAGTTCCTGTACTTGATGGAGCACAAGGAATAGGTAAAAGTACTATCGTGCGTGATTTGATAGGAGAGGAATATTACTCCGATGCTTTATCACTTACTGATATGAGCGACAAGACTGGAGCAGAAAAGCTACAAGGTTTTTGGTGTGTTGAAATTGGCGAGTTAGCTGGTATGAAAAAAGCAGACATTGAAAAGGTCAAAGCGTTTGTTACAACACAATGTGATAATTATAGACCTTCTTATGGTCGTGTAGTTGAAAGCCATCCAAGGCAGTGTGTTGTTATTGCCACTATTAATGGTGAAAATGGATATTTACGTGATATTACAGGTAATCGTAGATTTTGGATTATCAAATTAAAACAAACTGAAAAGAAAAGAACATGGTTGTTTGATAAAGACTTTAAGGATCAATTTTGGGCTGAAGCAATGTACTACTATAAGCAAGGTGAGAAATTATACCTTGAAGGAGATATTGCAGTTGCAGCTGAAAAGCATCAAATGGAAGCAATGGAACAAGATAATCGATTAGGAATGGTACTTGATTATTTAGATAAGCTACTACCAGAAAATTGGAATAATATGACACTTTATGAAAGAAGAAATTTCCTTGATGGTGATGCATTAAGTCCTAAGGGTACTACCAAGAGGACAAATGTATCTTGCATTGAAATATTCAGTGAGTGTTTTGGATGTGATCCTACCAGAATTACAAGAAGTGATAGTTTCTCAATTGCAGTTATTATGATGCAAATTCCAGGGTGGAAGAAGGTCAATAAAACTAAAAGATTACCTATTTATGGACCACAAAAATACTATGAAAGGGCATAAATTTTGTAACCAAAGCCTGTAACGTAACTAAAATTTCTATATTAATTAATTCGTAAATACCTATATAAAAACATACCTATGTATACACGCATATAGGTAATAAATATATAGGAAAATTTAGTTACATTGGTTACATGGTTACAAAACAAAAAAAAGATTAGAAAATTATGGCAGATGAGAAAATTTTAGAGCAAAAATTAGTGAAAAAAGTTAAATCATTAGGTGGTTTATGTCTTAAATTTGTAAGTCCTGGATGTAGTGGAGTGCCTGATAGATTAGTGCTTATTGCTTTTGGAAAAGTAGCATTTGTTGAGGTTAAGGCAAAAGGTAAAAAGCCAAGACCTCTTCAAATAAAAATTATGAATGAAATTAAAAATCTTGGATTCAAGGTATTTGTCCTTGATGATGAGAATCAAATTGGAGGGATACTTGATGAAATACAATCCACATGATTATCAAAAATATTCAATTGATTTTATAGAAAATAATCCTATATCCGCATTGCTACTATCTTGTGGCTTGGGAAAAACATCAATTACACTTACTGCAATTAATGATTTGATGTTTGATTCATTTGATGTAAGTAAAGTTTTAGTTATATGTCCGATTAGAGTAGCAAATACATGGGTACAAGAATGTAAGAAATGGGAGCATTTAAATGATCTTAAAATATCAGTTGCAGTTGGAAGTGAAATGGAACGATTAAAAGCATTAAGAGCTAAAGCTGATATTTATGTTATCAATAGAGAGAATGTCCAATGGTTAATAGAATCATCAGGAATGCCTTTTAATTATCAAATGGTTGTTATTGATGAAATGTCATCATTTAAAAATGGTAAATCTAAAAGATGCAAAGCCTTACTTCAAGTTCGTTCTAAAATTGATAGAATCGTAGGACTTACTGCAACTCCAACATCAAATGGATTAATGGATTTGTGGAGTCAATACAGAATCCTTGATGGAGGTAAAAGATTAGGTAGATTCATTACGGAGTATAGAAATAGATATTTTATGCCTGATAAAAGAAATGGTGTAATAATTTATTCCTATAAGCTATTACCTTTTGCTGAAGAAGCAATATATGAAAAGATATCTGATATAACAATTTCAATGAAAGCTAAAGACCATTTAAAAATGCCTGAGCTTATTTCGAGTGAGTATAAAGTTTATATGAATGATGTTGAAAAAGCACAATATGAACTTCTTAAACATGATTTAGTTGTAAATCTTGATGAGGATGATATTACAGCTATCAATGCTGCAGTCCTATCTAATAAGTTATGCCAAATGGCTAATGGAGCTATTTATACCGATAAAAAGATAATTCAAAATATTCATGATAGAAAACTTGATGCTTTAGAAGATATTGTTGAGCAGATGAATGGCAAGAATTTTTTACTAGTCTATTGGTTCAAACATGACCTTGAAAGAATAGTTAAAAGATTAAATGAGATAGGAATTTCATATTCAAAAATAGATACACCTGAAAGTATCGAAGAATGGAATAATGGTAAAATTCAAGTTGGTTTAATTCATCCAGCCTCAGCAGGTCATGGAATAAATTTGCAGGAAGGTGGCTCAACAATTGTATTTTTTTCACTTACATGGAGTTTAGAACTTTATGAGCAAGTAATAGGAAGAATTTATAGACAAGGTCAAATATCAGATACAGTAGTTGTACAGCACATTGTTACTGATGGAACAATTGATGAAGATATTTTAAGAGCTTTAAAAGATAAAGATGAAACACAATCATCACTTATTAAAGCTGTAAAAGCAAGAATAGGAGGTGCTAAAGATGGAAAAGCCTAAAATTATAAAAGAACTTTTAAATTTAAGGGAGAAAATTACTAATTGCAAAGAAATGATTGAGTATTGTGATAGAATGTCCCTTTCTGTTGGTGGCCAATCATTTGATAATGAAATAGTTGAACATACAAGAAATCTTGAAGCACCTTTTGTTAAATGGATTTATAAGAGAATGGAATGTGAAGCTAAACTTAAAAATTTAGAGGATCAGTATAAAATATTGGAAAATAAGTTGAGTGAATATATAGTTTCATTTGAAAAGATTGATGAAATTCAAATAATAACGTTAAGATATCTTAAATGGCTTGATTGGCCTGATATCCAGGATGAGTTATGTATTTCTGAAAGCACGATGTATAGACTTCATAGAAGAGCATTAACAAAATTGTTTGAAGTTGAAAAAATGACAGTAGCTTGACAGTTGAATGACAGTGACAAGACAGTTAACTATATGGTAAAATGTTAGTGTAGAAAAATAGATAAAGCAATCATTAGCTCATGAGCTTCGTAGTTCATGGGCTTTTATTATGCCTTTGAAAGATTGGAGGAATTATACCCATGTTAAAAGTTATTGAACTTTTTGCAGGTATAGGAGCACAAAGAAAAGGACTAGAAAGGGCTGGCATTGAACATGAAGTTGTAGCAATTAGTGAAATTGATAAATATGCTTTAAAAGTATATGAATCACTTTATGGCAATACACCTAATCTAGGAGATATTTCCAAAATTGAAAAATTACCTAAAGCTGATATGTGGACATATTCATTTCCATGTACTGACATTTCTTTAAGTGGAAGAATGAAAGGATTAGAAAAAGGTAGTGGTACACATAGTAGTTTACTATGGGAAGTTCAAAGATTACTTGAAGTATCTAAAGCAAATGATGAACTGCCTAAATATATACTGCTTGAAAATGTTAAAAATCTTATATCTAAAAAATTTAAACCATACTTTGATGAGTGGTGTCGCTATCTCGAATCATTAGGTTATAAAAATTTCTATAAAGTATTGAATGGTAAAAACTATAACGTTCCTCAAAATAGGGAACGTATTTTTTTACTCTCAATTCGAAATTGTAGCAAAGATTATGTATTTCCAAATGACATGCCACTTACTAAAAAACTCGGTGATTTACTTGAGTCAAATGTAGCAGATAAGTATTTCTCAAGTGAAAAACTTATAACTTGCTTTTCATCAATGAAAAATCGTAATGGTTTAATAAGAGGTTTGAGATTTAGACCTAGAGGTAAAAAGGATGAATATGCTTGGACTATTACAACAGCTCCTGGTTCAAGAGCTACTGATACATTTATTATTGAGCCAATACCTGCTGCAATAAGAGGAAGAACTAATGAAGATGGTACTTATAGACAACAATTAGAACTTAAAAAGGATGGAAACACAAACACTATAACAACAGTTCAAAAAGATAATGTTGTTATAATTCCACAAAATACCAAACAAGGTTATGCCATAGCCCATGTTGGTGATGGTATTTATACTAATCGACCTGATTCAAAACGTGGAGTGGTACAAAGAGAAAGCATACCGACCTTAAAAACATCTAATAAAGATATTGCAGTTGTAGTTGATGATCCAACTGAGCTTATTTCTATAAGAAGACTTACACCAAGAGAATGTTGGAGACTTATGGGATGGGACGATGAAGATATTGATAAAGCTTTTAAAGCTGATGTATCAGAAACACAACTTTACAAAATGGCAGGTAATTCCATTATTGTTAATTGCCTTGAAGCAATATTTAAAAATATACGAGTAAGTGAAGAGATGATGATATGAAAAAATTAGATACTTATGAAATGTGGAAAGAAAGAGGAGAGCTTGATGATGTAATTAAATTTGTAAAAGAAAGTATAAAACATCTAGCCACAAAAAATGAAATAGCAGAAGCCTTAAAAGTTACTCCTAAGACAATTATTTCTTTAAGGAAACAATATCCAGATTTCAATGAAGCATTTTTACTTCCAAAACTAGACTTAAAGAAAGAATTGATGAACTCAATGCTTAAATTAGCTTTAGGTTATGAGGAAATTACTGAAACCCAGGACATCACTGATGGAGGTAAAAATGGAGAACAAAAAAGAAAAGTAAATAGGGTAAAGAAAATGGTAGGACCTAATTATAAAGCTATCATTTATCTTTTAACTAAGCACTTTGGTAATGAATATAGTGATAAGTATGATGAATTAAGACTTATGGAAAAAAGATTAAATCAACAAAAGGAGGAATGGTTAAATGAGTCAACTACAAGTGATTCAAATGAAGATAACGGAGATTAAACCATATGAAAATAATCCAAGAATTAATGATGGAGCAATAGATGCTGTAGCTAAATCGATAGTTGAATTTGGTTTTAAAAATCCAATTATTATTGATAAAAATAATGTGATTGTGTGTGGACATACAAGAAGACTTGCAGCTATAAAATTAGGACTTACTGAAGTACCTTGTATTAAAGCTGATGATTTAACTGAGGACCAAATAAGAGCATTTAGAGTAGCTGATAATAAAACTAATGAATTATCCACATGGGATTTAGATAAATTAAAACTTGAATTAGGTGAGATTGAACTAGATATGTCTGATTTTGGTTTTGAAGACCTATTAGACCAAATGAAAGAACTGCCTGAAGATGATGAATTTGATGCTGATACTGAGCTTGATAAAGAGTCGTTTGTTAAAAAAGGAGATATTTGGTTACTTGGAAGACATCGACTAATGTGTGGTGACACAACTACTGATGATGTAGATAAATTAATGGATGGAAAGTATGCAGACCTTTGTGTAACTGACGCACCTTATAATGTTGATTATGAAGGTGGAAGTGGAATGAAGATTCAAAATGATAATATGAGCAAAGAAGATTTTTATAATTTCTTAACCAAGGCTTTTGCAAATATAAATAAATGCTTAAAACCTGGTGCTTGCTTTTATGAGTTCTTTGCAACACGTGAACATATCAACTTTGAAAATGCTTTAAATGATAATGGATTAAGTCCAAGGCAAGAATTAATTTGGAGTAAGAATGGTCAATTTACTTTAGGTAGACAAGATTATCAATGGGACTTCGAGCCATGTTTTTATGGTTGGAAAGAAGGAGCTAGTCATAATTGGTATAGCGATAGAAAACAAAAATGTGTTCTTACATTTGATAAGCCAAAGAAAAATGAACTTCATCCAACGCAAAAGCCAATACCTCTTATCTCATATTTGATTAAGAATTCATCAAGACCAAAGGATTTAATTATAGATTTATTTGGTGGAAGTGGTACAACACTTATGGCATCTGAGGAAACTGATAGAACTTGTTTTAGTATGGAACTTGATGAAAAATATGCATCCGCAATTGTTAGACGTTTTGTTAAAGCAAAAGGTGGATGTTTAAATGTTTCATGCATTCGTGATGGTAAAAAGCATGATGCAAGTGAACTTTATAATTTTGAAACTGAAGAAATTTTAATTCCAGGTGAGTTAGACCCGGAAAAACTAGCTGATGGAGGAGAAGAATAAAATGAAAATTTTAACTAGTGAAGCAGTATTTAGAGGTCATCCTGATAAGATATGCGATCAGATTAGTGATGGTATTTTAGATGCATGCTTAAAAGAAGATATTAAGTCAAGAGTTGCAATTGAAACATTAATAAAAAATCATTTAGTTGTAGTAGCTGGAGAAGTTACTACTAAAGCTAATGTTAATTATGAGGAAGTTGTTTATGATGTTTTAAAAAGTCTTGGTTATGAAGACTTAGAGGACTTTGATATTGTTGTTGAGGTGTCTAAGCAAAGTCCTGATATTGCTTTAGGTGTTGATAAAGATGGTGCAGGAGATCAAGGTATCATGTATGGTTATGCCGTAAATGAATGTAAAGAATTAATGCCTCTTCCAATTGTACTTGCAAGAAAAATTGCTATTTGCATGGATTCAATGACTAAGCAAATTCGTGAAGTATTTGGTGCAGATGGTAAATGCCAAGTATCAGTTGAGTATGATGAAAATGATAAGCCAAAAAGAATTGATACTATTGTTGTATCTCAACAAACAGCCAAAGGTGTTGAAAGAAGTGTTTATACAAGATTTATTATTGAGGAATGTATTTTAAAAGTAATTCCTAATTATTTAATTGATTCTAATACTAAAATTTTAATAAATCCAACAGGAGAATTTGTAGAAGGTGGAGCTTATGCTGATTCAGGATTAACTGGTCGTAAGATTATCTGTGATACCTATGGTGGAATTGGTCGCCATGGTGGAGGAGCATTTAGTGGAAAAGATGCTACAAAGGTTGATAGGCTTGGTGCTTATTATGCTAGATATGTTGCTAAAAATATTGTATCAGCTGGACTTGCTAATAAATGTGAAGTTCAAGTAGCTTATGCTATTGAAATTGATAAACCAGTAGCAGTTAATATTGATACTTTTGGTACAAGCAAATATAGTAATGAGCAAATAAAAGATGTAGTTCTTAAATTCTTTAATTTTTCACCAAAGGCAATGAAAACTGAAATTATTAATCCTAATGTATCTTTTAGAAGTTTAGCAGAGTATGGTCATGTAGGTAGAAGTGATATTCGTGTTCCTTGGGAAAGGACAAATAAGGCTTATATATTAAAAGCCTATTTCAAACAAAAATATGCCAAGTGAATACGAAAAGATTAGAAGATTCTATAAAAGTGATAAGTGGAAAATCGCTAGAGCTATGAAGATAGCTTCAGCAGCAGGAAGATGTGAAAGGTGTGGTGATGTTGGTACTGAAGTACACCACATCATTCACTTAACTCCTGAAAATGTAGATAATCCTGAAATCAGTATTAACCAAGATAATCTATTATTACTTTGTAAAGAATGTCATAACAAGGAACATGAACGCTTTACTGATAAGAAAGATTATAAATTTGACTCCGATGGTAATGTAGTAAAAAAGTAGATTTTATCGTAAAAAAAGGTAACATTTGTAGTATAATTATACATAAGGAGTGATTATGTATGAAAAAGATAATGTTTTTAATATTTAGTTTTGTTTTTATATTCTTGCTTGAATCTTGTAGTGGTATAAGTAATCTTAAATATAACCACGTTTATGCACCAGATAGTTATTATACGCCTTCAGGATTTCGTGAAAATAAATATGAAGATTCTTTTAGTTGTTTTGTTTTTCTTAAAAATGATACAGTTATACAGAGCTATAAAGTGATAACAAATCAAACTGAAGATGTTGTTTTTGATAGTAAAGAAGCAGAAAAGTATTCAACAAAGAGTAATATTCTTTATTTTGATAAAGGCGATGGTACAAACATTCAAGTTAATGATGGCTATATATTTTTAATTCGTAATTTCTTTGGCAACCATTATGTCGAAGTATATTGGGATACAGGAATAATTGCTACGATAGATTAGCCTCCCCCCCAGTCTAAATATCTATTAATTTCTACAGTACCGTTCGGCCCCACCTCAGATATGTGGGAGCCAATATTTTTGAAAACTAGGAATTTAAAAAATTGAATAAAAAATTAGGTATATCTTAGTTTATCCGAAGAGTAGCATAAAAAGCTGCTCTTTTATTTTACTTTCAAGTTGATATTTATTGCTTTTAGAGTGATTAATAGACACGAATAAGGAGGATGTTAACATGACTAATTTAAAAGTTGGATGTTATATCAAAATAAAAAATATGGAAGGTGAACCTGAATATCTAGAAAAGGTTGGTAAAGTAATCTTAATTGATGATGCTAATCAAATACATGGTACATGGGGAAGTTGTGCTCTAATTATTGGAGTTGATGAATTTGAAGTTTTGCCTGATGAGAGAATTCCTTTGTTTGAGATGTGTGAAAAGAATAGAACAGGCCTAAGAGGAATGAACCACCTTGTTGATTATTATGTTAGTTCTGTTGGCATGTCAGAAAAAGAAGCTGTTGATTATGCAATTGGATTATTTCATAATGGTACAATTCAAGAAATTAAGTTCATTGGAAAAGATGGTAAAGAAATATAAAAAGCTAAGTAGTTTATATATTTTTGATATATAAAAATAGATAAAAAAAGATACACAATTAACTTGCTATAGTGTCCGTTTAGAGTGATATATATACACGACGAAGGGAAGAAACAACCTTCAAGGAGGACACGAAGATGAAAGAAAAAATTGAAAAGCAAATTGAAGAAATGAAGAAGCAAACAATCGGTGTTGAAATTGAAATGAACAACATCACAAGAATGGATGCAGCAAAGATGGTTGCAGCATACTTTGGAACAAGAGCATGGTACGCAGCAAGAGATTATGGTTACGATGCTTGTGCCTGCAAGGATAGAAAAGATAGAGTTTGGAAGTTCCAAAAGGATGTATCAATTGCAGGACCTGATAGTGAAAAATGCGAAATGGTTACACCAATCTTAACCTACGATGACATTGAGGACTTACAAGAGATTGTTAGAGCATTAAGAAAAGCTGGAGCAAAAAGCGATGCTTCAAGAGGATGCGGAGTTCACATTCATGTAGGAGCCAACGGACACACACCTAAAACATTAAGAAACCTAACAAACATTATGGCATCACACGAAAGCTTAATTATTGAAGCCTTAGGAATTGACAATTTTAGAATTGATAGATACTGCCAAACAGTAGACCCTAGATTCTTAAAGGCGGTCAACAAAAAGAAACCTCAATCAATGAGCCAATTTGCAGATGTTTGGTATGAAAGTCAAAATTGCGACTTTGGAAGAACTCAACATTATAACAGCAGCCGCTACCACATTCTAAACTTCCACTCAACATTCACAAAAGGAACAATTGAATTTAGATGCTTCGAATTCAAGAGTCCAAAAGATGGAAAACAAAATGGACTTCACGCAGGACAATTAAAAAGCTACATTCAATTTTGCTTAGCCTTAAGTCAAATGGCAAAAGAGGTAAGCGGAGCTTCATCAAAACCTCAACAAAATGAAAACCCTAAATACGCAATGAGAACTTGGTTATTAAGACTAGGCTTCATTGGTGAGGAATTCAAAACAGCAAGAGAAACATTAACAAAGAATTTAAAAGGAGATGCAAGCTTCAGAAGTGGGTTAAGACCTGCTCCTCAAGCTGCAATCTAGGAGGTCAAGAAAATGAAAAAAATGTATTACTTAGCTTATGGTTCAAACCTTAATGTTGAACAAATGAAAAAGAGATGCCCTGATGCAGTGGTAGTTGGAACCTCAGTTCTCGATAGCTACCGATTAATGTTTAAAGGAAGTAAAACAGGTTCATACCTTACAATCGAGAAAGCTGAAGGACATCAAGTTCCTTTAGGAGTATGGAAAGTAAGTAAACGTGACTTGGCAAGACTTGACGTTTACGAGGGCTACCCTGCGTTTTATTATCGAAAGCGAGTAAATGTGCCACTCAAAGATAAAAAAGGCACACAGGCCAACGTCGAGGGAATTATTTACATTATGCATGAAGATAGAAAGCTCGGATGTCCAACTAATTATTATTTTGATACCTGCCTTAAAGGTTATAACGACTTTGGTTTTGATATTGAAATGTTGATGGAAGCATTTATTTATAGCGTTGGTGAGGAGGTATTTAAAAATGGAAACTAGAGAGAACTTAATTAAAACTTGTCCTTTGTGTGGGAAGACTTATAAAGGTCATCCTGCAATTTCAAGAAAGGATAACATCACACCGATATGTCCTACTTGTGGAACAAGAGAAGCCCTTGAAAGTATAGGAATTTCTAAAGAAGAACAGGATAAAATTATTAATACAATTCCAATAATGGATGAAGATAAATAAAAACAATCGCCAACAAAAGCCTCACAAACGGCCAACGTTGGCTTTTTTAGTCCTTGTTGGTTAATTGCTCGAAGAAGTAATAAAAACCCAACACAGGCCAAACGTTCGAAGAAAGGAGGATACCAAATGGATAAGAAAGAGTTAGCAATAAAAGAATACGAAAGATTAAAAAGTTTATTTGCTAATGCTGATGAAGCAAAGGTTAATTTAGTTGATGAACTTTTAAGAAAGGCTGCTTTTTTAAAAATTGAACTTGACTCACTTGAAAATGGAATAAGAAGAAATGGTGTCATGCAATTATCTAATAAAGGTAATGCAAGAATCACATTGTCCTATAAAGCATACCTTCAATCAATTTCTATTTATTCAAATATCATCAAAACACTAAATACCATACTTGGTGGAACTGAAGATGATAGTGATGATTCATTTGATGAGTTCTTAAAGAAAGTGGAGGAAAGATAATGTACACAATTTACTGCAAAATAAATAATGATGGTACGATGACTTCAAAATCTATCTTACCACTTCATGTTGGTACAAAAGGTGATAGAAATTGCACTAAGATTAAATGTGAAATTGGAGACCTGATCGAGGGAAGATACCAATATTTAAAATTCTATCATCCTAAATCAACTGTCCTATTGAGGCTTTCAAATAATGAAGTTGTTATTCCTTCAAATGTTACTTCAATTGCTGGAAAGTGGCTTATTTCATTTATCTCATCAACAAATGCAGTCACCTATTCAAGAGATACATTTGATTATTTGTTTTCAACTATTCCCATTGAAGCTGAAATAAGTAATGGCTTAATGGAAATTAATATTTTAAGTGAAAATGAGAAGAAGATTGAAGAACAACAATCACAAATTCAAAGTATGGAAACTTTAGAAAAAGATTTAATTTCAATGAAGTTTCAAGAACTTGTTATTCCTGATTACATTGAATCAATAGGTAATTACTTTTTGTATAATGCCAATAACAATATTACAAAACTTCTTGTTGGTAAGAAGGTAGCTTCAATTGGCTCCTATGCTTTTTATGGAATGCAAATTAGTAAAATTCAATTTGATGAAGGCTCAATTATTACAAAATTTGAAGATTACGCATTTAGTCATGTGTATGCATCTGAAATATTGATCCCTCGTTCATTAACTGAATATGGTCACTATGCTTTTAATGGTGGAGGAGTAAATACCTTCGGATTTGAAAAAGGTTCTAATCTTACATTAATAAACGCTAATGCATTTAATGGTGTAACAATTGACCGCTTGATACTTCCTTATGGTTTAAAAAAGTTTGCTGCTAATGGATATGTATTTAGAAATTCAAATATTAGATATATGGAAATACCAGCAACCTTAACAAGTAATATTGTTCAAGGTACATTTCATACTACCTGTGTGATAGAAGATATCGGTTTAGGTAGTGGCTTTAATATATCTTGTAATTTTAGTAATGTTTCAACATTGACTCATGATTCAATTAAAAGAATGTTTGAATCATTATCAAATAGAACAGGACTTGATGCTTTATCAATTACCATTGGTTCAACTAATCTTGCCAAGATGAGTAATGATGAAATAGCAATCGCAACAAATAAGAACTGGACAGTTTCATAGGAGGTCATTATGGAATTAGAAAGATATCAAGCACAAAAAGGTAAAGTGTGGAAATCTAAAATTGATGGAGCATACTTATCAGATTTGTTAATTTTAGGTAAAGAAGATTCAATCAATAACTATGAAGAGGTTGATCCACCAGTAATAGAAGATGATGAATCATGAATTATTTAAAAGAGTATTACAAAGAAATTCAAAAAGGAAATATCATCATAGGAAATGAACTAAGAGTTGTCTTAGATAGGCTAATAGCAGATTTAGATAATCCTAGATACACCTATGATGAAAAGCCTGGACAAATAAGAATTGATTTCATCGAGACATTCTGTAAACATACTAAGTCACCATTTAATGGCCAACCTTTTATTCTTGAACTATGGGAAAAAGCAATGCTTCAAACAGCCTATGGATTTAAGTTTAAAGATACAGGCTTAAGAAGGTTTAATGAGGTAATATTACTGATTGCTAGAAAGAATGGTAAGACAACGTTTGTTGCAGGTATTGACCTTGCTGAATTCTTTTTATCCAAAGGAGGAGTTGATATTGTGTGTGCTTCGAACACAAATGATCAGGCTTCGATCCTTTTTGAAGAAATAAATAATATGAGAGAGCAGTCAAAGGCTCTTTCAAAAGCTAATCGAAGCAAGAAAAATATATTCTATATTTATTCACCAAGAAACAAAAATAAGATTAAGAAATTATCTGGTCAGTCACGTAACTTGGATGGATATAACATAGAAGTTGGTTGTATTGATGAGGTGCATCAAATGACTGATTCAAAAGTATATGATGCAATTAAACAATCACAATCAACTAAAGAAGAACCGCTGATTTTCATTATCACAACAGAAGGTAATGTGGTCGGTGGTTTTTTAGATAAAAAGCTCGAATATTGTAGAAAGATGATAAAAGGTGAAATTGATGATGAACGTGTGCTTCCTTGGCTTTATACACAAGACAGTGAAAATGAAATCTATTCTGATAAATCATTATGGCAAAAATCAAATCCATCATTAGGAAAAGTAAAGACTGTTCATTACCTTGAAGATATTATGAACAAAGCTAAAAATGATTTATCAACTAGACTTACAATGCTATGTAAGGATTTCAATATTAAACAACTTGAATCAGGTACTTGGTTAACTTTTGATGAGCTTAATAATGAAACTAAATTTGATATTGAAGAAATAAGAGATACCTACGCAGTTGCAGGTGTTGATTTATCCGCGACAACCGATTTAACAGCTGCAGTTATTGTGGTAGTTAAAAATGGTAAAAAGTATGTCCTTCCTCATTTCTTTATGCCAAGTGAGGTTTTGCAAAAAAGAATTGAAGAAGATAGTGTGCCTTATGATATCTGGGTTAGGAAAGGATTTATAACACTAACGGAAGGAAGTAAGAATGACTTTTCAAAGGTCACAGAATGGTTTTTACATCTTGTTAGAGATTATGAAATTAGACCTTTGTGGGTTGGTTATGATCCATGGAATTCACAATATTGGGTTGATGAAATGGAAGAAGCTGGCTTTACTTTAGAGAAGATAAGACAAGGTGTTTATACATTATCAGAACCAATGAAACAGCTAGAAGCCGATATTAAAAATAAGGATGTTATTTATGATAATAATCCAGTCTTAAAATGGTGCTTAGCTAATACTCAGGCCAAGGTAGATATCAATGGAAACATACAGCCAAGTAAGATTAATTCAAGATTCAAACGAATAGATGGTGCAGTTGCATTAATCATCGCTTATGCAGTCTTGAATAGATACATAAAAGAGTATGAAAACATGCAAAGTTAGGAGGAATAGTCGTGGGAATATTCAAAAGAAAAAATAAATCAAATAATCCTGTTACAGGTTTTAAGATGGTTCATGGACTCGAAGTTCCACTTATTCCTTTTGGTGAAAATGTCCTCAAAAGCGATGTAGTCATGATTTGTATTGATAGGATAGCTTCACAATGTGCAAAGCTAAAAGGTAGATACATTAAAGTTGATGAAAATGGAATTCAAACTGAGAAGAATGGACCTATTACCTTTTGCCTTAAAAGGAAACCTAACGAGCTTATGACTCCTTATCAGTTTTTGTATAAGGTGGTCTCGTTATTGCTGCTTAATGATAATGCATTTGTGTATCCGCTTTACGATAAAAGTAATCTAACACTCAAAGGCTTGTATCCGATTAATCCAATAATCGTTGAGCCAATTGAGTACGATGATGGAAGCCATACTTATAAGTTTTACTTTGAAGATGGCAGTAATTATGAAATACCTACTGAGAATGTGATTCATTTAAGAAGATTCTATTATAAAAATGATTTCTTTGGTGGATCTAATTCTAGTGGTGACCATGAAGCATTGCTTAAGACAGCTAAAACAAATGATGCCTTGCTTCAAGGTGTGAATGCTGCAATTCAGACATCATTTAAAATTAAAGGTATCTTGAAGATTAATGGAATGCTAAAAGAAGCAGATAAAATGAAACAACTTGATGAATTTCAAAGAGCTATTTTAAAAGCTGCTGAAGGTGATAGTTCGATTGTTCCTATGGATACAAAAGCAGAATATGTACCTTTAACAGCTGATCCAAAAGTAGTCGAATCAACTACACTAGATTTCGTTCAAAGTAAGATACTCGATTACTATGGTGTTAGTAAAGCAGTGTTTTCAAATAATTATGATGAAAATGAATATAACTCATTTTATGAGTCAACAATTGAGCCTTTAGCTATTCAACTTAGCGAGGCTTTTTCTTTGGGCTTACTTACCAATAACCAGCTTGAAAGAGGAGAAGAAATTATCTTTTTCTCTGAAAGATTACAATATGCTTCTTGGAATACCAAAGTAGGAGCTATTGAAAAGCTAATGGGACTAGGATTAATGAGCCTAAATGAATCAAGAGCTTTACTTGGGCTTGAGCCAATTGAAGGTGGAGATAAGAGACTTCAATCTCTAAATTATGTTGATGCTTCAAAAGCAAATATGTACCAAGTTGGTGAAAAAAATGAAAATGGAGGAAATGAAAATGGATAAAACAAAAATTGAAAATAGACTAGCAAATGTCGAGTTCAAGGAATCAGAAGATAACAAAATGGTCCTTGAAGGATATGCTCTAGTTTTTAATCAGGAGACACTTATTGGCGATGAAAAGAATGGATTTATTGAGTCAATCGATAGAAATGCTTTAGCAAATACCAATATGAAAGATGTCCCTATGAAATATAACCATAATGATTCATTTTTGATTATTGCGAGAACTCGTAATAACTCATTACAGCTTATGGTTGATGAAATTGGTTTAAAGGTTCGTGCCGAGCTTATAGATACTGAATCAAATAAAGATATTTATAAGATGGTTAAGGCTGGACTTTTAGATAAAATGAGCTTCGCTTTTACTGTTAGCTCACAAAAGATTGATCGAAGTGGCGATATTCCAAAAAGAACTATCACAGGTATTGATAGGCTTTATGATGTGAGTGTTGTCGATTTACCTGCTTATGATCAAACTTCTATAGCAATTGGTCGTTCTTTAGCTTTAGTGGATACTGAGTTGAAGGCTATGGATATGGCAGACCAAAAAGCAAAAGCAGAAATCATTAGAAAAAGAATTCATATTAAAACAAATTATTAGGAGGAATAAAAAAATGAATTTATTTGCGAGATTAAAAGAAATTGATGCTAGACTAGCTGAAATACGCAAGTCATCTACTGATGAAATGGATGTAGAAAAATTAACTACATTTGAAACTGAATGTGACAAACTTCAAGAAGAAAGAAAAATGATTGAGGCAAAATTAAGTATTACTTCAAAGACTGAGATGAAACCTATTATGATGGAATCAAAATCACAAAATCAAGAAATGTTAGAAAAGCGTGGTAAAGATTTTATTGAAGGTAGAACTATTAAAGTATCTAGTGATGAAGTTTTATTACCAAATCATACAGATACTTCACTTTCTCCTTACCCATTTTTAGAAGCAAGTGAAATTATTGATAAGGTTAAAGTTGTTAATTTAATTGGTGGAGAAACTTATACTAAATCATTTGTTAAGTCAAATGGTATGGCAGGCTTAACGGAAGAAGGTAAACCTGCAACTGAAACTGAACCAGGATTTGGTTATGCGACTATTTCTAAGGTAAAAGTTACAGCTTATACTGAAATTACTGAAGAGTTAGAAAAGCTACCTGCTATTAATTATCAAGCTGAAGTTATTAAAAATATTAATACATCTTTAAAGAAGAAAATTTCTCAACAAATTCTTTTAGGTACTGGTGAGTCTAATACATTTACAGGTATCTTCTCAGATAATGCTGTTGCCTTAGCTGATCAAGCACCATTAGAGCTTAGTGAAATTACTGATACAACTTTGGATGATATTGTATTTGGCTTTGGCGGTGATGAAGCTGTCGAAGGTGGAGCAGTATTAATTTTAAATAAGACTGATTTAGCTAAATTTGCAAAACTTAGAACAAGTGATGGAAGAAAAGTACATGTCATTGATTATGTTCAAAAAACAATTGATGGCATTCCATATGTGATTAATAGTAATTGCTCATCTTTATCTAATCCTGCAACTGCGGATGGTTCTTATTGTATGGCTTATGGCTACTTACAAAATTATGAAGTACCAGTATTCTCAGCAGTTGAGATTGGTAAATCAACTGATTATAAGTTTAAAGATGGCATTATTTGTTATAAAGCCTCAGTGTTTACTGGTGGTAATGTTGTAGGATACAACGGCTTCTTAAGAATTAAAAAGAAAGCTACAGTATCTAAGGCAAGTCAAACCTCATCAAAGTAGGTTAATCCGATGGTCGTTTAAAGGTTGATGGAGTTTTCTGAAGTTTAACTAAGTAAGAAAGCACAATGAACAGAAATGAGTATAAGTAAAAAGGTACAATGAACTGAAAAAAGTATGAGTATGATGGAACAATGAAAGAAAATTGAGTAAAAGAGTACAATGAAAGAAAAGTGAGTAAAAAAGTACAATGAAATGAACGTGGAGAAAAGGTACAAGGAAACGAATAGGGGGTTGACCGAAAGGCTTCCCCGAAAGGAGTACAAAGGAACAATCAAAGCAAGTAAAAGTAAGAAGGAATACTGAAAGTGAGTACGAGTAAAAAGGAATACTGAAAGAAAGTACAAGTAAGAAGGTACAAAGAAAAGAAATGAGTAAAAGTAAAATGGAACAATGAACAGAAAAGAGTATAAGTAAAACGGAATAATGAACAGGGATGCGGAATGTATGTAAAGAAAGGACGTTGTGTATGAACATAAGAAATGATGACGATTTCTTAATTGAAATCAAGAAGGCTTTAATGATTCCAGCAATGGAGACATATGCAGATAGCGAGATAAAACTACATATTGAATCGTGTTGTCAATTGCTTATTTCGATAGGCGTTGATAAATCCACAGTACGTAGCGACAATCCCCTTGTTAAAGGATTAATCTTGATATATGTAAAGACATTCTTTGGTTTCAAAAGTGATGGAAGTGTTAAGGAATTGCCTTCTAATTTTGAGCTATTGGTACGCCAACTTGCACTTAATTCGGAGGAGTCCTAATGTTTCCTAATTCTGCCAATGTAACTCTCTATCTCCTTGCCATCGTTAACAAGTCGGATGCTTTAGGAATAAGGTGTCCGACTATAAATTTTAAAAAAGAAGTAATAGGATGTATGAAATCTATTACTGCTACTGAGTATCAAACAAGCGTTGCTTTGAATGTGAAAAGTGAAATAAAAATAAGCCTACAATGCTTTTTGTATTCTGGTGAAAAGTTTGTTTTATTGAAAGGTGAAATCTATAAAGTAGATAGAACTTATCAAAACGGACAATTCATCGAATTATATTTATCTTTAAGTGATTACAAGAAGGAGGAAATTCTAGATGCCACTATCAATAGATAAAAGTGTTTTGAAAATCTCTGAACTTGTAAGTGAATACACTAAAGATGTTCAAGAAGAAATTGTAGAAAGGCTTAATCATACAGCTGATGAAATATTAGCTTATATTAAAACAAATACTCCAAAAGGAAATAGCACAAATCACTTAGCTGATTCATTTGTTAAAACAAAAATTGGAACAGGAGTTAATCAAGTTATTTATATTTCATCGAAAACTAAAAGTAGATTGGTTCACTTAATTGAACTTGGATTCAAACATAGAAGTGGACGTCATGTTGCAGCACAACCTTTTATGAGGCCAGCTTATAGTGAATTTACACCTGAAATGCTTGAAGATATTAAAAAGATTATAAATGGAGGATAGCCTATGACATTAGAAACTATTTATTCCATTCTAGATAAAGTTTTAAAAGACAAAGTATTCTATGCAGTAAATGTTTATGACAATGAAGAAAATGCTCCAATGCCATATATCGTTTATCAAGAAATAACTAAAAAGCCAAAGGGATATCATGACGATGTTCCTATTTTTTATGTTTCAAGCATTCAGATTACTCTTGTCACAAAGAAAAAAGACCTTACTCTTGAGGAAACTTTAGAGAAGGCATTATTAAAAAACGGATTAAGTTTCTCGGTTTTAAGTGAAACACATAATAGCGATAAATCAATAAATCGAGTTTATGAAATTGAAATGGAGGATTTTTAAATGGCAAATAATATTGTAACTTTTGGCCTTAAGAATGTTCATTATTCTAAGGCTACATTTAATCCTGTTGATGGAACTTGGTCGTTTGCTACACCAGTTGCACTTCCAGGAGCACAAGAGTTTTCAAGTGATTTAATTGGTAGCTCAACACAGGTTTATGCCGATGATCAAGTAGTGGCTACATTAATTCAAAATGCAGGTAGAACTCTAACCTTAAAACTCACTGAATTAATTGATGAATTCAAAACTGATATTTTAGGTTATAAGAAACTTGATAATGGAAATCTTGTAGAAATTGTAAATGCTGAAGTAGTTACTTTTGCATTAGGTTTTGAATTACAAGGTGATGCTAAGGCAAGAAGAACATGGTTTTATTTATGTACTGCCTCACCAATTAATGAAGCAACTAAGAGTAAAGCTGATTCAGTTGAAGCAAACTCAATCTCTTTAACAATTACAGCTAGACCTATTGCTATTGATGCAGATAATTACACAACACATATTACAGCTTCGAAAGGAGACGCAAACTATGCGACATTCTTAAGTGTTGCACCAGTTTTGCCTGTGCTTAAATAATGGATAGTATTATTAAGATTGGAGGTCGTGAATTACCAGTTCATGCCTCATTAAAAACATTAATCGATTATAAGTCTACCTTTGGTACTGATTTGTTTGAAGATTTAGATAAGATACAAAATATTAAAAGCGATTCTATTGGTAGCTTATCAGGAGTTATTAATACATCATTTCAAATTATTTATATCTTACATAAGCCTTATGCAAAAGAGAAAACATTTGTAGAGTTTATGGACACTTTTGAGTTTGGAGTGTTCCAAAGCACTGAAGCTATGAATGAATTAACTGGAGTATTTGGCTTACTCTTTCCAGGGACAAAAGAGCAAAGCAAAAGTCCCAAAGAAAATAAAACGGAAGCACCAAGCGACTAGTAATATCATATTTAATTTATCTCAAATTGGCATCTCACTATCGGATGCCTTTTTGATTGAGATTGATACTTATTTTGAGCTTGTTGATTTATTTATGGAGTCAATGGGAAGAAGTGAGGACTCATCAAGAGAGGCAACACAATCTGACATTGACAATTTTTTGTTATAGGAGGTTAAGTAAATGGCTGAAACAATAAAAGGTTTAAACATTAAATTAGGACTTGATGCTACTGAACTTAACGAGTCCTTAGGTAAAGTAAGAGCAGAATTAAAAGAACAACAAGCCGACTTAAAAGCTATTAATCAAAGACTTAAATATGATTCATCTAATATTGATTTATGGAAGAATAAACAAACTAAATTAAATGAGGTTTTAGATTCTACAAAGAGGAAATTAGAACTTCAAAAACAAAAATTAGAAGAAGCTAAGGAAGCAGTCAAAGTTGGTGCAATAAGTGAATCTGAATTTAAGAAACTTGAAAGAGGAGTAGAATATGCTGAAGCTGATGTTTCAAAGCTAAATACCGAGCTTAAAAATACTAGTGCAAAGATACTAGAACTTGGTAATGAAAAATGGGATAAGCTAGCAGGTGTTGGTAATAAACTCACAAAGTATGTAACAGCTCCTATTGTAGCGGCAGGTACAGCTTTATCCGCTCTTTCTTATAAGTCACTTGTTGCATCAGATGACTTAGCTGATACAGCCTCTAAAGTGTATCTATCAGCTGAGGCATTCCAGGAATGGAGCTATGCTGCAGAGATTTTAGCAGCAGATCAAAACCAATTACAAAAAGCATTTGTTAAGGTTAATGCTCTTTTAGGAGATATAGCAAATGGAAGTGCTGATAGTGTTAATGAAAAACTAAAACTTATCGGTTTAACTAGTGAGGATTTAGCTGGACTTAATACTGATGAGGCTTTCATGAAAATTAGAAACGCTTTATCTTCAGTAGGGGACGAAGCCACAAGAACAGCAGTGGCCAATGAAATATTTGGTGATAAATTAGGTGCTGAGCTTACTCAAGTAATATCTGCTTCAACAAGCCAAATAGAAGACTTAAGAAATGAATGTAGAGAACTTGGAATTGTATCAAATGAAGATGCTGAAAAAGCAGGAGAATTTACAGATGCCATTTCAAGATTAAAACAAGCATTGACAGGTCTTAAAAATGAGCTTGCTCAAGCCTTACTTCCAGTAATGAATAGTCTTGTTTCAATGATCACAAATAAGATCATACCAGCTCTTAAAAGTATGCTTAATTGGTGGAATAATCTATCAAAAGGTATGAAGGTGTTTATTGGGACGCTACTTGGAATTGTAACTGCAGCAGGGCCAGTCTTAGCTATCATTGGTAAACTGATACCTTTGATTTCAAAAATTAAGGCAGGCCTCACTGCTTTAAAAGGAACTATTACAATAGCTGGAGGAGCAATAAAGGCTTCGACACTTGGTATTGTAGGTCTTGTTGCGGTACTTGCAGTTATCTTACTTCAGAATGAGAAATTTAGAGAGCTACTTGGTAAGATTATAAGTATCATTTCAAAACTACTTAATAAAGTAATGGGTTTTATTCAAGAAATCGTTAATTCTTTAATGCCAGTTATTAAGACGATAATGAATTTAATAAACAAAGTAATTGATATGTTGGTTGAGGTTATAGATAAAATATTACCTCCACTTGAATCGATTATTAATGTGGTTATTGGCTTGCTTGAAAAATTAATGCCTTTAATTAAAAAAAATCTTGAAGTAATAACTTCGTTAATTGATAAAGTAGTAGATTTGATTACGACAATATTAAAACCAATCATGGACGTTCTAGGTGTAGTTATTGATTTAATTGCTGATCTAGTTGATGCAGTTTTAGAATTAATAAATGCTGTTTTAGATCCTATCATGGACGTTTTAAATGTCTTAGTTGATATCATTGAAGTAGTCGTTTCTCTAGTTGGTGATGTAGTTAAGATAATATCATCAATTTTAAAGCCAATCTTAAAAGTTATCGTTACTTTGATACAACCAATTATTAAGGTTTTGAAAATTGTTATTGAGCTTATCTCTAGCATTATTAAATTACTAGAACCTTTAATCAAAGTATTACTTACACCTTTAGAGTTACAGCTTCAATTAATTAGTTCAGTTTTATCAGCTTTTGAACCAATTTTAGAGACAATAGGAAATGTCATAGAAACAGTTATATCTCCAGCATTAGAACTTTTAAACACACTATTAAAACCTATTTTAGATATTTTAAATTGGATAATTGATGCAATTAAATGGCTTGCAGATAATCTATCAAGCATCTTTGAAGGAATAAGTGATGGAGTTTCTAATTTTGCTGGTGGAATAGTTGATAAAGTATCTGGTGTAGTTGGAAGTATAACTGAAAAATTTAGTGGTATGTTTGGTTGGCTTAAAGATAAATTTAAAGGCTTTACAGGCTTTCTTGGTGAGGTTGGAGAGAACATTGGAAACTTCTTTAAAGGAGCGGTTGATGGAGTAAAAGGAGCCATTGGTAAAGCAACTGATGCAGTATCAGGTTGGGCTAAAAAAGCATGGGGTAATGTAAAAGGATGGTTTGGTTCAGTTGGAGATTTGTTTAGTGATACTTTCAATCTTAATGGAAATAAAACATCTAATTATTCAACTACAAATAGTAGCCAAACAACAAACAATGTAACAGTAAATACTTCATCATCAGAATTCGATGTTGATTCAATAAATAAAGCGTTAGGAGGTGCCTATTTATAATGAGAAAGTTATATCTTGTAAATGAAATAGGTACTACCTATTTTTTTGATTATAGGTCATCTTCATTGATTTCAAGCATTGGTAATCTTGGAGTTGAAAAGCAAAATACTTATGTAGCTTATTCAAATAGATATACCTGTGTTGAAATTAAAAATCCTCAAGCATCACTTGATTTTGAAGTTGTATTTTTAAATGGTTATAATGGCTATTCAAAGTTCCTTGATTTTATTAGATCTTCTAATGAATTAAGGCTTTTTTATAATAATGGGAAAGATACAAAATATGCTTATGTTTCGTTTAAATCAATAACTAAAACTGAGCTTCAAAGTAATACAATTCAAAGCTCATTATCTTTGGATAAATTATCTTTGTGGCTTAATAAAGTTAATTATCAAATATCAGTTAATGAAGATGTAAAAGGTAAAACATTTCCATTTGGCTATCCACACATTTATAGTTCATCATATAATGGTGAAATTTATGTGAAAAATAATGGAGAAGTAAAAGCACCTTTAAATATCATAATAGCTGGTGCAGTTAATAATCCTAGAGTTGATATTCTTGATGGAGATACGATTATATCTTCATTAAAGATTATGGTTAAATCGGATGATTGCATAATAACTGTTAATTCAGATGAATCAGATCAATTTATAACTATTACTGAAAATGGAGTAACTAAAAATGCTTATCAAATGCAGGATTTTTCATGTGATAATTTTTTATTCATTGATAAGGGTGAAAAGAAGATAAGATTTAGTCCTGGAGTCAATGTTAAAACGACTTGTAATATTCAGCTTCTTGAAGGGTATGGTGGCAACTAATGGAAGTAATATTTTTAGATTATTTAACTTTATCTGTACTTGATTATGGATACGCAAATGATAATTTCACGATTATTATTGATAATGTCATACCTCAAAGTTCATCGTTTGAAATCAATAAAGAAGCAGTGAGTGCCAGTGTAGGAGATTACCTTATTGTTAAAGATAAGAAGATAAACTACATAGGAATTATTACTTCAATTGATTTGAAAAATCATATTACAGAGGTTAAAACGAAAGATTTTATATCAATTTTGGATTATAAGATGAAGTTAACATCATATTCTGGTAACTTATCAATTTATCTTTTAAATTTAATAAAAAAGGCTTTTATTTCTAATTCTGATTATCTTCAAAATATGAGTTATTTAACAATCAGTAGAGATGCTGAAGTAGTAAATGGAGCATTAACATTTGAAGAAGATACAGTAGATTCTATTTCAAGTGTTGTTTCAACTCTAAATAAAGCCTACTCAATTGGTTTAGTTTATAGCCTTGTTTATGATAATGGAAAGATATCAGGAATTGACCTTCATATTACAAAATGTAAAAAAGGAGTGACCTTAAAATCTAGCATTGCCTGTATTAGTAATTTAGTGATTACTGATAATAACACGCAAGCAGTAAATAAGGTCACTTTTTATCCTAAAGATTCAAATGTTACATACAAAAATACAATCAATTATTATCTTTTCACTGATGGTACAATTTCAAATCAAAATGATAATACAAAACGCTATAAATCAATTAATTCACTAGCTAAAATTTACTCTGATAGTGACTATAATTCTTTATACACGACCGCTCAAAAAGAGATGTTAACATCATCCCTTGAGCATTCAATTACATTCGATTATTTGGTAAATAACAAAATCGCACCATTGTTTGATGTCTTAAACGTGGGTGATTTTATTGAGTTTATTACACCAAATAAAACATATCAAACCATGATTACAAAGATCACATTTAATGGAAATATACACACTGCGAATGTGACTCTTGGTGAATATCGAGTCAGTTTGACAGAAAAAATTAAGCTACTTAGCAAAAAATAAGGAGGTTTTAAGATGGCTTTAGTAAAAATAACATTCGATGGTAGTAGCGTGTCTTCAAAGCAAGATGCTGATATCAATTATCATCTAACAGGTCTAAAAGCTGATGGAGTAATTAGAGGCTTAGGTGGAGAGCTTGCTGTATCAGCTTCTAACAATTACATAACATTTAAAAGTGGCTATGTTCAAATTTATGGAAGAAGATTATATGTTGAAGAAGGTAGTCAGGTTTATATTTCTTTAGATTCAACTAAGAATGGATATGTAATTATTCAGATAAATTTATCCAATAATACGGCAACATTAACGAAGGTTGAAAGTACATCATTTCCAACACTTACACAGCAAAACCTCCATAATAATGGTACGATTTATCAAATGGCTATAGCAAAATACTCAAAAACAACCACATCCTTGACTCTTGATTCAACTTTCAAACCTAACTATATTGAAACACCTTTATCTGTGGCAAGTAGTGGTTATCAAGATGCAGTAAAGTACGTTGATAATCGTTATGGTTTTTATGCAAAGAAGAACTATGGCACTTCAAATAAATGCACAATTTATCTTTATGAGGATGAATATAACACCTATAATTCGACAATTTTCTTTGTGAAATTAAGTGTAGGTATATTGGTTGCAATTCCAGGAAATGGATCGAGTGGAATGTCAAATGTCACAGTTGATTATGTTTATGGTGGTGCAAATCATACTCTTGTACTTGGTGTTTCATCAAGTGAAAAAGCATTGATTTTTACCTGCAATACAACATCTCATTATGTCAAAATGGTTTACGCATATAGATAGGAGGATTTAGAAATGGAGTTTATAAAAAATGAATTTATAGATGATGAAGTGCTCTTAATGTATAGATGTGGTTCATACGCTTTTGGAACTTCAAATGAAAATAGTGATGAAGATTACATCGTTGTTTTAAAGGGTTTCAAAGGAATGACTCATAGGAATAATGGAAAGAAGGAATATTTCATTTATGGCCTTAGGGCTTGGAAAATGAAGATGGAATTTAGTGATTCTTACGATGAGTATAATGAAATCTTTAATGATGAAATTATGACATTTCCAGATAATCTTGTGTATATGTCTGAAGCTATAAGACTAGATGTAGAAAAGTATATAAGTGTATTTCCTTCGAAAATAAAGATCTGGTGCAAGAAAATATATTCTTACTATGATTTCTTTTACTCTAATAATTTTATTGAAAAGAACATGTATCACTTAATTAGAATCAGAAGCATTGTTGAAAGATACAAGGCGACTGGTTCTTTTTCTTTAGAGCTTTCAAATGAGGTAAAAGAATGGATAGCAAGGTTCAAAGCTGCACAAGATAAGAAACTTTATAAGAATGAGTTAAAAGTAGCACTAGATTATTTTAAAAAGGAGGCCGAGGCTTAATGGATGCAACAAATATCGTTTTATCAATTATAAGCATTGTAGGAACAATGTCATCTATTCTTTTTGCTTTTCTAGCTTTCCATAGAAATAACAAAGGAGACCATAAACAAGAAGGAAAGAATGAAGGTGTCCTTATTTCTGATGTTGGCTATATCAAATCATCAATTGACCGAATTGAAAAAACACTGGACAAGCTAGAAGAAAAATATGACGACTTACATTCAAGAATTATTAAGATTGAGCAAAAGGTCGATGACCACATTAAAAATGATTCAATTCATGTGAAAGGAGACAAATAACCATGAACGAAATTTTAATCAATATTATAAGTGTAGTAGTAACATCAATTGTGCTTCCTTTACTTTCAATAGCAGGAGCAAAATTAGTACAATTAATCAATTCAAAAATCAACAATAACAAAGCTGCTAATTTTTTATCTACAGCAACTACAATAATCATTAATGCTGTTAGATTAGTATTTCAAACCTATGTTGAAGCCTTGAAGAAGGAAGATAAGTTTGATGAAGCAAGCCAAAAGCTCGCTTTACTTAAAGCTAGAGATATTGCACTTAACCAAATGACTGATGATGTTAAGAATTATATCACCTCAACTTATGGTGATTTAGATACTTGGATAAATACCAATATTGAGGCAACAATTAATATTTTAAAAAATAAATAATTTAGTCAATGTCAAGACTTGTTATAAACTTTTTTAATGGTAGAATTTTATCTTGTTAAGAGGTGCTTAAGATGTATGATGTTAATGTTTTTGTTTATGGACCTGAAGGTGAAGACCTTAGCTTCAGCAGGATCTGTAACAAGGAAGAGTTAAATGAATTATTGAAGTGTTATGATAAGAACAATCTAAATGTGAAAGAAATTCCAAACGCAAAATTATCTGAAAGTATGGAAACTTGCTTTTGTCCATATTGCATGAGAATGGAATTTATAAAGGAAGGAAATGTAATCCATACTTGCAAAGAGTGTGGAAGAAAATATTTTATTAAATTTTAAATTATATAGCCTCTGGGAGTAAAATCCTGGAGGCATTTTTTTGCTTTTAATGGTATAATTATAAAAAAGAATATTGACAGAATACTAGTTTAGCTATATACTATTACGATTTAGTGATTTAACTGCTAGATGGGTGGCTTGGGCAAAGAAAGGATAATATATATGAGCGATTTTGAATATGTTACAAAAAAAGAGTATTTACCAGTTAAAAAAGAATTAATTGAACTTATTAATTTAGTTCAAGATGAAGTAAGAGATTATTTTACTTTTAGATTTGATTTTATTGGAAGTGCATCCAGAAATATGATTACTCGTGATAATGATTCAAATGTTGGATATGATTTTGACGTAAATATTGAAGTAAATGATGCTGATAATAATTATTCAGCTAAAGAATTAAAAAATAAAATAATGCAAGGATTTAACAAACATAAAAACAAATTCAATTATGATTATTGTGAAGATAGTAAGAGAGTAATTACAATCAAAGTCAAAGATAAAAGAAACTCAAGAATACTTCATAGCTGTGATTTTGCAATAGTTAATAATTATGAAGATGCAAAAGGATATCATCAGCAATACGTGCATTTCAATAAAAACCAAAATACATATGAATGGCAAGAACAGCCTCAAGGCTTCTATATGCTAGATGAGAAAATTGAATGGATAAAGGATAATGGATATTGGCAAGAAGTACGAGAAAGGTATTTAGATAATAAAAATGCTAATAATAATCCAAATAAAAAATCGAGATCAATTTTCGCTGAGACAGTAGCTCAAGTTTATAATGAATATGATGAATAATCCGAAGTTTCAAGCAGGCGATAAAGGATTCATTATTGAATCATCCATATTTGTTAAAGAAGTATATGTAATAAAATCATCTGGTGGATTTTGCTTAGTAAGATATCCAAAAAGTAGTGGTGGTTATCGAGTAAGAGAATCAAGGCTTTTTAGAACTGAAGCTGAAGCACAATTAATAATTGATTCTAATAAAAATAATAAGTAATTAGGACTATTGTGAGACTTAAATGAGACTATTTTAATACTTTAGAAAAAGGTTAAAGTTTTTGTAGAAATTTGCATTTTAAACCACTATATAATAAGTGAAAGGAATGCAAAAAATGATATTAGAAAAAGACAACTTACCAAAGTATAAAGGTGGTAGATTCTTCTGGGATAGAAGAAAATTAATGGATGGAACGATTATAACAAGGGTATATGATACTGAGCATGGTTATTGCTTAGTGGTTGATAATCATTGGGATACTGTTGTAAGGTTAATTCTTCCAAACAAAAAATCGCTACAAAGGACCTACAAAGGCTTTTATTCAACAGGCGAAGAACTAATCAAATCAGTGTTTAAAAGTGAACCTGAGGCCTATTGTTTCAACCCTGAAAGGGCTGATATGGAACTTGGTGATAAGGTATGGATACTTTTAAAAAATATGAATGAAATTGAATCAACAAGAATTACTTTTCTTGAAGATGGAAGTTTAAAAGATTATGATTCAGGGATTATTTATGCAGTTGATGAAATAGCAGCAGTTCAAAGAAGAATACCTTATGATTTAATTGATGACCTAGATTTTTTAAAATTTTGTGGTAGATAATATGTAATTTTTTGAGGCATTAATTTGCCTCTTTTTTTCGTTTAATGGATATAGAAAGAAATTCTCAAAATGACGAGAATTCCTTAGGTAACAATGCAATAAATTTTATGATTTTGCATACTTAAGATTTAGTTTGTTTGCATTCTTGAAATATTAAAATGGCTTAACTATCACATTTTTTAAAAGCAAGATTGCAAGGATGCACTATTTTTCATAAGTATGAATTTTAATACAATTTAAATCTTAAGAGTGCAATTTTCAAATTTATTCTGCATTGTTGATGATTAAAAGAATACTTTTAACAAGATGTTTATCCCTTGAATCAAGGTTATGGTACATACTTAATATAACATTATCTTCATCTTCATTAATCGTTGATTGTTTGAAGAAATCATATAATGAAATATCTAAGGCTTCACATAAAGTTTCAATAGTAGTAATGGTTGGATTATTTGTGCCCTCCATAATACTGTATAGGGTTGAGGAAGTTAATCCTGCTTCAACAGCAAGCCTATTAACTGACCAATTTCTTGCTCTAAGTAGCTCTTTAATTCTTGTAGTTACATCCATTAAACTCACCTCCGTGATGTATATTACCTCTAAGTAAATTTAAGGCAAGTTTGTAATATTACGTAAATATGGAAAACAACTTACGTTTTATCGTTAACAGAAAATAATATTGGCATCGTATAATAGCATTATTGGAGGTGAGATATTGGAATCAACACTAAAATTAAACAATTATGGGAGTGTAAAAACAAGAAAAATTGAATGGCTTTGGAAACCATATATTGCACTAGGCAAAATAACAATTTTGCAAGGTGATCCAGGAGATGGCAAATCTACACTTGCTCTTTTACTTGCATCAATTATTTCAAATGGAATTAATGATTATAAAATTGATGGATTAAATGTAAAAGGAGCCTCAAAAGTTATTTATCAAGCTGCTGAGGATAGTCCTGAAGATACAATAAAACCAAAATTAGTTAAATTTAATGCAAATACAAATAATATCCTATTTGTTGAAAATGATGATTTGATAAATTTAAGGGATTCAAGTATTGAAGATTTAATATATCAGTCACAATGTAAATTGTTAATATTAGATCCTATTCAATCTTTTTTTAAAGATGGCGATAGTATGTATGGTATGAAAAATGTCCGTGAAATTATGAATAATCTTATTAAAATTGCTAAAAAAACTAATTGTGCATTTTTATTAATTGGACATTTAAATAAAGCCTCAAATACAAAAGATTTGTATAGAGGATTAGGAAGTATTGATTTTACTGCAGTAGCAAGAAGTATTTTATATTTAAAAAGGTCGGAAGTAGATTCCAAATTAAGAATAATGTATCAAATTAAAAATAGTATTGCTGAAGAAGGAAGTCCTGTAGCATTCAAATTGCAAACTACAGGTTTAAAGTGGTTAGGTAAATTTGAAGAAGAACCTTTAATAGATGATATGTTGCCAAAAGATAAAATATCAGAAGCTAAAGAATTAATAATGAATTGTCTACAAAATGAGGATATGATTTTGGTTTCAACAATTAAGGAATTGGCTAATGATAAAAATATATCTTTAAGAACATTAAATAAGGCAAAAAAAGAATTAGAAATCGCATCAGTTAGAAGTAATGGTAAATGGTATTGGAAGTTGTAGGTGATGTATGTTATGTCAACTGAGGAGGAAAAACAAAAAGTAAGGGAAAGACAAAAAGGTTATAGAACAGATGAGATAGTTGTAATTAAGGCAGCTGAGCCTGTGAGTTTAAGGGACACAAGAACGGAATTAAGAGTGTGTGCTTATTGTAGAGTATCTACTGATAATATTGAGCAGACATCTTCATTTGAACTTCAAAAAAATTATTATGAGGAGTATATTGCTAAACATGATAATTGGAAGATGGTAGATATATTTGCTGATGAAGGTATATCAGGTACCTCAATGGCTAAGCGTGAAGGCTTTAAAAGAATGATAAGAGAATGTTTGGCTGGTAAAATTGATTTAATTGTTACTAAATCAGTATCAAGATTTTCAAGAAATGTGGTTGATTGTATTGATACTATTAGAAAATTAAAAACAATGAATCCGCCTGTTAGAGTCTTTTTTGAGAGTGAAGGTATTGATACCGGAGATAGCTCAAGTGATGTAATGTTAAATATTTTAGCTATATTTGCTCAAGAAGAATCTCATACGAAAAGTGAAATAATGCAATGGTCAGTTGATAATAGATTTGCAAGAGGTAATTTTTTAACACCACGTTTGTTTGGATATAATATTGATCCAGATAAACCGGATAGATACATTATTAATGAAGAAGAGGCTAAGGTTGTAAAACTTGTTTATTCAATGTATGTGACAGGCTATTCTCCAAATGAAATAGCAGTAACGATGACTAAACTAAATTATGTATCGAATATTAAAGGCGATAGAAAATGGACTGCAGGTGTAGTTAATAATATTTTGAATAATGAAAGACGTTGTGGAATGATTATAGCAAGAAAAACATATACGCCTGATTTCACTACTCATAAAAGTAGAAAAAATATTAATCAAAGAAATAAATATCAAATGAATGACCACCATGAAGGTATAGTCGCAGTTGAACTATATAGAGAAGCATTAAGAATAAAAGAAATGCGTAAACATAGGAATTATGATTTGATTCCATCTTTATCGGTAATAAAAGAAGGAGCATTAAAAGGCTTCGTTCCTGTATCAGTTAAGTATTCAGGATTTACTTATAATAATTATTTATTTGCATCAGAATTTGCCTACACAAAAGATAAAAATGGGAATATTATCAAAGATAAAATTAAACCAATTTATAAAAACGATTTAAGTAATTTTGATTTATCTGATTTTGAAAAGGTAGATTCACAGCTTTTTTCAACAGTATCTCAACCTATGTGTTGGTTTAAATATAATCAAATGTATTTTAATAGAGCCTGCATAGATAAGATGAAAAATACACAATATATTGAATTACTATTTGAACCAACTGAAAAGTTATTAGCCATTAGAAGCTGTAATGAATATGATGATTATGCTATCAAATGGGGAGTCGAGAAAAATGATAAATTAAGTCCGATTACTAAGACAAGCTCTGGTATTTCTCATGTTCTTTTTGATTGTATGGAATGGAATGAAGATTATAGATATAAAATGATTGGCGTTAGAAGAACTAAAAATAATGATTCAATAGTAATTTTTGATTTAAATAATGCTGAAGCAATATGTAGAGAGGAATTAGAAAGTGAAAATCCTGATGAAGTCATATCAAAGATTACTAGCTATTATGATGAATATTTATCGGATCATTTTGGTAATAATTTTTATGATGATATTTATACTATGCGATTATACATGATGGATATATTAAAAAAGTGGAATCTTGGAGCTGAGTTAGTTCCAATTGAAGACCCTAAAGAGTGGCTAATAGAAGCTAAAAAGTGTGTTGAAGAACATTTATCAAAATTGATGGAGGAACAGCTAGATGTCTGATGAAATTATATTAAAAACTGAAGATGTGTCATATGACGATGATGAAGATATTGAAGAAGTCGATGACTTTGATTATACAGGATATGAAGTGGTAAGAAGAGAATTTTATGCTCATTTATACGATGCAGCAGTTAATTTTAAAAATGATAGTATTCAATTTAATACCGCTTGTGTTAATAAAATTAATGGCTTGTATATTCATTTATTAGTTAATCCTACTGACAAGAAAATGGTTATCAAAGAATGTGATGAGGATGCTAAGGATGCAGTAAGATGGTGTAGAATTAGTAAGAAAACAGGGAAGAAAGTACCAAGAAAAATATTATGTAGATTATTTGCATTAAAGATGTTTGACCTTCTTGGGTGGAACGTTAATTATAAATATAAACTTCAAGGAAATTTAATTAGGAGTAATGATGAACTTTTAATCGTTTTTGATTTGACCGCTACTGAAATTTATACCCCAGTTGAAAAAGATAGTGATGGAAATAAAATTAAAAGCACACCATATTATCCAGAAGGATGGCGTGAGTCATTTGGATTACCAGTAGATAAACATCAAAATGCCTTAATTGTTAATTTACTAGAAGGATATGCAAGACTTGAAGTTGCTACTAAGAAAAAGGCTAAAAAGAAAAAGGAAGAAGCCACAATACAACAATCATTATTTGATTTAGAAAATGGTGGTGGTTCTAATGAAGGAAAGTAGAAAAATAACTACAACCTTAACATATCTTAAAGGAACTGTGCGAATTTCTATTAATACATTACAGTTACTTGGAGAGCCAAAATATATAGCTTTACTGATTAACCAAAATGAAAGAACAATAGCATATATTCCCTCAAGTAAAGCTGATAGAGCTGCCTTAAAAGTGAGATATGCTAATTCCACACTTACAGCTGGAAAGGTTGTATGTTCAGTTAAATTTGTTAGAAAAGTTTATAAATTGGAAAACTGGGATTCAAATTTTAGATACCAAATCACAGGTAAATACTTAGAAGGAGCAAATTTAGTTTATTTTAGATTGAAAGATGCTCATCAAGTTTCAAATGTGACAAGTGAAGATGATGAAGATGATTATATAGACCCAGAATATGATATTAGTTTAAGAGGAGAATGATGTAATGGAAGATATAAATCAAAATGCTCAGTTAATAGATTTAAGGGCATTACGTGAAGAAAAAGGATTAAGTTTCAAAGAAATTGCTGATGCAATAGGAGTGACTGAAAATTTTTATAGAAAAATCGAAAGAAAAATTGTGTCATTAACCGCTCCAATTGCTGAACGAATTTCTAATTATTATCAAATGACAATTGAACCTTATTTTATTGATCCAAAAACGATAGAAGTAAAACATAGAGAGAAGAAAGCTGAAGAGCCTAAAAAAGGATTATTAGAAATAACGTCTAATAATTACTCTCCAGCAAAATCTTTAAATGATGTTTTAAAGAAGAAAAATATGTCTTTAGCTAAACAATTAACTAGGCTTTATAAAACTTTAACAGATATTGAACAAGTTATAAGTGAAGCTGAAGTTGATTCAGAGGAGGATTTATTCTAATGGAAGATGAACTATTTAATTCAATACCTAAGATAATACTTAAAAATGATGTGCTAAAAATAAGAACAATAACTGATAATGATGGTACTACTTTATTTAGTCTTAGTGATATTTGTAAATTGCTTGGAGTTTGTAATTCAACCTCTAATAAAGAAAAATTAAATAAAGATGATAGATATAAAACGACTGAAAGTGGCAAGAAAATTTATGTTGGGGTAAATAATGTTATTAGATTAATATTTCAAGCTAAAAATGACTTTTACAATGAGCTTACTGATTGGTTAAGTGATAAGGTTATTCCATTATTATTTGAGGCAGGTAGGATTGAAATTGTAACCAATGATAAAGTAGAGGAAGAAAATGAGATTATTGAAAGTGAAGATGATTATTTGGATGATGAGTCATATCGTATGCTAAATAAAGAACTTAAGAGTCAAAATTTAATCTTTGGAAAAGAAATAATTAGAGTATCTCAAGTCTTAATGGAAATACAAAATATAATTGATACTGCTCATGAAGATATGACTAAGGTTCATAAAGAATTACAAAGTGGTGGGATTTGATGGAAAAAATAGGAGCAAATTATTTAAGAAATTTAAGGCAAAAGAAAGGTAAAACATTAAGTCAAGTATCTAAAGAATGTAATATAAGTGTTAGTTATTTAAGTAAAATTGAATGTGGTGCTCTTTCAATTTCTGAATCAATGGCAAATAGATTATCAACATATTATGGCGTTACAGTTACTCCTGCTAAAATAGTTGTGTCGTATGAAAAGCCTGTAAATATTAAAGAACCAGAATATCGAAAAATGAATACAAAATTAAGAAAAGAAAATCAAATGCTCAAATTAGAATTGCAAGAAATCAATAAAGTATTTGCAAAACTTAAGGGTGCTTTACTTCAATTAACTAGTCTTTTAGAAGAAAAATGATGAAAATGTTTTCATAGGTGTTTATTTCCTAATTTTAGAAAAAATTGGCGTAATTCATATCATTCTAAAATTTAAAATAAGCATCTTTTTTATTTTTTCTCTAAAAATGAAAAGACACTGGATTAGCCCATTTGACATATTAAAATTTAATGTTAGAATAGCATCGAATATTGAAACGCGGATAAATAACATTCAGAAAGATGGTGCTTTTGTAATGGATTTAACCAAAAAGGAAAAAAATGCTCTTGTTGGCATTTTAAAGACTGAAATGATTGAAGTTAAAGATTTAATTGCTGATGAAGAAATGGACAAAAAAGATACAAATGAATTAAAAAGATATTTAACAACCATTGAAGGAATATTTAATAAATTGAATTAATCATCTAGGTTCCAAAATAGGTAATTCAACTTCCTTTTATAGTCGTAAGGAGTTGAACCCTATGACTAATGAAGAAATTAGAAAAATCTATGAATTAAAGAATCAAGGATATGGTTATAAAAAGATAGCATATGAATTAAATTTATCAGTTAGTACTATTAAAAGCTATTTTTTAAGACATAAAGATGAACCAGCTATTAGCTATTGCTTATATTGTGGAAGAAAACTAGTTAACACGCCTAAAAAGAAAAAGAAGAAATATTGCTCAAGTGAATGTAAGAAGAAATATTATAAAGCTCATCCTGAATGCTTATCTTCAAATAAAAGAAAAAATATAAGATGTAATTGTTGTAATAAATTATTTATTTCTTATGGTTCATCAGCTAGAAAATATTGTTCTCATAAATGTTACATTAATGCTAGGTATAATCTAGGTGGTGCTCACTATGAATAGAGAACATTACGAGCAATATTTATCTTCATTAATGATATTTAAACAAATGCTTCATTTGGATTTGTTAACTGATAAAGAATATAACGAAAGTGAGAATCTCCTTGCTAATAAATACTGTATCAACAAAGGTAATTTATACCGTCAAAATGACTTGATAATAAAGGACTTTAGAGTGATATATGTAATGGAAAATAAGGAGGTTCAACATGGAAACTAAAATTACTAAAATTGATGCGTTGCCTAAACTTGAAAAGAAATTAAGAGTAGCTGCTTATGCTAGAGTATCAAGTGAAAAAGATGCAATGCTACAATCATTATCTAATCAAGTCAGTTATTATAATAATTTGATTAGGTCAACTGAAGGATGGTCATTTGTAGGTGTTTATGCTGATGAAGCTTTAAGTGGTACTAAAGATACAAGAGATGAATTTCAAAGATTAATTAAGGATGCCGTTGAAGGTGAAATTGATTTAATACTTGTTAAATCTATTTCAAGATTTGCTAGAAACACAGTTACAATGCTTGAAACAGTAAGAAAACTTAAAGCAATTGGTGTGGATGTTTACTTTGAAGAACAAAACCTTCATTCATTAAGTGGAGAAGGGGAAATGGTATTAACATTCTTAGCATCATTTGCTCAAGAAGAAGCAAGAAGCGTATCAGAAAATCAAAAGTGGAAAGTTAGAAAGACCTTTGAAAGTGGA
>ULOC01020679.1_pt1 | contig 73126 bp, 75 predicted proteins | sample 1952181 | NCBI WGS metagenome assembly ULOC01 (sample SAMEA4835592, study PRJEB28245) | human gut metagenome | biome: gut microbiome; material: fecal sample | place: Denmark | collected 2008
TGAATTTTCTTGCGTTAACTGTGATACCAATAGATTGGATAAGAAAACTTATTTATAGAAAATATAATGGATATGAAAGTGTGTAAATAAAAGTTTTGCTTTATATAAAACAAATATTCTATCTTGATTTTCAATGGATGGGGGGTGTATACTGAGTATAGATTAAAATAGAAGAGGTGTAAAATGAGAGATAGAAAGAAAAGAAACATCATAATTGGTGCTTTATGCTGCCTACTAGTATTAATGGGAATTGGTTATGCAATACTATCACAGACTCTAAATATAAGTGAAATTGCTAACATGAAAGGTGTTTGGGATGTGAAGATTACAAATATTCAACTTGTTGCTACAACAGGTACAGCAAGGGGAGAGGAAAGTTCTTTTACTGATACAACCGCAACATTTAAAGGTTATATGTATATGCCAGGAGATTCAGCTGAGTATAAGATAACTGTAACGAATGCAGGTAATCTAGATGCAAAGCTTGAAAATGTTACTCAATCAGTAGAAAATGAAGTTAATGATATTAAATTCACTAATACTGCAGTGAAAGACAGAATTTTAAAAGCAGGGGATACATATGAATTCACTGTAAAAGCAGTATTTGATGAATCTGCAGTCTCAATTCCAGATAAAGGCACTGCACTAAATTATACAATTACTTTACAGTACGTTCAGTATGATAGAAATAAAGTCTATAATGTTTCAACCAATCCAACTAAAGAAGACTGCTTTTCAATTAGCAATGATGGTGTAATTACTGCATATGATTATACATGTGGAACAAATGTTGTTATTCCTAATGAAATTAACAATGTAGTTGTTAAAAGTATAAGTGGAACTGCATTTGAAATTACAGATTATGGTGATAATAATATTTTCCTTTATTCAACTGCAAATGGAGATCCAATGTATGTATTTGAAAATCAGGAAGTTTTTGATATGTTCATATATTACGCTTTGTTTGATGGGCATACAAAGATTGGATATAAGAAATATATTGAATCAAGTTTAAAAGAACAAAATAAGACAGTTGATGACTGGTTAAAAGAACAAGGTGAGGAATATAATCAAACGTTTTCAACGATTGATCAATTTATAGAATATTCAATTAATGATTCTAAAGAACAACTTAAAGAATATCCGGATGTATACGTACTTAAGGAAAATGCCAATTTATCTGATAAAACACTTATTGAGCTTGATAAAATAGCTTTAAGTGATGATGGGCTAACTTATGATTTTTCTAGTGCTGATGCTTCAAGTGCAGTATCTTCTCCAATAACTAGTTTAGATTTAAGCAAAACAGAAAATTTAGAAACTGTTGATTGTTTTAATAATATGCCAAACATAAAAAAACTTAATTTAGGTGTTAATAAAGTATTTACATATTCAAATTATTTGAATGAAAAGATGGGAGATTCATCAAGTGCTATTTTGGATGAGGTAATAGTTACATCAGATGTGTATAATGAAATTTCTAAATCTTCTTCTAATAGTGTATTATTTCCAAGGACAACTATAACTAAATTAGTAATACTTGATGGAACTACTACTCATGAATTGAAAGTAAGTAACTTTTTTGAAAAATATTCAACTATTGTTAAGGAAATTTCATTAGAGGATGGAATAACCAAATTAGGGGCTAAAGTGTTTGAAAATTTACATTTAGAAAAGATTGTTTTTCCTAGTTCAATAACTTCAATTGAAAGCAAATCACTTGCAAACAACACTACTTTAACAAGTACCGGATTGGGAAAATTACCTAAATTGTTAAGTGAATTATCACCAGATGCTTTTAATGGAGATACTTCTTTAACAAAAATAACATTAACTTCTGAAGAAAATATAAATGGTTGGGAAAGTGGTTCACAAATACAAGTTGGTACTAACCGAGATACAGAAACACCAATTTATGCAACTATTGAGTATGAAAGGTAGTGAAAAAGATGAGAGATAGAAGAAAAAGAAATATAGTAATTGGTTCATTATGCTCTTTACTTGTATTTATGGGAATCGCTTTTGCAATACTTAGCCAAAAATTAACAATAAATGGGCAAGAGATTATAATGGGAGATTGGGATGTCAGAATTACTAATATAGTCAGTAAAAATCCTGTAGGTAGAGCAGCAAATGTTAGCCATTCTTTTACTAATACTTCTGCATCGTTTGAAGCGGATCTTTATATACCAGGGGATTCAATAGAATACGAAGTAACTGTAGAAAATAAAGGTAATATAATGGCTGCATTACAGAGCGTTACACCTACAACAGTTGCATCAAGTAACTCGATTAAATTTACTCATACTGAAATTCCAGCGACTTTATCGCCAGGAGAGGCTAAAACTTTTACTATGAAAGTTGAATTTGATGAAAGTTCTACTTCGCTTCCAAGTGATAAAATGGTAAAATACGCATTAGATATAGTATATGTACAATATGATGGAAAAAGTGAAATTACAAAAGCTACTGAAACAAATGATTCTACATGTTTTATGATATCGGATTATGGTACTCTTCTTGCATATGATTCGGATTGTGGTGAGAATATAGTTGTACCATCTACAATAAATGGAACAGCTATAAAAGATGTATTGCCTAGTTTTCCTTTAACTGATGGAGTTTTATCTATGGCAGTGCAAGGATGGCATGATAGCACATCGGAAAATTATAGAAAATATGCTTATGTATTTATAAACGAAAATAAAAAAGAAACATATTTTAGTAAATTAGATAATAGTTCCAATATAACATCAGAAGTAAAAGAAAAAATAAAAGCCTCTTCATATGTCTATAATAGTGATGAATATAAACAATTAAAATTAGAGCCTGCGCTTGAAAATGGATTTAATCAATATTATAAAATATCAAAGGATAATAATGGTACATTTTCATTGAACTCTGCGACTTCATCAGATTATAATATTGGATTTAATTACGGGTCAATGAGGATGGCGGGTGTTCCTAGAGGTAATTATTGCAAAACTTCTTCCGATTGTGAACTATTGAAAGAATATTTTAAAAGTAAGGATCCATCATATTTAGGAGCAAATACTTATTATGAATATATATCTTATGATAGAAATAATGATATAGATTCTCAAGGGGTGTTTGATACAATTGATACACTAAAAAATCATTATATAACATATCCTGGAATGGCTGTTGCTGGCTTTACACCAACCATAAAATCAATAGATTTTTCTAATGCAATATATATGGAAACTATCGATATATTTGCTAATGTGGAAATTCAGAAATTAATATTGCCGCCTAATGTTATATCTATTAATGATATTGCTGGATTTAATGAGGTTATTTTTCCTAAAAATTCAGTTACTAAAGTTATAAGGTCTATTCAATCAAATACATTAAATATTCCAAGTTCGGTAGTTGCTATAGCTTCATATGAAGCAAGTACAAAAATTTCCTCATTAACATTTGCTAATAATTCAAGTTTATTGGCTATTTATGGTGATAATAGTTGTAATGAAAAGGATATACAAGAAAAAAATTCTTATAGATGTGGTAAAAGTGGTTTCAGTAATGCTAATTTAACTACTTTAACAATTCCTAAAACTGTTAGGTATATAGGATCAAATGCTTTTGCTTCAAACAAATTAACAACATTGAAATTTCAAAGTGGTTCTAAAATAAATACCATATCTTCTGGTGCATTTTCTAAAAACCAATTGACAAACGCTGGACTTGCAAAACTTCCTAGTTCGTTGGTTGATCTTGATGAAGATGCCTTTAGCAATAATCCTAACTTAACTCAGATAACACTTACTTCTCCTGTTGATATAGATGGCTGGGTAAATGGTTCTACTGTAGATGGTAAAACAGTAGTATATGAAAGATAATTAAATTAGAATCAAATTTTTTTGATTCTTTTTTTAAACTAAATGATAAATATTAATTTATCAAGATAAATTTTTAACAATCTCATATACTTAAATGGGTGGTATTTGTGTTTGATCTAAGAAATTATATTAATGATGTAGAATTTAGAGTTAATTTATATAAAGATAAAGTGCATATTGTTAATTATACTAAAATAGTTACTATAGAAAAATCTAGAATATCTATTATATATTCTTCTGGTATGTTAATAATAAAAGGCAAGGATTTAGCACTAAAAAAGTTATTAGATGATGAAATACTAATTAAAGGAATTATTAATTCAGTTGAACTGGAGTGATTACATGTTTAGAAGCATTTATGAAGTAAAAATAGAAGGAAAAGATATAAGAAGATTTATCCAAAAACTTTATAGGTGCAATATATATTTTGAAGATATAGATATTTATGATAGAGTTGCATATGTAAAGCTAACAAGTGAAAATTATAAAAAGCTTCTTGATGTTAAAACAATTTATCAAATAAAACTAATTAGACTAAAGGGATTTGCAAAGTTTGTTGATGTTATAAAAAGAAATAGAGTGTTTTTTGTAGGACTTGTAATTAGTTATATATATTTATTGCTTTTATCAAATATTATTTTTTCGGTTGATGTAATTCATTCTAAAGCTTACATAAGAGAACTTTTGTATAGTGAATTAAAATCTCATGGTATTTCTAAGTATAATATTGTAAAATCATATAAAACAAAGGAAAAGATAGAAAAAGAAATATTATCAAATAATAAAGATAAATTAGAATGGATTGAGATAGAAAGAAGTGGAGTAAAATATATAATTAAGGTAGAAGAGAGAATCATTAAGAGTCCAAAAGAAGAGGAAGCTCCACGTGATATAGTTGCCAAAAAAGATGGTATTATAATGAGACTAAATGCATTTCATGGAGAAATTAGAAAAAAAATAAATGATTATGTTAAAAAGGGAGAAGTTATAATAAGTGGTGCTATTACAAAAAATGATGAGGTTAAAAATAAAATTACCGCAGATGGTTTTGTATATGCAGAAGTATGGTACAAAACTGATGTAAATATGCCATATTATTATAGAGAAGAAAAGCTTACTGGAAAAAGTAAGACCAGACTTAAATTTCAATTTTTGAATAAAAAGATATGTATATTATGTTTTAATAAATACAAAACGTATAAAGAATCAGAAACTCTTTTGTTTAATAATAAGTTACTTCCTATAAAACTATATATTTCAAAAGATAGTGAAACAATATTAAATGAACATTTATATTCTCCTGAAGATGCTGTTGGTGCTGCTATAGAAGCTTCAAATAAGAAGTTAGGTAAAACATTAAAAAAGGATGAGAAAATACTCTCATCTAAGGTAATAAATACTCGTGAATATGAAAATTATATAAATGTAGAAATATTTTATAAGGTATATGAAAATATCACAGATTATTCTGAGATTATTGAAAAATCAACTGATGAGAGTGGAGAATGATTCTCTTTTCCTTTAAAAAAGATTTATTTTATGATATAGTTATTTAAGAGGTAAGTGTATGAAAAAGAATACAAAAAGAGTACTTTTATTAACTATATTTTTTATATTTTATTATTTATTTGTGACTAAAGGGTGTAAGTTTTTATATGGTTCTGTTTTAGACTGGAACTGTCAACATTACTTAATACCAGATTACTTTAGGAAGCTATTTTATGAGACCGGTAAACTTTTACCTAATTTTGCATTAAACTTAGGTGGTGGGCAAAATATATATAATCTATCTTATTATGGATTTTTAAGCCCTGTGATACTTATTTCATATTTATTACCATTTGTAAGCATGAAAAACTATATAATAATAAGCTCTATATTACTTATTTATTTTAGTGTTATTTTATTTTATAAATGGATATCTACTAAGTTTGATGATAAGATGTCTTTTATATCTACTGTTATATTTTTACTTTCAACACCACTACTGTTCCACACACATAGACATATTATGTTTATTAATTATATGCCTTTCTTAATACTAGGACTTATTGGTGTTGATAAATATTTCGAGCAAAATAAAAAATCCCTTTTAACACTAAGTGTATTTTTAATTATAATGAGTAGTTACTTTTTTAGTGTAGGTGCTTTAGTAGGAATTGTTATATATGGAATATATATTTATATAAAAAGAAATGATAATATAACATTTAAAAGCTTTTTAATAGATGGGTTTAAGTTTTTAATACCTATATTTATTGGAGTACTATCATCTATGGTTATATTACTCCCTACTTTTATGGCTTTATTATCTGGAAGGGGAGAAAGTAGTGTTGTAATAGATTATGCTAGGCTCTTTATTCCAAATATAAATATTAAGTATATACTTTATAATACTTATTCACCTGGTTTAACATCAGTTATCTTTTTCTCTATAATATACTTGATTATTAATATGAAAAGAGAAAATAAATTTCTTGCGATATTGTTTTTACTTATTACAATATTTCCAATATTTATGTTTGTACTTAATGGTGGAATGTATATAAATTCTAAGGTTTTAATACCACTTCTTCCACTTTATGTACTTATAATTGCTATATCATTAAAAGAGGTTACAACTCTTAAAAATGTTGATTATAAAAGTTTAATTATATTTTTAGTAATATGTTTATTAATAACATTAAAAAATAAAGAAGAATATTTTATTTTAGATTATATAATAACGTTTATTGCTTTACTTAGCTATAACTTTATGAAAAGGGATAATATACTTTTATCTGTTTTAATAGTTATTTTTCTAGTATCTTTTCTAGCTTCTTCTAGAAGTGATAAGTTAGTAAGAAGTGGAACTGATTATAACCCTTCTTCTGTTAAGGTGCTTACTGAATATGTAGAAAAAATAGATGATGAATTTTATAGAATAAGTAATCGAAATGGTGGATTAGGTAGCGCTAATTATGCGGTTAATGCATCAAATTATAAAACAGGAATCTATTCATCACTTTCTAATCAAAATTATCAAGACTTTTATTATGATTTAATTGGAAATAATATTCAAAATAGAAGTAGAGGCCAGTTATCAGAACCTAGGAATTTATTATTTAATATTTATATGGGTAATAAATATATGATGGGATCTTATGTTTCTGAACTTGGTTATACAAAGATAAAAGAGGTTGATGGAAACTACTTATATGTAAATCATGATGTATTTCCTTTAGGGTATTCAAAAACCAAATTAATGTCAACAAAAGATTTTAATAAGTTAACGTATCCATATAATGCTGAGGCACTTCTAAATTATATAATAGTTGACAATGTTAAGTCTTCTCCATATCAGACCAATATAAAACCAACTACTCTTAATTATACCAATACTTATAGTGAAAACATTAAAATTACAAAAAGTGATAATTACACAGTAATTGAATCTTTGGAAAATGGAATTTTAAGATTAAAATTAGATAGTCCAATAAAAAATAAGCTTTTATTTATTAAATTTGATTTATTAGAAGCAAATAGTTGTTCTGTTGGGGATAATGCAATTACTATTAATGGAATATTAAATAAACTTACATGTAAGAGTTGGAAATATCAAAATAAGAATTCGACTTTTGAATACACTATATCAGAAAAAGATTTAGATACGCTTGAAGTTAAATTTGATAAGGGAACATATAAAATTAGTAATATAGAATTGTATGAAGCAGTATATGATGATTTTGTATCTAGTTATAATGAGTTATCAAAAATGAAAGTGAATTCATCATTAACAAAAGGAGATAAAATAGTGGGCGATATTGTTACTAATGATAAAGGATATGTAAATCTAACCATTCCATACGATAAAGGATTTAGTATTTATGTAAATGGTGTTAAAACGGATTATATAAAAACCAACATGTCATTCATAGGATTTAAGGTAGGAAGTGGTTCTAATCATATAGAGATAACTTATACCGCACCATATTCCAACATCTCTAAAATAATGTCTCTTGTCGGTATTTTATTATTTAGTGTAGAATTATATTATGAAAAAAAGTGTAAAACAATATTGAAATAATATTGTTTTTTCTTAATCTATGATATAATTTTTATGGATGTGATGATATGAAAAGTATCTATGGAATGACCATGGAAAAATTAGAAGAATACTTCTTATCACTCGGAGAAAAAAAGTTTAAGGCTACACAGATATATGAATGGATATATCAAAAAAGAATTAAAAGTTTTGATGAAGTTACAAATATTAAAAAGACTGTAATAGATAAATTAAAAGAAGACTTTACAATTGATAGGCTAGATACTTTAAAAGTGGAACGTGATGTGGAAGTATGCAAATATTTATTTGCTCTTAATGATAATGAAAGAGTAGAATCAGTACTTATGAGACATGACTATGGAACTAGTTTATGTATATCAAGTCAAGTTGGATGTAATATGGGATGTAGATTCTGTGAAAGTGGGAGATTAAAAAAAGTACGTAATCTAGAGACTAGTGAAATGGTTCTACAAATATTACAAGTAGAAGAAGACATACATGAGAGAATTTCACATGTAGTAATTATGGGAATAGGTGAACCCTTTGATAATTATGATAATTTTGTGGATTTTATTAAAATAGTTAATAATCCTAAGGGTATTGCATTGGGTTCTAGACATATAACAGTTTCAACTTGTGGAATAATTCCAAAAATAAGAGAGTTTGCAACTTTACCATTTCAAGTTAATCTTGCAATATCACTTCATGCATCAAATGATACATTAAGAAGTAGTATAATGCCAATAAATAAGGCATATCCTTTAAAAGATTTAATTAAAGAGATTAAATATTATATTTCAAAGACAAATAGAAGAGTTACATTTGAATATATAATGCTTGATGGTATAAATGATAAATTAGAAAATGCAGTAGAGTTGTCTAACTTACTAAGTGGGATGAATTGTTATATAAATTTAATTCCATATAATGAAACAAATAATATTGGATATAAAAGAAGTAAAAAATCCACTATTTTAAAATTTTATGATATAATTAAAAATAGAGGACTAAACGTAACAATAAGAAAAGAGTTTGGTTCTAAAATAAGTGCAGCATGTGGGCAACTTAGAAGTAAGAAGGAGGATTTATGAAATCATTCTATTTAACAGATGTTGGTAAAGTTAGATCTCATAATGAAGATAGCATCGTAATAGTAAAAAACAAGAATGATGAATATTTGATGGCTGTAGCTGATGGAATGGGAGGACATTCTGCAGGAGAAGTAGCATCTAGTCTGGCAATAGATTATTTAGTAAATAGTTTTAATGATAATTTTAATGGATTAGATAAAGTAAAGGCAGTTAATTGGATAAGAGAAAAAGCTGTTAGGATAAATGATCTTATATTTGATTATGTAGATAAGCATCCAGAAAGTAAAGGTATGGGAACAACACTTGTAATTGCAATAATAACAAAATCTTACATATTATTTGGAAATATAGGTGATTCTAGTGGCTTTGTCGTAAAAGATGGTAAACTTCATAAAGTAACATATGACCATACTTTGGTAAATCTTTTGATGAGAGCAGGTGAATTAACAGAAGAAGAGGCAAAAGATCATCCTAAGAAAAATGTATTAATGAAAGCACTTGGAGCTAATAATCCAATTGATATTGATATATTTGATTGTGATATGGATATTGAATCTATTCTTTTGTGTAGTGATGGTCTTACAAATATGTTAGAGAAAGAACAAATAGAAAAAGTACTTACTAGTGATTTAGAACTTGATGAGAAAGTAATTAGGCTTATTAGAAAATGCAATAACCGTGGTGGTACTGATAACATTTCAATAGCTTATTTAAGTTTTTTAGAAAGTGGTGAATAAGATTGATAACAAAGGGGCAAAAAATTAACGATCGTTATGAAATAGTAAAAAGCATTGGTGAAGGTGGTATGGCTAATGTTTATTTGGCAGTTGATTTGATACTAAATAGAAAAGTAGCTATTAAAATATTAAGGGGAGATCTTGCAAATGATGAGAAGTTTATAAGAAGATTTCAAAGAGAAGCATTAGCTGCTTCATCATTATCTCATCCTAATATTGTTGAAATGTATGATGTTGGTGAAGATAATGGTAATTACTATATAGTAATGGAATATATTGAGGGTAAAACGCTAAAACAACTTCTTAAAAAAAGAGGACATTTAACAGTTGGAGAATCAGTAGATATTATGCTTCAAATAACAGATGGAATGGTGCATGCACATGATAGCTATATTATACACCGTGATTTAAAACCACAAAATATTATGATACAAGAAGATGGACAAATAAAAATCACAGATTTTGGTATTGCGATGGCGCTTAATTCTACTCAACTAACTCAAACTAATTCAGTAATGGGTTCAGTTCATTATTTACCACCAGAACAAGCAAGTGGAAAAGGATCTACAATTAAAAGTGATATATATTCAATGGGAATACTATTCTATGAATTATTAACTGGTGTATTGCCATTTAAAGGTGATAACGCAGTAGAAATTGCACTAAAACAAATGAAAGAAGCAATACCTAGTGTTAGAAAACAAAACCCTAATATACCGCAAAGTGTTGAAAACATAATAATAAGAGCTACTGCTAAAAACCCTAAAAATAGATATAATGATACAAGAGAAATGTATAATGATTTAAAAACATGTCTTGATAAAGATAGACAAAATGTAGATAGGATTGTATTTAAGTATCCAGAACATGAAAATGAGGATACTAAGAAAATACCAGTAATTAAAAAAGATGAACCTAAAAAGGAAGAGAAAGTAGATATTGAAAAAACTGGAGATATAGTAAAAGAGGTTCCAAAAGATGAAGGCAAGACTGCAAAGAGAATAATTCTTATATTAATTTGTGTGTTGGTTTCTGTATTTGTAATTGGTGGCGTTGTATTAATGCTTACTGCTGGTAGAGAAATACCAAATGTAAAAGTTCCAGATGTTTCAGGAATGACAGTTGTAGATGCAGAACAAGTACTAACTGATGCTGGTTTTGTTGTTAAGACACAAACTGAGAAAGTAGCCGATGAAAATTATGAAGAAGGTGAAGTTGTAAAAACAGAGCCTGAAAAAGGAAGACTTATTAAAAAAGGTAAAACAATAGTTATATATGAATCTACTGGTAAAGAAACTTATATAATAGAAGACTATACAGGTAAAAATTATATAGAGATTGAAACACTACTTAAAAACATGTATAAACTAGATGTTAAAGTAGAGAAAAAAGAAGTAGAAATAAAAGATGATACTGATACTCAAGCAATAATTGATCAAAGTCTAAAAGCAGGTACAAAGGTAAAAGAAGGAGATAAGATTACTCTTTATATACCTGATGCATATGAAAAATATCCAGACTTTGTAAATGAAGAGTGGACTGTTGAAGATATTAAAGCATTCTGTGAAAAGTATAATCTAAAATTAACAATTGCATACTCAAAAACAGATGTTTATAATGAAGGAAAAATCATTTATCAATCACGTGCAGCTAAATCCGAAATAGTAAAAGGTGCATCATTAAAGATTACTATTGCTAAACCATTAGATAGTAGTGATAATCCTGATGATGAAGGGAAGCCAGCAGAAGAAGAACAAAATCCATAGGAGAGTTTATGAAAGGTCAAATAGTTAAAATAATTAGTAATTTATATACAGTTAGTAGTAATAATAAAATATATGAATGTCATAGTAGAGGAAAATTCAGAAAGGATAATATAACACCTGTAGTTGGTGATTATGTTATCTTTGATGAAAAAGAGAATTATATTTTAGAAATACAAAAGAGGAAGAATTCTCTTGTAAGACCGTTGGTCGCGAATATTGACCAAGCATTTATAATAACTAGTGTTAAGATACCTATGTTTTCTACTAATCTTTTAGATAAATTATTAATAGTTATAGAGCATAATAATATAAAACCTGTAATTTGTTTAACTAAAATTGACCTTTTAACTAAAGAAGAAAAAAAGAATATAAAAAAATATGTAAAATATTATAAAAGTTTGGGATATGTTGTTTTAACCAATAAAAATCTTTTTAGGATAAAGAGAATGTTTAGAGGTAAAACTACTGTATTTACTGGACAAACTGGTGCTGGTAAGTCAACACTACTTAATAAGTTAGATAAAAAGTTATCATTAGAAACAGGTGAAGTTTCTAAGGCACTTGGAAGAGGTAAACATACAACAAGATTTGTTGAATTACATGAATTATATGGGGGTAAAGTTTTAGATACGCCAGGTTTTTCTATGATAGATTTAGGTGGTTTTACAGATGAAGATATAAGGGATTCTTTTAAGGAATTTAAAAAATATAATTGTCCATTTAGAGATTGTTATCATATAAATGAGAAAGAATGCAATGTTAAAAAGGCTATAACTGGTGATGAAATCTTAAAAGAAAGATATGAAAATTACATTAAATTTATAAACAATAGGTAGGTGGTATTATGAAAAGAAAGGTTTCTGTTTCATTTTTAAGTAGTAAAAATAAGGAAGAAGATTTAATAAAATTAGGTGCTACTGATACCGATTACATACATGTAGATGTAATGGATGGTAAGTTTGTTAAAAATAAGAATCTTCCATTTAAATTGTTAGATAGACTTTCATATACATTACAAAAAAGATTAGATGTGCATTTAATGGTAAATAAACCAAATAAATTTATAGAAGAGTATGCGACTCTTAATTCTGAATATATAACTATTCATGTTGAACTTCCTAAAGAAGTAATAGATTCTAGTATAGAGTTAATTAAGTCATATGGAATAAAATGTGGATTAGCTATTAAACCTAATACAGATATAAATTTATTAAAAGATTATTTAGATAGAATAGATTTAATATTAGTTATGAGTGTAGAACCCGGTAGTGGTGGACAAGAATTTATAAGCGAAACGCCAAATAGAATAGCTAAAATAAAAGAGTTAATAGGTAAGAAGAAGATAGCTATAAATGTAGATGGTGGAATAAATGATAAAACAGTAAAATGTTTGGATAAAGCTAATATTGTTGTAAGTGGATCATATGTTGTTAACTCAGATTCATTTATGGATGCAATAAAATCACTTAGATGATAGATACTTTTATAAGTGTCTTTTTTTTTACTATGAAATTTGTTATAATAATTATTGGTGATAAGTATGATATATTTAGATTATTCAGCTACAACTCCTGTTGATGAAAGAGTTTTAGAAAGTTTTAATAAAGCGATACTTGATTATCCTGGTAATCCTAACTCAATACATGCACTTGGAGTTAAGTCAAATGAACTTGTAAATGCTGCTACTAAACAGATAAGCAAGATACTAGGAGTATTACCTAGTGAGATTATATATACTAGTGGATCAAGTGAGTCAAATAATACTGCAATTAAAGGGATATGTGAGAAGTATCAAAATAGAGGTAAGCATATAATAACAACTAAATATGAACACTCTTCTATATATGGACCTATTTCTTATTTACAAAGACATGGGTTTGAAGTCGATTTTGTAGAGACTGATTCTTATGGTAGAGTAGATATAGAAAGTTTAAAAAGCTTACTTAGAGATGATACAATACTTGTTAGTATAACATCTGTAAATAGTGAAATAGGAATAATTAACCCAATTGAAGAAATAGGTAAACTTTTAAAAGATTATCCAAAAGTATTTTTCCATGTAGATATGACACAAAGTATTGGTAAATATAAAATAGATTTAGAAAATGTGGATTTAGCAAGTGCATCTGCGCATAAGATATTTGGTATAAAAGGAATTGGACTTTTGATTAAGAAAGAAAAAATTTTACTTGAACCATTAATACATGGTGGTAAGTCAACTACTGTTTATAGAAGTGGGACTCCTGCGGTAGCATTAATAGTTTCTCTAGCTAAGGCTTTAAGACTTATAAATGAAAATATGGAAGAACATTATAATTATGTATCAAAACTTAATAAAAAGTTAAGAGATGAGTTAGCTAGTATTCCAAATGTTTATATAAATAGTAATCAATATTGTTCACCCTATGTATTAAATATAAGTGCGGTTGGTGTAAAACCTGAGACTATGTTACATGCTCTTGAGGCACACGATATATACATTTCTACACAAACAGCATGTGCATCTAATATATCAAGCTCTAAGGCAGTAGAAGAGTTAACTGGAAGTATGGAACGCGCAACATCAAGTCTTAGAATTAGTATGGCATATATAACTACAGAGGAAGAGATAGATACATTCTTAAAAGTATTTAAAAAATGTTTTATCGAATTATCTAGTTTGAGGTAATAATTATGGAAATAGTAACAATAAATGCAATGTGGTGTCCAGGATGTATAGTAATGCATAAAGTATGGGATGAAATAAAAAAAGAATATAAAGATATAAAATTTAATTCATATGATTATGACATGGATGAAGAGGTAGTAAAAACATTTAATCCAGGGAGTATTCTTCCAATAACAATTCTATTAAAAGATAAAAAAGAACTAGATAGAATTAATGGAGAAGTTTCAAAAGAAAAAATAATCGAAATGATAGAGAGAAATAAGTAGGTGGAATAATGAAATATATTAAAAAGATATTACTTCTACTACTTTTTATATTAATACCTTTTAATACTTTTGCGTTAAGTGAAGATTATACTGATAAAGTTGGTGAAATAGTTAGTAAAGAGGTAGAAAAGGGAAAAGTAAATATTTATTTCTTTCATAAAACAAGTTGTCCTCATTGTAAAAAAGAAGGTAAGTTGTTAGATTCACTTGAAGAAAAATACGAGAATATTAATATTTATAGATTTGAGGTATCAGGAGATAGTCAAAATGCTAAATATTTAGATGAGGTTAAAAAATTATTTGATGAGACAAGTGGTGGGGTACCATATACAGTAATAGGAACTGAGACATTTCTAGGATATAATTCATATGTTGGAGAAAAGTTTGAAAAAACAATACAGAATTATTTAGGTATTAAAAAAGAAACGGAACAAGAAAAGGCAACGTTTAACTTACCTATATTAGGTAAAACTGATGTAAAAGAGGTATCAATTCCATTTGTTGCAATATTACTTGGTGTAATAGACGGATTTAATCCATGTGCTATGTGGGTGCTGCTATTTTTAATTAATATGTTTATAGATATGAAAGATAAGAAAAAGATGTTTATACTAGGATATGCATTCTTGTTTACATCTGCATTGGTATACTTTTTATCTATGCTTGGAATAAGTGTTGTTTTAAATGTTACAGCAGTTAAACAAATTCAAATATTAATTGCCTTGGTAGCATTAGTTGCTGGTGTTCTTAATATAAGAACGTATATAAAAACAAGAAATGATACTGGTTGTCATGTAGTTGATGATAAAAAAAGAAAGAAAATGGTAAAAAGGGTAATTAAAATAACAAAACAAGAAAGCATGCTTCTAGCATTAATTGGAGTAATCGCACTAGCGGCTTCTGTAAATTTGGTTGAACTTGCTTGTTCGTTGGGATTTCCTGCAATATTCTCTGAGATTTTGGCACTTAATAATGTCACAGGCGCATTAAGAATATTATATTTAATTATTTACGTATTCTTTTATATGATAGATGATTTAATAGTATTTACAATTGCTGTGTCTACATTTACAATTGCGGCTAAGTCAACAAAATATACGAAGTATGTAAACTTAATCGCAGGAATTATTATGATTCTAATTGGTACATTATTAATTTTTAAACCTGAATGGGTAATGTTTAATTTTTAATATATAATCTTATGATTATATATTTTTCTTTTAAAAGATAAATTTTTGTGTTATTATATTGAAAAGATTAGGAGGCATTATGAAAAAGCAAAAAGGTCTTTTAATAGTTATATCCGGACCATCAGGTGCAGGAAAAGGTACAATTTGTCAGGAATTATTAAAAAGAAATGATAATTTATTTTTGTCTATTTCTATGACTACAAGAGAACCAAGAGGAACTGAGGTTAATGGAGTAGAATATTATTTTGTAAGTGAAGAAGAATTTGAAAAAAGAATAAGAGAAGATGGACTACTAGAATATGCAAAAGTTCATAATGGAAAGTATTATGGAACTCCAAAAGATAAAGTTTTTGATATGCTTAATAAGGGTTATGATGTTATATTAGAAATTGATATTCAAGGAGCTTTAAAAGTAAAAGAATCTTATAATGAGGGTATATTTATATTTATAATGCCTCCAACTATGAGAGAATTAAGGGATAGATTAGTAAAAAGAGGTACTGAATCTAAAGAAAAAATAATAGAGAGATTTACTACAGCTTATAAGGAAGTAAATGAAAAATCAAAATATAATTATGTAGTAATAAATGATAAAGTTTTAGATGCAGTACAAAAGGTAGAAGCAATAATGCTATCTGAAAAGTGTAGAGTAGATAGAATTGAAGATGTTGACTTAAATAATAGAGAAGAGTTAATACATGAATTATTGATAAATGAGGATTTATAACTTTAAATTTATAAAAAAACAAGGTATAATCTATATATATCTTGTTTTAATATGCAAGAACATTAAAATGATTGATGCTGGAATAGCTCAGTTGGTAGAGCAGTTGATTCGTAATCAAAAGATCGCAGGTTCAAATCCTGTTTCCAGCACCATTAAAGAATTTGGTTGAACTTTGGTTCAATTTACTAATAAATATCAATTCTAGAAATGGAATTGATTTTTTGTTGTGTAAAAGAAAGGGATGATTTAATGGTAAATATTATTAAACAAGAAATTGATATTGAAGAGGCATTAAAAAAGAAACTAGAGTTTGTATGTAGTTTCTGCAATACTAAATGTGAAATACAAAAAGGTTCAATTAGAACAATAGAAAGAACAAATCTATCTTATGTAGAACCACATAGAATAATTATTAAAGGTATTACATTTCTGGCATTTAATTATGAAACAAATATCTATATAGAAAACTTGAGTAATAAAATCAAAATATCGGAACTTGAAGATTATTTAAAAACAATCTAAATACTATTCATTCCCTAAATATGGAATTGACAAATCATAAAAAAGTGATATTATAAATAACCAATGAAAGAGGTGTGCTCTAGAAATGGAGGTACATCTATGAAGAAAAAACATAATATATCGAAAATTTATAATATTGAATTATTAAGAGGAGTCAGTAGTATTTAGACTTAACTAGATACTATTGGCTCCTCTTTTTTAGTAAAAGGAGTTGAAGTTTTATGGATAATGAAAAGAAAATTGCTGGTCTTTATATAAGAGTATCTACCGAAGATCAAGCTCGTGAGGGATTTAGTTTACCAGAGCAAGAAAAACGCCTTAGAGCAATGTGTGAGTATAAAGGCTATGAAAAATATATAAAGTATATAAAAATGCTGGTATATCGGCTAAAACTGGTAATACAAGACCTGCTTTTGAAGAACTATTACAAGATATAAGAGATAAGAAATGTAATACTATTGTTGTATTAAAACTAGATAGATTTACAAGAAGTGTATTTGATTGGGAAAAGATTATAAGATTTCTAGAAGAAAATAATGCTTATTTAGATTGTGCTAATGATGATATTAATACAACTAATGCTAATGGAAAAATGATTTCAAGAATACTTACATCAGTTTCTCAAAATGAAATAGAGAGAACAAGTGAAAGAACTAAAATAGGACTAGCTGGTGCTATTAAAGAAGGTCATATTCCAGGACATACTCCATTTGGTTATAAACGAGATGGAAAACTAATGATTCCAGATATAACAACAAAACATATCATTGAAAGAATGTATCAATTATACTTTGAGGGTAATTCTTATCAAACTATTGCTAATATATTTAATGCTGAAAATGTTGGTAATAAAATATGGCGAGATAATACGATACTTGAAATGATAGAAAATCCTATTTATAAAGATGATTATATACACGGAAAAAGAACAAAACATCCAACATACTATGAAGATGTTGTTGAACCTATAATAAGCAAAGAAATGTGGGAAAACTGCCAAGTACAACAATTAAAAAATTCTAGAAGTTATATGAGATATCAAACTTATTTATTTTTACAAAAACTTAAATGTCCAGTATGTGTAAGAATTATGGGTGGTAAAGCAACTTATAAAAAGAAATTTGATAGAACTTATTATTACTATGGTTGTAATGAATGCAAAAATAATATTAAAGAGGATTTTATAGAAGAATCAATATTAGATCTATTAGGAGATATATTTGAATATGATTCAGTTGTTAATGAATTCTTTCTTCCAATGATCAAATCTAAAATATCTAATCCTAAAGAAGAAATTGAAAAAGCAACTAAGCATATTAATGATGAAATGGATAAATATACTGAAGAATTTTATAATACTAAAAAAAGATGATGGTTTGGAAAGATAATGTAATTAAAAATAATAAATATGTGATAAAATAAATAATTAAGAAACTTTATTCAAAGATAGAAAGGATGTGAGTTATGAATAAAGATAATATTAAAACTGAAATTATAGTAAAAGAACAAAGAATTAATGTTTTAAGAATTGATAATAAAGAATTTATATCACTTACCGATTTAGCAAGATATGCAAATTCTGATGAACCTAAAATACCTATTTATGCTTGGATGAGGAATAAAGATGTTTTAGCATATTTAGGTTTATGGGAACAACTCAATAATGAAAATTTCAAAGGTCACGAATTCGAGACCTTTGAGAATGAAGCTGGTAAAAATAGTTTTTATATGTCTCCGCAAAAATGGATTAAAGAAACAAATGCTGTTGGTATTATTTCTAAATCTGGTAATAATGGCGGGACTTATGCTAGAAGTGATATTGCACTTGAGTTTGCTAGTTGGCTATCTCCAGAGTTTAAATTATATGTAATTCAAGAATTTGAAAGGTTAAAGAAAAATGAAGCATATCAAAATAAAATTGATTGGCATGCTAATAGAGTTTTAGCAAGAGTTAGTTATGTAGTTCATACCAATGCCATTAAAAGTATTATAGTTCCTACTTTAACTGAAAAGCAAAAGAAATTTGTATATGCTGAAGAAGTTGATGTTTTAAATGTTGCTTTATTTGGAATGACTGCTAAAGAATGGAGAGAAAGTAATCCTGAAATAGCTGATAAAGGTAATATCAGAGATTATACTGATTTACTACATTTAGTTATTTTAAATAACCTTGAAAATATTAATGCTGAATTAATTGAAATGAAAATACCTCAAAATGAAAGACTTGTTAGATTAAATAATATTGCTAGAAAACAAATGGAATTATTAAAGAATAACAAAGCATTTAATAATCTAGAATACATTGAAAATAAAGTAAATAATAAACAAGAGTTACCGATATAAAAATGGCTCACATTGAAGTGAGTCATTTTTACTTATTAGCAGAAAAAACAGTAATTAATTCTTTTTGAATATTATATATGTCTTCATAAAGAAAATCTAACATTTCTGATTCTGTCATGTTACTATTACTAGCATATTTTTTAACAGATAAAACACTTGGTAACTTAAGAGTTTCTTCTTTTAATTTAATCAATTCAGAAATCATAATTAATTCATTACTTATTTGATTCCTTTTTTCATCTACAGATAAATTGGAAAAAGCTTTTTTGAATCCTTCTGTCATTATCTACTCATGCCTCCAATAGAATTATCTTGAGTTGCTTCAGAAATCATTTGTTGTATTTCTTGAGTATTTTGATTAGCTTGTTGCATAGCAGTAATCTGTTGAGTTCTTACTGAAGCATCTAATTGTCTTTGTTTATCTCTTTCTTCAGTAAATACTTTTTTTGATTCTTCATTGCTTTGTATTTCCATTGTTTGTTGTGTTTCTTGTTTTATTTGTTCTAACTTATCAAAATAATCAGTACCATATGCTCCTGCTTGAATTAACATATCTTTGTCTTTCATCAAATCATCTATAACTTTTGGTGCTTGTTCAGTAAATACTGGATGATTTTGTCCAGTTAATTCTTTATATCTAGCATTTAATTTTGAAGCAGACATTGGATCATTAAATGGATGATGTGCAACACCATCAATTAATACAGGTTTACCATTAAAATGATTAAGCAATGAAGAAATATCTTCTAAACTTGCTTCTTGTGGATTTAGTATTATTTCATTAGCTCTATTTAAAATATGATTGTGATTTCCCGTTTCCATATTGTTACTTTTTAATTGTTCATAAACTGTAGGATTGCCATTAACACTTATTCTTTGACCATTTTTTATTTGTCCTTCTAAAATTTGTTCTTGTGCTTTTACAAAAGTTGGATGGTCTTGTCCAGTTAATTCTTTATACCTTGCATTAAGTGAAGCCCCTTGTAAAGCATTAGGTCTAAAATGATATTGAATTCCATCAATTAAAACAGAGTCTTGATCATAATGATCTAATATATCTTTAATATCATCTAAACTAGCTTGGGACATATCAAACTTTATTGCATCAAATTTATCAATATAACTATCTTTTTTATTGGGAAGAATACTAATACCTAATCCTTCTCCAGTTAAATTATTTTTTAATCTTTGATATATTGTTGGTTTTCCATCAACACTTATCCCTCCACCAGATTTAATAATTTCATCTAAAACTTTTACTTGTTCACTTACAAATGTAGGATGATCTTGTCCAGTAAGTTGTTTATATCTTGCATTTAAACAAGCTGCATCAAGTGGGTTAATATTATAGTGATAACTTACACCATTTACTTTTATTGCCCCTTGATTGTAGTGATCTAAAATATTTTCAACATCTTCTAGACTAGCTTTAGACATATCATCTTTGATTTCTTGAAATTTTTTATAAAAATCTATACTTTGTTCGTTAGTGTTACTCATATACTACCTCCAAATATATTATAACATTTTATTAATTAATTTTATCAATTTTGTGTAAAACTGTTGATTTCATTGACACTTTTTTACAAAATTATGGTATATTATATATAGAATTGATATTTATTAGTGTTCTTTCAGATATAAGTGTTCAAAATAGGCTCTTGTATCGCACCATATTATAATATCAAGATTAAAATAGTTAATATTACTATTTATAATATACTGTATTTAATAAGAATCTTATAAAAGAAAGATTTAGTTTATTATGCGCATTTTAGTATTTCATATCACCAAAAATGCACAATGATTGTGCAAAAGGCATCTAAAAAAAGGAAAAATGCACAATAATTTGAAAATATTGTGCATTTTTGTTAATCTTTAGATAAATACAATTGATTTAGGGGGAGAATATATGAATTTATTGATTTTGAATTTATGCCTTTTTTGTATAGGAACAGTAGGAGTTTCAAAAACTGCTGAAATAGTAAATTCTTTAAGAATTTTTAAAGATGCGGCAGATAGGGGTTATAAACTAAAACAGGCCACAAGAGTCGAAATTAATATTACTGATGATAATGAAGATGTGCAATTAAGAAAACTTGCACGTTGGATTCCAATAGTAAATATTTTATATTCTTATAATGACATTATTGATTATAATAATAATACTGATGTTATTTTTGATGCTTTAAGTTCAATGGATTTAATAGAGGAAATGACTGAAAAGGAAAAAGAGATTTACAAGGATAAACCTACTATACTAAATGCAATTTTAACACCAATTAAGGCTTCTCATCGACAAAAATATATTAATATAGATGGACCTATGGCAGAAGAACTTTTAAAAGAGATACCTGACACTGAGGAAAATAAAGAAATAATAGAACTACTAAATAATATTATAGAACAAGAAAAAAGAAATAATGATAAAAATAATATTAAAGAAGATAATTCAGATAGAAAAGATCCACCTAAAAAATTATTTAAAAGAAAAAAATAAGAGGTGTATAATGACTGATGATAAATTAAATCAAATTCATGAAAATTTGACTAATCAAGTATCTATTTATATTCGTGGAATTATTAGTAAATATGGAGAATATATGGTTCCTGCTAAAGTTGAATATTTAAAAAGTATTAAAGACTATAGTAAAATAGTTAAAATTTATGATTATGGTTCAATCAATGGGTATGCCAATAGTGATGGGATATATATGCCACTTTGTGCAGATAAAGTATTAGAAAAAGTTAGTAAAATTCCGGGATATGGAATAAATAAGAAACATCAGACTTATAATGATAATACTTTAGTAGAAAACAATAATACTTTTGTTAATTATGTATATCATATTTTTGTTTCTGGAACAGATGCCCAAAGATATTATGATGATTTATTACTTCATGAGACACTTCATTTTTGTGGAAGTGGTGGTTCTTTTGCAATTAGTGAGGGAATAAATGAATTGTTAACTAGGCAGATTGCTCATGAGTTTGGATATCATACAAATGGTTGTGCTTATCCAAATGAAGTAAAGGTAGCACTTAGATTAAGTAAGGTATTTGGTAGTGATGTTATAACTAGATTGGCTTTTATACGAAACTTTAAACAATCACTTGATTATTTAGATATGACATTAGGAAGTGCTGCTTCCTCACTATATAATGATGTTATGATTGCTATGGAGGATGAATTTCAAGAAAAGTATTATAAGAATATGGATAGTTATAATGGATTAGTTGGTATAGCTAGAAAAACTATTGACTATAGAAAAATTAATTATAAAAAGGCAAATGAGCTTATTGATGAATATGAGAAAAAACTATCAAATCCAGAACAACAGCATTCTAAATAAAACACATTAAAAAATGTGTTTTTTGTGTTATAAATAAGAATTATTTCATATATAACTAGTGGCAAGAGTTAAGTATATTAGTAATTGATTTAATTGTAATATTTTTATATAATATTTATTAGATGATAGGAGAGGAAATGAAGGATAGATTACTATATAAAATATTAAGACCAGTTTTTTCTATGTATATGAGGTTGCGTTATAATCCTAAAATAACTGGTATGGAAAATATTCCTAAGTTAGGTAAAGTTATATTAGTAGCTAATCATACAAATAATTTGGATTTTATGAGTATGGGAATTACTACAAAAAGATGCGTACACTTTTTAGCAAAAGATAGCTTGTTTAAGGGATTTTTAAAGCCTATTATGAAGGGTGCTGGAGTAATACCGGTTAATCGTAGAATAAAAGATAAAACTCCTTTAATATTAGGTAGGGAAGTTTTAGATAATGATATGGTTCTTGGTATATTTCCTGAGGGAACATTTAATAAAACAGATGATGTTGTTGCTCCTTTTAAGATTGGTGCAGTTAAATTAGGATATGAGGCAAAAGCTCCAATTATACCTATAGTTATAAAAGGGTCTTATAAAAGAGGTAAACTTGAAATTATTGCAAAAAAACCTTTCTTTGTCTCATCATCAGATTTAAGTTATGAAAATGAATTATTGATTGATATATATAAAGAAGAATTAAGAAATACGAAGGTGAAAAATAATGGGTATATTCGATAAATTATTTGGTAATAGTGATATAAAGAAACGTCCATGGGTACAATACTATACTAAAGAAGAAAAGAAATTAAAAATAACAGATAAAACAATATTTGAATTCTTAAAAGAATCAATTCCGAAAGAGTATTATAATTATACTGCTTTAAATTATTTTGATAAAAAAATTACTTATGGGCAGTTTTTTAACAGAGTGAAAAAGACTAGTAAAGCATTATTAGCAATTGGTGTTAGACCAGGAGATGTTGTAACTATATGTATGCCTAATACTCCAGAAGCAGTAATAAGTTTTTATGCGGTTAATAATATAGGTGCAGTTTCAAATATGGTTCATCCTTTATCTGCGAAAGAGGAAATTAAAAACTATTTAAAAGAGTCTAAATCAAGAGTGTTAATAATGATTGATACTGTATATGAAAAAATAGAAGATATATTAAGTGAGACTTTAGTATACAAAACAATTGTTGTTTCTCCAAAAGATTCTATGCCTAAATTGTTGGCATTAGGTTATATTTTAACAAGGGGATATAAGACAAAAAAACCTAGTCTAAATGATAGTGATTTTGTAAGATGGAATGATTTCATATTGGGTGGAGCAAATTATAATAAGGAAATTATTCATAATATGAAAAAAGATGATGTAGCGCTTATTCTACATAGTGGTGGTACAACAGGGGTTCCTAAAGGGATATTAATATCAAACTATAATTTTAATGCAGAGGCGCAACAATGTAAGTTTAATGTAAAAAAGGTAAAGCCAACAGATAAAATGCTTACAATATTACCTGTATTTCATGGATTTGGACTTGGGGTTTGCGTTCATACCCCATTAACTCTTGGGGCTGAAGTAATTTTAATGCCAGAGTTTGATTCTAAGAGGTTCTATAAAATAATGGTTAAGGATAATCCAAATGTTTTGGCTGGTGTTCCAACTCTTTGGGAAGCTATGATAAACAATGATAAATTTGATGGGGTGGATTTAAGCTTTATTAAATATGTAATTAGTGGGGGAGATTATTTGACTGAGTCTCTTGAGAGAAAGGTAAATACTTTTTTAAGAGGGCATGGTGCAAGTATAACAATAGGTAAAGGTTATGGAATGACTGAATCAGTTGCGGCAACTTGTTTTACAGTTGATGGAGTTAATAAACCTGGTAGTGTTGGTATACCAATGACTGGAAATGATTATTGTATATGTATTCCTGAAAGCCAAGAAGTGCTTCCTTTTGGAGAAGAAGGAGAAATATGTGTAAGTGGTCCTACTGTAATGATTGGATATTTAGACAATGAAAAAGAAACAAATATGGTATTACAATATCATGAAGATGGTAAGCTTTGGTTACATACAGGTGATATGGGTTATATTGCACCTGATGGATTTATATATTTTACACAAAGATTAAAACGAATGATAGTTTCAAGTGGTTATAATGTATATCCTGCACAAATAGAAGAAGTAATAGAACGTCATCCTAAAGTGTTGAAATGTTCTGTTGTTGGAATACCACATCCACATAAAGTAAAAGTTGCGAAAGCATTTATTGTATTAAAGTCTGGTGAAAAACCAACTTCAAAAATTAAAAGAGAAATTAAAGAATTATGTGAGGAAAATCTTTCTAGATTCTCTTGGCCAAAAGAGTACGAGTATCGTGAAAGCCTTCCAAAAACTTTATTTGGAAAAATTAACTATAAAGAGTTAGAAAAAGGAGGCAGGAATGAGTAAAAAAAATCCTGTATTCTATAGAGTATTAAGATTTATTTTAACACCAATTTTTAAGTTTTATTATAATCCTAAAATAATAAATAAAGAGGTAATTCCTAAAAATGGTGCGATATTATTATGCGGTAACCACTTACATTTTATGGATCAATTTCCTGTTATTGCATCAACCAAAAGAACAATACATTGGATGAGTAAGAAAGAATATTTTGAAGGAAAACACAGATTATTTTTTAAACTTGTTGGATGTATAAGTGTTGATAGAAGTGCACATAATGGTGTTGCCAAAGCAGAAGCAATCAGATATTTAAAGATGGGCAGTGCAGTTGGATTATTTCCTGAAGGAACTAGAAATAGGACTAGTGCAGAATTACTTCCATTTAAAAAAGGAGCAGCTAAGATGGCACGAGAAATTAATTGTCCTATAGTACCTTTTGCGGTAACTGGCGAGTATAAGTTTAGAAGTAAAAACTTAATGGTACGTTTTGGCAATCCTATAGATGTTGGTGAAAAAACAGTTGAAGAAGTAACAGAAGAGTTAAAAAGTGAAATATTAAGTCTTCAAAGAGAAAACTATAAGGCAACAGAAAAATCTAAAAATACTTAAAATCACTTGTAATGACGGAGAATTATGTTATAATGTATTTAGCAACGAAAGAGTAGGGCTTAGGTCCTGCTCTTTATATTTGAGAAGGAGTGATAGTTTGAAAGAAAAAATTATAGAATTAGTAGGAGATAGTCTAAATAAGCTTAATGTATGGATTGATGATGTGTATTTAGATGAGGAAGGAAGCAATAAATTTCTTCATATAGTACTAGATGCTGAAGAGATAATTCCTATTAATACAGTAGTAATGGCAACTAGAATTATTAATCCTATATTAGATGATGCTAATATAATTGATGAAGCTTATATCTTAGATATCTATGCTAAAAGTAAGGGAGATGGTAAAAGTGAATAGCAAAGAATTTATTAAAGCTGTAGATGCAATTGTAAAAGAAAAGAATATAGACAGAGAATATGTTTTTGAAGCAATGGAGTTAGCACTAGCAACTGCATATAAAAAGAATTTTGATTCTTTAACTAATTCAAAAATATTTATAGACAGAAAAACAGGGGATATAAAAGTGTATTCTTATCTTACTGTTGTGGATGATGATGCAGAAGATCCTGATTTAGATACAGAGATTACATTATCTGAGGCAAGAAAAATCAATAAAACACTTAATGTTGGAGATACAATTGATACAGAAGTGACTCCAAAAGATTTTGGTAGAGTTGCTGCATCTACTGCTAAACAAGTAATAATTCAAAAGATGAGAGAAGCTGAACGTAATGCTATAATGGATGAATTTGGTGATAAACAAGATGAATTATTAGTTGGTACAGTAGCACTTGAAGATGTTGATAATTACTTTATTGATCTTGGTAGAACAAATGGTATATTACCTAAAAAAGAATGCATACCTGGTGAAAAGATTGAAATGGGCAAACAAATTAAGGTATATGTAAGTAAAGTTGATAATAGTGGAAAAGGACTATTTATACTTCTATCTAGAAATCATTATGGATTCTTAAAAAGATTATTTGAACTTGAAATACCTGAATTATCAGATGGTACTATATTATTATATAGTGTTGCTAGAGAAGCAGGTGTAAGAAGTAAAGTTGCGGTTTATTCAGAATATTCTAACATTGATCCAATCGGATGCTGTATAGGTGAAAAAGGTAGTCGTATTGCAAGAATATTAAATGAAGTACATGGAGAAAAAATAGATGTAGTTAAGTATGATAAAGATCCAGCTGTATTTATTGCTAATGCTCTATCACCAGCAAAAGATTTACATGTAATAATAACAGATCCAAAGAAACAAGAAGCAATAGTAGTAGCTGATGGAGATAATTTCTCACTAGCAATTGGTAAAAAAGGTCTTAACGCTAGACTTGCATCTAAATTAACTCATTATAAAATTGATATAAAAAATAAAGAACAAGCAAGTGAAATGGGAATTAACTTTAAAGACTAGGAGGTACTATGAAAACAAAGAAAATACCACTTAGAACATGTATAGTTACAAAAGAGAAATTGCCAAAGCAAGAGTTAATACGAGTAGTTAGAACTCCTGATAAGGAAATAATAATTGATGAGACTCTGAGAGCTAATGGAAGAGGAGCTTATTTAAAAAAAAATTTAGAAGTATTTGAAAAAGCTAAAAAGACTAAAGCATTAAACAAGGCACTTGAAGTAGAAGTTCCAGATACTTTGTTTGAAGAATTAAAAAATTATGTAAAGTAGGAATAATATGAAAAGAAAAGACTATATTAATTGGGATGAATATTTTATGGGAATTGCCTTATTATCTTCACAAAGAAGTAAGGATCCATCAACTCAAGTGGGAGCTTGCATAGTAAATGATGAAAACAAAATTATATCAGTAGGTTATAATGGAGCACCAACTGGATATGATGATGATAAATTCATGACTTGGGAAAGAGAAGGGAAGTTTTTAGATACAAAGTATGCTTATGTTTGTCATGGTGAGTTGAATGCTATACTTAATGCTCCTACATCTGTTAAAGGATGTAGGTTATATGTTGCACTTTTCCCATGTAATGAGTGTGCAAAGGCAATAATTCAATCTGGAATCAAAGAAGTTATATATATGAGTGATAAATATGATGGAACTGATTCAGTAGTCGCATCTAAGAAAATGTTAGATGCTTGTGGTGTTATTTATAGAAAGTATAATTTAACTGGTAAGGAGATAACACTAAAATTATAAATTAAAGAAAAGAGGTGCAAAAATAATGAATATATTAGAATATGCTCTTGATGTTAATAAAACCAAAGAAGAAATATTAGAACTTTGTAAAAGACTAGATATTTCTGCATCAAATGATGATGACATACTATCTGATGATGATATAACATTACTTGATAATGAAATACAACAAATGGAAGACTATATAGTTAAAGAAGAAGATACTTCTGTTGATGAAGTAGAAGATGATTATGATTATGAATTAGATGAAAAGGTTGAAAAACTAATTAGTGATGAAAAAATTGATGTGGATAATCATAAGAAAAAAGAAAAAGTTAAAACAAAAGTAGATATGAAAGAATCTAATAATAATTTCAAATCTATGAGAAAAGAAATGTATAAACATCGTGAAAAATTACAATCTAATGAGAGTAAAGATGAAAATGTTATTGTATATAAAGCTAATATGACAGTATCAGATTTAGCTAGTGAATTAGGTGTTAATCCATTAGATTTAATTAAAAAACTAATGAAATTAGGTATTATGGCTAATGTTAATTACTCATTAACTAATGATATCGCAGAATTACTTGTAATTGATTATGACAAGGTTTTAAAAAATGAAGAAAATGTTGATATAAGTAATTTTGAAAATTATGATATAGAAAGTGATGAAAAGGATTTAGTACCACGTCCTCCTGTTGTAACTATAATGGGACATGTTGACCATGGAAAAACTTCATTACTTGATGCGATTAGAAAGACTGATGTTGTAAGCGGTGAAGCTGGAGGTATAACTCAAGCAATTGGGGCATATCAAGTTGAATTAAATGGTAAGAAAATTACATTCATAGATACCCCTGGACATGAGGCTTTTACTCAAATGAGAGCACGTGGAGCTAGTATTACTGATATAGTAATAATAATTGTCGCAGCTGATGATGGTGTAATGCCACAAACAAAAGAAGCAATAGATCATGCTAAGGCAGCAGGTGTTCCTATAATTGTTGCTATTAATAAAATTGATGTTGCTAATGCAAATATTGATAGAGTAATGACTGAATTAGTAGAAAATGGTTTGACTCCTGAAGAATGGGGTGGAGATATTTTAGTTAATAAGATATCTGCTAAGACCAAGGAAGGAATAGATGGATTACTAGAAAATATTTTACTTGTAAGTGAAATGAATGATTTAAAAGCTAATCCTTCTAGATATGCAAGTGGTACTGTAATTGAATCTAAGTTAGATAAAAAAATAGGTACAGTTGTATCCCTTTTAGTACAAAATGGTACATTAAGACTTGGAGATCCAATAGTAGTTGGTGAATCATTTGGTAAGGTAAGAACTCTTAAAAATGATAAGGGTGTTGATATAGTGGAAGCACCACCTTCAATGCCTGTTGAAGTAACTGGACTTAATGAAACTCCATCTGCGGGGGATAAGTTCATGGCATTTGAAACAGAAAAACAAGCTAAATCGATTGCACTTCAAAGAAAAAATAGAAAAAGAGAAAAAGATACAAACAGAAGTGGAATGACATTAGATGATTTATTTGGCGCTATAAAAAGTGGTGCTAAAGAAATAGCTGTAATACTTAAAACTGATGTAAATGGAAGTCTAGAAGCTATAAAACAAAGTCTAAGTAAAATAGATGTAGAGGGTGTTAAGGTTAATGTAATTCGTGGGGGAGTAGGTACAATTACTGAAAGTGATATCACATTGGCTAATGCATCAAATGCTATAATTATTGGATTTAATGTAAGACCAAATGCTAAAACAATGGATTTTGCTAAAGATTATAATGTAGAAATAAAATTATATGATATTATTTATAAAATGATTGAAGATATTGAAAATTCTATGAAAGGTCTTCTAGAACCAGTTTATGAAGAAATAGTTACTGGTCATGCTGAAATAAGACAAATATTTAAATTTTCTAAAGTTGGTAATATAGCGGGATCACACGTAACTGATGGTGTTATTAAAAATGGTTCAAAAGCAAGATTAATAAGAGATGGTATAGTTTTATATACTGGAAGTATTAAATCAGTTCAAAGAGAAAAAGATCAAGTAAAAGAAGTTAAGAAAGATATGGATTGTGGTATTACTTTAGAAAACTACCAAGATATAAAAGAAAACGATGTTATAGAAACATATGATTTAAATGAGATAAAGAGATAACTTTATCTTTTTTTGAGGTGTAAAATGAAAGAATTTAGACACTTAGGTGTGTATGGTATATTAATAAAAAATGATAAAATACTTTTAATTAAAAAGGGAAATGGACCTTATAAAGGCTTGCTTGATTTACCAGGCGGCACTATAGAATTTGATGAATCTCCTAAGAAAGCATTAGAAAGAGAATTAGTAGAGGAAGTAGGTATTAAACTTACTGAATATGATTTAATTGATTCTGATAGTGTGAGTTTTACATGGGAATATAACAACGACCTATTTAAGGTTCATCATATTGGAATTTTTTATAAAATTATTAGTTATAGTGGAGAAGTTAATAATAATATTAAAATAGATGAAGTAAATGATGATTCAATGGGTGCTGATTTTTATGATATAAAGTCTTTGAAAAAAGAGAAATTATCAAAAATAGTGCTTTTAGAGTTGAAAAAATTAGGTTATATCATTAATTAATGGATATTATGATAAAATTTAATCATAATATTAGTTGACTTATTTATTTAGTAGTGGTACTATAAACCCTTAACAAAAATTAGAAAGGATGATGCAACATGTCAAAAGCATTATTAGTTTATATACCACAAAATGATGATAAGAATCAAATCATATTAGAAAGTGGTAGTCTGTTTTATATAGATTCTATAACTAAAACATATAAAAATTCTAATGAATTAAAAAAGCATTATTCATATAAAATAGATGAGGATAAGCAAGGTACAATTAATACTTTCTATATAAGAAGTAATTCTCTTAAGGAGAAAATTCCAACATTATATAATGATACTAAACCAGTTAATATATATGATAATTTCTATGAAAAGGTATATAGCGAAACCGAAAGAGCAAGAAAGTTATTGTATAATAGTAAGGGTAAAGCTTTTATTAAGAAGTTTCTAGATTCTAGTGAGCTTTCTAGTACAATAAATTTCTCAGTTAAGCTATCATATAATGAATATGTTTATGCAAGAAAAAATGGAATTGATGCAAAAATAAGTAATGAAGAATACAGGGTTGATACTAGAGACTTATTTGAATTTATAAGTACTAATTCTAAACTTGGAATATTAAGAGGTGTATTTGAAGATACACTTGATATTTGGAAAAGAAAACTTATATCACTTGATAATGAAGAATTATATTACGTATCAAGAAATTTAAGATTACTTATAAATGATTATAATAAGGAAATAAGAAATAAAGAATATAAAAAAGTTACTAATCTAAAAATATATCCTTCAATTAGTAAATTAATTAATGAGGATAGTAAAACAAATAATTATGTAAAAGTTATAAAAGATAGAAATGCTAATGCAAATGTTGTGTAGCATTTTTTTCTTTTACCTTAATTGACTAAAATTCTTAACTGATGTATAGTTTATTTGAGGTAAGATATATGAAATACTTAAGTGAATATCTAGAATATTTAAAATATCAAAAGAATTACTCTGATGAGACTATACATAGTTATAGTATTGATATAGAAGAATTTTTAGATTATATAAATAGCGAATGTATTAATATTTGTGAGGTTGGTTATGATGTTGTTAAGACATGGTTAATTCATTTGGATGAAAAGAAGAATAAGTCAACCACAGTTTCAAGGAAAATAAGTTCTTTAAGAGGATTTTATAAGTATCTTATAAATAATAAAGTTATGAATTCTAATCCTTTTTCTTTGGTATCTCTTCCTAAGAAGGAAAGACATTTACCTAGATTTTTTTACTATAACGAATTAGAAGAAATGTTTCAAGTTCCAAAGTTAAATACAGCACTTGGTCAAAGGGATAGATTATTACTTGAGATGTTGTACGCTACTGGGGTTAGGGTATCTGAATTAGTTAATATTAAAGTTAGTGACATAAATGGTGAAGAAATTAAGGTTCTTGGAAAAGGAAATAAAGAAAGAATTGTAGAATTTGGAGATTATGCGGAATCTATATTAGAATTATATTTAAATGAAGGATATAAGAGTCTTAATGTTAAAAAAAGTGAATATTTATTTTTAAATAATAGAGGAGGTAAGTTAACAACTAGGGGAGTAAGATATATTCTTGATAATATTATAAATAAAACTACTATAGATAAAAAAATATCTCCGCATATGTTAAGACATACTTTTGCGACTCATTTGCTTAATGAAGGGTGTGATTTATTAACAGTTCAGGAACTTTTGGGACATGAGAGTTTAACTGCAACTTCTATATATACACATATTACAAATGATAGATTAAAAGAGGTTTATTTTAAATGTCATCCAAGAGCAAAAAAATAAATTGATAAAGGTAGAAATTTGTAGTAAAATAAGGTTAAGTATAAAATAAAAAGAGGTGCACTTATGGGATTATATAATAAATTAGAAGCGTCGGCACAAAAGAAGGAATTTAGAAGTTATGAAGAGAAAATTCCTGAGATTAAAAGATGTATAGAGGTATATAAGGAAAAATTTCAGGAGGAGCCAACAGAACAAATAAATCAAAAGGTTTCTTATTGTTTGGAAAATGGTATTGAAGGACTTGAATATTATTTTAAGGATTTACTAGAATCTCAACTTTTAGATGAAAAAGATATAGAAGTTTTTTCTGATGTTGAAAAATTATCTAAAGATATTGGCTATATAAAGAAAAATAAAAAGAAAATACAACTTATTTTAAGGTGTATGGGTGTAGATGTAGATCAAGATATAGTTGGTGCATTAAGTAAAATAACTAAAGCATATGATAAAAATGTTGAAGCATTTAATTCAAATGAATTTGTTAAGGCATCTGCGCTTATGCTTTTATATGAACGTGTGCCTTCTTATAGACAGGCCTTTAAAAAGATAGAACCTTATGTTAAAAGTGAAATTAACAAAGGTAATAATATATTATCTGCTGTTGTAAAAATGTTTAAAGAAAATAAAATTGATATAGATTTATCTATTACTATGGATTATTTTAAAACTATTTCTAAAAATATGTCTAGTTTGAAGTCTAGCTTAAATAAAAAGATGCCTGAATATATTAAATTAAATAAATTTTTGACTGAGAGTAAAATATTAAGAGAATCTATACAATCAAAAATAAATGATGGTTATGATAAAGAAATTGTGTTAGATGAATATTTACCTTCTGCATTTGCACTTGCATCTCTTGCTTATACAGAAAAAAATGGTATGACCCCATATGATATACAATTGATTGCTGGTATGTCACTTAATAAGGGTGAGGTTTCTGAGATTAAGACTGGTGAAGGTAAAACCCTAATAGCATTTTTACCTGCATATTTAAATGCATTATCTGGTGATAGAGTAGATGTAATAACTACGAATGATTATCTTGCACAAAGAGATTATGAAAAGAATAAAAGTGCATTTGAACTTTTAGGAATGAGTGTTGGACTTAGTAAAACAGAGGATCAAGATATAAATGAAAAGAAAAAAGTATACAATTCTAATATAGTTTACTCATCAATAAACTCAATTGCATTTGATTATTTAAAAGATACATATGCAAAAAATGAAGATGAAATGGTAATGTCTTCTCCACTTAGTTATGCAATAGTAGATGAAGCCGACTTAATACTTTTAAGTATGTCACCATTTATATTGTCTTCTTCAAATGAAATAGAAACGAATCGTCAAGAAAAAGAAAATCAACGTGCTAAAAGGCTTATGCAAAAAGCACTTAAAATCGAAAAGTACTTGTCTTCAAAAACATATACTACAACATTAGAGGAAGAATTTGATTATTATACAAGTAAAAAGCATGACGATAAGGTATTAAAATCAAATAACTTAATTGTATTAAATGGTAATGCTGCGAAATCAGAAATATATTTAACAGAAGATGGTGAAAAAGCATTATTCTGTTATGCAATGTTTGATGAGATGACTGAATTATTAACTGCTAGAAAAGATTTCATTAGAGAATGTCCTGATTATGTACAGGGTGTAGATTATATGATTTCTCCAAAAGGTAAATGCTATTTTTCACCTGATGGACTTGATAAGGCAGTAAAAGATACTAGAATGCCAGAATTTGCAAAGCTTAATGAAAAATGGTTAAGTGGTGAAGAAGAATTATCAACAAGGAAATATGTAATGAATGCCCTAAGAGCAAGACATACTTTTGAAAAGGGTAAGGACTATGATGTTATTATAAATAGTGAAACTGGTGAGAAGGAAGTTGTTGTATTAAAAGATGGTAGAATACTAGCAAATAGTAGATATACTGATGGATTACATGAAGCAATTGAATTAAAAGAGGGAATAACTACATCTTTAAATGATGATGTAAATATATTAGACTCAAGTGTTGCATCAATTTCTGTTAGGGCACTTATGTATAGATATCCTAGATTCTCATGTATGACAGGAACATCTGCTAAATCGGTTTCTGATGTTATATTTGATAAGCCAACATTTACAGTACCTCGTAATGTTGAATATGAGTACTATAAAGATCCACAAAATAATCCAGAACCTATTGGTGTTAGTGTAGAACCTACAGCTGTATATATTAGTGATGATAAGAAAATAGAAGCTATTGTAGAAGAAATTAGAAAATCAAATGAGACTGGTCAACCGGTATTAGTAGTTACTAATAATTCTGAAGAAGCAAAGAAAATCTTTGCTCTTGTAGAAAAATTAAAATTATCTCAAAAGCCAAACCTTTTAATCGCAGAAAAGTCTTTAGAGGAAGAGGCAGATATAATTAGTAAGGCAGGTAGGGTTGGAGCTGTCACAATCGCAACTGAAATGGCTGGACGTGGAACTGATATAAAAGTTGAATATAGAGAAGAAATGGATGCGCTTGAGGAGGTTATATTAACTGAAGCTGCAGGTAGATGGCTTACTTTAAATAAACCTGGTTTTGGTAGAGAATATGTAGGGGAAGTATTAAAACATGTTAAAGCTAATCCAGATAAATTTAAGGAAGTAATAGATGATATAATAGAAATGTATAATTCTAGTGATGAATATAAAGATATATTAGATACTGATGCAAGAGAATTAGAAAGGAAAAGAGCAAGAGGATTAAAATGTATTCAAGCAGAACCATTCTTAACTTCGTTAAATGATAAACAGGTAGAAGGAAGAGTAGGTCGTCAAGGTGAACCGGGTGAATATAGAGTTTTTGCTTCATTTGATGATTTAGATAAACTTGGTGTGGATGCTCGTGTTCAAAAGAAAATATACAATGAAGCAAAAGATAATGGATATGTAACTGATCTAGAAATGGATGGCAAAATAGATGATGCGATAAGTGATGCACAAGCTGTAAATGAATATTCAATCGGAATGCAACTTGCTTCATCAGATGGTATGGATTTTGCTACTTCTGCAATAATTTCATCTATATTAAATGATAGAAAACAAGTAATACAAACAAAAGATTTAAGTATCCCATTTGACAATATGGTTTATTCAACTATAGATAGTATATTAAAAGATAATGTACCACCCAAAAAGAAAAAAAGAATTGATAAACCACGTGCAAGACTTACAAGAACTCATATTGATTATGATGGTTTAACTGAACAAATACATAATATATTTGGTGTTGATATAACAGAAGAAGAAATACTAGGACAATGTATAAATACATCTGATATTAAATCTTTAATAAAAGATATTGTAGATGAAAAATTCAAATCTGATAATATGGGAATAAATCCTAATAAAGTCAATGATAATATAAGAGGTGTAATGGTAGAAAAACTAAATGAAGCATATGAAGTATTCATGGCATCTGCTGAGAATGTTAATCTACAACAAATGAATGATTATCTAGCACAAAACTTCCAACATGATAGAACATTAGAAATAAATGATATATTTGAAGAATGTAAAAAAGATTGTTGGTATAGTAGTATGAGGTCATTATTTAGACCTGGAGTAAAAGAAAAAACAGATACAGAATTTAAAACAAAATAGAGCTTTAAAGCTCTATTTTTAATGTTTTTAAAATTTTATAATTTATATTTTTACTATTTAAAATATTTATATCATCTTGTTTAATATTTAGTTCATATTTTACTATATCTGTATAAGTTTTTGAAAATGTATAATTTTTAATAAGTTTTTCTATATTTTTTTGTTCTTCATAAGAAGCAGTAATTTCTATTTTATATCCATCTACTAGATTAAGTAGAGTAGAATTATCTATTCCAATACAAGCTGATTTTCTATATGCTCTAACAAGGCCTCCAGTGCCTAATTTTATTCCGCCAAAATATCTAATTACAATACATAATACATAGTTTAATTCATGTTTTAATAATACTTCCATAATTGGAACGCCTGCTGTTCCACCTGGTTCTCCATCATCAGATGATTTCCTAGCTTCATCAATAATATATGCATATGTGTAATGGGTAGCGTCTTTAAAATTATTTTTAGCTTCTTCTAAATAGGTTTTAACCTCATCTATAGAATTTATTTTATATAGACAACAAATAAATATTGATTTATTAATTTCATATTTAGAAATTGTGTTTTCTTTAATAGTTTTCATACAATCACCAAGAAAATTATACAAAAAAAAGAACTTTTTTTAAAGTCCTTAATTATTTATTCAACTTTTTAGCTTCTTCTAGTTCTTTAGCTTTAGCTGAAAAAGTATGCATCATTTGTACATTATCAACACTAGTACCATATAACTTAGCTATTTTTTCATCAGTTAATTCTGGAATACTTGAGATGTCTTCCCATAATTCAGTATTTCCGAATATCATACCAAGTTTCATTGAAATTAATGTATTAGTAGAAACTCTAGGATCACTAAATATTTTGTTTCCTAAAATAGTTCTAATATCATTATCTCTAGTAGTTCTAGCCTCAGGATGTTCGTTTCCTTTTTGACAATACATATCAGCATAGTTTTCAAAAGTTTCAACATCTTTTTCTGTGATAGGTGTTACATAATCAGCTAGTGTAGCATATGCGATTGCTGAATAATTTAAAATTTCATCTAATCTATTTGTACTCATATCCAAAGTCTCCCCTCTCTTTGGTTGTATATATTAACATATCTTTCTTACTTTGTCAATAGAAATCTTACTCTTTTAAAAAGCATGAATTTATTATATAATAAATATAGTTTGTGAGGGATATTATGAAAAAGTTTAAAGATAAATTATCATTAGTTCCAACACTTCCTGGTTGTTACCAAATGAAGAATAAGGATGGAATAATAATATATGTTGGTAAAGCTAAGAACTTAAAAAGAAGACTTAGTAGTTACTTTAATAAAACACAAACTGGTAAGACGTTAATGCTTGTTAATGATATAGATACCTTTGAATACATTGTAACATCCACAGAAATTGAATCCCTAATACTTGAAATAACTCTTATAAAAAAATATAATCCAAAATATAATATATTACTTAAAGATGATAAAAGTTATCCTTATATAGAATTTATAGAAAGGCCATATCCTTCATTAAAAGTAGTAAGAAATGTAAAAAGAAAGAAAAATATAAATAAGTTATTTGGTCCATTTCCAAATGTTAAAGCCGCAAAAAGAACTGTTGAAATATTAAATAGGGTTTATCCACTTAAAAAATGTAATGGTCTTCCTAAAAAGGAATGTTTATATTACCATATTGGTGAGTGCCTAGGATATTGTATTAATAAAAATATAGATACAAAAGAGATGTCTTTAGAAATAATGTCATTTTTAAAAGGAAATCATGCTCCTATAACAAATAAAATAAAGTCTGAAATGGAACAAGCTAGTCAGTCTCTAAATTATGAAAGAGCTATTGAATTAAGAGAGATGTTAAATGATATAGAGATAACTCTAAAAAGGCAAAAAATAGATTTAAATAATAATGAAGATTTTGATATGATTAATTATTATTATCATGATAATTATTTATCTGTGGTAATTTTCTTTATAAGAGGTGGATTACTATTTGGAAGAGATTCTAAAATATTTGAATATTTTACTTCACCAGAAGATTCAGTATTAGAGTTTATTATTAATTTTTATGAAAAGAATGGTATTAAACCTAAACAGTTATTAATACCTGATGGACTAGATAATTCTTTATTAGAAGAATACTTAGGTATAAAGATTCTAACTCCTAAAAAAGGTAAATTAAAGAGTCTTTTAGATATGGAATATGATAATGCTAAGGTAATATTAAATGAGCGTGAAGAGCTTATTAAAAAAAGTAATGATGCAAGAATTGAAGCTATTAAATTACTTCAGGATAAACTTAATATGAAAAGAATAAGTAGAATAGAAGCATTTGATAATTCTCATTTATTCGGAACCTTTTATGTTGGTGGTATGGTTGTTTTTGATGACTTTATTCCTAATAAAAAAGAGTACAGAAAGTATAGAATTGATGCGTCAGTTAAAGATGATTTAAGTGCGATGAGAGAAGTTGTATATAGAAGGTATTATAAGGCTTTTATGGAAGAATCTATACTTCCTGATTTGATAGTCGCAGATGGTGGTGCATTACAGATTAATGTCATTAAAGAGGTTGTAACGTCTCTTGGACTTAATATAAGAGTAGTGGGACTTAGTAAAGATGATAAGCATAAAACAAATTTATTAATTGATGAAGATTTAAGTGTTGTGGATATAGATAAAAGAAGTAACTTATTTGTATTTTTAAATAAGATACAGGAGGAAGTTCATCGATATGCGATAAGTTATCATAGGGCCATTAAAAGCAAGGGAATGTTATCAAGTATATTAGATTTGGCACCCGGAATTGGTGATGCTAGAAAAAAGGCTCTTTTAAAACAATTTGGGTCTTTAAAGAAAATAAAAGAAGCAACAACAGAAGAATTATCTGAAGTACTTCCAAATGATGTAGCAATTAATTTATACGAATATTTAAAAAAACTTGATTAGGTGGTGATATTATGTCAAAAATACAAGTAATGAGTATGGATTTATCCAATAAAATAGCTGCAGGTGAGGTTATAGAGAAGACTATGAATGTAGTAAAGGAGTTAGTAGAAAACTCTATAGATGCAGGCGCAACAACTATTAAAATTGATTTACTAGACAGTGGCGTAGGTGAAATAATAGTAACAGATGATGGAGTAGGAATGGATAGAGAAGATGCAACTCTTGCTTTTTCACGTCATGCAACTAGTAAACTTAAATCACTTGATGATTTATTTAATATAGAAAGCCTAGGGTTTAGAGGGGAAGCATTACCTTCAATTGCTGCGGTATCTAATGTTACGTTAAAAACATCAAATGGTGAAGTTGGAACTGAAGTTAATATAGTTGGTGGTAAGATTAATTATGTTAAATCCGCAGATCTTGCGAAAGGTACTAAATTTATAGTTAGAGATTTATTCTATAATACTCCAGTAAGATTAAAATACTTAAAAAACTTATATGTTGAACTCGCTAGTATAACAGAATATGTAAATAAAATGGCATTATCATATCCAAATATAAAATTTGTACTTACTAATAATAATAAACAATTATTAAATACAGAAGGACATGGAAATCTTTTAAAAGTAATAAATAATGTTTATGGTGTTGAAGTAGCTAAAAAAATGGTTAAGATAGATGCTTCAAATGATGATTATGTAATTAAAGGATATATATGTTGTCCTGAAATATCAAAACCAAATAGATCTAGTATTATAACTTTTGTTAATGGAAGATATATTAGAAATAATGAACTAAATAGAACTATTACTGATGCATATCACACATATTTGATGATAGATAAATTTCCCATTGTAGTTATTAATATAGAAGTTGATCCAATACTAGTAGATATAAACATACATCCAACTAAAATGGATATTAAGTTTTCTAAGATGGATACGTTAAAAAGTTTAATAACTGATGTTATAAGTAAAACCTTAAGAGAATTAACACTTATTCCTAAAGCTAAATATGAAGAGATTAAACCTAGTCCTATAACTAGTTATAGTGTAAGTGAAGAACCATCCGTTTATAATGATAATTATAAAGATTATGATAAGGTTGAAGAAGTAAGGCTTGATTTTGATTCAACACTTAATAATAATGAAGAGACATTTGAAGAGCTAGAAGAACCTAATAAACCAGCAGAAAGGCTTAAAAAGATGTACCCAGTTGGTTTAGTACATGGAACATATATAATATGTGAAAATGAAGATGGTATGTATATAATAGATCAACATGCAGCTGCGGAAAGAATTAACTATGAAAAGTATTTTACTGAGATGAAAAAGGTAAAACATGATACTACAGCTCTTTTAGTACCTATTAAAATTGAATTACCTACAGATGAGGCTATAAGGCTTAAACATAATATAGGTGTTTTACTAGATATGGGGTTTGAAATAGAAGAGTTTGGAATAAATACATTTATAGTTAGAGTGCATCCTACATGGTTACCAACTTATATGGCTGAAGAAGCAATAAGAAAAATAATAAATATAGTAATAGAAAAAGAAGAATTTGACTATGGTAAGTTTATAGAACATGTTGCAATAACTCTTGCATGTAAAATGAGTATAAAAGCAAATGACTTTATTACTATGGAAGATATAGAAATATTATTAGAAAACCTAAGAAATACTAAAAACCCATTTACATGTCCTCATGGAAGACCTACAATAATAAGTTATTCTAAATATGACTTAGAAAAACTATTTAAGAGGGCAGTGAATTAAGGAGGATTATGAATACAAAAGATTTTTATGTGAAATTAATTGATGATATGAGAGCTTCTTTTGAATCTGAGTATTCAAAAGAGACTATAGACGAATGGAAGAATGGATTTGAATATAGATGGTATGATGAACATGGTTCTAAGTATAATTCTCTTCTTAGCAAATATGTAAGAGATAATTTGTATCAATATGTTATAAATGCTACTAAGAATTCTTCTATAGAGGATAAACAAGAAATATTTGAATTTTTATATTTATCTGGATATAAGAACTCATTAATAAAGAATAATAAAATATTATTTATAGATTTATTAGATGTACCTACATTAGAAATTATTTTGGAAAAAAGAGATTATGCTTTTTTTACAAGGATAATAGTTGAATCTAAAAATAGTGATAAATTGTTAGAAAGAATTAAAAATAACTTTCTATATGAAATGAGATGTAGTGATCTTTCTTTATATGAATTAAGATATTTGAAAAGTCTTGGCGTAGAAGATAGTAAGTTAAGGGATGTGTTTTTTGAAAACCTTTGTATACACGATAGTTATGGAAGAAATATTTATGACTATTTAGCGCATGACTGTGGGTATCTAAATGAATATAATATGAAATCTCTTTTAAAACATTTTTGTATAAATGAACTTTTATATAATTATATGGGATTTTATGTTAATAAGGCAGAAGAATTTGAATCAGTAATAGAGGATAATATAAGAGAAGGTCGTACTAAAATAGAAAATGATAAATGCAAGGAATATTTATCTACATTATCAACATTAACTGATGAAAATAAGGAAAGAAAGTTATTACCTTTTTATGTAAAGCTTCCTACTAAGGATAAAGTATTACTAAAAAAATATGGTAAGAATTAGAATATTAGATAGAAATAAATGTAAAGTTTTTTGTCTAATTTCTTTTTTTTGTAAGAAAATTTTGCTATAATGATTTAGGAGAGTGAATAAGATGGCATTAAAGTATGACGAACATTCAATTAAAATATTAGAGGGATTAGAGGCAGTAAGAAAAAGACCTGGTATGTATATTGGATCTACAGATAAAAGAGGATTACATCATCTAGTTTGGGAAATAGTAGATAATGCTATCGATGAGGCTATAAATGGGTTTGGTAATTATATCAAAATCATTTTACATAAAGATGGTAGTGTTTCTGTAGAGGATCAAGGACGTGGTGTTCCTGTTGGAATGCATGAAAGTGGTAAATCTACACCTGAAGTTATTTATACAGTATTGCACGCTGGTGGTAAATTTGAAGAATCAGGATACAAAGTATCTGGTGGTCTTCATGGTGTTGGTGCTAGTGTTGTTAATGCATTATCAAAATGGATGGAAGTTACTATAAAAAAAGATAAGGGCGAATATCAAATAAGATTTGAGAATGGCGGTAGAGTTGCTGTTCCACTTAAAAAAATTGGTACTACCAATAAAACAGGTACAACAGTAAGATTTTTACCCGATCCAGAGATATTTCAAACTTGTAATTTTTCATATACAACAATATGTGAAAGAATGCAAGAGTCTGCATTTTTATTAAAAGGATTAACTATTGAAGTAATAGATGAAGAACAAAATAGAGATAGTAAATTTTTCTATGAAAGAGGATTAGAACAATTTGTAGAATACTTAAATGAAGATAAGAATGTACTACATAAAGTTTTATCTTTTGAGGGAGTTAAAAATAAAATAGAAGTAGACATAGCTATGCAGTATACTGATACTTATTCAGAAAATATAGTATCTTTTGTAAATAATGTTAAAACTGTAGATGGTGGTTCACATGAAGTTGGTTTTAAGACTGCGCTTACTAGAGCATTTAATGATTATGCTAAAAATAATGGATATATAAAGGGAAAGGATAAAGCTTTTGAAGGAAGTGATGTAAGAGAGGGATTGACTGCGGTTATATCGTTGAAAATTCCTGAGGCATTATTACAATTTGAGGGTCAAACAAAAGGTAAACTTGGTACTCCTCAAGCAAGAACTGTAGTAGAGTCTATTGTTACAGAAAAGCTTCAATACTTTTTAGAGGAAAATAAAAAAGTTGCTACTGATATAATAGAGAAATCTTTAAGGAGTAAAACCGCAAGAGAAGCAGCAAGACGTGCAAGAGAAGAAGCACGTAAGGGTAAAACTAAAAACCCTAAGGAAAGAGCATTATCAGGTAAATTAACACCTGCTCAAACAAAAAATAAAAATAAAAATGAATTGTTTTTAGTCGAGGGAGATTCTGCGGGTGGATCTGCAAAACAGGGAAGAGATAGAAAATTTCAAGCAATACTTCCTTTACGTGGTAAAGTAATCAACGCAGAAAAATCTAAGCTTGAGGATATGCTTAAAAATGAAGAAATAAATACTATTATATATACAATAGGGGCTGGATATGGTTCTAACTTCGAAATTGATGATTGTGAATATGATAAAGTTATTATAATGAGCGATGCCGATGTCGATGGAGCACATATTCAGTGTTTATTACTTACTTTTTTCTATAGATATATGAGACCATTAATAGAAGCAGGTAAATTATATATTGCTATGCCACCATTATTTAAAATAGCGTGTGGTAAGAACATTGAATATGCCTATAGTATGGAAGAAATGCAAGAAAAAGTAAAAAACAGAAAATGTGAAGTTCAAAGATACAAAGGACTTGGTGAAATGAATGCTGATCAATTAGCTGAGACAACAATGAATCCAGGTACTAGGAGCTTAATACAAGTTAATATGGAAGATGCATCTCTTGCCGAGAAAAGAATAAGTGTTCTAATGGGGGATAGTGTTGAACCAAGAAAACTTTGGATAGAAGAGAATGTAGAATTCAGTCTAGAAGATGACTATACAATTTAAGGAGTAACATATGGCATTATTAACAGACAAGATAACAGAAAAAGATTTGGAAAATAGATTAACTGAATTTGGTCAATTTGGAATTATCTTAAATTATATGTTGGACTCAGGAAATGTAAGTGTAGATGATTTAGAAAAAATATTTTTTGATACTGATATAGATAGAGCGATATTTACATATCAAAATGTACTTACTAAAGTAGGTGAGTCTGATGTTGTGAATTCATTTAATAAATATAAGGCTAAATATCCTAATAATGGTATGGATAGAGAGCTTTATAATAAATATTTAAATGATTCTTGTATTAAAGATATTATAGGTGTGATTACAAAGAAAAAAAGAGTGGATCAAACTTATGTTAATACTTATTTATATTTACTTGATGAAAGGGAATATAATGTTCCTAAAAAGGAAGTGATTTCATGCAAGATGTAATGGATAAAATATATAAATATTCACTTGAAGAAATAATGAGTGATAGATTTGGTAGCTATTCTAAATACATTATTCAAGATCGTGCAATTCCAGATGTAAGAGATGGATTGAAGCCTGTTCAAAGAAGAATACTTTTTGGAATGTATAAAGAGAAAAATACCTATGATAAACCATATAGAAAAAGTGCTAAAACGGTTGGTGCAGTAATGGGTAATTTCCATCCACATGGTGATTCATCAATTTATGAAGCAATGGTAAGAATGAGTCAGTGGTGGAAACAAAATACTACATATATAGATATGCATGGTAATAATGGTTCTATGGATGGAGATAGTCCAGCTGCAATGCGTTATACTGAGGCAAGGCTATCTAAAATAAGTAATGAATTATTAAAAGATTTGGATTATGATACAGTAAATATGGCTCCTAACTTTGATGATACTGAGCTAGAACCTACTGTTTTACCTGCTAAGTTTCCAAACCTTTTAGTAAATGGATCTACTGGTATTTCAGCAGGATATGCAACTAATATTCCACCACATAATTTAGGCGAAGTAATAGATGCAACTATAAAAAGAATAGATTCTCCTAATTCTAGATTAGAAACTATTATGGATATAGTAAAAGGTCCTGACTTTCCTACAGGAGGAATAGTTGAAGGAATAGATGGAATAAGAAGTGCTTATACAAATGGTAGAGGTAGAGTAGTAATAAAGGCAAGAACTTCATTTGAAGAAGGTAAGGGTAAGCTTGCTATAGTAATTACTGAAGTACCATTTGAAGTAAATAAAGCTCTTTTAGTAAGAAAAATAGATGAAATTAGAATTGATAAAAAGATTGATGGAATAGTTGAAGTAAGAGATGAGTCAGATAGAGAGGGCTTAAGAATAGTAATAGATTTGAAAAAGGACTGCAACAAGGAGAATGTTTTAAATTATTTACTAAAAAATACTGATTTACAAATATCATATAATTTTAATATGATCGCAATAGTAAACAGAAGACCAAAACAGCTTGGAATAATAGAAATATTAGATGCTTATATTGCTCATCAAAAAGAATTTATAACTAGAAGAACTAAGTTTCATTTGGCACATGCTAAGGAAAGGCTTCATATAGTAGAAGGATTAATTAAGTGTTTGTCTATTCTTGATGAGGTAATAAAAGTAATAAGAGCCAGTTCTAATAAAGCTGATGCAAGGGCTAACTTAGTAAAAGAATTTGGTTTTACCGAGGCCCAGGCAGAAGCTATTATAGTATTACAATTATATAGATTAACTAATACTGATGTTAAATTATTACAAGAAGAATTAGAAAAATTACATATATTAATTGAAGGGTTAGAGTCAATATTAAATAGTGATGAAGTATTAAAAAATGTAATGAAAGAAGAATTAAGAAAAATAAAGAAGGAGTATGCTACTCCAAGAAAGACAGATATTAAAGATGAAATAACTGATTTAAAAGTTGATACAACTGTTATGATTCCAAAAGAAGATGTAATAGTAATGCTTACTAAAGATGGTTATATAAAAAGGACTTCACTAAGAAGTTATTCGTCTTCAACTGATGAGGCTGCATTAAAAGATAATGATTATGTGCTTGGCTTATTTGAACTTAATACATTAGATACTTTATTAGTATTTACAAGTTTAGGTAATTTCTTATATTTACCAGTTCATGAAATTCCTGTTTGTGTATGGAAGGATTTAGGTAAACATATAAGTAATATTATTAAATTAGATCAAGATGAACAGATAGTCTCAGTTGTACCTGTTAAATCTTTTGATGAAGATATAGATATAACTATTTCTACAAAAAATGGTATGGTAAAAAGAACTAAGTTATCTGACTTTAAATCACTTAGATATACTAAACCAATTAATTGTATGAAATTAAAAGATGAAGATGAAGTAATAGATGCTTTTATTACCAAGTATAATAATATATTTGTATCAACTAATAAATCATATGGTTTATGGTATGATGTATCTGAAATACCAGTAGTAGGACTTAGAACTAGTGGAGTTAAATCTATTAATTTAAAAGATGACTTTGTAGTTGGAGTATCAAATTTTGATGCATATACAGATGAATATATAACTGTTATTACTGATAAGGGTACTGCGAAGAGGATAAAGATTACGGATTTAGAAAAAACTTCACGTGCTAAAAGGGGACTATTGATATTAAGAGAAGTTAAAACAAATCCTTATAGAATAGTTAAAACTCTAATAACTGGTTCAAGAGATTATGTAGGCATTAAAACTAGTGATATAAAAATGTTTAAAAACTCTGAATTCCCAATTATGGATAGATATTCAACTGGGTCAACTATAGTTAAGGAACAAGTTTTGGATGCATTTAAGGCAGTAACCTTAATTAAAAAAGAGGATTTAGTCCAAGATGTAGAGTTAAAGGAAGAAAAGCCTACTAAAAAGGTGTCATTAAAAGAAATAGATGATAGATTAATGACAATAGATGACTTTATAGATATAGATGTTTAAGGGAACTTACAAAGTGTAATGGACAATAATCTTTATACATGATATACTAATTGTATCGGAGGAATGTTTATGAACTTAAAGATAGAAAGATTAGAAAGTACATTTGTTAAAGAAATAAGTCGTATTTTAATGGAAGAAGTTAAAGATGAAGATATAAAATTTGTAACCATTACAGATTGTGAAATAACTAATGATTTGAGTTATGCTAAAGTATATTTTACTGTACTTGACATGACTAGAAAGGCTGATACTATTAAGGCATTAAATCACGCTAAATCATTTATAAGGGGACAATTAAGTAAAAGAGTAGAAATGAGACATACTCCAGAATTAACTTTTATATTTGATGAATCTATTGAATATGGAAAACATATTGAGGATATAATTGATAAAATAAATGAAGAAGAAAAATAAAAACCATTAAGCTAAAACTTAATGGTTTTCTTCTTTATTTTGCCACTTCACTGAAAACAGATTTGTTAAATATATGTTGATTTGTTGCTTGTTCTTCTAATTCTTTTGTTGTAATTAGGAAAAAGGTATATTCTAATGTGTTTGATCCATCTTTCATTACTGGATCATCCCAAGTTAAATCTAGGTGATACCATTTATTATTTAAATAAACTGCGTTCCAAATATGATTTTCACTTATTACTTTATAATTTGGTATATCATAATAATCTAAGAAAATTGCCATTGCATCTGTATAACCACCACATAATCCATATCCTTGAAGTAGGGGACCGTATGCGATATTTGAGTTATATTTTTCTATGTTTCTATCAGATTTATCAGAATCATATTTTGTATTATTGATTATATAATCATGTATTATTTTAATTATTTCTCTTTCATCTTTAGTATTTTTTACTTGTTTTGTGATAATTTCTTTCATTTTATTATTAATACTTTTTATTTGATCGGGTGTATATGCTTTATTGATTTTTAGTGTAACTCTGCCAAAAGAATCATACTTTGTTTCAATACTACTAAAACTATTAAATGGATGAACAAAACTATTTATGTTTGATAATACAGTTTGGTTATTTGCAAGTTCAACAACATCATTTATACAGTTATCATATGATTTTGAACAATAAAAAGTAAATTTATCAATTCCACTATTTATAATTGTATAGTATATATTTATTAATTGAGTTTTACTCTTGGCGTTAAAATCATCTGTTATTTTAACATAATTGTAATTAAAGTCTCTGTAGTAATCATTTTTATAAGTAAGTTTAATGTCTCTATTAGAAGTAGAAAAGTTTTCTACATAAAATTTACTAATATCTTCTCTAAAATAAAAAGTTAATCCTAAAACAGCTACAAGAGCCAAAAATGTAAATATCTTTTTCATTATTTCACCTTAATTAATTTTAACAAGTAAAACAAAAAAAGACAATAAAAAAAGTAATTCTTTCAAATTACTCCATATTATTTTTTAATTTTGTTAGTCTTGATTTTTCTCTAGCTGCTTTGTTTTTATGTATTAAACCACTAGCGCAAGCTTTATCGATTCTTTTAATAGCTACATTTAACTTTTCAGCTGCTGTATCCTTGCTTCCGTGTTTTGCTTCTTTTTCAACATTTTTGATTGCAGTTTTCATACTAGAATTCTTAACTGTATTCATTTCTTTTCTTTTTGCACTTGTTAAAACACGCTTTTTAGCACTCTTAATGTTTGGCATGTTATCACCTCTCTTTTTTTCGACTACATACATTTTAACAAATAATTGTAAAAATTGCAAATAATTTGTGTATTTTATTGTAAATAGTTAATAATAACTATAGGTGAATAGGATGGCACATGAAATAGATTTAAGTAAATATGAGGTAAGAACGGACTTATTAATAGAAAGTTTAAATGATTCTAGACTTGGGAAAATAGATACGAAGACAAGAAATATAGATGATATTTGTGTGACAGAGATAATAATTTCCGATGAGAATTCCAAATATTGTAATAAAAAACCTGGTAAATATATAACTATTACTTTTGAGGATGTAACTGATAGTACTAATCAAGATAAAGTGGAAAAGGTATTTACCAAAGAATTAACCAATTTCTTAAAGTATATGAATATAACTAGTAATGCAAAGACTCTTGTGATAGGACTTGGTAATGCACAATCAACTCCAGATTCTCTTGGACCAAAAGTTGCAGACTCTATTATCATTACTAAGCATTTATTTGATATAGATGGAATAGACGTATTAGAAGGATATAGAAATGTATCTTGTTTTAAACCAAGCGTATTAGCACTTACTGGAATTGAAACAAAAGATTCAATAACTGGTATTATTAAACAAACAAAGCCGGATTTTACAATAATAATTGATGCGCTTGCTTCAAGTTCAATAGATAGAGTAAATAAAACTATTCAGTTAACGGATTCAGGAATATTTCCTGGAAGTGGGGTTGGTAATAGTAGGGGTGAACTATCTATAAACACTTTGGGTATACCAGTACTTGCGATTGGAATACCAACTGTTGTAGATGCAGTTACAATTGTTAGTGATACAATTAATTATCTAATGAAAAAATTTAGTTATAGTAAAAAAAATATTAATAATGCTAAAAATAAGTTAAGGCCTGTTACTGCAATTAACTATTTAAAGGAACCTAATACTTCACTAACTAATGAAGATAAAAAAAGACTATTAGGTGAAATAGGAGGACTATCAGATGAGGAAATGAGACAGCTTATTTTTGAAGTTTTAACACCTATTGGTTATAACATGATGGTTACCCCTAAAGAGGTTGACTTTTTAATAGAAAAATTAAGTAGAATACTATCAAATGGAATAAATAAATCTCTCCATCAAAACATAACTAATCTTTAATAAACTTAATCTTTTAAAAAAAGTATCTATGTGATAGAATTATTATTGTTAAGAGGAGGAGTTTATGAAAAAGAATAAAACATTAATAGGAGTGTTGATTGCTATTGGAATAGTAGTCTTTTTAGCGGTTGCAGTATTTGTATATTTTATAATTTCTGATATAAAGCAAGAGGAAAAGTTACAAACAGAAATAAATGATATTACAACTTTAATGAGTAAAGAAAATATTGATTATACAGAAATTGATAAAAGACTTAATAGAACTGTTACAAAAGGTGATTGTGCTAAAACTGAAGAAGCTGCAAAAGAGTATTTAAAAGATGTAATAACTGAGATTAAAACAATAACTAATATATTAGAAGATGATCAACTTACTAATATATTAACTGCAAGTAATTACAAGGCTGATGGACCTAATTTTACTAAATCTAAATCTTATGTTGCATCTACAAAAACAAGTTTAATAGAAGCTACAAAGAAATATAATGAATTATTAACTGATGATAAAATAATTAGTTATATAAATAGAAAGAAAGTTGATAGTTATTATGTAGACTTATACAAAAATGATTTAATTGGTACTGTAGATAAGGAAGAGGCAAATATAAATAAAGAGATAACTCAAATAACTGATATTTTAAATTTATATGAAGAAGTATTAAATTTCTTAGTAAAAAATAAGTCATCTTGGACTATTGAGAATGAACAAATAGTTTTTAATACAGATGAACAAGTAAATGAATACAATAAATTAATCAGTAAAATTGGATAATTAAAGGTGAGGTTATGAAAAAGGCAATATATTTAATTCTTATGTTAGTTCTTAGTATTTCACCAGTTTATGCATATGATACTACTACATATAGAATAGATATACCAAACAATTTTAAAAAATCAGAAAATAATGATTATTGGCAAAGTGAAGATGAGAAAGTATCCGCAAATATTTTAATATATACAGAGGATAATACAAATAATTTAGATATATCATCATTTGAAAAAACAGATTTAGATAAAAATAAATATGTAAAAGAGTTGGAAAAGAATTTTGGCTCATTGGATGAGGCAATAAACTTAAGTGATTACTCAGTAACATTAGATAAAATATCATCATATAAAGCAATAAAAATAGATTTAAAATCAAGTTATAAAATAAGTGATGAAAAAGATAGCGTTGTATATCAAAGACAATATATTACATCATCTAAGAACTTTATTTATTATGTTACTGTATCATCTTCTAATGAAGATTCACTAGATAGTGAAGAGATAAAAAATGTACTAAATAGTTTTAAGATAAAAGATGAATTAATAGAAAGGCAACCGGAATATCTAAAGTACTATATTTGCCTAGGTGGAATAGTAATATTTGGAATTTCTATATTAATTCTTTCTATAAAGACTACAAAAACTGAGAATAATACAATTCCTCATGAGACAGAAGATAAAAAAACTAGGAAGGCTACTAAAAAACAAAAGTAGTCTTTTTTTTGACAAAAAAATATCTATATATCATTTATACTGAAATAGAGTGATAATATGAAGAGATTAAGAGATATTTTTATTATATTTATATTTGTTTTGATAATAGTAGGAGCATATAATACTCTTAAATTTTTTGGATTTAATTTTAATAATAATACATTTATTGATTATGTTTCTAATGATTTTAATTATATAAAGACTCCAACTAAAGATGTTAATAGGAATAACATTAAGTTTTATGACATAACTAACTATGAATATAAAAAAATTGCATTTAATAAGGCTAAGCCTACAATACCAAAAGAAGTAGAAGTAATAAAGAATACTAAAGATACGAAAGAGCCAATTGTATATATTTATAATACTCATCAAAAGGAAGAATACACAGTAGAAAAAAATGAACCATATAATATTACTCCAACAGTTTTAACAACAAGTTATATGTTAGAAGAACAACTCCTAAAACATGGAATTAAATCAGTAGTAGAAGAATCTAGTGTAAGTGAAGTACTAAATAAAAACAAATGGAAGTATGCTTCAAGTTATAAAGTTACAAAAACTTTTTTAGAAAAAGCAAAAGAGAAATATCCTTCATTAAAGTTTTATATAGATGTACATAGAGATTCAGTAAAATATAGTATTACAACTAAAACTATTAATGATAAAAAATATGCTAGAGTAATGTTTTTAATAGGACTAGAAAATAAGAATTATGAAGAAAACCTTAAGGTTACTGAAGCAATTAATAATGAAGTAGAAAAGAAATATCCTGGTTTATCAAGGGGTATATATAAGAAAAAGGGGAAGGGAGTTAATGGCGTGTATAATCAAGATTTTTCTAGTAATTGTATATTAATAGAGTTTGGTGGGAATAAAAATACAATTGATGAGGTGTATAACACAGTAATTGCCCTTGGTGAAATAATATCAAACTATATAGGTGATACATTTGAAAAGTAATAATATATTTAAATTTATTTTTATAATTTTGATACTTGTATTTTTGTTTTTAATAGTCGCAAGTCAAAGTGGTTATTATGAATATGAATTATCAAGGAAAACAAAATTAACTGATGAAGCAATTGATAAATTTGAAAATGATGTTAAGGAAGGTAAAAATATAGATATAAATAATTATTTAGTAAATGAAAAAAAAGACTATAACAATGATGTTTCTAATTTTGGTAGAAAGTTTTCAGATAAAATAGAGAGTGTATTCTCAAAAGGATTTGATTATTTGTTTAGATATATTGATTCACAAAATAAAAAATAATTACTTCTTAAGTAGGATCAATACATTAGTAATAATAAATATAGCCATACTTATAATTATGTAGATATAGTTAAACTCTATGTAATTACTTATAAATAGAATAATTAAGTATATTAAACTTATTATATAAATGTTGTATTTTTGATGTTTATTTGTATCTTTTATTCCACATTTTATATAGTAACTACATAATGCTAGAGTAATAAATACATCAAGTAAAAATTTAAATGATAATACATCTTCCATTCGGTCAAAGAATCCAAGTACGGATATTTTAGAGATCACAGATAATTCTGGATAGTCAATAATTTTAGCTAAGTGCACATCTATAACTGATAATACTAATATAATATTAAAGACTAAATATATATTAGAAATTAAAGAAAAGATTTTAATGCTTTTAGTAGAGGAATTTTTAATCATACTCTTAGGTATTACTAAAAGTAGGAAGATTGGCGCAAAGGACATTACTGAATAAATTATGCTTGATATAAATATTTTACTAGTGCTTGTTGCGAACAATGGTAATATTTTTAATGAATTAATATTTGGAATTACAAATAAAATAGTGATGACTTCAAATATAACAAATATAAAAAAAGATATTATACTGGTTCTAGTTATGGAAGTTATTCCTTTACCTCCCAAATATATAGCTGTTGTAAAAAGAAGAATACTAATTGGTAATATGTCTACATCAATAAGTAGGGAACTTCTAATAAATAGGGAAGATATATAAATAAGGTAACTAGAAAATACAGATACACTTATTATAAGAATTGCTTTAATTACAACAGAAAATTTTCCGAATAGATAAGTTACTTTTTCAAATATATTTAGGCTTGGTAGTTTGTTAAATAAACTTATAAAAACTTTAATAAGAAAAATACTTATTATAAGACCTATAATATAACTTATAATAGAGTCATTTAATGTGATGTTAATAATTATATTAAATCCATTTAGAAGTATAAAAGCTTTGTATAAAAATGTAGATAAAAAACCAAACTCAAGATTAGATATCTTATCATTATTCATCTTATACCTCCTTGTTTAACTTACTTTCAACATTTATATTAAAATCTATTTTTATATTCTTGTTGTTTTTATAATAGTTATAATTATACTTTTTAATTAGATTATAGAAGTATCCTAAATCATTATTTGATAAGTATTCTTCTAAATATCTTTTAAGTGTTTTATTATAAAAGTTAGTAATATCTTTTTTATTTGTATAGTTAGTTAATATACTAGTTATATTTATAGTTATTTTATTTTTATTTATTGCTATTTTAGTATTTGAACTATCTATTTTAATATTTAAATTTTCATCTACAAAGTTACATTTACTTATCTTGTTTGTTAAAAAGTTATAACTTATACTTTCTCTTATACTTAGTAGTTTTTGTTCATTATAAATACTATAATAACCAAGTATTTCTACTTTGTTTGTTATTTTTATACAGGGAATATAACTTATATTTATATTTAGGATATCATCAGTTACTTCATCAAAAGTTTTAACACTTACAATGCCATCATCAAAAGAGTTAACTTCAATTAATGAGTTAATATCATAGGCACTAACACTAAATATTTTTGACTTATCATAGTTTTCAACTACAACAACTGGAAATGTATTTCTTGAGTCATTTCTATTTAAAAAGAAGTTAGTTATATTTTTATAATCTGTTTTATCTAGGTTTTTACTAAACATTACTAGTTCTAAATGGGACAGGTTAATTTTTTTAGAAGTAAGAAGATATAGTCTATCAAATGCTTCTTCTAGAGTGTAGGCGAATACTTCATATGTGGTACTTTTTTCTAAATCATCACCAGTAGGTGTTACCATATTTATATTAATGACATATCCATCATTATCTTTATCAATTCCAATTACATTTATTATTCCTATATCATTTAGTTCAACATAGTTTAAACATCCAGTTAGAGTAAATAATATTACAATTATTATATATTTTATCTTTTTCATATACTTTTTCCCCTTATAATATTTTTCTTGGCAAGTAATGGATTTCTAAGCCTTACTTTTTTTCCTCTAAATTTAAATATTGAATCTCTAAACTCTGATTTAATAATTGGTGCAAGTGGTGCCATATATGGATATCCAAACGAGTTAATACTACATAGTTTGGTTATTAAAAGCATCATTCCAATAAATAGTCCAAAAAGTCCAAAAAAAGCAGATAGAATTAAAATGATAATTCTAAAGTATCTAATAGAGTAAATTAAGTAATTTGAAGTAAATAAAAGTCCACTAACCATACTTATTGCGATTACTATAATCATAATGGGTGAGAGTATACCGGCATTAACTGCGGCTTCACCAATTACTAGTCCACCTAGAATAGAAACTGATGTACCAACTTTTGATGGGATTCTAGCATCACTTTCCCTAAGTATTTCAAAGCATATTATCATAACAAGAGCTTCAATAAATCCTGGGAAAGGTACTTTAAGTCTTTGAGAAGCAAAGTTAGTAAGTAAATTTATTGGGACTGATTCAGGGTTATGTGTTGTAATACTTATGTAATATGCAGGAAGAAATATTGATATTATAAAAGCTAGGAATCTTATTATTCTTATGAAACTAATATTAAAAGATTTTTGATAATAATCGTCTGGTGTATGAAAAAAATCTATAAAAAATGTTGGTATAATCATTGCATATGGAGTGTTATCTACAATTATAGCTATTTTTCCTTCTAATAGGGCTTGTGATATGTTGTCTGGTCTTTCAGTTATATTTACAGTTGGGAATATACTTTCATTATCTAAAATTATTTCTCTTATATATCCAGTATCAAGTATTCCATCTATATTGATACTATCTAATTTTTCTTTTACTTTTTTAATTAGATTATCATCCGCTATAGATGATATATATAATAGTCCAACTTTAGTGTTAGATAGTGTTCCTAGGTTAAATTCATCTACCATCAGGTCTTTTGTTCTTAGCCTTTTTCTTATAAGACCTAGGTTTTTACTATATGATTCAGTTAATGCATCTTTTGGACCAACTAGTGAAACCTCAGAATTTGTTTCATTTATTCCACGATCTAGACTAGCACGTGTCTCAACTATTAAGTATTTTTCGTTAACTATTATTATTGTAAAACCTTGAAATATGTTTTTAATTACTTCATCGTAGCCATATATTTCTTTAACATTACCAATAGGTAATCTATTATATATTTCTTCATATAGATTTTGTGTGTTATTAATAAGTGTTATTCTATCTAATATAAATCTATTTATATATTCAACATCACATAAAGAATCATTAAAAACAATATATATTTTTTTATTATTTATAGATATATCTCTTATTACCATATCTGGTATAGAAGAAGTATCTTTTTTAATTTTTTCTATAATAGATTCCATAATATCACCATTATTAATATTATTAGGCAAAATTAAGTTGATTATTCCCTTTAAAAGAAGTATAAATATATGTTAAAATTAATTTGGGAGAAAGTTATGAAAGTAGAAAATGTAAAAGTTGAAAAATTAGATAATCTTGGAAGAGGAATAGCTAGAATAGACAATAAAATTGTTTTTATAGAAAATGCATTGCCAGAAGAAGTTGTAGATATAGAAATAATTAAAGATAAGAAGAATTATTCACTAGCTAGAAGAATTAGGTTAGATAAAAAGTCTAAATATAGAAGAGAAATTTGCCCTTATAGTGATTTTTGTGGTGGTTGTGATTTAATTAGTTTAGAATATGATAAACAGTTAGAGTATAAACAAAATAAAATAGAGGAACTAGTAAGAAGAAATTTAGGGAAAGATATTAAAATAAATAATATTATTTATGATAAGGATTTTGCATACAGAAATAAAATTTTATTACATATAATGCAAGAAAAGTTAGGATTTTTTGAACAAATGACTAATAATATAGTTGATATAGATAAATGTTTGTTAGTTAATGATAGAATAAATAGTTTGATTAGTTTGATAAGGAAATTTATTAAAAATAATAGAGAATTAAAAAGTGTTGTTATAAGGAGTAGTTCTAATGGTGATACAATGCTTATATTTAGTGGAAATGTCTCAAAGGAATTGCTTTTAGAATCATTTTCTATGGTAGATGTTATAGTATTAAATAATAAACTAGTTAAGGGTCAATTTATAAAAGAAAGGTTAGGAGATAAAGAGTTCTTAATATACCCAAATTCATTTTTTCAAGTTAATATGTTTAATACATTAAATCTTTATAATGAAGTTAAGAGAATGACTTATAATAAAAAATATGGTAACATTCTTGATTTATATTGTGGAACAGGTACAATCGGTATATTTTTATCTCAGATTGCAACTTCGGTTGTAGGAATAGAAGTAGTGGAAGATGCAGTTATTGCGGCAAAGAGTAATGCAGATATTAATAATGTAGAAAATATTAAATTTATTTGTGGTAGAGTAGAAGATTATATAGATGGATTTAATAATATTGATTTAATAATTGTGGATCCTCCTAGAAGTGGTTTAGATAAAAAGACTATTGATAATGTTAAGAGAATAAATCCAAAAGAGATAATCTATGTATCATGTGATCCAATGACACTAGTAAGGGATTTAAAAGAGTTAAAAGATAATTATTTAATCAAGGAAATAACTCCAGTAGATATGTTTTCTAATACACATCATGTGGAAACAGTTTGCGTTCTTGAAAGAAAAAACTAGGATAAAGCCTTTATTTATAATGGTTTTAATGAAAAGTAAAATGTATAATTAATATTAAAAAAAACTAAAATAGACAAAAATATTAAAAAAATATTAAAATAGATTATAAGGTTGTATGTGTTTGATATGTTTACATACACCGAATAGTATGTTTTAAAGAATATGAATATTGGGAGGATAAAATGGAGATTAGAGAATTAGTAGAAAAGAAAAAATATGCACTAGATTTTTATGAACAAGCTGTTGAAATAAATAATATGGTTCATGATAGTATTAGAGGTTTTCATTATTTATATGGGTTTGACTTTTATACTGAAAGAACGGTTAATAATGATGAATTAAAAAAAATGATAGAAAAGAGAAGAAGACAATTATTAATTGAATTAGGTAGAGTTGGAGAGTATTCTATTAAATACTTGTTGCTTATGCAGCAAATATATAATTATCCTAATCAATCTTTTGAAGAATTTAAAAATAAAACTTTATATAGTATTGGTGAAAAAGGTGTAAGAAATACTTATATAAATCAATATCATATGGATGATCATGTAATAGAAGAAATATTAGCTGAAAAGGAACAACATAAATTACAACCATTGCATGACTATACATATTTGTTTACAATTTTAGAGAAATTGTATCCATCTGTAGTCAATTGTATAAAAGAAAATATGTTATTTAATGCTAAATATTCATATAATTATGAAACTTCTTCATTACCAAAAGATTTAATAGAACTTACATCATTTTTCCCAAGTATAAAATTTTTGAATTCATTAGAATTATCAAATGAAGTTAGAAATAGTTACGTAGAAGAATACAAACGAATATTAGAAAATTCTGGAGATTCATTTACTAGATTAAGATATTTAGAAAACAATCCAGATAATAAAGATTATAATATGGGTGAAATTATGCAATTATTAGATGAATTAGTTGATTTTATTAATTTAACCCATAATTTTAATAATGATAATCCAGAAGAAAATATTAGAATTGCATACATAAAGAAGAGAATATCAGAAGTTATTTTACCACAAGGGCTTCGAAAATATGATGAACATCCAAAGTTCAAAGAAAAATTGCATATAGCAGAGAATCTATGTAAATCTATATATGATGTGTTAGATATACATCCAGAAATTATAGAAACAATTGATTATTCACAATTAGCATTATGGAAAAGATTTAACCATTCTGAATCTATTTATTCTGATGCTATTTCAAATTTTATTAATAATTTAGCAACCTTTAAAGATAATGAAAAACTTTTGTCTAGTAATTTTCCTTTATTGTTGCCTAAAGAACATATACTTACAGTTCTAGATTTTTTAGAAAATGTAGGAATAGATTATAGTACAATAGAAAAAAAAGATACAAGCATTTTATGTGTCCCTATCGAATACTTGAAAAGAGCATATGAATGTATAAGCCAAAAAGATATATCTGCAAAGACACTTATTTCCGGAGTAAATAGAACTTTATATGAAGAAGGAATGAACAAGTGTTCTGTTCCTGAATTACCATTGAGACATAGATAATAATATTTAGTCTAGATAAGTATACTATGCAAGTATAGTATCCACAAACTAGGTTGGATGATAGTTCATTTTTGCATAGCAAAAACCCATTAACTAGGTTTTAGTGACTACGCAAAAACGCACATACAAACCATGTGGAAAGTGTATCAGTACTACATCGAAAAAGTCTTGAAAAATAAGACTTTTTGGCTTTCGTTAAAAATTAAAAAACGATATTTTGAATAAAAAATGAAATTAGATAATCAAAAATTAATTGGAGTGACAAATGAGTAAGTATTGTATGATTGAAATTGCTTTTAATAATAAAGAAGAGATTAATAAAGCAATAAATGTTTTGTTATCAAAGAGACTTGTTGCAAGTACCCATATTATTGAAAGCAACAGTAGCTGGAATTGGAAAAATGAAAGAGAAAGTGATAAAGAGTTTTTATTACAAGTAAAAACAAAAGTAACCAAACAAAATGATATTTATAACGAAATAAAAAAGATTCATAGTTATGATTGTTTTGAATTTGCTGTATATGAATTAAACAGTATAAATAGTGATTATTTAAAATGGATTGATGAGGAAGTAATATAACGGATGAAGATAGAAACATGCGATTGCTGTAGCACGAAAAATGATACAAGTTACAAAATAATTTCTATATTTAGTCTTAAGTTACTCTTTCTTTAAAAAGTATAAAAATATTTATTAGTAAATAAAGACCCGCAAAGATGAAAATAAGAGTCTTTTTTTGTCAATAAGTTTTATGTAGTTTACATTCTTGATTTTAAATGTTAAAATAAAATTATTACAATATTAACATCATTAAAATATTATCCTTCTTTTATAGTTTATAATAAAGGAAGAATGGTTGATTTTTTAAGAGCAAATAAAAATGAGGATGTTAAATATTATCTTTCTAAAAAAGGATTTAAGAGTTGGTTTACTAAATATGTTAAATTAAAAGATGATGTTATAGAAGTAGGAATGATATAGTTAATACTGTTTTGTAATTTTGAAATGTAGGAATACTTATGAAATTATGATATTCTGTATTTAGTAGTATAAAGAGGTAATTATGAGAAAGAAAAGTGAAATTCGTAGTAAAGACTCTATAGATAGAGGTGTATTAAAAAATCTTAAGTCGACATACAAATATGCCAGAAGTGGTAGAAGGTATTTATATCTATTTTTATTTACACAAGTTATTTTTACAATTCTAGCTGTGGTAATTCCGATTATAACTGCTAGAAGATTAGTATTATTAACTAGTGGTGTTTTTGATAAACTATTTGTAATTTTTATTATTATTTTTATAATGGAGATTTCTAGAAATCTTGTTAGATATATTGGTTCCTATGCATATAATAAATTTTATTATGATGTTAGAAGAAACTTGCAAATTGAATTAACAAGAGAGACTTTAAAAATAACGCAAGAGGAATTAAATACTACATCTAGTGGGGTATTTATAGAACGAATTAATAATGATACTGATAGTTTGACTGATGTTTTTGCAAGTTTAATTAATCAAGTAACAACAATAATAGGGAATCTTGGTATATTAGTTACAATATTCTTTATAAATAGGTATATGTTTTTAGCATATCTCTCATTTATTATTATAATAATCGCATTTAATAGATATTCAAGTAACATAAATTATATGAATCGTAAAAAACTTAAAAAAGAAAGAGAAAAAACGGGTGGATTTATTTCTGAGATAGTAAGGGGTTCAAAAGATGTTAAAATATTAAATGCTGAAGAATCTTTCTTAAAGAAAGCTGACCAACATTTAAAAAAAGCAAGTGATATGAGTTATAAATATCATATGGAAAGATCAAAATATAGAGCTTTTTCTGGAACAATTAGAGATACTGCAGATTTGGGAATTGGAATACTAATTTGTGTATCTTTAATATCTAAGATATTGGGTATTGAATCGGCTTTAATTATATATAGTTATCATTATCAAATATTATATACTGCTGACATTATTGAGAATATATATGAAATTTTAAAACAGTTTAATTTATCAGCAAATAGAATATTTGGGGTTTTAGAAGAAAAAGAGTTTAATAAAGAAGTATTTGGAAATAAAAAGTTAAAAAATTTCAATGGAAATATAGAATTTAAAAATGTTAGTTTTTCTTATGAAGATAATATTCCTGTTTTGAAAAATCTTTCGTTTAAGATTGATGCGAATCAAACTGTTGGTTTTGTTGGACCATCTGGGGCAGGAAAGAGTACAATATTTAATTTAATAAGTGCTATAAATAAAGTTGATAGTGGTGAAATATTATTTGACGGAATTAATATTAGTGAACTTGATAAAGAATCAATACGTGGAAATTTATCTGTGATAAGTCAAAACGCTTATATATTTAACATGAGTATAATGGAGAACTTAAAAATTGTTAAGAGTAATGCCACTAATAAAGAGGTAAAAGAAGCGTGTAGACTTGCTTGCTTGGATGATTTTATTGAATCTCTTCCTAATAAATATAATACTATTGTAGGTGAGGGTGGAGTTACATTGTCAGGTGGTCAAAGACAACGACTTGCGATAGCACGTGCCCTTCTTTTGAAAACAGAGATACTTCTGTTTGATGAAGCAACAAGTGCACTTGATAATAAAACACAGTCAAAAATTCAAGAAGCAATATCTAATTTAAAAGGTGAATATACAATATTGATAATTGCTCATAGATTATCTACTGTTATTAATGCTGATAAGATATTTGTTATAGAAAATGGTATGGTAGAAGAAGAAGGAACTCATAGCTATTTAATTAAAAACAGTAAAACATACAATAAATTGTATGATAAAGAAAGAAAAAAGAAAAAGTTTAATTAACCTTTTGTGTTTTGACTTTAACTTTTTCTTTTTCATTTTTCTTTTTTTCATATCTGATTTTTTTCTTATTATCTCGTACTTCTTTAACAATATCTTTATTAAATCTATCTATGATACATAGAGTATCATTGGCATTAAAAATTCTTGGATTTGTATAATTTACTGAATATAGTTTATTATAAAACTTAAAATAGTTATGATTTTCTTTTAAATTTACTTCTTTTTTTGATCTCCTAATTTCATATCCATAACAATAGGTACTGTCAGTTTGGTATATAAGATATCTTTTCTTATCTTTTGAGATTACATCTCCAGGTTCAACTAGTTTGTTCGCTTCACATGATGTAACTGGAATATTATGAAATAATTTACTATACTTATGTAAAAGCTTTGTATCTTTATCAGTTAGATGTGACATAGTGTGTATTACATTTTCATAGGGTAGTGTAACTAAATTATTTAACATAACTAATGTGTTTTTACTAAAATGATAAGTATTTTTATTTAAAACTAATTTTAGTCCATTATAATTATCTCTAAAAATAAAATTATTAATATTACTAGTACAGTAGTAGCCTTCTATATATCTATTGGTATTGTCTTTTTTTGTTACAACTAGTGGTCTTTTTGAATGTTCATTTTCAATGTTCTTTGCTTTTATTGCTTCTTCATTCATTTTTACAAAAATTATATCATTTTTACTAATTTTATTTATTAGATTCCAATTTATGGAATTAATTCTAACATATGATTCATTTTTTTCAGGATTTTCTGTTTTGTTATCTTTTGTGTTTAACTCTACATTTGGTTCTTCTTTCTTTTCTTTGCTTTTAAAAATATGTTCTTTTATAAAATTTATAATACTTCTAATCTTCATTATTTTCTCCTTCGTTGTTTGTATTATATGTCACAGTAAATTAAATGGCAATATTTATTCTTAAATAATTGATATCAATTTATTATATGTTATATAATAAATTTGCATAAGGAGATTTATTATGTCTAAAATATCAAATATGTTAACTATGTTACAACTACTTCAAAATGGCAGAAAATATAGTATAAAAGAATTAGCTAGCAAATTAGAAGTGAGTGAAAGAATGATTAGATCTTATAAGGATGAATTTGAACTTGCAGGAATTTATATTGAATCGATACGTGGACCATATGGTGGATATGTATTAAATCAAGATATTAAATTAACTGAAAGGTACATTAAACCAAGTAATATAGATTTTAATAATAGAGAATTATATAACTTACTAAGTAAAGCTATAAAAGAGAAGAGAAAATGTTATATAAAGTATTATTCTAAGGAACATGATAAAATAACAGAAAGAGTAATTAAGCCTTATAATCTAATAATATTAGAAAGCGAATGGGGAGTAGCTGCCTATTGTGAAATGAAAAATGAGATTAGGCATTTTTATTTGAGTAGGATTATTAATATTAATTTATTAGATGAAAAATTTTAATGTGACATAAATGTTTCCTATTTAATTGCTATATTTATCTTGAAAGGAAGGTAGATATGCATGATTAAATTAGAACAATATAGGGATTTATGGTTAAGTGAGATGATGAATGAAGTGATTGGATTTTATCCGAGAGAATTTTATCCTTTAGATAATTTTTCATCATTTAAGGTAGAATGGGATGGTTACTTATATTCATCTGTTGAAGAAGCTTATCAAGCAGCTAGTTTTATGGGTAGTGATGAAGAAATGGTTCAAGCAATTAAAAAATCTCATTCTGCTGATGAGGCACAAAGACTTGCATATGCAAATAAAGATAAAAGAAGAGATGATTGGGATCTTATAAAACTAGATGTTATGGAATTATTACTTAGATTAAAACTAGAACAAAATCCTTATGTGTTGAAAAAGCTATTACAAACCGGTGATTATTACATTGTAGAAGATTCGCCAAAGGATAGTTTTTGGGGATGGGGTCCTGATAGATGCGGTGAAAATCAGCTAGGGAGATTATGGATGAAGCTAAGAAAAGAATTAATTCTTAAAGAAGAAAGTTCAAAAGTCAAAATATTTAAATAATTTAATAGCAATGTTTCAAGATTGCGTTATAATTAAATAAAGGGATGGTAGTAATGAATAAATTTTTAAAAATAATAAAAGAGAATTATAAATGGATAATATGTTTTATGTGCTTGATACTTTTTTTGTTACTTGCAGAAGATGTTTTTAATAAAGATGTAATGAGAGGAGATATTTTAGGTTATAATTTAGTTAGAAAATATTTAATAAGTAAAGATATAACATCAATTATGAAATTTATAACTTGGTTTGGTAGTGCATCATGTTTGATTCTTACATCGGTTCTATTATTAGGTTTAATTAAAAATAAAAAAGTGGGACTTCTATCTATATTGAATTTATTTATTATAACAGTATTTAATCAATTGTTTAAATTTATTCTTCAAAGGCCACGCCCAAGTAATTATAATATTATAACTGAAAAAGGATATAGTTTTCCATCTGGACATTCAATGGTGAGTATGGCATTTTATGGATATATAATATATTTAGTATATAAATATATTAAAAATAAATATTTAAAATGGATTATAATAAGTATTCTTTCATTACTAATTATATCTATAGGAATAAGTAGAATTTATTTAGGGGTACATTATACTAGTGATGTTCTTGCAGGCTTTTTGATTTCTATATCTTATTTGGTTATATATATTAATCTAACAAGTGCAATATTAAATGAAAAAAATTCATAAATATTGCTTTTTTATATATTTAATAGTATGATTAGTATGAAAAGTATAACTGAGCATACAAGGAGGAGTTATGAAAAAAAATAAGTTTATAGGTATATGTAAGGTTGGAGAAAAAGGACAAATAGTAATACCAAAAGAAGCAAGGGATATGTTTTCTATAAATCCAGGGGATTCAATTATTGTATTATGTGATTTGAAAAAAGGTATCGCACTTGTAAAATCTGATGTTATTGAGGATTTATCAGATAAAGTGTTGTCACAAAAAGGAGAATAATATGTATTCAGTTGAGACAATTAATCTTACAAAAAAATTTAAAAATAAGGTTGCGGTTAATAATGTAAACCTTAAAATAAAAGATGGAGAGTTGTTCGCATTACTTGGAACTAATGGAGCCGGCAAAACTACCACCATTAAAATGTTATCAACTCTTACTATACCTACTAGTGGTAATATAAATATACTTGGTATGGATATAAGAAAAGACATGCAAAAAATTAAAAAGCTTTTAAATATATCACCTCAGGAGACAGCAATTGCTAAGAATTTGACTGTTAAAGAAAATCTTTTGTTTATTGCGGGTGTATATGAAATAGAGGATAAGCATAAAAAGGTTGATGAATTAATAAAACAATTTAGATTAGGAGAAGTTCTTAATCAAAGAGCTGGCACATTATCTGGTGGTTGGCAAAGGAAACTATCTCTTGCAATGGCATTAGTAAATGATCCTAAAATATTGTTTTTAGATGAACCAACACTAGGACTTGATGTAATATCTAGAAAAGAATTATGGGATATTATAAAATCAAAAAAAGGTAATATGACTATAATACTAACAACACATTATATGGAAGAAGCAGAAAAACTATCAGATAGAATAGGAATAATGTCTAATGGAGTTTTAAAAAGAGTCGGTACAGCTTCTCAATTAAAGGCTATGGAAAAAGTTGAAACTTTTGAAGAAGCATTTATAAAAATAGCTACGGATGAGGTGCTATATGAGAACAATTAATTTTGCTAAGAGAAATTTTAAAGAAATAATAAGAGATCCAATAAGTGTTATTTTTGCTGTTATGTTGCCATTATTTTTGTTATATATATTTCAACAATTTAAAATACCAAGTCAGGCTTATAAATTAATAAATTTTACTCCTGGAGTAATTATTTTTAGCTTTTCATTTTTAACACTTTTTACTGCAATGTTAGTGTCAAAGGATAGGACTACATCATTATTAATAAGATTAGGTGTTAGTCCAATGAGACCGATTGAGTATATAATAGGATATATAATATCACTTATTCCAATTGTAGTTATGCAAAGCACATTAATTTTTATTCTTGCAGTTATATTAGGGTTAGATTTAAGTATAAATATTATTTTTGCAATATTAGTATCAATTCCTATATCAATTTTATTTATAGGTTTAGGTATATTAATTGGAAGTTTATTTAGTGAAAAAGCTTCTTCTGGTATTTCGAGTATAGTTATACAGCTGGTTTGCTTTACTAGTGGTATGTACTTTGAAAAGGAATTACTAGGTACTACATTTTCTAAAATATGTGAAATTTTACCATTTAGTAGTTCACTTACAATAATAAAAGGAGTTTTAAATAATAACAATATAATAAGTGTTAACAACATAATACTATTCATTATCTATTTACTTATAACATTAATACTTGCTTCAGTAGTATTTAATAAGGGAATGACTAGTGATGACAAATAAGAGTGTTAGTATGGATAAATATAAATGGTATTATAAAACACCTGATAATTTCACAGATATTGTTATGAGTGGTGATGGGGAATATTTAACTGGGCTATGGTTTTTGGTGACGAAATAAAAAATAAGATTGGTTTATTAAATATTGAAGGCGGTAACTATGAATAGTGAATTTATAAATTTAACTTTAGATAATATAGATAATGAGCACTTATGTTGTATTATAAGAACAAAAAAGAATCATCCTGGGGTCGAGGCGAAAAGAGAGTGGTTAAAAGATAGACTTCCTAATGGTCATGTTTTTAGAAAACTAAATGAAAAAGCTACTGTATTTGTTGAATATGCACCACTTGAACAAGCTTGGGTTCCTATAGAAGGAGATAACTATTATTATATTTATTGTTTATGGGTTTTAGGTGGTTACAGGAAAAAAGGCTATGGAAGAAGTTTAATGGAATATGTGATTAATGATGCCAAAAAAAATAAAAAATCTGGTATATGTATGCTTGCTTCACAAAAACAAAAGGCTTGGTTATCTGATCAGGGATTTGCTAAAAAGTTTGGCTTTGTTACAGTAGATACTACTAATAATGGATATGAATTACTTGCAAAATCATTTGATGGTACAACGCCAAAATTTATGGAAAGCGCAAAAAAAGAAGAAATAGATTCTAAAGAGTTAACAATATATTATGATATGCAATGTCCATATGTATATCAAACAATTAATTTTGTAAAAGAATATTGTACTCTTCATAATTTAGATGTTAATTTAATAAAAGTTGATACATTAGAAAAAGCCAAAAACTTACCTTGTGTATTTAATAATTTTGCGGTTTTCTATAAGGGAGGGTTTCAAACAGTAAACTTACTAGATATAAATACATTAAAACGAATTTTAAATAAATAATTATGATATTAAATGTAAGTGGGAGAACTGATGTTGTTGCGTTTTACTCAGATTGGTTCATGAATAGATATAAAGAGGGATTTTTAGATGTTAGAAATCCATTTAATAAGAAACTAGTAAGTAGAATTTACTTTGATGATGTGGATTTAATTCTTTTTTGTACAAAGAATCCAATTCCAATTATAGATAAGTTAAAGTATATAAATAAACCAATTCTTTTTCAAGTAACTTTAACACCTTATAGAAATGATATAGAACCTAATGTAATTGATAAAAATAAAATAATAGATGCAATAAAGGAAATTTCAAAAATAGTTGGTATAGATAATTTGACTGTAAGATATGATCCAATATTTTTAAGTGATAAATATAATTTGAAATATCATATAAAGGCATTTAAAAAGCTTTGTGATAGATTAGATGGTTATGTAAATAGGATATTAATATCTTTTATGGATGAATATAAAAATGTTAAAAATAATAGGAATGTTCTAAGATATAGACCATTTAATAATGATGATTATAGAATAATCGGAAGAGAATTTTCATTAGCTGCAAAAAGCCATAATATTAATGTATTTACATGTTCAGAAAAAGAGGACTTAGTAAAATTTGGTTTTAGTAAGGATGAATGTTTATCACATAGTCTTGCTTTTAAGCTAACTGGTAAGAAATATAAAGATTGGAAGGCAAGAGGAAATATTAATTGTAAATGTGTAGAAATGGTAGATGTAGGAGTATATAATTCATGTAGTCATTTTTGTAAGTATTGTTATGCAAATTTTGATGAGGCAAGTGTCAGAAAAAATTATAAATTACATGATAAAACATCATCATTATTAATTGGAAAACTAGAAAAAGATGATGTAATAAAAATAAGAAGAAAATAATTATTGATAAATTAAGATAGAGTAGATGAAAAATTCTACTTTTTTTGATATACTTGTTATTGCAAGAGGAGGCAGTATATGGTTTATTTAGATTATTCGGCTGCAACACCACCAGAAGAAGAGGTATTAAAAACATTTTATGATATTAGTAAAAGGTATTATGCAAACCCAAATGTTTCGCATGAGTTTGGGTTGGAGGCTAAAAGAATAGTAGATGAATCTACTAAATTAATCGCAAACCTTTTAGGGGTAATGGAAGAAGAAGTAATCTACACGTCTGGTGCTAGTGAATCCAACAACTTAGTGATAAAAGGCATCTGCCAAAGATATAAAAATAGAGGTAAGCATATTTTAATAAGCAGTCTTGAACATACTTCAATTACTAAGAGTGCGGCGGTTATGCAGTCACTTGGATTTGAGGTAGAAATAATTCCTGTTACAAAAGATGGCGTAGTTGATTTAGATAGTTTGAAATCCATGTTAAGAGATGATACAATCTTGGTTAGTGTTTGTTCAGTTGATAGTGAATTAGGTTTAGTTCAGCCAATTGAAGAGATAGGGAAAATCTTAAAGGATTATCCAAATTGTATATTTCATACAGATGCCTCATTATCGGTAGGTAAGGTAGGAATTGATTATTCTTCTGCTCAATTGATAACTGTAACTCCTCATAAATTTTATGGGCTTGTTGGGTGTGGAATTTTAATAAAAAAGAAGGACGTATTTTTAATCCCTCAAATAGATGGTGGTAGGTCAACTACTATATACCGAAGTGGAACTCCTGAAGTAGCATCTATTAAAGCAGCGTCTGTTGCACTTTCTATTGCGCTATCTAAAGAAGATGAGAGATTTGAATATTTAAAAAAACTTAGTTCTTATTTAAAGGGTGAGTTAGCAAAATATAAAAACGTTTATATAAACAACACTGAAAATTCAATACCGCATACTATTAATTTTAGTGTTAAAAAGATTAATTCTGTTGATATACAAAAGAAATTATCAGATAATCAAATATATGTATCTACAAAAACTTCTTGTTGTCCAGTTAATACACCATCTAAATTAGTTTACGCATTAACTAAGGACAAAGCTTTATCATCTTCATCACTTAGAGTTAGTATTTCACATTTAACTACAAAGAATGATATTGATGAATTTTTAAGAGTTTTTGATGTAATATACAAGGAGTATGAGAAAGATGGAAAAATATAAAGAAATTGAGAGAAGCATTATAAAAAAATACCGTAAGGAAATATGGAGTAGGTTTGTTAAAGCAGTACAAGATTATCAACTTATAAAAGAGAATGATAATATTATGGTTTGTATTAGCGGAGGAAAAGATTCATTTTTACTTGCTAAATGTATACAGGAGCTTCAAAGACATGGAAAAATTAAATTTAATGCTCATTATGTGGTGATGGATCCAGGATATAATGATTATAATAGAGATTTCATAACTTCAAATGCTAAAACGCTAAATCTACCAATTGAAATATTTAATAGTGATATATTTGATATAGTATCTACAGTAGAAAAAGGTAGTCCATGTTACTTATGTGCTAGAATGAGAAGAGGATGTTTATATAATAAAGCTCGTGAATTGGGATGTAATAAAATAGCACTGGGTCATCACTTTGATGATGTAATTGAAACAACACTACTTTCAATGATTTATGGTGCGGAGATTAAGACAATGATGCCTAAGTTACACTCTAATAATTATGAAGGAATAGAATTAATTAGACCTCTTTATTTAGTTAAGGAAGATTCAATAATATCTTGGAAGAATGCAAATGAATTAACATTTATAAATTGTGCTTGTCGCTTTACAGAGGGATGTTCATTAATTAATGATGGAACAAGTAAAAGAAAAGAAATGAAAGAGCTAATTAAAAAGTTAAGAAAATTAAATCCTGATGCTGACTATAATATATTTAAGAGTTTAGATAATGTAAACTTAAACTGTATACTAGGAACAAAAAATAATGGAATTTATAGAAGTTTTTTAGAAGATTATGATACAATAAAAGCAAATATAGTTAATGATAGTGAATAAAAAAGAATAATGGGAGTATTTATGAATAGGGAATATAAAAGATATTTAGAAGAGGATCAACATTTTGACAGACAAACTTTAATGGGAATATTTGCTCTTCTAATAGTAATAGCTGGTTGTTTTGGTTGGTACTATGAATTTATATTTTATTTTTTTAATGGAGGAGGAAAAGAGTTTTATTGGAGAGGTGGTAACTTCCTACCTTGGATTAATATATATGCTACTGGTTCTATAATGATATACTTCTTAACATATAAAAGAAGGAAGAATCCATTAAAGGTGTTTCTTATAAGCTTTTTTTCTTGTGGTATACTTGAATATTTTTCTGGGCTTGGAATGTATTTATTAAGAGATGGACTTAGATGCTGGGACTATAATAATGAAATATTAAATTTTGGTAATATAGGCGGCTTTGTTTGTTTAAGAAGTGCGACATTCTTTGCATTATCAGGATTGTTTTTAATATATGTGATAATTCCTTTTATATTTTATCTTGCAAAGAATACAAATAAAAAAGCATTTTTGACTATAAGTTTTATATTTTGTGGAATCATTTTATTTGACGAATTTTATAATTTAATATTTGCAAGAGTATTAGGACTTCCTAGAGCAACTGCAATATATAGAAAACTTGGATTTCCATTTGTTGTGTTTAAATAAATGAAATATAATAAGTTTTTTGCTTTATGTAAATTAATATTTATATGAATGTTTGTTACTTTTCTTAAAACTATGGACATAAATTAAAAAATGTTTATACTTAATTCAAGTTAGAAAGTATGAGAATATGAATGAAGACACATCATTTTATATAGCACTAATAATACTTGCAGTGTTGGTAGTACTTATAATAATTGCTTTAATAACTAAGAAGAAAAGAGAAAAATTAATAGATGCTTGGTTGGAACAACATCCAAATGCTTGTAAAATTTATTTACAAAAGAAGATTGGTGTAAAATCTGGGACAATATCAGTGTTTTATGTGAATAAGGAAAAACCAAAAATAAAAATTGAAAAAGCTATGAATGTTTTATATGTTGAACCAGGTAAAAATACAATTGAGGTTTCATATATATTTACTAGACCGGGGGTTGCTTCTACTATTACTGAAACTTATGGACCCGCAGAGGTCGTAGTTGATGTTGAAGCTGGTAAAGAATATGAAATTACATTTGATAGAGAAAAAAAGATGTTTTCTTATAATGAAAAAAGCAACTAATCAGATTATTTCTAATCTGATTTTTTATAGGAGGTTTCAGTATGAATAAATACTATAAAGCATATGAGAAAAGATATAAGCAAATGTATGAATTAAAGGAGTTATGGGAAGTTTCTGATAAAACTCCTGAAGTTTTTAATACTATTTTAAAATATAATATTAATAAGAATGATAAAATACTAGAATTAGGATGTGGTGAAGGAAGAGATGCATTTTATTTACTTGATAATGGCTATAATCTTTTGGCAGTTGATTATTCTAAAACAGTTATAAATAAATGTAATGAGTTAACTAATAATAAATATGTAAATAACTTTAGACAATTTGATCTTATTGAAGATAAACTGAATGATAAATTTGATTTTATTTATTCAGTTGCGGTTATTCATATGTTTGTAGAAGAAAATCATAGAGATGCATTTTATAAATTTATAAGAGGACATTTAAAAGATGATGGTATAGCGCTTATAATTTCAATGGGTGATGGAGATACTGAGTTTAAAACAGATATAAATAAAGCATTCGATGATACTATGAGAAAAAATGTTAACTCTGGTATGGAAGTTATGGTTGCTACTACATCTTGCAGAGTTAAAAATTTACTAAATATGAGAAAAGAAATAATTAAAAATGAACTTAAAATACTTGATGAAAAAATAATTGATGATGTTCCTAATTTTGATAAGTGTATTTCTTTTATAGTAAAAAAATAAATAGTCAAATAAATGTAAAGTTTAATTATTCATATTGTTAAAGTTTGTCTCATATGATACAATATAATTGTCTAAAAGAATAGAGCATCTATTGTATAAAACCGACTAAATAGTGACGATAAGGGAGTTTCGAACTTTAACTGGTGTTGAATACTTGCACATTTTGTAAGGATCCTAAAGGTTAAATACAAACACCCACCTGCGGAGAGCGGGTTTTTATCGTTGGTGTTCTCTCTTTTGGATAATTTATGAGTTAAAAGAATGAAGTTTTCATTCTTTTTCTTTTGTGATAAAATGTTTTTGGAAGTGATTATATGTTTGATAGAATAGAAAGATTAATTGGAAAAGATAATTTGACTCTTATTAAAAATAAATCCGTTTTAATAGTTGGATTAGGTGGAGTAGGTGGAAGTGCTATACTATCATTAGTTAGGAGTGGTATAGGAAAAGTTATAATAATAGATTTTGATAGTGTAGATATTTCTAATATTAATAGACAGTTAATTGCTTTTAATGATTCGGTTGGAAGAAAAAAAACTGATGTATGTGAAGAAGTTATCAAAAATATAAATCCTGAGTGTGAAGTAGTTAAGTATGATATATTTTTAGATAAAGATAACATAATTAAGATATTAGATGATAATAATCCTGATTATGTAATAGATGCATGTGATAGTGTTAAAACAAAACAAGCACTTATTAAGGCTTGTTTATATAAAAAAATCAAAATAATATCATGTATGGGTACTGGGAATAAATTGAATCCATTAGATTTAGAAATAACAGATATTAGAAAAACTGTTAATGATCCTCTTGCAAGAGTTATGAGAAAATGGGTTAAAGATAATAGAATTAATGATAAGATTATGGTTGTATCTTCAAAAGAAAAACCTCTAAAAAAAGACAGAGTTATTGCAAGTATGTGTTTTGTTCCAAATGCTGCAGGTATGCTAATAGCAAATTATATAATTAAAGACATAATAAAAATCTAAGGGTTATTCCTTAGATTTTTCTGTATAATCCAACTGCTTTACCTAATATGGTAACGTTATTTAATATAATAGGTGCCATTGTATCATTTTCAGGTTGAAGTCTTATATGATTTTTTTCTTTATAGAATGTTTTTAATGTGACTTCATTATCATCGGTCATAGCTGCAACTATTTCTCCATTATGTGCAACTTTACTTCTTTCTATTATAACAATGTCATCATTAAATATTCCCTTATTAATCATTGACTCACCATGTACATTAAGAGCAAATAATTCTTTTCTTGTATTAACAAGTCCAGCAGGGATTTTAAAGAATTCATCTGGTTGTTCAATTGCTTCAATAGGGTTACCAGCAGCAATGTTACCAAGTAGTGCAACATCAATAACGTTATCTCTTTTGTCAGCATATTCATTATTAACTAGTAATTCAATAGTTCTGTTTTTGGAGCTAGCCTTTTTAATATATCCTTTTTCAGCAAGTTTTTTTAAGTGAAAATGTATTGTTGCGGGTGAATTTAAATCAAGTTCTTTGCATAATTCTCTTACTGTTGGGGGATAGCCGTGTTTAGCAATAAATTTTTTTAATGTTTGTAAAGTTTCTTTTTGTTTGGTAGTTAATTTTTCCATACTTTCACCTCTGGTTTCATTATAACACAAACACATATTCGTGTCAAACGAATGTTCTCTCTTGATTTTTCAATGGTGGGGGTATATACTGAGTATAGATTAAAATAAGGAAGGTGCAA